>WBZT01001910.1_pt1 | contig 14868 bp, 12 predicted proteins | sample 5204241 | NCBI WGS metagenome assembly WBZT01 (sample SAMN12344358, study PRJNA552823) | activated sludge metagenome | biome: Activated sludge suspended growth; feature: Nitrification reactor; material: Wastewater; isolation source: activated sludge from nitrification reactor of wastewater... | reverse complement strand
CTTTTCTTTCATCAAGAGTCGGCAGATTTATAGTAATTGTTCCAACGCGGTAATACAGGTCTTCCCTGAACTTTTTCTCTTCTATCATTTCACGGATATTCCTGTTGGTGGCTGATACAAGCCGGACATCAACTTTGCGTACTTTATCGCTCCCCAGCGGTTTTATCTCCCAGGTTTCAATAACCCTGAGAAGCTTTGACTGCAGTACATAAGGCATCTCAGCAATTTCATCAAGCAGTAAAGTGCCGCCATGAGCAAGTTCAAAAACTCCTTTTTGTGCATCTACAGCCCCGGTAAATGCGCCCTTGGTATGCCCAAAAAGCTCGCTCTCGAGCAGATTATCAGGAATGGCGCTGCAGTTAATTGCTATGAAGGGGCCCTCTCTTCGGGGGCTGTTGTTGTGTATAGCACGCGCAACAAGCTCTTTCCCCGTGCCGCTTTGACCTTCGATAAGTACATTGGCATCAGATCTTGAAACGTTCTTTATCATTTCAAAAACCCGCAGCATTTTTCTGTTCCTGCCGATAATGCTGCTGAACGATGACGTATCATCCAGCAATGTCTTAAGGTCATCAACCTGGCGGCTGAGCCTGATATTTTCTACGGCTTTTTCGAATTTGAGTATGAACTCATCCAGGTTGAAAGGTTTTCCGATATAATCGAAAGCCCCCAGCTTCATTGATTCAACTGCAGAATCAATGGAACCATAGCCTGTGATCATAATGAACAGTGTATGTTCCTGTTTAGCCTTCAGCAGGTCCAAACCGCTTACATCGGGCATCTGAAGGTCAGAAATAATAATATCATGATCACCGCTTTGTATTTTTTCGAGAGCGGCCCTGCTGTCATTATCAGTATCAGGCAGGTAACCCCGTTTCTCCAGTACTTTCCTTAGAAGGATAGTTGAGTTGGGTTCATCGTCAACGATCAGAATTTTTATTGATCCGGAATCCATATAAATATATAATACTTGTACAAATATAAATATGAAAGTCATACAAATATATGATAGAAATCATATGGATTAATGATGTTCATCATAATTAGTGCATTTTGGTGCAAAATAATGGTCAAGTGTGTGTAAAAATTCCCCTTACCCAAAAACATGTGTCAAATTAGTGGTTTTTCCCTCAATTATTTTGGCACGCAATTTGAGATATAATTATTCAGAAAATTGAAACTAATATGTTAAACACCAACTATTCAGGAGGTATCACAATGAAACGGACAGGGACAATCTTGATGTTAATGGTTATCTGCGCCGGTATATTATTTGCAGCACCAAAAGTAAAAATAGTAACCGAATATGTAACACCGCAAATGCTTGCTACAAACTCAGCATTTACGGGCGATTCAACCGTAGCTACGGGCCTTCGCTCAGTAGCAAAAGGTACTTATGTCTACATGAGAGCATGGAATTTCGGCGATACTGCTGCTATCCAAACAGCTACATGGACAATGCTCGTAAAGCCTGCCGGTTCATCGGCAACGCTTGCCGGTTTAACCGGATTGCCTACATGGCAGAAGTTTAAAGCAGACCTGACAGGTGCATACCAAGTTAAAGTATCCATTACAACATCAACAGGCTCAAAAGATACAACCGTTGATATCTTCGCTTCAACATATGTTGGTACAGGCGGATTTGATAACGTCCCCGCTGCATTCCCCAACTGTATGAGCTGCCACGGTTCAACACCTAAATTCCAGGATATCTTTAACCGCTGGAAAACCACAGGGCATGCAACATCATTCAAAACAGGAATATCCACATTGAACTCAGGCTTTGGACCATCATGCTTCAAATGCCATACAATGGGATATGACCACAACATAGTAGCAAGCAACAACGGCTTTGATGATAAGGCACAGGAATTAGGATGGAACTGGACAACTTACGCTCCCCCGAAACCGGGCAACTGGGATACAATAAAGAACAGATTTACTGATCTGACCAAGTTTGCCGGTGTTGGCTGTGAAAGCTGCCACGGACCGGGAAGCGAACATGTTTACGGCGGCGGCGATACCAACAGGATCATGCAGTCCGTTGATGAAGGTACATGCGGTGCCTGTCATGATTCACCTCCAAATGCACCGATATTCACACAGTGGAAAAATGCAAGGCATTCAAAAGTTGTATGGAGCAATTCATTCGCACAGAACAATTATGCAACACCTAACGATCTTGGCAACTGTATAAGATGCCATGACGGACAGGGATATGTTAATTTCACAAAGAGCATTGCAACAAATACCAACGGCAAAACACAAGCAAGCCATGAAATGGTTTCCTGCGCAACATGCCATGATCCTCATGGAAGCTCCAATCCTTACCAGTTAAGGTCAAGGCCGGCAGGCAGCGATACACTTGCAAACGGATATCACTATTCTAACGTTGGCAACGGCGCGGTTTGTTTGGATTGTCATAAATCGAGAAGAAATACAGCTACATACGTTTTAACAAAAGTTACAAGCTCAACATGGGGTCCGCATCATAACAGCCAGGGCGATCTTTATTTAGGCCAGAACCTTGCTACATTTGGCGGCGCACCATACAGGCAAACACAGCACTGGGCATTTTTACAGAACGCCTGCGTAACTTGTCATATGCCTGCTACAGATACTGCTGCTGCAAACAGGGATAAAGTTGGCGGACACGCACTATACCTGCATAACGAAGAAACTGATTACGACCATCTGAAAGCATGTCAATCATGCCATTTTGGAAAAACCAGGTTTGACCAGTTTATTGCCGATGCAGACTATGATGGTGACGGTACAATTGAGCCATGGAGATTTGAAGTAAAAGGAAGCTTAACAAGGCTTGCAATGGCATTACCGCCCTACGGTGTTGATTCAGTTGCATGGCAGCTAATTGCAGCCGATACATTAAATCCGAATCACCTCAACACCAAGAAAGCGTATATAAATTATCTTTCAATCAGGGATGGCGGCGAGTACGGTATGCACAATGCAAAATACGTTATCGATGCACTTGTAGCTTCAAGGAACGCTGTTCTTGGAATTACCAATCTTTCGTACGAAATACCGGTAAGATTTGAACTTGGTCAGAATTATCCGAATCCGTTTAACCCGACCACAAAGTTCAAATTTGCAATTCCAAAAGAAGGCGATGTTAAGATCGTAGTTTATGATATCATGGGACGCGAAGTAAATGTACTTGTAAATGAAAAGATGAACCCGGGAACGTATGAAATTGACTGGAACGGAACGAACATGGCAAACAATAAAGTTTCCAGCGGTATCTATTTCTACAGGATAATTGCAGGGAACTTCACCGAAGTTAAGAAAATGGTTATGGTAAAATAACAACTCTTATGATAAACGTCTGGACTGTTAAAAATGGTTAATTGAATAAATCCCAGATGTGACCTGAAACCCCCGCCGAAAGCGGGGGTTTTTTATTGCCGCTTTTACAATTATTCACGTCTTCAAGTTAAAAGATATACAACATTATTAGTTTTCGTCTGTTAATAATTAAAGAAAGATAAGAGTCATTTAATTTGAGCTAAAAAGTAACCTAAATCATAAAAAAATGTGTTCTAAATCATTGTATTGGCTGTAATTAGCTACTATTTTTGTACCGGATATTAGAGGATAGGTTCTAAACTTAATTCTCTAAAATTTATTGAAAGGCTTAATCATGAAAACACTATTGCTAAGCAAAAAATTCTTTGCATCGGTCATCATTATTTTCTTTGCATCTTCAGTTCTGCTTTATGGGGATATAGACGGCAGAACCGGCAGAACTCTTAAAACAAGCACCAGCGGATGTTCATGTCATGGATCGATCAACTCGGGAGTGACCGTTACGATTGCAGGCGCTGATTCATTGAATCCGGGTCAAAGTTCTCAATACACATTAACAGTAACAAACGCAGGTAAAACCGGAATGGGACTTGATATCGCTACAAGGCTTGGCGTACTTGGAGTGGTTTCCAATACAACTCATCTCGCAAGCGGAGAAATAACTCATAACGATAATATCAGCATGACAAACGGTTCTGCAACAATTACATTCAGCTATACTGCACCTGCAGCACCCGGAACAGATACCATTTGGGCAGTTGGCATTGGTACCAACTCACAAAGCAACACAGGCGGCGACGCTTGGAACCATGCTCCAAGCAAGAGGATCATAGTCCGTAATCTAACCGGCATAGAGCCCGTCAATACACCGGTTGTATATTCAATCAGCAGGAGCTATCCTAACCCGTTCAATCCCTCAACAAAGGTTGATGTTTCACTCTCTGCCGAAAAGAATGCAGACATAAGGATATTTGACATCAGCGGAAGCGAAGTATATAAAATTTTCACAGGCAATCTGGCTAAAGGCAGTCATTCTTTTGAATGGAATGCCGTCAATAATTCAGGCTCTGCAGTGAACAGCGGTATATATTTCATGAAGTTTGATATTGGCGGGAAGATCGAAACAAGAAAGCTTGTGCTGATCAAATAAAATTCTTCCAAAAAGACCGTTTAGAAAGACCTGCAGAAATGCAGGTTTTTTTTATGCGCACGAGTCTAAATAAAAATGCCGGCAGCTTTTTGCTGCCGGCTATGGGGAAAACAATAACATTGGAAAACAAACAATGTTGTAAGGACTCTATTTAACCGGAAGGGATATCACAAAAGTTGTTCCTTTGCCCGGTGCAGATCTGACCTGGATCGTACCTTTATGCTCTTCAACGATACGTTTAACTATGGGCAGTCCTAACCCGGTGCCTTTGCCGTAACCTTTGGAAGAAAAGAACGGCCGGAAAATTTTTTCTATGTTCTCGCCTGGGATGCCCGGGCCGTTATCGCTCACTTCAAGGTAAACCGAGTGTGAATTGGCCCTGGTTTTAACCGTAACTTCGCCGCTGCCCGTAAACGCCTGGATTGAATTTATCACCAGGTTTGCAAGAGCGTCTTCAAGCTGAGCTTTATCAGCATAAATGTGAGGAAGCTCCTTATCAAGTGTCTTTTTGATTGTTATATCTTTGCCGCCAATTGCATATTTTGAGTTGTTTACTACTCCATCCACAAGCTGGTTAAGGTCGATACGGGTTTTTTCAACATTAAGCGGGCGTGAAAAATTAAGCAAACCTCTCAAAGATTTTGTTATCCTAGTAGTTTCATCAACAATGGTTTTCAGCTCTTCGTAATCGGGCTCGCTTTCCTTCTTGTTGAGAAGCAGATAATCAGCATTTCCTGAAATTATATTGAGCGGGTTTGAAAGGCTGTGCGCGATACTTGACACAACTTCGCCAATTAGAGCAAGGTTCTCTTTTTCCCTGAGCTCTTTCTGCAGCTTCTTCACGGTTGTTATATCCCTTAATATACCAACGCTGCCTATTGAATCAACACCGTTATCGTTGTATATCGCAAACCGGGAAATACTTACATTTACTATCTCGCCTGATCTGGTCTGTCTTTCACTTTCATAGTTTGCTAGAAAACCGTTGCGGCTCACTTCATCGATCAAAAACTTTTTCTCACCTTTTTTAAGCAGATATTCCGGGATCAAAAAATCGAAGTCCCTGCCCATCACCTCTTCTTTTTTATAGCCGAAAAGACTTTCTGCCCCGTTATTCCACAAAAACACGCGGTAATTGTTATCAAGGCCGATGATCGCATCAATGGAATTGAGTATGATATCTGAAAAGAACTTCTCGTGGGCTGATTTGCCGTCTTTCATAAGCTGCATCATCGCGCCAAGGCATACTTCAACATCGCCAAGTACAGTATCAACCTTCATACTATCGAGGCCGGTTGACTTGCTTATTTTTTCTCTAAGAAGCTCCTTTTGTTTCTGAAGCTCGGAAACTAACATTTGTTCCAATTGTAAAGCTCCCCTATTTCAATTTCTTAATATAAATATAGCGGTTAAGAAATTTTTACAGAATGATACCGCTCATGCAGTTTGATGATTTAAATCATAGGAATGGAAATGACTGTTTTGTAATATATGAAAATTTAACATTATTAACTGTATATTATAAAAGAACAAATATTTAGGAATGTAAATCAGTGCTAAAACCTGAATGGCGCTTTCACTTTTACGCCTAATCTCAAGAAAATATTACAGGTTGTAAACCGGCCAAATTATCGGCCAACAAACTTACAAATGAGCTAAAAATCCATTAATTCTTTCAGTTTTCGCTATAAATATCGGCCAAAACATCGGCCAAATTATCAGCGATCGTTCTCTAAAGTTATGACCAATAAATTAAGTGCTTTATTAATATTTATGTGATTATTTTTGTAAATTATGGCTAATATCAAAAACAAAACAGTATTCATTACAGGCGCATCAAGCGGATTCGGACTGGCAATTGCCGAAGCATTCGCAAAAAAGGGCGCCCGCTTAATTCTTGCGGCAAGAAGGCTCGACAGGCTGAAAAAGATTTCCGCAGATCTGAAGAAAAAATATGGCTGCAGCACACATGTTGTGCAATTGGATGTTAGGAAAAGCGCTGCCGTGAAACGCGCTGTCAAAGGACTACCACAAAAGTGGCAGGCTATTGATATACTTCTGAATAATGCGGGACTCAGCCGGGGGCTGGATAAGCTGCACGAAGGCGGCCTGCAGGATTGGGAGGAAATGATAGACACGAATGTAAAAGGACTGCTGTATGTTTCCCGCGCAGTTATACCCGGAATGGTGGAAAGGAACTCCGGGCATATCATAAATATCGGCTCAATTGCGGGACATGAAGTTTATCCCAAAGGAAATGTTTACTGTGCTACTAAACATGCAGTTGATGCGCTTACAAAAGGAATGCGCCTTGATCTTGTTGAAACCGATGTAAGGGTTACAACTATTGACCCGGGTCTTGCTGAGACTGAATTCAGCATGGTCAGGTTCCGGGGAGATTTTAATAAGGCAAAAGCTGTTTACACAGGCATACAGCCGCTTTCGGCAGAAGATGTTGCCGATGCAGTGCTTTATGCAGCTACACGTCCCAAAAATGTTGTGGTAGCCGAAATGATTCTGCTGGCAAATAAGCAGGCATCTTCAACAGTGGTTCACAGAAAATAAACATATAGATGGCAGAAGATTCGACTAAGGATACAGAAGTATTGGATAAGTTTGAGCTGGATATTGAAGGGATGGACTGTCCTTCTTGCGCCATGAAGATTGAGCGAAGGCTCAATAAAATAGGCGGGATCCAAAATGCAAAAGTTGACCTTGCGAATGAAACAGCGTATTTTGAGCTGACTGATGTTAAGCTGAATCTGGATTTCGTTAAGAATGAGATTGACAAGCTTGGCTACAAGGCAATTGAACAGGAAGCTGATGAAGAGGATAAAACCGCAGAAGCTGAAAAGCTGAAGGCAAAGTCACTTTTCAGAAAAAAGATCTTTACAGCTATTTCCCTTTCAATTTTGATTGTGCTGTTGGGAATGAAAGAGCATATTGAGTTCCTGTCATTCATTACTCAGAATGCCGCTAACTGGATTGCCCTGCCGCTTTCTACAATTGTGGTATTCTGGTGCGGCTCAAAATTCATGAAAGGATTCATTGCCGATATTAAAGCCCGCTCGGCGGGAATGGATTCACTAATAGCGATCGGCACCCTTTCTGCTTATTTCTATAGTATTGTAATTCTGATCTACCCTTCTATTTCAGGTGAACATCATCAGACTGTGTATTTTGAAAGCGCGGCAATGATCATCAGTTTCATACTCCTCGGCAATTACCTCGAGTTCAACCTGAAGAATAAGACACACTATGCGATTAGGTCACTTATGGATCTCCAGGCTAAAAATGCCACAGTTATCAGAAATGGAAATGAGATTGAGATACCTATTAAAAAGGTTAAAGTAGGTGATATAGTATTGGTTAAACCGGGAGAGCGGATTCCGGTTGATGGCTCAATAGTTGAAGGTTCTTCCAGCGTTGATGAATCAATGATGACAGGCGAATCATTGCCCGCAGATAAAATTGCCGGCCTGGATGCAATAGGCGGCACAGTGAATCTGAATGGCTACCTGAAAATACGGACAGAACGCTCGGTCAAGGATTCCATGCTTTCGAAAATAATTTCAATGGTTAAGGATGCGCAGAAATCCAAGCCGCGTATTCAAAGAATAGCCGACAAGGTTTCATCGATATTTGTTCCGATTGTAATAGTCATAGCGGTTGCGACATTCTTAATATGGTTCAGCATAATTGACCAAACTCTCAGCTACAGCCTGCTTAAGGCTGTTGCGGTGCTGATAATTGCTTGTCCGTGTGCGCTGGGGCTTGCAACTCCAATTGCCATAGTTTTAGGGGTTGGCAAAGCTGCTGAAAATAAAATACTTTTCAACAACGCAGAAGCAATAGAAAATGTAAACAGGATAAACACAATTGTTTTTGATAAAACCGGCACACTTACAGAAGCCAGGTTCACATTAAGCGAGATCAGGGTCAGGAAACCCGGGCTTTCTTCCACTGAAGCTCACCGTATCGCGGCTTCAATTGAGGCATTTTCCGAACATCCCATTGCGAAGGCAATCACAGCCGGGTATGACAGGTCGAATGGTGAATTGTATGCCGTAACGGATTTCAAGATAACTTCCGGAATAGGGGTAGAGGGAATTATTAATAATATTAAGTATGAAATTGGCGGAGCAAACCTCCTTAAGCTTACTAACAGGAAAAATGAAGCGGGTACACAGAGTATTTTTCTGTTCGAAGATGGGAATCCGGCTGCCGAGTTTGACCTGAGCGATAAGGTGAAAGCCAATGCCAAGGAAATAGTTAACAAGCTGCAAACTTCCGGCTACAAGGTAGCGATGATCTCGGGCGATAGCGCGGGAACTGCCTCAAAAATAGCCCGGGAGCTTGGTATAACCGAGTACAGGGGTGAAGTATTGCCGGGAGAGAAACAGGAATATGTGAAGGAACTGCAGTCAAGAGGATCCAGGACCGCAATGGTGGGTGACGGGATCAACGATGCCCCTGCCCTTTCGGCTTCGGATCTGGGAATCGCGATTGGCACAGGGCAGGATATTGCAATAAGCTCCGCAGATGTAATTCTGGTAAAGGGTGACCTTGAGAATATTCTGGCACTTTTTAAAATATCCAGGAAGACCATACGTGTAATAAAGCAGAACATATTCTGGGCGTTCTTTTATAATGCAGCGGCAATACCCATAGCCGCCGGGGCGCTGGTGTCATTCGGCATTAGTATCTCCCCGGTAATGGCTTCGATGCTGATGGCATCAAGCGATGTGGTAACAGTACTGCTGAATTCGCTTAGACTTAAATACATGAAAATTAAATAGTTAATGTAATTTTTGAGTAGTTGTACTTATTTTTGGGAACAAACTTATCTAAAACTTGTTTATATTTACGTATTACTTGCAGGTTTAAATCAAAAAAGGAGCAAAAAGGCAAATAAACCAGTTGCGGCCTGCCAAGCCACAGAAATAACAAATTGTTACCTGCATTTTTAGATTCATATTATTATATTTGTATTGAACAAGATAAGCAGTAAAATTAAAAATACTTAAAGGAGAATAATAAATTGAAAAAATTAGTTGCATTATTTGTAATAGTGGCAGCTTTTTTAAGCATCAATAACAATACTTTTTCACAGCCTCAGTTAAAACTGCATGTAACAGGCGGTTATAACCTCCCGTTACCCGATTTAAAGGGCGAGCAGACTTTCACCACAATTGAAAAAGATACTTATGGTATGAAAAGCGGTTTCAACGCAGGCGTTGACGTAAAATACTTCCTCGGCAAAAAGAGAAACGTTGGTATTACACTTGGCTTGAACTACAACATGTTCTCGAACAATGTTGACTCAACAATTGCAGGAACAACATATTCACAGAAAAACAAGATCAATACCTTCCAGGCAGCTCTTGGTGTTGAATATAACTTCATGCCTAAGGGCAAAACACAGCCGTTCTTAGGACTTGCTTTAACAGGCAATTTCTTCAGCGGTTCATCAAAGCTTGATCCTGCTTTAACAGGTTACACCGAATCCACACTTAAGTCAGCTTCAAGGTTCGGCTTAAGAGTTGGCGGCGGTCTTGATTTCAAGTTAAGCAAATCAGTAGGCGCAGTTCTTGGCTTCAACTATAACATGGCTAACCTGATTGGTAAAGATTCAGCAACTTCAACAGTTACCAACGAATTTACCTTAATGGATAAGGAATATACAGTTGGAACAACAACAATGAAGTCAAGGAACATTTCCTACATCAATGTTTACGCAGGTGTTTCATTCTACTTCAATGAACCGAAGAAAATGAAAAAATAACCTGAAAGGTTAATAGAATTTCAAAAAGGGAGTCTGAAAAGACTCCCTTTTTTGTTTGCACTAAATTTACGATTTTGCCGGATAATAAATTTTAAATCATGAAGATCTTAATTCTCTTTTTAATGGTTGCGGTCACATCCACCATATCTGCAGGCACAGGCAATGCAGAAAAGATCCGGACGGCCACGATCAATACATACGGTATGAGCTGCACGGGCTGCGAAGAAACTATCGAAACCGAGATAAAAAAACTCGATGGGATTAAATCTGTGAAAGCGGACCATGTAAACAAGACCGTTGTTGTTAAATATGATGACAAAAAGGTTACACTTAGCCAGGTAAAAGAGGCAATTAAAAGTGCAGGATATAAGCTGGAAGCACAGCAGTAATATCTGTTTTCCCGGTTCTGTGCTTCAGTCTAAAAGCATCATCTAATGATTCCGACTTAATGAAAAATACCTTCATCCGGTTAAATTCATTTTTGCTGATGGTTATTATGGGTTTACAGGCTAATGTTCTGATCCTGAATGCCATTGCTGATGATTTCAATTCAATATTCACAAAAAAAACTGTCACTGAAAGAGTTGATGCAGGCTGCAGCGGAGTTTACTATATAAAAAAAGTAGTTGAAGAAAAACAAAGCGTAACAACAGGTAACGATAAAGAGGATAAAAACTCTCAAAAAGATGTGATCAGGGAAAACATTAAGATATTTAAATACCTCACTGCTGAACCTGATTCTGAAAACACTGATTGCCCGGATATATGCACTTTCCCTTGTATCGAATTCAATGTCACCAAAAATCACTTAATCGAAATTGATCATCCGCCGGAATTGAGATTGGCATAGACCTTTTGCTGCAATTTTAGCCAATTATTAAACTAAACAGTTGATCAATTATGAGAATAACAACACTCTCATTAGTTGCCGTATTATTTATGGCGATTAATGGATATTCAACAGCCGGAGACAACTCTGAGCTGAAACTGAAGATTAATGAAAACATTCTGAAATTTCCTAAAAATCCGTGTGACCTCTGCGGTTGTTATATGGGCCTTGACCTGGAAAGCAGAAGCCAGGCAGGTATAAGATACAGACTGAGAACTTTCAGGAATGAAGCGCATTCAAATCACGCTGAAAACAATACTACGGATCATTCAGGCCATACGGAATCTTCATCAAACAGCATAGAAACTTATAATACTTTTGAGCTCTACGCAAAATATTACGTAACAAAAGCATTGCAGGTTTCCTTAACATTACCGTATTCTAACAATAACATTGATGGCGGCAATTACAAAGGCGCCGGAGATATGACGGCGATTGTAAAATATAATCTATTAAAGAATAATGATAACAGGAACTCAATAAGCAAGCTTTATATTGGCGCAGGCGTGAAGCTGCCAACAGGTAGATTTCGTTTGCCTTCATCCGATGGAACTGTGGAACCCCATTTTCAAAGCGGCACAGGAAGCACCGATTTCATTTTTTCAGGAAGTTTTTACGCAAGTAACGGGAAACTTGGAATTGATCTTGATAATGTACTTAGATTAAATACCGCCAACAGGGATAAATATCATTTTGCAAACCGTTTGAATACAGCAATGAGCGTTTTTTATAACATTACTCCCTCCGCGTTGGTAAATCTGATCCCCATATTTGGTTTTTACCTGGAAACTGCCGGAAACGATACCTCCAAAGATGAAACAGTAACCGATTCCGGCGGAACAGTTATGTTTCTAAGTGCCGGCGGCAATATAAAACTGAACCGCGTTACAATGGCAATTGATATCCAAAAACCTGTGTTCGAAGATCTGAATGGAAATCAGATTTCAAACGATATCCGGCTGAGTGTTTCAACGGGATACATTTTTTAGTATCATCTATAATAAAATTCATATAATTTATCGGTAAATAATTAAACCAGATCATGAAGATAAGACTAATTTGGGGCAGCATTCTGTTTCTGTTTTTTTCTGTATTGGCATTTTCGCAGCCCAGATTTACTGTTGGCTTAACAGGCGGCTACAGCCTGCCGCTGCCGCAGCTTAAGGGCACAATTGACTCCGCAAACAGCGAGCTGGGTGAATCATACTTTACCAAGACGGGCTTCAATTTCGGGCTGAACGGTAAATATGCGCTGGATAAAAAAGGAAAGATCCGGATAGTTCTTGGCGGCAGTTACAACAAATTCACAGGCGAAGAAGCTTATTCACACACCAATGATGTAGAGTTTCATACCAACATGACTATCGTTTCGGCCAGCCTGGGCGGCGAATACTCATTCACCCCCCGCGAAAAAACCGCTCCGTTTGTTGGGCTTGATATTACCGGGAATTTTTTCAGCGGAAAGACTGAAGAAACCGTTACTGCTGCTTCAACAACCGATCATAACACATTCGGCACAACCACCACCACGCTTAAATCAGCAACCAGGTTTGGAATTGCAATCGGCGGCGGCGTAGATGTACAGTTCAATAAATCGATCGGCGCATTGTTCGGCTTCAAGTATAATTTTGCCAATCTGGTAGGCAAGGAATACCTTGCTTCATCTTCAGCGGGTGAATATAACCTGAACGATAAAGAGAATGGCAGTATAAAGGCAAAGAACATAATGTACTTCCAGATATACCTTGGGGTAAGCTTTTATATTGGACAAATGAAGAAGGCAAAATAGCGCAAGTAGTAATTACCGGAATAGCGGCTGTTTCAAAAGACCTTTTGCGAGAAAACATCTCTGCTTTTTTTAGAGATCCCTGCCTCCGCAGGGATGACAAAATTACTTTTGAGACAGCCGCTTTTTTTATGCATCTGCCGGAATTATTAATTTCCAATAAACTTGACCTCACCCCCTGCCCCCTCTCCTGACAGGAGAGGGGGAACTGACAAATTTTTGAGTTATTCTCGCCTATTCCTCTTGACTGTATCATTGGTTCGGGAGAGTGGCTGAGTAATTACAAGAATTAATAATTTCCAATATTACAATTGTAAAATGCTTTTTTATTGATTAAATTTCGGTTAAATTAATAAGCAAACATTAAAACTCACAGTTCAATAATGAAGAACCTAACAGTTATAATAACAGCCCTCGTATTGGTATTTTCAACTCATTTGAATTCGCAGACAAAGTACAGCGTATCCTTTTACGGCGGATACACGCTGCCGGTTGCGGACCTTAAAGGCGATTTCCCTGATACACTTGGCACTTCACTTCTGAATTTCAATAAAGCATCCACTCTACTCACATCAAGCGGATTCAACATCGGTGCGATCGGGAAGTATTGTGTGGATACTCTTGGAAAAGCCAGGCTGACAGCCGGCTTGAACTACGGGTCATTCTCCGGTTCAAAAGATTATCAAAGGACAGGCGGAGTGCTGACCTATAAGAACAAGGTGAACATTTTCACTGTTTCATTGGGCGCAGAGTATAATCTGATGCCAAAGAAGAAAGTCAGCCCATTTATCGGGCTTGAGCTTGCTGCGAATTTTTACAGCGGCAAAATTGAGGCATCAGGTGATACTGTTAAAACATACAACAGAAAGTCTGAGTCACGCTTTGGTGTCATAGCAAACGGCGGCGCCGAGCTGAAGCTCAGTAAAAGTGTATCTGCTATCTTCGGGGTTAAGTATGCTTTAACAAATCTTTTTGGCAAAAAAACAGAGGTTACTACAACTTCAGGAACTAATATTACGGATGCAGATGAAGAAGGAGGAACATCCTCATTGAATGAAATCCCGCTAAATGACGCGGATTACAATACAAATAAGGCAAAATCGCTTAATTATATCCAGTTTTATGCTGGAATAACTTTCCATTTTGGTGATGTGATAAAGTAAACCCCCGGTTAAATCTTTCGATGAAAGCTCATGAACACTGGAAAATGTGTTTTTGAGCTTTTTTTTAACAATCATTTACACTTTTTAGATATTATTTTTGAGATTTTAAAAGTAAATTTGTAAATATTCGTAATTAAAGGAACACAACAGGGCCGGTAAAGTTAAATGAAGTATATAACAGCATTATTAATTCTGATAGCGATCTCAACAGGAAATATGACACTCTCCCAGCCAACGGCCACAGTTCAGTTCATCGGCGGTTACTCAATGCCGCTGGGTGACTATCATGGTACATTTGGAGATACCCGTGCAACTTTCACCGGCGGGGGTAACCCGGATTCAAATTCATACTTCATGAAATCGGGGGTTAATTACGGCATATTCCTTAAGTTTCCAATAGCCCGCAAGAGCCCGTTCAGCATAAAAGCAGGTGTCGGATTCAATGCATTCGGGCAATCAAAAGAATATACCGAAAGCACAGGCAGCGTAACAGTTGATCTTTCACAGAGCATTCTGGGAATATCGATTGGCGGTGAATATGATATCGCTGACAGGAAATCAAAGTTCAGACCCTTTGTGGGTGTTGAGCTTTCTGCCAATTTTTTATCGGGCAAATACACAGAAGATTATATTGATTCCACTGAAACATTCGATATGAAGGGCGCAGTCAGAATGGGAGTTAACCTGAGTGCCGGGGTGGATTTTGTTCTTCACAACAATATCGGTGTACTGGTTGGCGCCAAGTATTCTTTTGCCAATGTTATGGGT
>WBZT01001904.1_pt1 | contig 14888 bp, 9 predicted proteins | sample 5204241 | NCBI WGS metagenome assembly WBZT01 (sample SAMN12344358, study PRJNA552823) | activated sludge metagenome | biome: Activated sludge suspended growth; feature: Nitrification reactor; material: Wastewater; isolation source: activated sludge from nitrification reactor of wastewater treatment... | reverse complement strand
ATTCGCACCGATGCCGGCCGACGGATCCGCCAAGGTTTCGTCGTCACCGATGGTTACGACTGCCTGCTGACTGCCGACTACAGCCAGATCGAGATGCGCATCATGGCCCACCTCTCGGGCGATACCGCGCTCATCTCGGCGCTGACGTCCGGTGAAGACCTGCATACTTCGGTTGCCGCTCAGGTATTCGATGTGGCGGCGGATGAGGTTGACCCCGAAAAGCGCCGCCGGATCAAAGCGATGTCCTACGGGCTCGCCTACGGCCTTTCCGCCTATGGGTTATCCGCTCAACTGGGCATCGACACGGGCGAAGCCAAGACCCTGATGGACACGTACTTCGAGCGGTTCGGCGGCATCCGTGACTACCTCGCCGATGTCGTCGAGCAAGCGCGGATGACCGGCTTCACGGAGACGATGATGGGCCGACGTCGGTACCTTCCCGACCTGACCAGTGACAACCGGCAGCGAAGAGAGATGGCGGAGCGGATGGCATTGAACGCGCCTATCCAGGGATCCGCCGCGGACATCATCAAGGTGGCCATGATCCGGGTAGCGCACGCCCTGAAGGATTCGGCGCTGCGCAGCCGCCTGTTGCTTCAGGTGCACGATGAACTCGTGCTCGAGGTGGCGCCCGGCGAGCGACACGAGGTCACCGCCCTCGTGCGCGAGCACATGTCCGGTGCAGCTCAACTCACGGTGCCCTTGGTGGTGAGTACAGGTCACGGCCCCAACTGGGATGCCGCTGCCCACTGACGCTCATCGAGGACGTCCGAAGCGCGTTCTACGAGCCATCAGCAGTCACGACCCGATGACTGTCACCATACGGTCACAGTCGCAGCCGGCGGTCGGAGCGGCTGTGCCTGGTGTGGCACGGTTACCGACATGCGGCGATTCCTCCCGGTGGCGGTCAGTGCTGCCGGTTTCGCCCTGGTTCTGTCGGGCTGCTCGACCAACCCGGTGACGGACGCCAGCAACAACGTGTCCTTCACGTCCTGCAGCACAGTCGACTGTGCCGGCACGCTGCCCAGTGGCGCGGTATTCGACATCATCATGCCGCAGGACTGGAACGGCACCCTTGCCATCTACTCACACGGACTTGCTGCCGAGCGGCCCCTGGCCGACGTCCCAGCGCCGTCGGCAACACCGCAACCCACGATCAGCGACAGCCCCGGCGGTGAGGCCACCCGTTCCGAGGGCAACAAGCCCACCGGCAAGGACGCCAGTGAATCACCGCAGCCGGAGGCCGAGCGATCCGGATCCGCGCAGCCTGAAGATGGTGGGACCGAGATCCAGCCGCGGCCAGGGGGACCTGAGTTGGCCCCGCTGTGGGGGGAGGGTGATCGCGCGCTCGCTGATGTCATGCTGCAGGCCGGTTATGCGATCGCCGGCGCGCGGCCACCGGAGCCAGGCTGGGCCGTGCCCGAACAGATGAAGGCGGCCGAGGAGTTGCATCAGTACTTCTCCGACAACGTCGCGACTCCGAATCGTGTCTACGTGTGGGGTGAGTCAACAGGTGGCCTGGCCAGCGCTCTGCTCGCCGAGCAGCATCCCGAGTGGGTGTCAGGCGCGGTCGCCATGTGTGCCCCCCTGTCCGGTCCCATCGATTCGTTCAATCTCTCGCTCGATGTCGCCTATGCCGTCCGTGAACTCCTCGCCCCCGATCTCGAGTTGGTGGCATACGGCTCCGCCGAGGAAGCGCAGCGGGCGCGCCAGATCGCGATGTCTGCCATCCGCAAGGCGGCCGATGGGAGTCCCACGATGCAGGCGAAGATCGCCTTCATCGCGGGGATCGGTGAACTACCGAATGTGAGCACCACCGAGACTGGCACCACCTGGGAGAGTCAGATCGCCGCCAACGCCGAGGCCATCGGCCACTTGATCGAGCAGAACACAGTCCAGCGGGAAGTGGTGGAACGGCGCGTTGCGGGCAACTTCAGCGGCAACGGCGGCACTGACTACGCGCTGCGCATCTCGGAGGAACAGCGGATCCAACTGGAGGAGGTCAAGGCAGGCTTGGCGGACAAGTTCTTGCGGGAGTTGGGTGCGGGCGTCCGCATCACCCCCGATCCCCAGGCCGTCGACCGCGCCACCGCGATGGGCACTCTCGGGCCGGACCTGCAGGTTCCGACACTGACCCTGCACAACATCTTCGACCCCGTGTACATCGCTCAGAACGTGTCGTCCTTCGAGCAGGTTCTCTCCGGTGGTGAGCCGGAGTCCGCAGCGAAGTTGGTGACGGCATTCATGACGCCCCCCTCTACGTATAGCGAGTACAACCCGGCCACCGAGGGCGTCGGGAACTGCCAGTTCGAGCCGCGCACCATGCTGGGCGCGATGATCCAACTCAATCAGTGGGTTCGCAACGGCACCTACCCGGGGCGCGATACTTCCCGGCAGTCGTTCAAATCACCCAGTGTCACTTTGGACTACGACCCCGGCCCGTGGCCGCAGATGTCGGCCACGCCGCAGGTTGCCCCGTCGCCGCAGCAGAACGCGGCTGCCGCGAGAATGCGCTTGCGCGGGCGGGATGCGCCGAGCCAAGGGGATCCGCAACAACCGTCAGGACTGCGACGCCCGCACAGTCAGAGCGATCGCGGGACCCGGTGACGAGTCCATTGGTGGCCGGGGTCGACCTTGGTGGCACCAACATCAGCGCCGTCGTCCTGGGGCCGGGCGACGCCATACTCGGGGCTGACCGTCGTCCCACGCCACGCCGTGCCGGACCAGATGAAGTACCCGCCACCATCGCCGCCTCCGTGCATGCGGCCATTGCCACCGCGGGCTGCGACCCCAGGGACGTGGTGGCCGTCGGAATCGGATGTCCCGGTCAGGTCGACCGCGCCGCTGGCACCATCGGCAATGCGACCATCCTGCCGGACCTTCCGGATGCGTTCCCTTTGGCCGAGGTCGTGAGCAGCCACTTGTCCCGACCCGTGCTCATCGACAACGATGTCCGGCTCGCTGTCGCCGCGGAGTTGCAGGCGGGTGCCGGCAGCAACTTCCCCTCATTCCTCGGAGTGTTCCTCGGGACCGGCGTCGGCGCCGGACTCGTCCTGGATGGCCGGCTGTGGCACGGCCGGGGAAACGCCGGTGAGTTCGGCCACATGGTCGTCGAAATGGATGGCCGGGAATGTGTCTGCGGCCGACGCGGCTGTGTCGAGGCCTACTGCGGCCGCGCCGCCATGGAACGTGAAGCCCGGGCGCGGGCGGCTGACGGCCGCACGACAGCGCTGTTCGACATGATGGAGTTCAGCGATCGTGATCGCTTGACCAGCAGTGTCTGGGTGCAGGCAGTCGCTGCCGATGATTCCCTGGCGGTATCGCTCGTGACTGAGGCACAGCGTGCCTTGGGGGCGGGGTTGGCATCCGTCGCGAATCTGCTGGACCTCGACGGGTTCATTCTCGGTGGGGGTTTGGCGACCCAACTGGGGGAGCCATTCCTCGCTGGGGTCAAGGAGGAGATGTTGGCCCGCGTTTTGGCGGGGCGGCCACCCGAGATCCGCATGACGGCGCTGGCTGATCTCAGCGGGTCGGTGGGTGCCGCCATGCTTGCGCGGGAGGCGGTTTGACCGCGTGCCGACGCTCTTCGTATTCTGGCCGTTGCGCTTGCGTGTCGCGTTGAACCCCATACCGAGTGGGTCCAGCAGTCCGCTATCGGGTGTCCGGACCTCCCGGATCCCCGATCGGGCACGTCCGTGGGCCGCGAGAACCGAACAACCCTGAATCGACCACACCTACATGACGTCCACGACCGATCTGACCTCTCCTTCCAACACGGCCCCACAGGTTGCCGTCAACGACATCGGCAGCGCGGAAGACATCCTCGCCGCCGTCGAGCAGACCATCAAGCCTTTCAATGACGGGGATCTGGTCTCCGGGACGGTGGTCAAGGTCGATCGCGACGAAGTCCTCGTTGACATCGGCTACAAGACCGAGGGCATCGTCCCGAGCAAGGAACTGTCGATCAAACACGACATCGACCCCCATGAGGTCGTGAACATCGGTGATGAGATCGAGGCCTTGGTCCTGCAGAAAGAGGACAAGGAAGGCCGCCTGATCCTGTCGAAGAAGCGCGCGCAGTACGAGCGAGCCTGGGGCAAGATCGAAGACATCAAGGAAGCCGACGGGGTCGTCGAGGGCGACGTCATCGAGGTCGTCAAAGGCGGACTCATCCTCGACATCGGCTTGCGCGGATTCCTCCCCGCATCGTTGGTCGAGATGCGCCGGGTGCGTGATCTGCAGCCGTACGTCGGTCAGCGTCTCGAGGCGAAGATCATCGAGCTCGACAAGAATCGCAACAACGTCGTCCTCTCGCGGCGAGCGTGGCTCGAGCAGACTCAGAGCGAGGTGCGCGTCGGCTTCCTCAACCAACTCCAGAAGGGGCAGGTCCGCAACGGCGTCGTGTCGAGCATCGTCAACTTCGGTGCCTTCGTCGATCTGGGCGGTGTCGACGGACTCGTTCACGTGTCCGAGTTGTCGTGGAAGCACATCGAACACCCCTCGGAGGTTGTCGAGGTCGGCCAGGAAGTGACCGTCGAGGTCCTCGACGTCGACATGGATCGCGAGCGTGTCAGCCTGTCCTTGAAGTCCACGCAAGAGGACCCCTGGCAGCACTTCGCCCGCACCCACCAACTCGGTCAGGTCGTGAGCGGCCGCGTCACCAAACTGGTCCCGTTCGGCGCCTTCGTGCGTGTCGAGGAGGGCATCGAGGGTTTGGTGCACATCTCCGAGCTTGCCGGTCATCACGTCGAACTGCCCGACCAGGTCGTGGCGGTCGGCGATGAGATCTTCGTCAAGGTCATCGACATCGACCTGGAACGGCGGCGGATCTCGCTGTCGTTGAAGCAGGCGAACGAGAGCACCAGCGGTGGCTCCATCCATGAGGAGTTCGACCCCTACCTGTACGGAATGGCGCCTGCCTTCGACGAGGACGGCAACTACATCGGGCCCGATGGCTTCGACCCCCAGACCGGGGAGTGGAAAGAGGGCTACGAAGACCAGCGCGCACAGTGGGAGCAGGAGTACGCCGAGGCGCAGGCCCGGTGGGAGGCCCACCGCAAGCAGGTCGAAGATGCCGCCGTCGCAGACCAGACGGCCATCATCGAGTCCGGTGGCACGCCCTCGAACTTCAGCACCGACCCGGGGTCGGCATCGTCAGAAGGCACGTTGGCGTCCGATGAGGCGCTGCAGGCGCTGCGCGACAAGCTCACCGGCGACGAAGAGCTCACCGGCACCGAAGAGCTCACCGGCACCGAAGAGCTCACCGGCACCGAAGAACTCTCCTCCTCCGGAGAAACCGCGCCTACGGGTGACGAAACCGCACCTGAGTGACCGATCCCGCTGCCGGGGCTCCTGTCACGAAGATCGCCCTGACCGGGGGGATCGGATCGGGGAAGTCCACCGTGGCGCGCCTCCTCGCCGAGCGTGGCGCCCTGGTGGTGGATGCCGACCAGGTCGCCCGAGATCTCGTCGCACCCGGCCGACCGGCGCTGGCGCAGATCATCGCCGAGTTCGGCGACGGCGTCGTGTTGCCCGACGGCGCACTCGATCGGTCGGGCCTGGCGGCGATCGTGTTCGGTGATGAGCAGCGTTTGGCCGCCCTCAACGCGATCATGTTGCCGCGCATCGCGGGCGAGACCGAGGCCATGCTGGCCGAGGCGCCACCGGGCAGCGTCGTCGTATACGACATGCCGCTTCTGGTCGAGCAGGGCCTGCAGTCCGGCTGGGATCACGTTGTGGTGGTCGAGGCGCCGCTGCCCATACGGCTGGCGCGGCTGGCCCGCGATAGGGGAATGACCGACGCCGAGGCGCGCGCCCGCATGGCCGCCCAGGCAACCGACGAGCAGCGCCGCGCCGTGGCGGACACGCTCATTGTGAACGACGGTGACTTGCGGGAACTCCAGGACGCCGTGACTGCCCTGTGGCAGGCGCTGGCGACCAAGGCGGCCCGGCTGAGGCAGGTGCGCGAGGATCTTCGGTGACCGAGGAGCGCGCCATCCCGACGCCGGCTTCGACCCGCGCGGGAGATGGACAGTCCTGGGCTATTCCCGTCCCGGCAGATCCTGGTACCGGACTTTGCCCATCGTGTTGCGCGGCAGATGCTGAACTCTTGTCCAGACTTTGGGGCGCTTGAAGGCGGCCAGGTTGGCCGTGGCCCACTGCCGAAGGTCGGATTCCGTGGCGCCACCCACATAGGCGACGCAGACTGTCTGGCCCCACCGGTCGCTGGGCTGGGCGTACACGGCCACCTCGTGGACTCCCGGACACTGTGACAGCACCTGCTCGACTTCGGCGGGGTAGACGTTCACACCTCCGCTGATGATGAGGTCCTCCCGGCGCCCGTTCAGGTACACATACCCTTCGTTGTCGCGATGGCCGACATCGCCGACCGTGAACGCGCGGCCTGTGGGCGTCACTCGCCATGCCTGACTGGTCCTCTGAGGGTCGTCCCAGTACTCGAAACGCCCGAAGCTGGGCGGTTCGCACCAGATGGTGCCGTCCGAATCCACGGTGATGGTGCGCCCCGGACGAGCTCGACCGACTGTTCCCTCATGACGTTCCCATTCGGTGCCACGACACGAGGTGAACTGGCCTTCCGTGGAGCCGTAGAACTCCCACACCCGGTCGGCGCCGACCCATGCGTGCACGGCTCTTTTGACGGAGGGCGGGCAGGATGAGCCGGCATGCGCCAGGAGTCGATAGGTCGAGCGCGGCAGGCCGCCGGGTCGTCGGATCAGCAGATTCAACTGCGTGGGGACCGTGAACGCGGTGGTCGGCCGCAGGTGCTGGATCGCGCGTGATATTCGAGTTGGATCGAACCGGCCGGCAAGCGCCACCGCACCGCCCGCCCCAATGGTCGCCAATGCGAATCGCAAGGGAGCCGAGTGGCACAGAGGAGAGTGGACCAGGGTGAGGTCTGATTCGCAGAAACCCCACTGCTGCTGCTCGTCGAGCCACCAATCCCGAGCCTCACTCTCAGACAACGGTGCGTAGACCCCTTTGGGTCGTCCGGTGGTGCCCGATGTGTAGTGCATCGGTCGCCCCAACGGATGATCGGCAAGCTCCGGAACCGGACCTGACCCCTCCTTCTCGAGGGTGACCATCGCGTCAGCGCCGGTGATCACCAGTGCAGCGCGTGCGTCCGAGACGATGTAGTCACGTTCGGCTTCGGTCAGTAGCGCATTGATCATCACCGGGACCGCGCCCATGCGGAGGATGGCGAGAACCAAAGTGACAGTGGCCGCCTGGCCCTGAGGGATGCGCGACTCCGGATCTTGCTCGGGGGTCACGATGGCCACCCGCGATCCGGGTCGCACGCCACGTTCCGTCAGGGCCCGAGCGAAATTTATGGATCGATCGTGAGCGTCGGTAGCTGTCAGCACGATCATCGACGGACGCTGATCCCGAGTCCGCCAGCCACCGACTGCCGCGCGAGCCGCGTCATGTCATAGAGGCGACGACCTCGACGCCGTTGAGGTGCAGATGGTTGAGGAACACGTAGTGGTAGAAGTCCCCGGGGTGGGGATCGATGTGGAACTGGTGTGCGCGGTGCAGGCTGGTTCCATAGGTGTCGACACCATTGGCGGGCACGATGATGCGGCGGTCCCGCTCATCGAACTGGTTGGCCCGCAGGCGCAGGTACATGGCGAGTTGGTACAGACACAGGTCGGAGCAGTCTCCGACGACGATGGCCGTTCGAACGTCGGGGTGAGCGTTTAGCCATCGGTCCAGATTCGTCCCGATGGCCGGGCTCAAGGAGTTCTTCGGGATGACGGTGTAGATGTCCGCGAACGGTAGGGAGGCAATCTCGGGTACGGTCTCGGCTTCATGGGTCCCGGTCCGGGCGTGTGGGGGGTAAGTCGCGAACTCCTCCGCGTCATCGGAGTGGCTGTCCTGGGGAAGCACGAACTGACGAACCCCTTGCTCGTAGGCAGAGCGGAACAAGTCGGAGATGGTGACGGTGTGGCTCGCCACTCGGGGCGAGGCGAGTGTGCCTTCGGTTGTGAAGCCGTTGATCATGTCGACGCAGAAAACCGCCACCTTGTCTGGATCGGCGGCGATGAGACCCGACAGTTCCATCGGGGCCAGGCCCGAATACCAGTGGTCCAGATATTCCAGGAACGGCCGTGACCGTTCCGTGAAGTCTTTGCCGGTCATTGCCAACTCCCGTTCACCGATGGCCTCGGTCCCGTCCTATCACTGTGGTCGGGCGGAATGCCAACGCGAATCACAAGACCGGCGACGGATCAGCGGACCCTCGGCGCCAGTCAGATGGTTACGGCTACTAGGGTCCTAGATTGTGGTGGACGGTTGGGTGGCTCGGCTGGCGAGCGCCCGACCGATTCCCACGGCGGCTCGTTGGCTTTCCTTGGCGACGACTGTCACCGCGTTCTTCCTGATCGTCTTCGGTAGTCATGTCCGGGTCACTGAGTCCGGGATGGGCTGTCCCGATTGGCCGTTGTGTTACGGGCAGGCTGGGCCGATTCTGGAGTTCCACGCCCTGATGGAGCAAGGCCATCGATACGTGGCGGGTCTGGTGTCGCTTCTTGTCTGTACGACTGCGGCTGTCATGTTCTGGTACCGGCGATCACGGCCCGCGACCCTACGTCCGGCTCTGTTCACCCTGGCCATGCTGGTGGTTCAGGTGCTGCTGGGAGCCGTGACGGTGTTCGCCGGCAACGGGTCCCCGACTGTCGCGTTGCACCTCGTCGCTGGGCTCACATTGCTGGGTGGGTCGTGGGTGACGACGCTCTGCGCCTTCGTTCCCAAGGTCCGCGCTCCGGGCCCCCGACTCGCGATCATCGGGTGGGTCGCCGTCACATCGGTGGTGCTGCTCCTGATCGCCGGATCGGTGATCGTCGACTCAGGCTCCGAGGGGCTGTGCGCGAGCATTCCGTTCTGTCCCGTCGGCAATTCGACCGGACAGACTCTGGTGCACATGGTCCATCGCGGCATGGCGTTGCTCGCGGCCGTCGCTGTCTGGAGTTTCGCGCTGCATGCGTGGCGCCACTGGTCGACAGTCCCCCGAGCCCGCGCGATGGCCGTGGTGGCCTCGGCCCTGATCCTCGGCAACGCCGGAATCGGGACTGCGTCCGCACTGCTGATGGCTCCCCCCGCGTTGGCGGATCTGCATCTCGCCGGAGCGGCGGGGGTCATGCTCAGCGTCGTCGGTCTTGCCGTCATCGGATGGCTGGCCGGTGCTGACTCGCCGATGCAGGACGGCCAAGTCGATGGTCCGTCCGATCGAACCCGTGGCGGGTCGTCCTCTGCGCCGCTGCGCGTTCGCGACATGCTGGTGGGCGCGGGAACAGCTGTCGTCCTCATGGCTGTCGGCTACGGTCTCGTCGGGCAGCAACCGGGGGTCGGCTTCGGGGCTCTGGCGGCAGCGGAACCGGCCCTGGTGACGGTTGCTCCGACCGGTCACACAACGACGGTCGATGTGGTCATCGAAGGGATGAGATTCATCCCTGGAGCGCTCGAGGTTCCCGCGGGGGACGAGTTGGTGCTCAACGTGGCGAATACGGGCGACCGTGCCCATGACCTCGTCCTGGAGCTTGGGCCACGCACCACTCGATTGGCCCCGGGAGAGTCTCAGGTCGTCGATGTCGGAGTCGTGTCCGAGTCCATGACGGGGTGGTGCTCTGTCGCGGGGCACCGCTCCATGGGAATGACCTTGAGCATCAACGTGATCGGTGGTGGGTCAACAGCTGAGGATGCACATCACCTCCCAGCGGCCGGTGTGACGCCGCCGGATACCTCTGAGGCAAGTATGTCCAGCGGAGTCGATCTGATGGCCGGGCCCGGTCCGGAGTTCTCCCCGCGGGAACCGACGCTGCCACGCCCCGGAGCGGATCGGGTGCACCGCGTGAGACTCGTGGTCACGGAGACGGAGCAAGAGGTCGCCCCCGGAGTCCGCCAAACGCGATGGACATTCGGTGGTGCCGCGCCAGGACCTGTGCTGCGAGGCCGCGTGGGTGATCGGTTCGTCGTGACCTTGGTCAACGATGGAACCATTGGGCACTCGATCGACTTTCACGCCGGAGCTTTGGCGCCCGACCGGCCCATGCGGACGATCGAGCCCGGTCAGAAACTCAAGTACAGGTTCACCGCCACCAAAGCCGGCATCTGGATGTATCACTGCTCCACCATGCCGATGTCGATGCACATCGCCAACGGGATGTTCGGCGCGGTTATTATAGATCCGGTCGATCTGCCCGCCGTGGATCGCGAGTTCCTCCTGGTGCAATCAGAGTTCTACCTCGGCGAGGGGAGCGATCTTGCGGATGCCGACAAGATCGCGGCGCAGCGACCCGACCTCCTCGCGTTCAACGGGTACCCGATGCAGTACGACCACCACCCCCTGCATGCGCGTGCGGGGGAGCGCGTACGTTTCTGGGTGCTCGATGCCGGCCCGAATCGACCCAGTGCCTTTCATGTCGTCGGTGGTCAGTTCGACACGGTCTGGCAGGAAGGGGCATACAGCCTGCGGCGGGGGTGGGGCGGATCACAGGTGCTGGCCCTTCAACCCGCACAGGGTGGTTTCGTGGAACTGGAGGTTCCCGAACCGGGCAACTATCCCTTCGTGAGCCACATCATGTCGGATGCGGAACGAGGCGCTCACGGGCGTCTCATGGTCGGCGGCAAGGGCTGACAAGCGCAGTTTCACCGGCGTCCCGCTCAGAGTATTGCTGGGTGTCACCTGCGGCGGATCTGCTGCATCAGGACGCTGAAACTGTCCCTCGTCCGGGAATCGGCATGAGTGCCGTGACGCTCGCGAGGGGATCAGCGCGGACCTGCATCGCCGGGCGGGGGCTGGTTGACTGTGGGGCATTCGGGTGCGGTGGGAGCAGCATTCCGCGCCGTCTGACAGCACCGTGCGTTGCGCGGTGGGGAAGGTCGCTGATGTCGCTGCAGACTGACCTCGAGACAGGTAACTACGACGAAGTCATCACCGAGACGCGGGATTGGGTCGCTGCGGACCCGAGCGCGGCGTTCGCGGATGCCACGGTGAAGCGGTGGATGTCGATGAGGTGGAAGGACCTGTTCCTGCGCGAGGCCGTGCAGGATCCCGCGGCGATCAAGACGGCCGAGAAGCGCATCAGTCTGGCGAATCCGGTGTCACCGCGGCTCGGCCCCGATCGACGCAGTGACCGTCAGAAGATCGCTGACCGGTTCCTGAAAGGGTTGGCGGCGCCGGACTGGGAGATCGAACTCCCCGACCCCGAGGTCAGCATCCAGAACACCACCTTGGTGCTGTGCCCCGGACTGTTGTCGGGGATCCTGCACCCCGGCGCCCACGCGTTCGTCGAGGACGCTCCCGTCATCGAACAAGAACGCGGCTGGAAGACGCTGCGGGCCGACCTGCATCCCTTCCGCGGGTGTGTGGCCAACGAGGAAGACCTGATCGCGGCTCTCGACCGGGGCGAGGGATTCACAGCCGACCTGTCGCCTATCGAGGACCCGCAACCGCCCGGTGATGTGTGGCTCATCGGCTACAGCAAGGGTGGTCCGGACGTCCTCACCTTCCTCGTCGATCATCCGGAATACGCCGACCGCATTAAAGGCGTCTTCACGTGGGCCGGTGCGATGAGTGGCTCGTACTCGGCGGATGCCATCTACGAGCAGATCAAGGATATGGACACGCAGGCGATCTCGGACAACCTGGACCGGTTCCTGCAGATGTTGTCACCCGGCGTCGTGGAGCGCAGTGGACTGCGGCGGGTTGACGAGTACGACATCAAGCAAGCCTTCTACGATCTGCAGACCTCGGTGCGTGAGCAGTTCAACCGTGACCACGCCGACATGATCAGCGAACTGGGAGTCCCGTTCTTCTCGCTGACCGGATCCACCACGCCGTTGGAAGCGCCCAGTTTCCAGTTCGCCGACACGGTGAAGATGTCACAGTACGACGCCAACAACGACATGCAGTTGACCCAGAAGCAGGCAACGATGGACATCCCCATCGCCACCCATCTGGCGATGCTGCATGGTCACCACTGGGACATCGCCTACGCGCCCTTCCCGGCCCGCATGCAGGCTGTGTCGCCCAACCTCGACCACCCGTTCCCCCGCAAAGCCGCTTTGGCGGCCTCGTGGGTGTTTCTCGCGGAACTCGGCCTGATCGACTGATCGGCTGGTTGTCAGAGTGAAGCAGTGCTTCAGCGGGGCAGCGATTCGCCGGCGACGCGCACTGTCTGGGAGATGGAGTGCCACATGTGCCCCTCGCCGAGTAACTCCGTGAAGCCGGTTCGATCGAGGACCCGGCGCGCCTGGTAATGCAGCCGAGCGATGTAGAGATCGATCTCGCCTGCCCGCAACTCGTTGACAAGGCTGACGAGCGCATCCGAAGTTGTGGAGTCCATCTGGCTGGAGGCCTCGAGGTCGAGCACCACCACGCGCGTATCTGGGTGACTGTCGACGAACTCGAGAACGGCATCATGGGCTCGCGCGGCATTGGCCCAGAACAGCGGCGTGTTGAGTCGCAGCACCGCCACACCATGTTCGGTGACCCGGTTGGGGTGTTCCACGATGGCACCCCACCCCGCCACCTCGCCCGGGATCCGACCCAACTCGTCGATCGTGACCCGGCTGGACCGAAACGTGATCCCGACGACTGAGATCGCAACCGCCGCGAGGAGCCCGTACAGCGGTCCGAACAGCAGGACACCCAGCAGACCGGTTAGCGCGGCGACCAGGTCGACGGTGCGGGCCTTGCGGTAGCGGTTCAGCGTCGGCCAGTCGAGCAATGGCCAGACACTCGCGATGACGATCGCTGACAGCACCACTCGTGGGACGTTCGCGAGTACTCCGGTCAGGGCGACCAGGACCAGCAGGACACATGCCACGGTGACGAAACTGCTCACTTGGGTCCGGGCCCCACTCATCGCCGCCGTGGAGGTTCGGCTGAGGCTGCCCGTCACAGACATCCCACCGGTGAATCCGCTGGCGATGTTCGACATGCCCGTTCCGAAGAACTCCTGGTCCGAGTTCACCCGATAACCACCCTGGGCCGCGAAGAGGCGGGCTGCGGACAGTCCTTCACCGACTCCTGCAATGGCCACGGCGAGCCCCCCCAGCAGGATCGTTCCGGCGTCCGCCGCGGTGATGCTGGGCACCGAGAACGAGGGAAGGCCCGGTGGGATCGCTCCGAGTACTTCGACGCCTTCTTCCACGGCAGGCAGGAAGACCGCCACAGCGATCCCGACGGCCATCAGGATCAGGGCCCACGGAATGGCCCGTGACAGCAGGGGACCGACGAAGACGATCGCGAGCGCGATGACTCCCAGAATCAGGGTGTGGATGTCGGTCTGGGGCAGTTGGGTCAGGCTCTGCATCAGGCGCGGCACGAACTGAGGCGTGGTGACCGGAATCCCCAACAGGTGGGGCAGTTCGCCGACTATGACGACCAGTGAAAGTCCGATGCTGAATCCGGTGATCACCGGTCTTGAGATGAAGTCGGTCACCCACCCCAAGCGCAGGACTCCGATGAAGGCGAGGAACAGTCCGGCCGATATCGCAACGCCGGCAGTGAGCGCGGTGGCCTTGGCCGGGTCGTCTCGCCCGACGATGTCGAAGACGACAGCACCGGACATGATCGCGACTGTCGATGTCGGGCCGATGGAGACCTGGCGTGATGATCCGAAGATTGCGTACAAGATCAGGGCCGCGGGGAGCGCGTACAACCCCACCTGGACCGGTACGTCGGCAACGGTGGAGTACCCCATCGCGGTGGGGATGGCCACTGACGCCACCGCGAGGCCCGCCACGATGTCGCCGCGCAGGTACATCCGGCGATAGCGTGGCAGCCAGCCGACGATCGGCACGTACTGGGCGATCGTGCTGGTCGGCGTCGGCGGGGGTGTCGTCGTCGGTGTGGCGGCTGGCATGGGTGGCTCTCAGTGGTGGCTTGCTCTGCGGGGTTGGTGGTAGCTGCGGCGTGTTGTCGCAGGGCAGACCGATCGCCGCGCCTACCCGACCGATCGCACCGTGCGAACCGATCGCCATGCTTGAACGAACGGTGAACCTGAGGTTACCCACTCGTGGCATTCCGTTTCCCGCCCAACGACCACCCGCAGACCAGCCGGGACGGTGGTCGGGATCGGAAACCGCGTCGGGGGTAGGGCGTCGTGGGTGGGGCGTAGCGTATCCACATGGCCCGTCCCGTCACTGATCTGCAGCGCACCGTGGCCCCATTCGAGGTGGTGTCGGAGTTCGAGCCGGCCGGCGACCAGCCCACCGCGATCGCCGAGATCACCCGGCGCATCCAAGCGGGCGAGCGCGACGTTGTCCTGCTGGGAGCCACGGGCACGGGTAAGTCCGCAACAACGGCGTGGCTGGTCGAGCAGCTGCAGCGACCGACGCTGGTGCTGGCGCCCAACAAGACCCTCGCCGCCCAGCTCGCGAACGAGTTCCGCGAACTCTTGCCGAACAACGCGGTCGAGTACTTCGTGTCGTACTACGACTACTACCAACCTGAGGCGTACATCCCCCAGTCGGATACCTACATCGAGAAGGACTCCTCGATCAACGAGGAAGTCGAACGGTTGCGGCACTCGGCGACGAACTCCCTGCTCACTCGCCGGGATGTCCTGGTGGTCGCCTCGGTATCCGCGATCTACGGGCTCGGCACGCCGCAGGAGTACGTCGATCGCATGGTGCAGCTGCGAGTTGGCGGTACCTGGGATCGCGATGGGCTGTTGCGGCGGCTCGTCGAGATGCAGTACGTCCGCAATGACGTCGCCTTTCAGCGTGGCACGTTGCGGGTGCGGGGTGACACCGTCGAGATCTTCCCCGTCTACGAGGAGCATCCCGTGCGCGTCGAGATGTTCGGGGACGAGGTCGATCGGCTCATGACCTTGCATCCCGTCACCGGCGAGGTACTCACCGAG
>WBZT01001903.1_pt1 | contig 14891 bp, 12 predicted proteins | sample 5204241 | NCBI WGS metagenome assembly WBZT01 (sample SAMN12344358, study PRJNA552823) | activated sludge metagenome | biome: Activated sludge suspended growth; feature: Nitrification reactor; material: Wastewater; isolation source: activated sludge from nitrification reactor of wastewater... | reverse complement strand
CCTTGCCGAGAATGTCCGTAAGGACACGGTGGTGCTCTACCCGGACTTTCCCACCGGCGACATGGAAATCGAGTTGCGCGATCTGGGCTTCACCGACCTGCGCAGGATGCCCAACGAGGAGGTCGTCGAGCTCGACGGCGGCGCCAAGGTGATGATCCAGGCGATGACGGCACCCACCGACGGGCCGCTCGGCGACTCCTCGATCTGGATCGAGGACACCGACGGCGTACGCCTGCTGAACCAGAACGACTCACGCCCGCATGAACTGTCGGCGTTCGCCCGCCTGGGTCATGTCCACGCGCATTTGCTGCAGTTCTCGGGCGCGATTTGGTACCCGATGGTCTACGACTTGCCCCCGGCCGCCAAGTCGGCGTTCGGCAAGCAGAAGCGGGAACGCCAGTTGGATCGATCCCTGCGCTACATCGAGGACATCAAAGCCAGTTGGGTGTTCCCGATCGCGGGACCGCCGTGTTTCCTCGATGACGACTTGTGGGGCCTGAACGACATCTTCGGCGACGAGGGCAACATCTTCCCCGATCAGCAGGTGTTCGTGGACTTCATGGCCGAACAGGGCTACGACAACGGAGTGATCCTGCTTCCCGGGACCCGGGCGGACGTCGCAGCCGAAACGATCGAGGTCAGCCACCCGGTCGATAATGTGCGGGAGTTCTTCAGCACGGAGAACAAGCGGCAGTACCTCGAGGCGTTCAAGGAACGGCAACGAATCGTGTTGGCAGAGGAGCGAGCCTCGTGGGCCCATCCCGAGATCGACGTACTCGCGGCGCTTCAGGCCAAGGTCGAGCCGATCATGGAGCAAGCCGACCAGATGTCACACGGCATCGGTGGTCCGGTGCTGTTCGAGTTGACCGCGGCCACACCCGAGGAGGGGGTTGACCCGCCAGTCGTCGAGGAGATTATCTTCGACTTCGTCAGCAGCAAGGTCAGGCGACCCCTGCCGGACGACAAGCCCCGGTACAAGTTCAAGACCCAGCGCCGTTTGATCGAGTACTTGATCGCCACCGATGAACCGGACTGGGTGAACAGTCTGTTCTTGTCCGCCCGGTTCCAGGCGAAACGGATCGGCCAGTACAACGAGTTCGTCTACACCTTCTTCAAGACCCTGACCGATGAGCGCGTCAACTACGTCGAGGGTTGGTACGCGGAGCAGCAACCCGACGCCGAGGACATCGAACTCGACGGCTGGGTGCTGCAGCGGCGCTGCCCCCACCTCAAGGCTGATCTCACCAGGTTCGGTCACATCGAGGACGACACTTTGCAGTGCATGCTCCACGGATGGAAGTTCGACCTCAAGACCGGCAAGTGCCTCACGAGCGCGGGTCACGAAATCCGCGCGTCCAAGGTTGCCGACGCCTGACTCTGGGCGTGTGCCCTCAGCCGAAGCCCCCTTCGGTCCTCACCCGAAGGATCTCCGATCGCAAGGCCTCCTCGAGGTTCTCAGTGGAGCTGGTAGCTCTCGCGGGACAGGAACCAGCCATGGCCGCCTTCGTTCCAGCAGCGCAGACCCTTGGACCGGCTACGGCACATGAACGGGCCGTATGTGATCGAGGAGCCGTACGGCACGACGACGCCCGGATCGATCGCGTCACTCACGCAGATGAAGCGGGCCTTCTTCTTGCGCTTCATCCCGACTGAGCTGCCGTAGTCGCCCTCGGTGCAACTCGGCTGAGGTGGCGCCGTCCAATAGTGGTCGTAGATGTCGCAGCGCATGCCCCAGCCGCCGGACTTGTACATCACGCAGCGGATGTTGCCCGAAGGGGTTTGGAAGAACTTGAGCTGCATGCTCGGAGCATCCGGGGCTGCGGGTGCGGCGGGCGCCTGGGCGACCGCCAATGGGGCGGTGAGTCCGGTCAGGGACAGGGCTGCGGCAGCAGCCAGGATTGACGTTCGGCGAGTACGCATTGTTCCTCCCTCGTCCGTTACTACTGACGCTACTCCTCGGTGGCGATGACGCGGCCGAGGTTCCACCCGATGGCCGACTGCGGCGAACCCCCGCCATCGCCGCCGTGAGTCGGGTGGGAAACTGGAAGATCACCCCGTGAGAAGAACCAGTGAGAAGGATCGGTATGTCCGAAGAGATCACCCGTGTCGCCATCGTCGGCGAAGGAACCGTCGGCACTGCGCTCGCCGCAATGGCCGCTGAAGCCGGCATCGAGGTCGTGACCGGCGCGCACAACCAGTTCCCCGATCTGTCCGGATGCCAGTTGGTCATCGAAGCTGCACCCGAAATCCGTGACGTCAAAGAGTCGGTGATCTCGGCTCTGGTGCAGGCAGCCCCCGCCGACGCGGTGATCGTGACGACTACGTCGACGCTCGGCCTCACCGATCTGGCGCTGGCCACCGGCGCCACCAGCCGATTGGTCGGATGGGCCCCGCCCCTGTCCGATGGATCCGCACTCGTCGAGATCGGGGAAACGGTGCTGGTCGCGGATTCGGCCGTGGCCGCTGTCGCCGCGTTCGCCGAAGCGACCGGTCGCACCGTGATCAACGTCGCGGATCGGTCCGGTTTCATCAACGCCCGCTTGCTGCTCGGGTACCTGAATCACGCCATCGGCATGGTGCAGAACGGCTACGCCAGCAAGGAAGATGTCGATGCTGCCATGAGGTTCGGCTGCGGCTACCCGGTGGGTCCCATCGCCATGGCCGACATGGTCGGACTCGACGTACTGCGCGACTCACTGACTGCGCTGTACGTCATCACGGGCGAACGAGTTCATGCCCCGGCCCCGATCCTCAAGCAGTACGTCGCCGCGGGCAGGTTGGGCCGAAAGAGCGGGTCCGGCTTCTACACGTATGCTGCGCCCGGATCGGCGGAGGTCGTGGCCGACGTCTCCGACAGCGGTGGCACCTCCCCTGCGGCTCCGCGTTCGGTTCAGTCGGTCGGAGTCATCGGCTCCGGCACCATGGCCACCGGAATCATCGAGGTGTTCGCCAAGTCCGGGTTCGATGTCACCTTTGTGGCTCGCGGCGACGAGAAGGTGGCACGGGTGACCGGCGCCTTGACCAAGTCGCTCGACAAGCAGGTCGACAAGGGTCGGCTGACCGGGGACGACCGGGACGCGGTGCTCGCCCGGGTGTCCGGGGTCACCTCCGTGGATGGGCTCGACCAGGTCGATCTTGTCGTGGAGGCGGTCGTCGAGGACTTGGCGGTCAAGCTCGACCTGTTTCGTAACCTGGATCGCGTGTGCAAGCCCGGAGCGATCCTGGCCACGACCACGTCGAGCCTGCCTGTCATCGAAATGGCCGCGGTCACCTCACGCCCCGGCGATGTCGTGGGACTGCACTTCTTCAACCCGGCCACGATCATGAAGCTGGTGGAGATCGTGCGCACGACGGAAACCGCGGCCGACGTCGTGGCGACGTCGTGGGACATCTGTGCCCGTACCAAGAAGGTGGGGGTCGAGTGCGGCGATCGCGGCGGTTTCATCGTGAACGCTTTGCTGTTCCCGTATCTGAATGACGCGGTTCGCCTCATGGATGCCCACTATGCGTCCAAGGCGCAGATCGACACGGCCATCAAGGCGGGGACAGGCTTCCCGATGGGGCCTTTCGCGCTCCTCGACGTTGTGGGCAACGACGTCTCCCTGGCCATTCAGGAGGTGTTGCTGGCGGAGTTCAACGATCCGGGATTCGAGCCTGCACAATCACTGCGTGATGTTGTGGCAGCGGGCTTCCTCGGGCGCAAGACCGGCCGCGGCTTCTACGACTACGCCCGGTGATGTCCGGTCCGGGCCGGTGAGTCACGGCACCCCTGCGTTGGCGAGCGAATCCGCCCGTTCATTGCCGGGGTGACCGTCGTGACCCTTGACCCACTCCCACTCGACGTGATGGGCGGTTAATTCGGCGTCGAGCAGTTCCCACAGGTCGCGGTTCTTGACGGGCTTCTTGGCCTTGGTCATCCATCCGTTGCGTTTCCAGTTCGCCATCCACGACGTGACGCCGTCCTTGACGTACACGGAGTCGGTCACGATCCGGACATGGCAACTGCGGTTCAATGCCCGTAAGCCTTCGATCACCGCGGTCAACTCCATACGGTTGTTCGTCGTGTTCGGTTCGCCCCCGAACAACTCGCGAGTGTGATCCCCCCACTCCAACAGAACGCCCCACCCACCTCGGCCCGGGTTGCCCTTGCAGGCTCCATCGGTGTACATCACCACGTTCTCGCCGCTCACCGACCCACTCGTATCCACCGTCCAGCTCCCATCCACCGCGCGCGACACCGACGATCGTTAGGGTCGCATGACCACGCTGCGGTATCCAGGACGCCGTGGTTGGATCGGGGGGTGGCACGTGGGCGAGCGCAGCGGCGAGGGACGCCCCGACCCCTCGGTGGGGTATCGCCTGAGGCGACTCGACAGGACTGGGCCGGGCGGGATTTCTGGGTGCGGGTGGTGCCTGGAGCGATGGCGGCAAAGGTGTACATCTGTCCGCTGTGCGACGACCGGATCGCCAAAGCCGAGCCACATGTGGTCGTGTGGCCGACGGACGAACGCCAGGGACTTCAGCGTCGGCGACACTGGCACACCCGTTGTTGGCGACGCCGTGGGTGAGTTCCGCTCGGGGCATGGGACGATGAGCCCATGAACAGGTGGTCGGGGGCTGTGTTGGCTGCCGTCATGGCGACGACCACTGGGGTTGCCCACGCGGCTCCCGAGACCGACTACATCCCACCCACGAGCCAGGCCGATGTGCTCTCGCTACCGGGCACAGGGATCTCGGGTCAGGCCCGCAAGTCCACCCGCTACGCGTTGTCCTATGTGGTCATCCCGGTCAAGGGGCGACCGCAAGGGTTCGCCCGCAGCGGTGTGAAGAAGATGACGCGGCGCATAGCTGACCGTATGGAGTCCCAGACTGATGAGAGGTACGGGTACGGTTTCGCCGGCTGGAGCAAGGCGCCCAAAGCCAAGGACTCGGACCTGAGTTGCGACCTGGAGGTCATCCACCGCAAGTACCAGAAATACGTGAAGAACTGGTCCGATCCGCCGGACGGATACCGGGACACTGTTGCCGTCTATCTGACGCCCTTGCGGCGGGTCTGCTCCTACGCCGGAGTGGCCATGCTGCGGGGCCGGGCCGTGTACCTCAACGGTGTGGACCTGTCCGACCCCACCCGGCTGCAGGACTGGATCACAGCACACGAACTCGGTCACACCCTGGGGTTGGAACACGCGGCCTCCTTCTGGCCCCGCGACGCTGGGTGGACGTACGCGGACCCGGTACCGCGGGTGCCACGGCTGCAGGACTGGGCGGACTACGGTGACTACCTCGACTTGATGGGCCAACCAGCGCAACAGGGTGACCTGGACGGACTGGAGCTGTCTCGCTGGTCGTTCAGCGCGCTCAACCTGGAGCAGTTGCGCGTGATCGGTCGCCGCAATCTCACCGTGGTACGTAATTCCGGTCGCTACACCATCGACCTGGTCTCCGCCGACCCCGCCGGTGGTCGCATGATGCTCGCTGTCCCAGTTCTCGCTGATGGTGAGGAAACGGCGTGGACCTTGGAATACCGCCCGTCATGGCAGAACCAGAAGGGCCTGCGGTACCCGGAGCCCTATGTGACCCGGGGGTACGGCGTTCGGCTGACCTTGGCGGGAGCGGGCATGCAGTACCCCAACTACATGAACCGCACATTCCACGTCGATGGGCGCCAGACGGCTCAGGCGTCCTTGCCGGTCGGTCAAGTAGTACGGCTCGGCGGTGGGGGAACGGTCACCGTGGTGGAGCTCAGCCGTGAGACGGCGATCATCGACGTCATGGTGCCGTGACGGCGCTCAGCGCCAACAGCGTCCTGCCGGCGCAGCGGATTCCGCTGCAACTGCACGCGTCCGACGGTGTGACCCTGCGCGGGGAACTCGCGTTACCGGACTGGACCGCGCCAATCGCGACCCTCGTCTGCATCCATCCCCTCACCACCCATGGGGGTTCGATGGAGTCTCATTTGTTCCGCAAGATGTCGTGGCGGTTACCCGCTTTGACCGGTCTGGCCGTGCTGCGGTTCAACATGCGTGGAGCTGGTACGGGAGCACTTCGCAGCGAGGGAGAATTCGCTGAGAGTCGACTCGAGGGGCTGGATCTCGGTGCAGCACTGACAGAGGTCATGGCCCGGGATCTTCCCGACCCGTGGCTCGTTGGTTGGTCGTTCGGCACGGATATCGCTGTGAAGTTCGGTGACCGTGATCCGGTGGCCGGGGCCATTCTGTTGTCACCACCCCTTCGGTTCTGCGACGACACTGATCTGCGGCGCTGGGGCCAGTCCGGTCGTCCCCTGGTGGCGCTGGTGCCCGAACACGATGATTACCTGCAGCCGGCTGAGGCCGAGCGCCGGTTCGCGATCGTCCCGCAGGCGGATGTTCGTGGAATCGCCGAAGCCGGTCATCTATGGGTGGGCGAACGTTTCGTCAGGATCGTGTTGAATGAGATCGTTCGAGTGGTCGCCCCGGCGGCCTACCCCTTGCCGACAGACTGGGTCGGCCCGATGCAGCGTTGGAGTGACTTGTGAGTTCGGCACTAAGTGGTCGCAAGGCGATTATCACCGGAGCGTCCCGCGGGATCGGCCGCGCGATCGCGGAACGGTTCGCGGTCGAAGGGGCCTCCGTCGCCATCATGTCCCGCAAGCAGGAGGCACTCGATGTCGTCGCCGCGGGAATTCCCGGATGTGTCGTCCGTGCCGTGGATGTCGGCGACAGCGAAGCCTTCCGAGCCGCGCTCGATTCCGCCGTGGATGAGTTGGGCGGTGCCGACATCCTCGTGAACAACGCGGGTGGCAACTCCTTCTCGATGCCGCTCGTGGCGACCCGCTTCTCCGGTTGGGAGAAGACCATGAGGCTCAACCTTGACTCGATCGTGCATGCGTGCCAGGTCGTGCTGCCGGGAATGCTGGCGCAGAAATCCGGCAGCATCATCAACATGTCCAGTGTGGTGGCGTTGCGCGGCGGACCCCTGATGGCTCATTACGCGGCCGCCAAGGCGGGTGTGGTCTCGTTGAGCCAGAGCCTGGCGATCGAGTGTGCATCAAGTGGCGTGCGGGTCAACGCCTTGTTGCCGGGATGGATCGACACCGACCTCACCGACTTCCTGCGCGCCGAGCAATCGACCGAGGAGGCAGTCTTGTCACGGGTCCCGATGCAGCGTTGGGGACGCAGCGAGGAGATCGCGTCGGCTGCGCTCTTCCTCGCCGGGGACGATTCCTCGTTCATGACCGGTCAGATGCTGATCGTCGACGGTGGACTGTCCGCGATGCCATGAGTGTGATCGACGAGGGCAGCGGCCCGGTGGTGGTGCTGCTCCATGCTTTCCCCGTCAATCGTCACCTGTGGGACGGCGTCGTCCCGGGGCTCGTCGCGGCTGGTTTCCGAGTCATTGCCCCGGACTATGCCGGGCTGGGGGACTCGCCGCTTCCCGCTGAGCCGCCGTCGGTGGCGGCCATGGCGGCCCAGATTCGTCAGGTTCTGACAGAGCGGGGAGTTGATCGGTTCCGGCTGGCGGGCCTGTCCATGGGTGGCTACGCGGCGATGCAGTTGGTGCGGGAGATCGGTCCGCGGATTGAGGGTCTCGCTCTGATCGATACCAAGATGGCTGCGGACACGCCGCCGGCTCGCGACAACCGACTGGCCGTGGCGACGCGCGCCGAGGTCGAGGGATCGGCGGAGTTCTTGGTCGCTGCCATGCTGGACAACCTGCTGGGTCCGATCACGCGGGCCGAACGGCTGGATGTCGTCGTGCAGGTCGAACGCTGGATCGCGGACGCCCCACCGGCGGCGGTCGCCTGGGCCCAACGGGCGATGGCCTCGCGGCCCGACTCCACCGTGGACCTGGCCGGTTTCGAAGGCCCGGCGCTGGTGTTGGCCGGGGCCGACGACACAATCAGCCCCCCGGACGAGCAACGGCAGATCGCGGCGACGGTCCCGCAGGCTCAACTGACTCTCATCCCCGGGGTCGGGCACCTGAGTGCTGTGGAGGATTCCGCCGCTGTGACGGACGCGCTGTTGTCCTGGCTCCGCTGACCGCTGACCGAAGCGTCGGCACCGTCAGATCAGGGCTCGGGTGCCGGAACGGGTTCCCCCGCGGGGGGTGCGGCCGCTTGCTGGGCCGTCGTCAATTGCAGCAGTGCCTGGTTGATGGTGTCGCTGTAGGCCGCCACTCCGCTTTCGGTGAGATGGATGCCGTCCTTGACGTGCACATCACCTTCGAGGTCAGCGCGGGCATGCCAGTCGGCGAGGACAGCGTTCGGCGTCTCAGCCACCAGCTCAGCGATCAGTTCGTTGTTCGGGTCTTGCCACTCGCGAGGTACGTCGACATTGACGACTACGATGCGCTGAGCGGGAGCCAGGGTCTGCAGGATCTGCTTGAGCTGGCCACGTTCCACGTAGCCGTTGCTGCCGGTGTGCAGAATGACGGTTTCCCGCAGAGCTCCGGCGTCGGCGAGTTGCTGTGTTCGGGTCACGATGTCGGCAGCCTGGCGGCCGACAGCGGCATCGATCGCGACCTTCTTGAACGTCTCGCGCAGTCCTGTCTGGGCGCCGAGCATGACCGATTCCCCAACGGCCAGGACACCCGGCTTCACAGTGGTGACACCCGGGGCGACGATCGTGTCCGACAGTTGTGGCTCGCCCACAGGGGCAGGTGCGGGTGCTGTGTCGGAGGCGCCGGGCTGGGCGTCCAGCGCCGACATGGAGGTCAGCCCATTGAGGTAGTCGGGCTGTTCCTCGGGGATGGTGACGACCCGGTAGGTCACGAACGTCAGGAACAGCGCTGACACGGCACCGATGATGGCGCCCTTCTTGAGCAGGGGAGCCTGCTGTTCGCGACTCAATGCCCGGAACCGGCGCCAGGACGCGACCAGCGTTCCCCGGCGGATCGGCATCTCGATGTAGCGGTAGGACAACTCGGCGAGTGCGAATGTGACCGCGAAACGTAGCACGAGATTGGCGAATCCGGTCAGTGGTACGTCCAACTCGGGGCGCAGGACCAGGAACACGGGCCAATGCCACAGGTACAGGCCGTAGGACCGCTGGCCGATGTACTTCAGCGGTTGCGCCCCCAATGCCCGACCCAGCAGGGACGCCGGGTGCGCCGTGGCGGCGATGAGGACGGCCACGATGGCGGCGAAGATCAAGAAGCCGCCCCAGTACAGCCAAGAGGCGTTGGAGTGGCTGGTCATCATGATGACGATGGTCAGACCCAGTGCCGCGAAGCCGGCCGCATCGATCAGAACGCGGGCGCCGGCGGTGAGTCGGGTGGTGAGGTGCTGGGGGATCCACACGGTGGCCAGCGCGGCCCCGAGGAGCAGGCCCATGGCGTGGGCATCGGTGCCGAAGTACACCCGGCTGCCGTCATTGGGATCGGGGTAGCCGCCCAGCAGGGACAGCACGACCATGATCAGGGTTGACGCCAGCGCGCCGATGATGGCCCATTCGCGAACTCGGCCGCGACCCCCGCGGCGGAACGCGAACACGGCGATCGCGGGCCACAGCAGGTAGAACTGCTCCTCGACTGCCAGCGACCACAAGTGCTGCAGCAGGGGAGCACGACCGGTGAGCTCGAAGTACGACTGATCCGTGACGACGTACACCCAGTTGGTCGCGTAGAAGAACGCGGCCGGGATGTCCCGACGCAGGGCGGCGGCGGCATCCGGGGCGAAGATCGCCGCGAGGATCGCAGCGAACACAAGTACGGCGATGAGTGCCGGGAGCAGTCGTCGCGCGCGATGGATGTAGAAGCGCTTGAAGTCCAGTCGTCCGGTCTTCTCGATCTCGGTGAGCACGATGGACGTGATGAGGAAGCCACTCAGGACGAAGAACATGTCGACGCCGAGGAAACCGCCTGGCATCCACGGCACATCGGCGTGGTAGAGCAGCACCGCGAGCACCGCGATGGCGCGGATCCCATCGAGGCCGGGGATGTACCCGAAGCCGCGGACCCCGGCCCGCGCCGCTGGGGTCGGCTGCGTGTTCTCCGTTTGAGTGGTCGCTCCGGGCCCCGCAGCCCCCGGCCGGGACGCAGCGTCATGCGTCGTCAGGTCGATCGTGGCCACAGCGGCTCCCAGGCGGGCTCGAGTTCCAGGGTCGACGTCAATCTACGGCGGGGGTCCGTCAGGATCGGGACGACACGCTCGGCGGTTGTGTCGGGTTTTCGCAGCAACCCCAGATCTTGGGGTTGACAAACCCGTAAGAGCTCCCGGCAGGAGCCCCCGGCAGGAGCCCCCGGCAGGAGCCCCCGGCAGGAGCCAACCTCCGACCAGTCAGACGCCGCGGAAGCGGTTGATCTCGTCGAGGTACTTGTCGCGCTTGTCCGTGTCGCGCACACCGAGTCCTTCGGCCTCCGCGAGCACGAGCACGCCGACCTTGCCTTGGTGCATGTTGCGATGCACCTGCAGCGCCGCTTCGCCGGTCTGTTCCAGCGGGAACACCTGCGACAGGGTCGGATGGATCATGCCCCTGTCGATCAGTCTGTTGGCCTCATACGCCTCGCGGTAGTTGGCGAAGTGTGAGCCGATGATGCGCTTGAGGTTCATCCACAGGTAGCGGTTGTCGTACTCGTGCATGTAGCCCGACGTCGATGCGCAGGTGACGATGGTGCCGCCTTTGCGGGTGACGAACGTCGAGGCCCCGAAGGTTTCCCGCCCAGGATGCTCGAAGACGATGTCGGGGTCCTCGCCACCGGTCAACTCCCGGATGCGCTTGCCGAACCGCAGCCACTCCTTGGGGTCCTGGGTGTCGTCGTCCTTCCAGAATCGGTAACCCTCGGCCTTGCGATCGATGATCAGTTCCGCACCCATCTTCCGGCAGATCTCGGCCTTCTCCTCGCTCGACACGACGCAGACGGGGATGGCGCCGCCGTTGAGTGCGAACTGTGTCGCGTAGGAGCCCAGGCCACCGGAGGCGCCCCAGATCAAAACGATGTCGCCCTGTTTCATCCCGGCGCCGTTGCGTGACACCAACTGCCGGTAGGCCGTGGAGTTGACCAGGCCAGGGGAGGCGGCTTCCTCCCAGGTCAGGTGGCGCGGCTTGGGCAGCAACTGGTTGCTCTTGACCAAGGCGACCTCGGCCAAACCGCCGAAGTTGGTCTCGAATCCCCAGATGCGCTGCTCGGGGTCCAGCATGGTGTCGTTGTGGCCGGCGGCGTCTTCGAGTTCCACTGACAGGCAGTGCGCCACGACCTCGTCGCCGGGCTTCCACAAGTGGACGCCGGGCCCCGTGCGCAGCACGACCCCAGCAAGGTCCGACCCCAGGATGTGGTAGGGCAGATCGTGGCGCTTGGCCAACGGGCTCATCCGTCCGTAACGGCTCAGGAATGAGAAAGTCGACACAGGCTCGAAGATGCTGGACCACACGGTGTTGTAGTTGATCGCGGACGCCATGACCGCGACCAGCGCTTCACCGGGTCCGAGTTCGGGCAACGGGACGTCGTCGAGGTGCAGCGACTGGCGCGGGTCCTTCTCGCGGCTGGGGACACCCTCGAACATCCCCTCGTCTTCTTTGTGCAGCGTGATCGCCCGAATGGTGTCGGGGAGATCGATGGCGGCGAAGTCGGCCGTATCGAGGTCTCCGGCGTTGATGGCGTCGCGAATCTCTCGCACGTCTCCTCCTGAAATTTGCCCAACTGAAACTGCGCAAGCACGAAGTCTACTTCATGCATTGTGCTGTCCTTCTAACCTAACCGGATCGCCGCGCAGCAGGATCACCGGGTGGCGCTGACGGAGCACCCCTCGCTGGGCCACTGGGGTTGCCACTGTGGGTGGCCACGGGGAATCGGCTCCGTCGACCTGTCATGGAGCTGCGGCTGCGTGGCTCCGGCTCCGAGGCTCCGGGTTCGGAGGCTCCGGCTCCGAGGTTCCGGGTTCCGGGTTCCGGGTTCCGGGTTCCGAAGAGCGTGCTACGAGGGCAGTTCCGTCAGTCGCTCGGCCAGCCACAGGTCCAGCAGCCAGTCCTGGTCGAGGGCCGAGCCGCGGCGATCGATGCGCACGCCCCCCGGCCCGGAGGTCACGGTCACCCCTGCCCACCTTCGGTCGGGGGCCAGCCGCGCGAGGTAGGCGGTGACGGCCGTCGGTACCGCGTCCCCGACCACCTGCAGGCGATCCGCGCGGCCCCGCAGTCGGTACGCGGGCCCCGGCGCTGTGACGAGTACCGCGGTCCTGCCGGAATACGCATCGACGATCACACGGTGACCATGGCGGACGCCGGAGAACGTCGTGGGTCCGACGAGGTTGTGGCCGACTCCGTCCGTGCCGACCCGCGGGAGCAGCACCGATTGCCCAGTCCGCGTCACCTGGAGTCCCAAAGGAGCGTGGAAATCGTCACTGATCCGCTTGGCCCGACGCAGGGTCCGCGGCAGCAAGGCGACCAGGATCACCACCACGACCAACCCGGGCAGGGCCGCGACGGGAATGCCTGGCCCAGCGCGTCCCAACGGTTGCCAGATGCTCACCACAGTGCCCGTCACCCAGAGAAATCCTGCGAGGGGAAGCAAGATCGCCACCGCCGCGATGGGCAGCCACTGCGCCCAGGCGAAGCGGTGAGCATCTGCGGCGGCCGTCGCCTGCCGCCGTCCCCACCGGCCCGCGGCGTCGGGGAGAGCCAGAGCTGCCAGGAGATCCGTCGGGGTTTGCGGGGGGTGGGAGGGATCGACGGCGACGGGAGTTGTCGGGGCGGTGGTCGTTGGCCGCGACCGCGCGATCCCGACAGCTTGGAGAATCAGCACCCCCGCCAGCCAGACACCGATGACCACACCGAAGGTCGCGTACGGCGGAGGCTGACCCGGTCGATGGTTCACCCCGACGAACAGCACGACGGCGACGACCACTGCTAGTCCGCCGAACGCCCACAGGCGGTAGATCCAGCTCTTGAAGAAGCCGTACATCGCAGCAGTCCTCACGTCGGTGGGCCCATGCTGGCAGTCAGGATCGGATCAGGTCCATCAACCGGGGATCCTCGTCGAACCCGACCGGGGTCCCGTAGAGGCCCGGTTGTGAGACCGGTCCTGCCCAACCGTGAGCCAGTGCGGCCGAAGCGACCGACCGACCGGCCACCATGGTCTCGTCGGGCTCGGTGAAGTCGAGTTGCCCCCCGGAATCCGTGGACAACGTCACGATCGGGACCCGCTCGGCGACGCGGACCAGAGCATGCCCGAGCTGTCCTCGGATCTGGTGCCCGTAGGCCAGGCCCGCCACCTGCCACCAGCGCATCTGGGCCACGGCCTCGTCGGACACAGCCGAGGCGCCGGTATCGAACAGGACGATGGAGGCTGCTCCTGCGGCCAGTGCCTGGTCCAAGGGAGCAGCGGCAGTGAGACCGCCGTCGAGCAGCAACATTCCGTCGCGCTCGACGGGAGGGAAGATGACCGGGACGGTCGCGGCCGCCAGCAGGGCGTCGATCAGCGGCCCGGTGGTCAGGCAGACGGACGCACCCGTGCGCAGATCGCTGGCGACCAAGGTCAACCCCGGTGGGATCGGATCGTGGGGATCACCGGGCAGCACCCGGCTCAAGAACTCCCGATACTCGCGGACCGACCGTCCCGTGCGCCGAGGTGCGAAGGCGCGGACGGCCGCCGAACCTAGTGAGGCCAACACGGATTCGGTGCCGATGAGCTGCCAGGCTTGCCGCAGGCCGCTCAGGGGAGGGCGGGGCTCGATCAAAGCGGCGGCGGTGAGCGCTCCGGTCGAGGACCCGACGAGCAGGTCCGGACGCAGCCCTTGCTCCAGGAGAACTTCGGCCATGCCCGTCTGGGCAGCCGCGCGCGCGCCCCCGCCGGTGAAGACCCAGGCAACGGGTCCCGGCATTCGGCCCAGTGCGGCGACGCTCGCCGGTGTCATGACATCACCGGCCTGATGATGTCGCGCAGGGCCGAACTCACGCCACGTTGCTCCGGATCGGCGTACAGCCCCGGTTCGAGCGGGGCGTCGTAGTCGGATACGAGCCGTGCCAGGAACCCCCGGGCCATCGCGTAGGCCGCTGCCGCCGATTTCATCGTGTGCCGGAAGTCCAAGTTCCCTGCGAGTCCTCCGGGAGTCGGAAGCAGGATCACCGGCACATCGGCGGCGGCATTGCGCAACTGGTCGATTCGCTGGGCGTTCGCGAGGATCGCGCTCAGGCGGCTCAGTACCCGTCGGGAACTGCCGTTGATCTCACCGGGATCACGCCCCCCGGTGTCCAGGACGACGATGGCACCTGCGCCGCGCCGAACCGCGGGCATGGCCGGCAGATTGGCGCTCGCCAGACCGTCGAACAGCAGTCGATCGTCGATGGGAACCGGTGGCAGGGCACCCGGAATGGCCGACGACGCCAGCAAGGCCGGGATCAACGGGCCCGAATCGATGACGATCGCACGACCGGTGGCCACGTCGGTGGCCACCACCGCGAAAGGCAGCGCGAGATCGGCGAAGGTCTCGGCCGTGAGCAGGTCATCCAAGGTGCCGCGTTCGGTCGCATTGTCGACCAATGCGATCTGACGGGCGTTGGCCAGTCGGGACAGCCAGTTCTCGCTGATGATGAAGTGCGTGTCGAGTTGGCCCCAGATGTACGCGAGGCGGTTCAGGCCGGACACCGGATCCTCGGCGTAGATCACGCCGGAGAGGGCGCCTGCCGATGTCCCGATCAGGGCATCAGGGGTCAGATCGGTCTCTGACAGCGCTTGCAGCAGTCCCCATTGGACCGCGCCATGCGCGCCTCCCCCGGCCAGCGCGTAGTGCACCGGACCCGGCACGAGGTGAGCGAGTGGGAGCACGGGTCCCAGCGCCCGCTGAGCCGCGCTGCGGGCGGGGGGAGCGAATAACTCGGGGCCGGCCACAAGGCCACCGTAGTGGGGCTCTTCGCGCGAAGGACGTGACGAGGCTCAGAACGTCAGCTCGCCGACGCGGCTGCTGACGAACCACAATC
>WBZT01001900.1_pt1 | contig 14920 bp, 13 predicted proteins | sample 5204241 | NCBI WGS metagenome assembly WBZT01 (sample SAMN12344358, study PRJNA552823) | activated sludge metagenome | biome: Activated sludge suspended growth; feature: Nitrification reactor; material: Wastewater; isolation source: activated sludge from nitrification reactor of wastewater... | reverse complement strand
ACCGCTGCGCCGGGCCACTTCGAGGTCGGTCCACCATCCCAAAGGCATTTGCACGACCCCTACCGTAACCTGCCTATCGACAGAAGCGTAGTTCCGGGATGCCATCCGTTAGACCTTCGAACATCCGTTAGAGCGACACGCCGTGTTTGCCTCTAACGGATGGTGCAAGGTCTAACGGATTTCGCGGGCACTCACCATGTATCGACGGGCCGGCCACTGCCCTGCCAACTCGCAGCGCCCAGCGTGGCCGCGATCACCGCTCGGCTTTCAGCCGGATCGATCACGTCGTCGATCTCGAACAACCGCGCGACATTGAGCGCATCGACATGCTCCCGGTAGCTGGCCGTGAGTTCCCGCACGCGCCGCTCTCGCTGCTCCTGCGGCAAAGCCTGCAACTCCTTGGCCATGGCCAAGCGGACCGCTCCCTCCAGACCCATCGGACCCATGTGCGCGCCGGGCCACGCGACCGTCAGCAGTGGCTCCTTCGTGCTGCCACCGAGCATCGCCTGCGCGCCTAGGCCGTATCCGCGCCGGAGCACAACCCCGATCATCGGAACCTGCATCCGCGCGGTGGCCACAAGCAAACGGGAGGCGTGCCGCAGGATGGCCGTCCGCTCCGCCTCGGGCCCCGCCATGATGCCCGGAGTATCGACCAGCGAGACGATGGGCAGCCCGAAGCTGTCGCAGAACTGCACGAACCGCGCGGCCTTGTCCCCGGCCGCGGCAGTGAGCGACCCGGCCATGTGCAGCGTCTGGTTGGCGATGACGCCGACCGGCCTGCCCTCGATCGTGGCCAGAGCCGTGACCAGTTCCGGGGCGAACTGCTCCCGCAGGAACACCGGCGATCCGGCGTCGGCCAGCGTCTGAACGATCGGCCGCACGTCGTACGGGCTGCGTTCGCGCTCGGGTAACGCCGTCCGCAACGCGACCTGGTCGGCCACCTCGAAGTGCTGCGCTCCCCGCAGAGTGGACAGCAGCCCACGCACGGCCTCGACTGCCTGTACCTCATCCGCGACCAGCAGGTCGACGACACCTGCTTGAGCCAGAACCGGGGCCGGTCCGATCTCCTCCGGGGCGTGATCACCCAACCCGGCTCCGGCGATCATCGCCGGTCCGGCCACTCCCAACGTCGCGTCCTGTGTCGCGATGATCACGTCGGAACTGCCGGCCAGCACGGCGTTTCCTGCGAAGCAACGCCCGGCAACAACGGCGATCCGCGGAACCACTCCCGACAGTCGGGCCCACAGCGCGAATGTCCGGACGTCCAGGGCTGAGGCGACCGGGTAGTCAGTGTCGCTGGGCCGGCCGCCGCCGCCCTCGGCGAACAGGACGACAGGGATGCGAAGCCGCTCGACCAGCCCCAGCAGGCGATCGGACTTGTGATGACCACGAATGCCCTGCGTACCGGCCATCACCAGATAGTCATAAGAGAGCACGGCCACCGATTGACCATCGATGCGACCGATACCTGCGATGAGCCCGTCCGCGGGGCTGGTCGCGCGCAGGTCATCCACGCTGGCCCGCTGCTCTTGGGCGGCGGTGGCCAACCGTCCGTACTCCACCCAGGACCCAGGGTCCAGCAGGTCGGCCAGGCTCTCCCGCGCGGTCCGGCCACCGGCGGCGTGCCGGCGCGCCACCTTGTCCGGCCGGGCCGCATCATCGGTCAGAGCGCGCAGCCGGCGCAGTTCGTCAAGGGGATCCATGTGCTCATTCTGATGGCGGGCACGCCGAAGGGGCACCGGTTGCCCGATGCCCCTTCGATCCGTGGACTACTGAACGTTGATCTTGAGCCACTTGGTCTGAATGGCGCCCATGTTCTGCTCGACGACAACGCGGATCTTCTGTGCGCCCTTGCTGTCGAGGACGACGTGGAAGCTGCAGTCACCGTTGCTGGAGACCGACCGCGTCGCGTTGATCGCTGCGCCTTTCTCGAGCAGGGTGGCGTCCGCGCCAGTCCAGTTGTTGCTCGACGACAGTTTGCACTTGAGGATGAAGGTCTTGCCGGCCATCACCGTCTTCGGCGCCTTAACCTTGCTGAAGCCCGGGTCGTTGGCCGCGTTGGCGGCGCCGGCACCGGCCACCACCAGCCCACCGGCCAACGCCGCAGTCGCACCGGCGGCGACTACCTTGCGAATGCTCATGAATTCTCCCTATCGATGTTCACGCCGGCGAATCCGGCACATCTATCCTGCGTGCCCCGCAAGCCTCTTGGAGGCAGCGAAACGCGGGTGCCCGGCGCTTTCACGACGTCGCGGCCGGTGTGGGGCTGCGCATCGGTGAGCACGCCGGCCGTCCGCAGCGCTAGACGGCGGTCCTACTTCGACCGTGACGCACCTCACGGAGAAATCCCGCAAACCCGAGTTGAGCACTTGCTCAAGTCTGCGCTATAGTGAAGATCGTTCCCCCATAGGAGAACCGCCGACCGGGGTGGCCAGCCACCCTGAACCGCCCCCTTCGACGACCTACCAGACCGGAAGGTTGTCATGCATTTCATCGACACCCAGGACCTGGGTCCGGACACGATCCGGGCCCAGATGGAACTCATCGGACTCCTCAAGCAGGCCGACAAGCAGAATGCCTGTCCCCGCCTGCTCGAGGGCGCCTCCCTCGGCATGATCTTCGAGGAGGCCTCGACTCGCACGCGCGTTTCCTTCGAGGTCGCCATGACCAAGCTCGGCGGGCACGCGCTGTACCTCAAGCCGGGTGAGATCCACCTGGGCCAGAAGGAGAACATCAAGGACACCGCCGAGGTGCTGTCCCGCATGGTGGACGCGGTCGAGATTCGCGCGTTCAAGCACGCCACAGTCACCGACTTCGCCGAGCACGCCAAGGTGCCGGTCATCAACGGGCTTACGGACTACAACCACCCGACCCAGGCCGTGTGCGACGTGTTCACCATGACCGAGCACACCGACAAGCCGTTCTCCGAGTTGACCGTCGTGTTCGTCGGCGACGCCACCAATGTGTGCACCTCGACCGCGCAGATCGTCACCATGCTCGGCGGCACGTTCATCCACGCCCGTCCCGAGCAGTACGGCATCAAGGCCCAGTGGCCGACCGTGCTCGACGAGGTCGCCCGCAACGAGCAGCTCTACGGCGGCCGGTACCTCGAGACCGAGGACGTCGAGGACGCCGTTGTGAACGCCGACTACATCTACACCGACCTGTGGTGGTGGTTCGGCCAGGAGGACGAGATTCCGGACCGCGTGAAGGCCTTCAAGCCGCGCTACCAGGTCTCCTCCGAACTCATGGCCCGCGCGCCCGAGCACGCGAAGTTCATGCACTGCCTGCCCGCCTCCCGCGGTGTCGAGGCGACCGACGAGGTGATGGACTCCCCGCAGTCGATCATCTATGACCAGAGCGAGAACCGGCTGCACACCGAGAAGGGTCTGCTCGCCTGGTACATCACGCCGCACCTGGAGCACCCGACGCCGGCACTGCGCGCCTACCACGAAGGCCGGATCGAGTCCTTCCTGCATGGTGTGAAGGAGGTCTGACATGACCACCCAGACCACAACCCAGAACGAACCGCGCGCTCTGCGCATGTTCGACATGATCCTGTTCAGCGTCTGCGCGATCCTGCTGCTCAGCCAGGTCACGTTGACCGCCCAGATCGGCCCGTCGGCGATCGTCTGGACGATCGTGATGATCGCGCTGTTCTTCCTGCCTTACGGCTTGATGACCGCTGAACTCGGATCGACGTACCCGGACGCCGGTGGCATCTACTCCTGGATCGTCCGGGCGTTCGGCAACAAGTGGGGCACCCGGGTGTCCTGGTGGTACTGGCTGAACGTGGCGCTGTGGGTGCCCTCGGTGTACCTGATGTTCTCCGTGGTGCTCAGCGACATGTTCTTCCCCGACCTCGGCTTCTGGCCGCAGGTCTGGATCGCCATGGCCCTGATCGCCGTGAACTGGTTCGTGAACATCATGACCCTGGAGACCGGCAAGTGGGTGCCCAACATCGGCGCCGTCATCACCGTCGGCGTGATCCTGCTGATCGGCGTTGCCGGCATCATCGCCTTCACCGATGGCGGTTCGGCCACGTCGTTCGCCTGGAACACCGACTCGATGATTCCGACCGCTGCGACTGCAGCACTTGCACTGCCGATCATCATCTACAACTTCCTTGGCTTCGAGTTGATGAGCAGCGCCAGCAACGAGATGCGCAACCCGCGCCGCGACGTGCCCCGCACGATCGTGATCGCCGGTGTGCTGATCGGCGCGTTCTACCTCATCTCGACGGTGGGAATGCAGGTGATCATGCCGGCCGAGGAGATCAGCGAAACCAGCGGCCTCATGGACGCGCTGCGCTCGGTCTTCGGCGACAATCTGTTGGTCACGCTGGTCGGCATCGGGATCCTGTACGCGTTCTTCGCGGCCCTGATCCCGTGGACGATCGGCGCGAACCGCGCAGCTGCCGAAGCCGCCGAGCAGGGCGACCTGCCGCCGGTGTTCAAGAAGATGAGCGCCAAGCACCGCACGCCAGTGGGTGCCGCGAACCTCACCGCCCTGGTGAGTGCTGCGATCACACTGATCTACGGTGTGCTCTTCTCCGTGACGAATGGCGACATCGACTCGCTGTTCTGGAGCCTGTTCGCATTCAGCTCGATCGTGTTCCTGCTCCCCTACGTGGCGATGTCGCTGGCCTTCCTGCGGTTGCGTGTGCGCGACCCGCACGCCGAGCGTCCGTACAAGGTTCCCGGCGGCACGGTCGGAGCCTGGACCTCGGCGATCCTGGTGATCGCACTGCTCGTGGCCGCGGTGTTCTTCTTCGTGTGGAACCCGTGGATCGAGTTCGACGCCACCACCACCTGGTTGATCCTGGGCGGCCTGGCGGCAACGTTCATCGCCCAGGAGGTTCTGGTCGCGATGTCACCGCGCTGGAAGAAGGCGCATCCCGAGCTCGTCGACGTCGAGCTGGACGGCATCGCGCCGGATACAGCAGAAGGCATCGAGCGCAGCTACCAGCACCACAGTTCTGATGGAGGACAGTCATGACCCGCATCGTGGACAGCACTCCGAAGGCCGACGGCTTCCGGATGCCGGCCGAGTGGGAAGCCCAGTGCAACTGCTGGATGGTGTGGCCGGAACGGCCCGACAACTGGCGGCTGGGCGGCAAGCCCGCGCAGGAGGCCTTCAGCCGGGTCGCCGAGGCGATCTGCGAGCACGAGCCGCTGACGATGGTGGTCTCGGCCAACCAGTACATGAACGCTCGTGAGCACCTGCCTGGGGACGTGCGGGAGGTCGAGATGACCACCGACGACTCCTGGATGCGCGACACCGGCCCGACGTTCGTGGTCAACGACCACGGCGAGATCCGGGGCGTCGACTGGCGCTTCAACGCCTGGGGCGGACTCGAGGGCGGCCTGTACTTCCCGTGGGACCACGACGACTTGGTGGCCCGCAAGGTCCTGGAGCTCGAAGGTGTGCCGATGTACCACGCCGACTTCGTGCTTGAGGGTGGGTCGATCGACGTCGACGGTCAGGGCACTGTGCTCACGACCGAGGAGTGCCTGCTCAACCACAACCGCAACCCGGAGCTGAGCAAGGCGCAGATCGAGCACAACCTGCTCGAATACCTCGGCGCCGACAAGGTGATCTGGCTGCCGCGCGGGGTGTACCTCGACGAGACCGACGGCCACGTCGACAACTTCTGCCGCTTCGCCGCGCCAGGGGTTGTGATGCTCACCTGGACCGACGACCAGGACGACCCGCAATGGGAGATCAGTAACGAGGCCCTGCGGGTTCTGGAGTCCACCACGGACGCCCGTGGCCGCAAGCTCGAGGTGATCAAGCTGCACCAGCCCGGTCCGATCTACATCACGGCTCAGGAGGCAGCCGGCGTTGACCACATCGCCGGTGTGCAGCCCCGGGTCGAGGGTGAGCGGTTGGCCGGGTCGTACGTGAACTCGTTCATCGGCAACGGCGTAGTCGTACTGCCGGTGTTCGACGACGTCCACGACGAGGACGCGGTTCTGGCCTACAAGCAGCTCTTCCCGGAGCGCGAAGTAGTGACGGTTCCGGGCCGGGAGATCCTGCTCGGGGGCGGCAACGTCCACTGCATCACCCAGCAGGAACCTGCTGTCTGATGAGCACGCAGGTGCACATGTCCGCCAGCGACCGGCGCGAGGCGTTGGTCGCGGCGGCTGTGCGCACGATCCGGGCGCACGGAATGCTCGAGTCCAGCACCCGGACCGTGGCGGCGGAGGCCGGTGTCAGCACCGGCCTCATGCACCATTACTTCGACTCCTACGACGACCTGATGGCCGCCGCGTTCGAGCGGGTCGCGACTGAGGACCTGCAGCGGGCGCGCGAGGTTGTGATGGCTCATCCCACGTCGGCCGAGCGGCTCGACGCCATCGTCACCGAGTTCCAGCCGGCGCGCGACGCCTGGCAGTTCCAGTGGTGGATGGACGCGTGGAGCAGTTCGGCGCGGCACCCCGCCGTGCGGGACATGGCTGCGCGGTTGAACGCTGGCTGGCAGCACCTCATCGAGGAGGTGCTGCGAGAAGGCGCCCAGGAAGGCGAGTTCGCCTGTCCGGACCCGCGGGCTTCTGCCTGGCGACTACTGGCGCTGCTCGACGGTTTGACGATTCAGGTAGTGGCCCAGACCGACGGCCCGGGTCGCGCCGACGTCGAGAAGTGGTCGATGCAGGCCGCTCGGGCTGAGACCGGGCGGCTGTAGTTCGACATATGACCCCGATCCATGCGTTTGGAATTCGTGCCCAGTTAGACGCACGGATAGGGGCCACATGTGGCCCGGATCCACGCGTTTGCCATGCGCTAGGGCGTGACGATCGCGAAATCCGGGTCCACCGGGCCGAGCACCAACATCAGGGTGGCCAGGTCGGCCGGATCGCCCTCCACCTCGACCAGCCCGGCCTGCACCGCCTGCCCGAGCGGCGAGTTGACGCAGCGGTGTGTTCGGTGGCGGCCGTGGCGGAAACGGTAGTCGAGTAGCCAGAGCACCGGCAGCAGTTCGGCTGATGCTGAACACTGGAGGGATGACGACGTTGTTGCTTCCCTTCCACCAAGATGAGCGTGTGAGCGACCAGAGCATCGTGCTGGAATCTGCTACCCCCGTGGTTCCCGATCTGCGCGGCGACAACCAATGGCGCCGGCTGCAGACGCTCTACGACGCGCTCGGAGACGAAGTCGCCACGTCCTTGGGCGATGGTGATGTGACGGTCGTGACCGGAGACTGCCTGGCGCTGCTGGGAACTCTGGCAGGCGTCCAGCGCTCGGGCCTCGACCCTGCGATCGTGTGGTTCGATGCGCATGGGGACGTACACACCATCGAGTCGTCGACGTCCGGCTACCTGGGCGGCATGGCGCTGCGGATGGCGCTGGGCGGCAATGCCGACGCACTGGCCGGACCCTTGGGTTTACGGCCGGTGGCCGCGTCCAAGGCGATGCTCGTCGACGCCCGCGATCTGGATCCGGCGGAAGTCGAGTACCTGGCTGACTCCCCGGTCGGGCAGTTTCAGGTCGAGGCGATCGCGGCCGCCAAACTGCCACCCGGCCCAGTGATCCTGCACGTGGACCTCGACGTGATCGACTGCAGCGAGGTGCCGGGACTGCGATTCCCTGCCCCGCAGGGACCGAGCAGTGATGACGTCCTCAATGCCCTGCAACGCCTGCTCGGCAGCGGTCAGGTCGTGGCTCTGGATGTGGCATGCCCGTGGTTCGAGCCGGAGAACGAGCAGCAGATGAACCAGCGGACGGAGTTGCCGGAGCGGGTTCTGGCCCTGCGATGATCAGGGGCTTTCGGCCAAGACCTCGGCGCGATGCGCCTTGCGCGTGTCATTGACGCCGTCGCGCAGGAACGGGTCATCCATCACTAATGCCACGATCGGGCAGTCTTGGGGACCGAGGTGAGCATCGGGGTGACACAGGGTGCAGGGCTGGCCCGGGCGCAAGGGGCACTTCGCAGTATTGGTTGCCATTTCACTTATATTGTCGCCCAGCGAGCGCCTTAAGTGAAGCGGCCGTCTGGCTATCGGACACACCCCGCGGTCCTACTTCGCGGACTCCTCGATCCGGGCGATGGCTTGTTCGCGGTATTCACTCAGTGGGGTGCTCTTGCCGTCGTTCTGCCGCGACGTCCAGAAGTCCCAGCCGTTCGTCGACCCGCCCGTGACGTAGTCGCTGGCCCCGCTGGGCGAAGTGAAGACGTTCCCGTCAACGGCAATCGTTCCGTCGGGTTTGAGCGTCACGTCGGCGGGCCACGCGCCGCTCACGGAGACCAGGGGGCCCGGTCCGAGGTCCGAACTGGCCATCACGTCACGCAGGGTCATTCCGTGGAACCGCCGGTGTGCCTCGGCGCTGACCGGAGCTCTGCCACCGCCCAGCCCCAGCCGTTCCGGAGACCAGATGAGTTCACAGAGGGCTTGGTACAGAGCCTGACGTTCGTGGATTGCCTCGGAAGTGAAAGCGTCCGGATAGGCCTTGAACGGCAACCCGGTGTCCTGGATCAATCCGGTGAACGCCGGGTTGTGGTTGTACGCGGCGGGCGTGAGCGACTGCGCTAGTAGATTCTGCGCCGGGAATTGCTTGACCTTCTCGGAGTAGTCGCAGGCGTTGAAGTCTCTCGGCAGGAGCAGCAAGTTCCCGAACATGTCTCGCGTATCCCCGAGTTCGTTTGGATCTTGGAAGTCATCCACGCGCGGTTCCGGCTCGTCGGTCACGATGTGGTGCACCTCAAACCTGTTCGGGCCGGCGTACTCGACGAACCCAGGACCGTGGGCACCCTCGATCCAGGCGGTCATGCGCGCCAAAAGGTAGGCGACGTGCGAGCGGTTCCGCTGATTGAGGCGGAAGCCCGACATGGTGCCGAAGCCCTCATCCATTCCGGCGACCCGATCGGCGAGAAACTGCCTGACCTGTCGCAGGTCCCGGTTCCTGAGGTTCCGGGCCAGGATGAACAGCTCATAGGTCAGGCTTGAGTAGCCGAAGTCGCGATCGCTGACCATCCGCCGGGCGATCATCACGTCGAGATAGTCCGACACCAGGCGGGCCTTCTGCTGGAAGGTCTGCTCGTCGTCGTGAACGGTCACCGCGGCCATGATGGGCAGGCACTGCAACGTCAGGCCGTTGTGTGCGTTGTAGAAAACTGCGGGCATCGTGTCGTCCAGCGTTTGACTGGCGTGGAGAAGCGTCACGAAGCGGCGGCTGAGGACTTCGAACTCCGTGTTGACGAACCGGTCGTAGTCGGACGGCTTGTCCAGGCCGATCGTCTCTCGGTTGTCCTGAACCCATTTGTGGAAGGCCGACCCGATCTTGTCGAAATCACCCAACACACCGTGTGTTCGGCGTTCGCGGATGGTGCGTGCGTACTTGCTGCGCAGCCACACCTTGAGGAAGTCGGAGTCTGCGTTGTGGTCGAGCGCTTTCAGTTCATCCATCCGGTCGCGCCACAGCCGGTTGGTCGCGTCGACGTTGCCTGCTTCACCCACCCGCGTAATGAGGAAGGACTTGAGCATGTCGGCGCTGCTCAGTTGCAGGCCCCGGTCGTTCATCGTCTCGAAGATCTCGACGGCCATTTCGTCGTCCGTGGCGACGATCTCTGTGAGCAGCACGCGCTCAAGAAGCCAGTCGGTGAAATGAAGCAGCGGACCTTCGGCGATTTCTGCTGGGAAGAAACGGACGATGTCGCTATAGCGCTGCCAGATGTTGCGGGAGGACGCGTCCCCCGTACTGGGGTCGTAGTCGGTGCCGTTCAGGATGCACATCATGACGGCGTTGCGCTCGCGAACGTCGAGGTTGAAACTCCTCACGCCGTACCGCTCGGAAAACACCAATGGGGAGAGGTCCGCTGCCCCCGGACGGTCAGCCGCGAGTGCTTGGAGGTGCATCAGCAGCAGCGACAGGGTTGTGAGGCGTTGCTGACCGTCCACGAGGAAGCGCACGTCGCCACGCGTACTGGTGACCACGGTCCCCAGGAAGTACGGCCGATAGGAGGCGACCGCCACCCGCTCGTGATGCGGTTCGTACTCCTGCAGGAAGGCGTCGGAGAGGTCATTGAGCAGCTCGATGACATTGGCTTCCGTCCAGCTGAACTCACGCTGGTAGAAGTCCAGTCCGTAGCGCTGGGACTGCATCAATTCGCGGACTGTGCGCGCCTTGCCGTCGATCAATGCGGGCTCCACCTCTGCGCTCATGCCGCTCGTCCCGGTTCGCGCTTATACGTTCCTGCCGTATCGCTCACTCTGGCCCCAAGTCGTTCTGGCGGCGGAGGACTGGCCCAACGGATCCTGAGACCAGCGCTCCTTCCCTTAATGGATCAACGTATACCGCCGCGCATCCGTTAGATGTTGGGACATCCGTTAGATCGTTATGGACTGATATATCCGTTTTGACCTCTAACCGATGGTGGAAGGTCTAACGGATCGCGATGGGGACTCGAATCCGCGGTGGCCGTGGGAGCCGTCGGCCGCCACTGACGGCCTCCTCCCGATTCCCGACAGCGCGATCTCAAACAAATGAAAGGACCCCCCAAGCGTGGGGGGTCCTTTCATTTGTGGAGGTGCCGGGAGCCGTCGCGCGCCTCTGGCGCGCTCCTCCCGATTCCCGACAGCGCGATCTCAAACAAATGAAAGGACCCCCCAAGCGTGGGGGGTCCTTTCATTTGTGGAGGTGCCGGGAATCGAACCCGGGTCCAACGGTGCGTATCAGAGCATTCTCCGGGCGCAGTCGCTTTGTGGTGCATTCAGCCTGGCGGGTTCGTGCGACCCATCCGCCAACACGGCCTATTCACTGAAAAAGTCCCGCACACCCGCAGTGACCCAGGTGCTTGGCAAGCCTTCTAGACGACGCCGGTGACTAGGGGGAAGGCACCCCTAGGCCGACGGACTCACGCTCGCTTAGGCAGCGAGGGCGAAGTCAGTGCTCTTGGAATCGGCACTTGTTGTTTTGACGGATCGTTAATGAGATAACCGTCATCCTCAGCCCGCTTCTCTCGTCAGCGCAGCCGCTGTCGAAACCGTTCACCCCCTGTTGAGTTGTACTACCACCGTACCGACGCAGGTCGGGAACGGTCTACGACTATTAACGTCACATACCGCACGCGCTATTCCGCGAAATGCAGACGCATCACGACTCGAGGGAAACCACCCGAGACCGCACTGGTATCCGCCACTTTGGTGAAACCCACGCTCTCGAACAGTCCACGGGTACCGACGTAGGCCATCGTCAGATCAACCTTCTGCCCCTGGTTGTCGACCGGGTAGCCCTCGATGGCTGGCACGCCGCGCTCCCGCGCGTAGTCGACGGCTCCTCGCAAGACCGCCCGCGCGACGCCCCGCCGCCGGTAGCCAGGCCGCACGCGGACACACCACGCAGACCACACCGGCAGTTCATCGACGTGCGGAATCTTGCGCGACCTGGCAAAAGGCACCTGGGCACGCGGCGCAATCGCGGCCCAACCAACCACCACGTCGTCGAGGTAGGCAAGCACCCCCGGCGCCACGTCACGCCCACACAGCTCGCGCATGTACTCACCCCGGGCAGGGCCGATCAGGCTCTGGTTGGTCCGGGAGTCCAGCCTGTGACTCAAGCACCAGCACACCGATGATGTCGGGTTCTTCGGCCCGAGCATCGTCGCCACGTCATCGAAGACCCCCGCGGTTGCCGGCCGCACCCTGATCTCGTCCATCTCGACCAGGTTATGCAACAGACTGGACCCATGAGTGTGGACTACGACGTCGTCGTCATGGGCGCGGGCCTGTCGGGCATCGACGCCGGCTATCGCCTGCAGACGTCGGCCCCGACCAAGAACTACACGATCCTCGAGGCCCGCGACAGCATCGGCGGTACCTGGGATCTCTTCCGGTATCCCGGCATCCGCAGCGACTCCGACCTGTTCACGTTCGGCTTCCCCTTCAAGCCATGGCGCGACCGCAAGTCGCTGGCCGACGGGCCGTCCATCCTGCGCTACATCAAGGACACCGCCGAGCAGTTCGGCATCGACAAGCACCTCCAGTACGACGCCAGGGTGGTGGACGCGAATTTCGACACCGCTGCAGCGCGCTGGACGCTGACCCTCGCCGACGGCCGCGAAATCACCTGCCGCTTCTGGTACTCCTGCGCGGGCTACTACTCCTACGACGAGGGGTACCTGCCCGACATCCCGGGTCTCGACGACTTCGCCGGAATTCGCGTGCACCCGCAGTTCTGGCCAGAAGATCTCGACTACACGGACAAGCGCATCGTCGTGATCGGTTCGGGTGCAACTGCGGTCACGCTCGTTCCCGAGCTGGCCAAGAGCGCCGCGCACGTGACGATGTTGCAGCGCTCGCCCACCTGGATCGCGCCCTTGCCGCCGACGGATGCCATAGCCAACGTGGCCCGCAAGTACCTGCCGCCGAATGCTGCACACCGGTTGGTGCGCAGCAAGAACATCGCGTTCAGCACGGCGTTCTACCAGTTCTGCAAGCGATATCCAGAGCGGGCCAGCCGGTTTCTCAACCGGATCGCGACGAAGTCCTTGGGCAGCGAGCAGATGGTCGCCGAACACTTCACTCCCACGTACAACCCCTGGGACCAGCGCGTCTGCGTTGCCCCGGACGGCGACCTGTTCACCGTGATTCGCTCGGGCAAGGCGGAAGTGGTCACCGACACCATCGATCGGGTGCTGCCGACGGGCGTGCGGCTGGCAAGCGGTCGCGTGCTCGAAGCGGACATCCTGATCACCGCCACCGGTCTGAAACTGCAGCCGAACGGCGGCGTGCCAGTGTCGGTCGACGGGACACAAGTGATCGTGCACGACCAGTACGTGCTGCTGGGTGCCATGGTCACCGGCATTCCGAACTACGCGATGGCCGTCGGCTACACGAACGCGTCCTGGACACTGCGGGCCGACCTGACATCGCGCCTGGTCTGCAAGGTGCTCAACTGGATGGACGAGCGCGGTTACGACATGGCGGTGCCGCAGCCCTCGGGGCCGTTGGAACCCCATCCGCTCATGGATCTGAAGTCCGGCTACATCCAGCGGGCCGAACACGAGTTGCCGCTGCAAGGGGCGCACGCCCCGTGGCGCATGCGCCAGAACTATGTGCTCGATATCGCGACAACCCTGCGGACCGATCTCGACAAGTACCTCACGGGTTCCCGCGCTCGCGCTGCAGTCTGAGCACGCATCCGTCGGGCGCAGCGAACGGTTCCAGCGTCACGTCGTGCGGGTCACCCATGGTCTCCAGCAGGCCGGACACCATCCCCTCGTGGACCGCGCACACCACGTCCGGATACGCCTGCGCCACGTCGAGCAATGGACAGGTTCGCAGCAGGATCCGGCGGCGTCCGGCGTCGGGCTGAGGGCTGAAATCCAGATCCTCGAGCACATCGAGGACGGCCTCCCGCGGTCGCCCCACACGGCCCGCGGCCAGTGCCTCCCCCCATGCTGTGCCTGCGATCCGCCCATCCGCCTTCGGATCCTCACTGATCTGGGAGATCCGCGCCGCCAGCACCCCGGCCAGCGCAGCCTGCTCACGCACGCGCCGGTCTGGTTCGCGGCGCTGCGGATCCGCTTGGTAGACCCACGCGGGTCTCCCCCGACCCGTCGCTGGCCGCCGCTCCCGGGTGACCAGGCCCCGCGCCACGAGTTCGTCCAAGTGCTCCCGTATGGAGTTCGGATGCAGATGCAGGACTTCGGCGATCTCCACCACGACAACTGCCTCGTCGCGCTGCTGCAGAAGCTCCAGCACGCGAGCCGCGGTCGCGGGCAGGGTGCCTGCGCGCACTGGCCGTGGTCCGGTATTATTCACAGTACCCAGTGTAATAAATGGAGGACACATGGCAGACAGTTGCCGGTGCGGAGAGCACCTCGAGGTGATCGGTTTCCCGGTCTTGAAAGCCACGGACATTCCGCATTCCGTGCGGCACGCGAGCATCTTGGGGGCACTGGACTCTCTGCAACCGGGCGCTGGACTCGTCGTCGTAGTGCCCCACGAGCCCATCCCGCTGCTGCATCAGGTCGGCCGCCAGTTCGGCGATCGGATCGAGATCTCCTACCTGCAGGAGGGTCCTGAGGACTGGCACGTCCAGTTCCGCCGGGTCGCCTGAACTCACCGCTTGAAGCTCGACTGACCCTGACGGACGAATCTGCGCCAAGCCGTCACACGTCGTCAAGAGAAGCGCCGGGGGCGGTCGTTAGCTTTGCCCCTAGCCAGGTGGTGGACAGGCTCCACGACGATCCCGGGTTTCTCAACCGGCTGGCCTCGTCATCGCACATTGCGACACAACCAGCAGGCTGCCTTGGGCGGACGGCATCAGAAACTCAATAGCGGGATGGCTCGAAGAGGGCTCGGGACAGTGGGATACGGTTGCTGGATTCATTCACACCTCTTGAGTTATTCGAACAGGTGTGCGATACTGGGGTATGCCCGGATCGACACCCGCCGCTTCCTCCGCCTTGGAGGTACTGCGTGCGCAGTTCCGGGCGTTGGACGATCAGGAGCACCTGGACGACCTGCAGACCGCTGAGCAGGCCCGCCGCCGGGACGACGCCATCCACGCGGTGCGGGTCAGCGAGTTGGCGGCCCGGGCCGAGGCCGCCAACGCCGGGATCGTGGGGGCGGGAGTGGAGGAGATCGGCTGGCTGCTGGGCCTGTCGAGCCGCTCGGTGGGCTACCTGGTCGACACCTGTGAGGCGATCGTGTCCCGGCCGCTGGTCTGGGACGGGTTGCACACCGGGCTGATCGACCGGCCGCGGGCCTTGAAGATCGTGCATCTGCTGGCCGACGTCCCAGACCCGCTACGCGAACAGCTGGAAGCCCAAGCCATCGCGTATGCCGCTGAACACACCAACGCCCAGTTGCACCGCAAGCTGCTGCGGATGACCTGCGACAACGACGCCGAGGAAGCCCAGCGCCAAGAAGCGATCGACCACCGCGGGGTGTGCGTGGTGCCCAAGGGCCACGGCATG
>WBZT01001899.1_pt1 | contig 14925 bp, 15 predicted proteins | sample 5204241 | NCBI WGS metagenome assembly WBZT01 (sample SAMN12344358, study PRJNA552823) | activated sludge metagenome | biome: Activated sludge suspended growth; feature: Nitrification reactor; material: Wastewater; isolation source: activated sludge from nitrification reactor of wastewater... | reverse complement strand
CGACACCGCGAGAAGCGAGGAACTGGCGCGCCAGGAACGGCGCGGCGCGCTGTGGCGGGTGTTCGTCGCCGGTTTCGGCATGATGCAGGTGATGATGTACGCCGTGCCGGTATATTTCGCGGGTACTGGCGAGATGACGCCGGCGGTCGAACAATTGTTGCGCTGGGCCAGTCTGGTCCTGACCGTGCCGGTGGTCTGCTATTCGGCTGCGCCCTTCTTTCGCAATGCCTGGCGCGATCTCCGACTGCGCCGTGCGGGAATGGATGTGCCGGTGGCTCTGGGGATTGGCGCTGCCTTCGCAGCCAGCGTCTGGGCGACGCTGACTGCCAGTGGCGAGGTCTATTTCGACTCGGTGACGATGTTCGTATTCTTTCTGTTGAGCGGCCGATTCCTGGAAATGACGGCCCGCCAGCGCGCGGTCAGCGTCACCGAGGCGCTGGCCAGGCTGATGCCGGCGGTCGCGGCGCGAGTATCGGCGTACCCGGCGAGTCGCGACTTCGAACAGGTGATGGCCGCCGACCTGCGGCGTGGCGATGTCGTTCTGGTCAGACCTGGCGAGACGATTCCGGCGGACGGGCAGGTCATTGAAGGCGAGAGTAGTACCAACGAGGCGCTGTTGACGGGCGAGAGCGCGCCGGTGCAGAAACGCCCGGGTGTGTCGGTCACTGCTGGGGCGGTCAATATCGAGAGCCCGTTGCTGGTCGAGGTGACGCAGGTCGGCGATGCAACTCGACTGTCAGCAATTGTCCGTCTGATGGAGCGTGCGGCCACCGAGAAGCCGCGTATCGTTGAACTGGCGGATCGCATTGCCAGCCACTTCATCGTTACGCTGCTGTTTCTCGCTGCGGCGGTGGCTCTCGCCTGGTGGTTCATCGACCCTCGGCAGATGCTGTGGATCACCGTTTCGGTGCTGGTCGTCACCTGTCCCTGTGCCTTATCGCTGGCCACCCCGGTCGCACTGACGGTGGCCAGTGGAGCAATGGCCAGAATCGGTCTGCTGGTGACGCACAGTCATGCCGTCGAATCCCTGGCGCAGGCCAGCCATTTCGTCTTCGACAAGACCGGGACCTTGACCACTGGCGAGATGTGTGTGCTTGAAATACTGCCTCTTGGCAGACTCGATCCGCAAGACAGTCTGGCGCTGGCGGCGGCTCTCGAGCAGACGTCGGAGCATCCGATCGCCGCAGCCTTGCGGCAGGCCACCGGGGGCAAGTTGTTGCCGGCGGTCGACGAGCCGGGCAACGAGCCGGGGTCCGGTATCAACGCCCAACATGCCGGACGGGCGGTGCGTCTCGGCCGCCCGGACTATGTTCAGGCGCTACACGGCAAACCCCTGCCGGAGGCCGCACAGTCCCTGTCTGCGAGCGGCGATACGGTGATCGCGCTCGGCGACGAGTCGGACTGGATTGCATTGTTTCGCCTCGGCGACAAAACGCGGCCGGAAGCGGCGGCGATGGTCGCGGCACTGCGTGCCGGCGGGCGGCAGGTGGCGCTGTTGACGGGTGACGCTGCACCGGCTGCCCACCGTGTTGCGCAGGTACTGGGTATCGACGAGGTTCTGGCGAACGCGTCACCGCAGGCCAAGCACGACTATGTGCGCCGCTTGCAGGCCAACGGGGCGGTGGTGGCGATGGTCGGCGACGGCGTCAATGATGCTCCGGTGTTGGCGCAGGCGCAGGTTTCGGTGGCCATGGGGGGCGGTTCGCAATTGGCGCGCACGCAGGCCGATCTGGTGCTGCTTTCCGAAAACCTGGCTCATCTCTGGCGTGGCGTGGTCGTTGCGCGGCGTACTTTGCACGTGATTCGGCAGAATCTGTTATGGTCCTTTGCCTATAACCTGGTTGCCCTGCCGCTGGCGATGAGCGGCTTTATTACGCCGTGGATGGCCGGCATCGGCATGTCCGGGAGTTCATTGCTGGTGGTCGCCAATTCGTTGCGGCTGCAGAAAGGCTGCAAGGGCTGATCGATGATGGAGACGCTGTACCTGCTGATTCCGATTTCCGTGGTGCTGGTCTTTTTGATCGCCATCGCCTTTTGGTGGTCGCTGCGCAACGGTCAATTCGACGACCTCGAAGGACCGGCCTACCGCATTCTGATGGATGACGATCACTCGTCAGCGCCATCATCGCAAGCGCCAGAGAAGGTTGCCGAGGGGGGCACGGACGCGCCTCCTCGGGAAAGTTCCAGGCCAGACCCGACGGCCAATCTGCGCGACTCTTGACGCAAGTCAAGAGAATTCCCCTGCGGCTTGGGATAATTTGCCCGTCGATGGCGGGATTGCTGATGCATTCAGCGCGGGGGCTAGGGATGTTCCTTTGTTGGGGTTGGGGTGCGTTGCAACGCACCCTTTTTTTGTGCGGCATGATTCGCTGGCGAAGGCCGTGGCGCTTGATCTGTGTCAAATTGGAGCCCGAAAGGTTAGAATAGCATCTACATAGTCAATGCTCGGCATAAGGGCATTCAGGGCGGTGAAAGCCGGTTTCTAGTCAAAAACGAGGTGAGTCCATGTCGGAAACTCAGACAACATACAACTACAAGGTGGTGCGGCAGTTTGCCGTGATGACCGTCATCTGGGGGATTGTCGGAATGCTGGTGGGGGTGATCATTGCCGCCCAACTGGTCTGGCCTGATCTCAACTTCGGGCCATATCTGCATTTCGGCCGCCTGCGCCCGTTGCATACCAATGCGGTCATCTTCGCCTTTGGTGGCAGCGCCTTGTTCGCGACCTCCTACTACGTGGTCCAGCGCACCTGTCATACGAGGATCTTTTCGGACGGTCTGGCGGCCTTCACCTTCTGGGGCTGGCAATTGATCATCGTTCTGGCCGCGGTCACGCTACCACTGGGTTTCACCTCGGGCAAGGAATACGCCGAACTCGAATGGCCGATCGACATTCTGATCACGGTAGTCTGGGTCGCTTACGCGATCGTGTTCTTCGGTACCATCGCCAAGCGCAAGGTCACCCATATCTATGTGGCAAACTGGTTCTACGGCGGCTTCATTCTCGCCGTCGCGCTGCTGCACGTGGTCAACAGCGCCGCCATTCCGGTCTCGCTGACCAAATCCTATTCGGCCTACGCTGGTGTGCAGGACGCGATGGTGCAGTGGTGGTACGGCCACAACGCGGTCGGTTTTTTCCTTACGGCTGGCTTCCTGGGAATGATGTACTACTTTGTCCCGAAGCAGGCTGGTCGCCCGGTCTATTCGTATCGCCTGTCGGTGGTGCATTTCTGGGCGCTGATCTTCACCTACATGTGGGCCGGCCCGCACCATCTGCATTACACGGCACTGCCGGACTGGGCCCAATCGGTGGGCATGCTTTTCTCGCTGATTCTGCTGGCACCTTCGTGGGGTGGCATGATCAACGGGGTGATGACCCTCTCGGGTGCTTGGCACAAACTGCGTGACGACCCGATCCTCAAGTTTCTGATTACCTCGCTGTCGTTCTACGGTATGTCAACCTTTGAGGGTCCGATGATGGCCATCAAGACGGTCAATGCGCTGTCACACTACACCGACTGGACGATTGGTCACGTGCACTCGGGTGCGCTGGGCTGGGTGGCGATGATCTCGATCGGTTCGATCTACTATCTGTTGCCACGTCTATATGGCAAGTCCGAGATGTTCAGCATCAAGCTGATTACCGTGCACTTCTGGGTATCGACGATTGGCGTCGTTCTCTATATCGCCTCGATGTGGATTGCCGGGGTGATGCAGGGGCTGATGTGGCGGGCGGTCAATCTCGACGGGACGCTGACCTACAGCTTCGTTGAATCGGTCAAGGCTTCGTATCCGTTCTGGGCGATCCGTTTTCTCGGCGGCTTTCTCTTCCTGTTCGGCATGCTGATCATGGCATACAACATGGTCAAGACGATCGCCAGTGGCCGCTCGGTCGATGATGCGCGCGTCGTCCTGGTGCCAGCCGCTCATCACGCCTGACCGGAGAAAAAAATGAAACTTACGCATGATGCAATCGAACGCAATGTGACCTTGATGGTGGTGCTCACCCTGCTGGTGGTCAGCATTGGCGGTCTGGCCGAAATCGTGCCGCTTTACTTCCAGAAGTCCACCACCGAGCCGGTGACCGGGCTCAAGCCTTACGATCCGGTGCGTCTGACCGGTCGCGATGTTTACATTCGCGAAGGTTGCTTCCTTTGTCATTCGCAGATGATTCGCCCGTTCCGCGCAGAGACCGAGCGTTATGGGCATTATTCGGTCGCCGGTGAGTTTGTTTACGATCATCCGTTCCAGTGGGGTTCGAAGCGTACCGGCCCGGACCTGCATCGGGTCGGAGGCCGCTATTCGGATGAATGGCACCGTGCGCACCTGATCAATCCGCGTGACCTGGTTCCCGAGTCCAACATGCCTGCCTTCGCTTTTCTCGAGAAGGCGCCTGCTGATGCGAACAGCATCGAGGCCAAGATGCGCGCCCTGCGAAAGCTTGGGGTTCCCTATACCGATGACGAGATCGCCGGAGCCAGAAAGCAGCTTGAAGGCAAGAGCGAACTGGACGTACTCATCGCTTATCTGCAGGGGATGGGCATCGAAATGAAGAACGTGAAGTAATAAGCGCATGGACATCAACAATCTGCGAGCCATCGTGACCGTCGTTTCCCTGCTGACCTTCCTCGGGATAGTCTGGTGGGCCTACGGCGTGAAGGGCAACAAGAAACGCTTTGAAGAAGCGGCAATGCTGCCATTCGCCGATGAAGAGGCGGATCTAGCCGAATTGGGCCTGGACCGTAAAGGACAAAGGAAAGCATCATGAACGATTTTGTGAATCAGTTTTGGAACTGGTACGTTATTCTCTTCGTACTGGTCAGTATCATTGCCTGCGGTGTGCTGCTGTGGATGCAAAGTGTGCCCACTGGTGGCAAGGGCGATACCACTGGGCATGTCTGGGACGAGACTCTAGAGGAATACAACAACCCGCTGCCAAAGTGGTGGATGTGGTTGTTCTACATTACCGTGATCTTTTCGCTGGTCTATTGCGCGCTCTATCCGACGCTTGGCAGTTACCAGGGTATGCTGGGCTGGTCATCAAGTGGACAACTGGCCAAGGAAGTGGCCAAGGCCGACGAACAGACCAAACCGCTTTACGACAAATACATGAAGATGGACCTGCGGACACTGGCGGCCGATAAGGAAGGCAACGAGACCGGCAAGCGTCTGTATCTGACCTACTGCATGCAGTGTCATGGTGCCGACGCGCGCGGCTCGAAAGGCTTCCCGAATCTGGCTGACCAGGATTGGCAGTGGGGCGGCGAGCCGGAGGCGATCGTCCAGACGATCAGCGCCGGACGGGTCGGGATGATGCCGCCACATGCCCAGATCGGAGCCGAAACCATCAAGGATCTTGCCAATTACGTGCGATCCCTGTCGGGTTTGCCGGCGGATTCGCTGCGCGTGGCCAAGGGGCAGGAGGCTTTCAACAGCGTCGGATGTTCGGGCTGTCATGGTCCGGATGCGAAGGGCATGCATGCCCTGGGTGCTCCCAACCTGACCGACAAGATCTGGCTCTACGGTAGTGCCGAAGGATCGATTATCGAGACCATTACCAAGGGTCGCACCAACCAGATGCCGGCCTGGAAGGATTTCCTCGGCGAAGAAAAGGTGCACGTCCTGGCCGCCTACGTGTTGAGTCTGAGCGCTGGCAGCAAGTAGTCAAGGTGGATCAACGGAGCGGAGCGGCTGGGGCTGCTCCGCTCCTTTCGTATATTTGCGCTGCGCTGCTGCTTTGCTGCAGAACCTGCAATGCGCTCCCCTGATTCAAATCAACGCCATGCTCTCGCCAAAGAGGTAATATCAGAGTTCGATGTAATTCTGAAATAGATCGGAGCTGAGATCATGAACCAGATGGCCAGCGGCAAGGCCAAGGCAATTCCCATCCAAGTCGATGGTTTGTATGAGAAACATCATACTGTTTATGCCCGTAGCGTCACCGGGTTGTTCAACAGCTGGCGTTGGGTGATGGTCTGCGTGACCCAGGCCTTGTTCTATGGGCTGTGTTGGCTCGAATGGGGCGGTCGGCAGGCGGTGCTCTTCCACATCACCGAACGCAAGTTTTACATTTTTGGCCTGGTTTTCTGGCCACAGGATGTGATCTACCTGGCCGTACTGCTGGTGATTTCTGCGTACGGATTGTTCCTGGTGACGGCCGTGGGTGGTCGTCTGTTCTGTGGTTATGCCTGTCCGCAGACGGTCTATACCGAAATCCTGATGTGGATCGAACGCAAGATCGAGGGCGAACGCCCGGCGCGAATGAAGCTCGACGCGCAGCCGATGTCTGCGCGCAAGTTTCGTCTCAAGTTCATCAAACATTCGCTGTGGCTGCTGGTGGCCCTGTGGACGGGAATCACCTTCGTTGGCTATTTCACGCCGATCAAGGAATTGCTCAACGAAATCGCAATGTTCGAACTGGGGCCATGGGAGGCCTTCTGGATATTTTTCTACATGGCCTTCCTCTATCTGATGGCCGGTTTCCTGCGCGAGCAGGTCTGCAAATACATGTGTCCGTATGCGCGCTTCCAGGGGGTGATGTTCGACCCGGATACCCTGATCATCAGCTATGACCCCGAGAGAGGCGAGCCACGCGGGGCGCGTCGGAAAGGTGCCGCAGCCTCCACAGCGAAGCCGCTCGGCGACTGCGTGGACTGCAGCATCTGTGTTCAGGTTTGTCCAACCGGTATTGATATCCGCAAAGGTCTGCAACTCGAATGTATTGCCTGTGCGGCCTGCATCGATGCCTGCGACCAGGTGATGGACAAGGTGGGTTCCCCGCGTGGCCTGATCCGCTACTCGACCGAGAATGCCTTGGCCAGGCACTATACCATCGGCGAGATGTTTTCCCACTTGCTGCGGCCGCGGACGCTGCTGTACTCGAGCATCCTGCTGGCGATCATTTTGGCAGCAGCGTGGAGTCTCGCCCACCGGGTGCCCTTGAAGGTGGATGTCCTGCGTGACCGTTCGACGTTGTCACGCGAGGCGGATGATGGTCGCATCGAGAACGTGTTCAGATTACACATTTCGAATACTGACGAAGCGCCACATCGCTATTCGATCAGCGTCAGCGGTATTGACGGTATCGATATTGTTGGCGAACGCAGTGTGGAGATCCCGGCAGCTTCGTCGATGACGGTGGCACTGTCCGCACGTGTTGAACCGGAGGCGGGCAAGAAGGGTTCAAACCCGATCTTCTTTGAAGTCCGGGCCGACCAGCACGAAAAAATCGCCGTGCGCGAGAAAACGAGTTTCTTCCTGCCATGAACCCCAAACTGAATGTCGGCACCCCGGTGTGGTATCGCGAACCGTGGCCGTGGCTGTTGATGCTGGGTCCTCTGATCGTCATCGTCGCAGGTATTCTCACCGCCTATCTGGCTGTCGTCAGCAGTGATGGTCTGGTCGAAGACGACTACTATAAGCAGGGCCTGACGGTCAATCAGCGCTCTGCACGCGACCATCGGGCTGTCGAGCTGGGAATCGAGGCCGAGTTGCTCATGGGTACCGAGGGAGATCGGATTCGTGCCCTGCTACGCGGCAAGGACGGGGTTCGCCTACCGGAAACGCTGAAGCTGCGCATCGCTCACCCGACGCGCCAGGGTTTTGATCAGCAGGTGGTCCTACGTTCTGCCGGGGGAGGGGCGGCCTATACCGGAACCGTGAAGCCGTTTGCTGGTCGCTGGCACATTACGCTCGAGGACGATGGGCAGCAGTGGCGCTTGGTGGGCGAATGGATGGCCGGGAAAGAATCGGTTCTGCGGCTGCCCGTGGCTGCCGTCGGAACGGGAACGGCAGCGACCCAGGGAAATTCCGATTAGATTGGGTGGGTCAGCGCAGGTCGATGCCGGAATCGGCCCATTCTCGTTTGTGGTCTGCCTTGGTGGTGTCCGCTTTGGTACATGTGGGCCTGTTGACCATGGTCGTCGAAGCCTTTCCGGTGCGCCTTGCCGTGGCGACCAAACCCGTTCTGGCGGTGCTCAAGATACCGAATCAGGCGTTGCCGGCAGGTATTGCCGTGCCGTTGCCTGCCTCCAGCGATTCGTCAGCGCGCCTGAGAACGGCGCCGCAGTTGATTCCTGTGCAACCTGTCCGCAAGGCAACGGGGGGGCGCCCGGTGGACTCGGCAGCGCTGGCGTTGCCGGCGCCTGGCAAAGCTGAGAGCTTGTTGCCGTCGCCGTCGCCGTCGCCGTCAGTGTCAGAGGGGGGAGCATCGCCCGCTGGTACGTCCAATGTACCGAGTGAAGGAGCCAGTGCCGACGACCTGCGCCAGTATCGGGTCGCGCTGGCGATCGCTGCACGCCGTTTCAAGCGATACCCGCTACTGGCACGGGAGCGTGGCTGGGCAGGTCGGGTCGAGGTCGCGGTGAACCTGAGCGCGTGGCAGCCAAACCCGCGACTCTCTCTGGTTCAATCCAGTGGGCATGCTGCACTCGATGAGCAGGCCCTGTCGATGATCGAACAGGCCTCGGCCACCACAACCTTGCCAGAAAGTCTCAGGGGGAAGGATTTCCGGGTATTGCTACCGATTGAATTCACTCTGGAGGATGATCGCTAACCCTGTGCGAAGCCTGGCGGGGCTGCAGTGTTTCTTCGTGGAACACGAACTGGCCTGTACTGCGATCGGAAAAATAGGCCTTCAGGCATAGCGTCACGGTCTGGAACGCGAGGTCCCGCCAGGGAAGGGACTCTTCCGAGAAAAGGGTTGTTTCAAGCGTTTCCTGGCCAGCGGAGAAACCGATATCGAGCAGTCGGGCACGGTAGAACAGGTGTACCTGGTTGATATGCGGCACATTGACCAGCGAAAAGAGTTGTCCGATATCGACCCGGGCGCAGGCTTCCTCGAGCGTTTCACGGATGGCTGCCTGGGTCGTCGTCTCGCCGTTTTCCATGAACCCGGCAGGCAGGGTCCATAAGCCATAGCGCGGGGCAATTGAACGCCGGCAGAGCAGGATTTGATCGTGCCATTCGGCAATACAGCCGACGACAAGCTTGGGGTTGAGGTAATGAATCGTCCCGCAGTGCTGGCAGACGTGGCGTGGCAGGTTGTCGCCCTCGGGAATGATCAAGCTGACCGTTTGGCCGCACTCACTGCAGAATTTCATGGGTGGAACCCCTCGACGATGGCTTGATCATTCGGCAAGTTTATATGATTCGTACCGAGAAGGAAGACGTGCGCGGGGGTATTGCGCGGGAGCAGCAAAGACGCCCGCGAGATTGCTCGTGCGGCAAGAACTGTCAGCCATATGCGGAAGATGAGGCAGCGACGCCCCGGAAATTGCCTGCTGTCCGTGGTTCGCAATCTAGCTAGAATGCGGGACAATGACGGGCTTGGAGTAGCGACGTTCGCGGAACGTGCAATAACGAGAAGGGCGAGAAGGGCGAGAGGGGAGGGCGGATGTTTCTGATTGTTGGCTATGTGATCATTCTGGCGGCAGCACTGGGAACCTATTCGGTTCACGGCAGCCTGGCTGCCCTGTGGGTACCACTTGAATATGTCGCGATCGTTGGTTTGACGATCGGTGGCTTTGTCGCATCCAATGACATCAAGGTCATCAAGACGACCGTGGGTGCATTGCCGGGGATCTTCAAGGGGTCGAAGTTTACCAAGGTGCTCTACGTCGACCTGCTGGCGATGCTCTTCGAGGTGCTGGCCAAGGTGCGCAAGGAAGGCCTGATGTCGATCGAAAGCGATGTCGAAAATCCGCAAAACAGCCCGATATTCAGCAAATATCCGTCGCTTGTCAGTGACCATCATGTGATGGAGTTCATCACTGATTACTTGCGAATGATGGTTGGTGGCAACCTCAATGCCATCGAGATCGAAAATCTGATGGATATTGAAATCGAGACGCACCACCACGAGGCCGAGACCCCAGGGCATGTGGTCTCCAAGGTCGCTGACGCGGTGCCGGCTTTTGGTATCGTCGTGGCGGTCATGGGGGTGGTCAACGTCATGGGGTCGGTGGGTGAGCCACCGGCCGTGCTCGGCAAGATGATCGGCGGAGCGCTGGTGGGGACCTTCCTCGGCATTCTCATTGCCTACGGTTTCGTTTCGCCGGTGGCCAACCTGCTTGAGCAGAAGGCGCAGGACGGGGCGAAGATTTATCAGGTGATCAAGGTCGTCCTGCTGGCGTCGATGTCCGGTTATGCGCCGCAAGTGGCCGTGGAGTTTGGGCGCAAGACGCTGGTGGCCGGGGTTCGTCCGACTTTCAGCGAACTCGAGGAAGAACTCAAGAACCGCAAGAGCAAGTAAGCCATGCTGTTGCAGTCGTCCGGAGGAACTGAGTGAGCGACGATGTCCGACCGATAGTCATCAAGCGCGTCAAGAAATTCGCGGCCGGTCACCACGGGGGGGCGTGGAAGATCGCCTATGCCGATTTCGTGACGGCGATGATGGCTTTTTTCCTGTTGATGTGGCTGCTGGGGTCGACGGCCAGTGGTGATCTGAAAGGGATCGCCGATTATTTTCAGAACCCGCTGAAGATCGCTTCGACGGGTGGTTCAGGGACGGGTGACAGTTCGAGTGTGCTCAAGGGTGGCGGCAAGGATTTGTCGCGCACCGCCGGACAGGTCAAGGGGGGCGACGTGGAGGCCAAGAGCAAGGCGGTGAACCTCAAGGAAACCAATGCCGAACTGGCGCGCAAGGAGTTCGAAGAGCGCGAAAAGGTGATGCTCAGCGACCTCAAACAGAGTATCGAGAAACTGATCGAGAGCAATCCGGCACTCCAACAGTTCAAGAGTCAGCTTCTGATCGACATTACCAGTGAAGGTTTGCGAATTCAGATCGTCGATGAGCAGAATCGTCCGATGTTCGATACCAGCAGTGCCGAGCTGAAACCCTATACGCGGGTGATTCTGCGCGAGATCGGCAAGGCGCTGAATGCCGTACCGAACAAGCTGAGTCTGTCGGGCCATACCGACGCGGCGCAATTTGGCGGTGGCGAAAAGGGTTTCTCGAACTGGGAGCTTTCGGCAAATCGTGCGAACGCGTCCCGGCGCGAGATGATTCTCGGCGGTATGGATGAACACAAGGTATTGCGCGTTGTTGGACTCGCGTCCACGGTATTGTTCGACAAGAACGATCCGCTCAGTTCGGTCAATCGCCGGATCAGTATCGTCGTTCTGAACAAAAGATCGGAAGAGTCGCTGTTGCAGGAGGACGGCAAGAACGACGCGGTCGAAGTCGGTGCGCAGGGAATCGACAGCAAGAAGATGACGCCACCGGTCACCCCTGGCGGCAAATCCGGCTGATCAGCCGCCGCCGATCAGATTTGCGGGACGGTGTCCAGGAAAGCACGCCGCCGCATCAACTTGTCGTAGAGACGAGCGAGGTTGGGGTGCTTCTCCTGCCAGTCGATGTCGGGAAAGCGGAATGCCAAGTAGCCGAGCGCACATCCGGCAGCCACGTCAGCGAGCGAAAAATGGGTTCCCATGCACCAGGTATTGTCGGCCAGTTCGCCTGACATGAACTCCAGGCTGCGGATGATCTTGTCTTCCTGGCGTGCCATCCATTCGCCGCTCTGCTGCGCGCCAGGCCGCTTCCTTTCGAGAAAAACCAGTGCGGCTGCATCGCACACGCCGTCCGCCAAGGCTTCCCAGCGTTTGACTTCAGTCCGCTCGCGATTTTGCCCCGGCATCAACTTGTTGTTCGGCGCAACGTTGTCCAGGTACTCGACAATCACCCGTGAATCGAACAGAACCGTATTGTCGTCGAGGACGAGTATCGGGATCTTGCCGAGCGGATTGACGTGGGCGACCTGATTTTCCGGTGTCCAAGGAGAGTCGAGTTCGAAATCGTAGTCGATCTTCTTCTCGGCCAGCACGACGCGCGCTTTGCGGACGTAGGGACTGGTCAGTGATCCGATAAGCTTCATTGGCTTCCTGATGGTAATTGCTTGCACAAGATTATAGCATCGTGCCTGCATCCCGTTTACGGCCATATCTCACTGACAGGTAGAATAGCAGGCTATCTGCGTACGCCTTGAGGAGGGCCGCATGCCTGTGTTTTCCCTGACTGCTCTTTCACCGCTGGACGGTCGCTATGCGGGCAGGCTGGATGCCCTGCGACCGCAGTTTTCCGAATATGGACTGATTCGGCGCCGCTTGCAGGTTGAACTGGAATGGCTCAAGGCGTTGGCTGCCGAGCCGCATTTTGCCGAGATTTCTGCTTTCTCACCGGGAACGCTCGCCGAGCTGGATTCGTTGTTGGCCGATTTCGGCCCGCGGCAGGCTGGCGAGGTGAAAGAGATCGAGGCGGTGACCAATCACGATGTCAAGGCGCTGGAGTACTGGATCCGGAAACGTCTGGCGAACAACACCGAAGTCATGCGCGTTGCAGAGTTCATTCACTTTGCGTGTACCTCCGAGGATATCAACAATCTTGCGCACGCCCTGATGCTGCGGTCGGCGCGTGACGAAACACTCCTGCCGATGCTTGACAGGGCGATCGCCCGTCTCAGGGAACTCGCCCATGAGTTGGCCGATTTGCCGATGATGTCGCGTACGCACGGCCAACCGGCAACGCCGACGACGCTCGGCAAGGAAATGGCAAACGCGGCCTATCGCCTTGGTCGTGCCCGTTCGGCGATCGCCAGGGTAGCGCTGCTCGGCAAGATCAATGGGGCGGTCGGCAACTACAATGCGCATCTTGCGGCTTACCCGGACTTTGACTGGGAAAACTTTGCCAGAACCTTCGTTGAATCACTGGGACTGGAATTCAACCCTTACACGATTCAGATCGAGCCACACGACGCGCTGGCGGAGTTGTTCGATGCCTTTGCGCGCGCCAACCTGATCCTCATCGACCTGAACCGGGATGTCTGGGGCTACATCTCGCTGGGCTTCTTCAAGCAGAAACTCAAGGCTGGCGAGATCGGTTCTTCGACGATGCCGCACAAGGTGAATCCAATCGACTTCGAAAACTCCGAGGGCAATCTTGGTCTGGCCAACGCCGTCTTGCGTCATCTCGCCGAGAAACTGCCGGTCTCGCGCTGGCAACGCGACCTGACCGATTCGACGGTGCTGCGCAATATGGGGGTCGCGCTCGGCTATACGCTGCTCGCCTACGATTCGCTGTTACGCGGCTTGAACAAGCTTGAAGCCGATCCGGCCTGTCTGCATGCCGATCTCGATGCCAACTGGGAACTGTTGGCTGAACCCGTGCAGACGGTGATGCGTCGTTATGGGGTTGCCAACCCCTACGAGAAGCTCAAGGAGCTGACCCGCGGCAAGCGGGTTTCGCGCGAGGACATGCAGCGCTTCGTCGAGTCCCTGGACATACCGGCGAAGGCGAGGGCCGACCTGCTCGAACTGACACCATGGGATTACACTGGCATGGCGGCCGAACTGGCACGGAGGGTCTGATGCCGCCTGTGGAAAGCACCAGGAGTCCGGCAGAACAAACGCCGGTCGAAGTCGGCGAAGAAAGGATTCCTTGCCCCAGTTGCGAGCGTCTGGTGCCTGCCGGTTCGTCCTATTGCCCGTACTGCTGTGGCGAAGACGGTCGGCGTGGCGCGATCAAGCGTGGTGTATTCATCGGCGGCGTTTTCGGCTTGCTGGCAGGTGGCCTGGCCGCTGCCGTCTGGTCTTCGATCGTCGGCCCTGAAAAGGCCACCGGCGAGTGGGTCCTGGCGATCACCCTGGCCTGCGCGGCGATCAGCAGCATGCTTGGCGCGATACACAACCGCAAGGAGTAAGACCGAGGTTGAGTTTCCTGGCGGGTGACAGGATAATTCACGTTTCCATCCATTCGCTCAATGACTGTCCATGAACACCTTTCTGCGTCTGCTGCGTCCAGGCCTGTTGGCCGTCGTCAGCCTTGTCCTGGCGACCACGGTGTGGGCTCAATCCACGATGGTCCGACTGCATACCACGCAAGGTCCGATCGACATCCAGCTCTACGACACTGCTGCACCGAAGACGGTGGCCAATTTCCTCAGCTATGTGCGCAGCGGGGCCTATGCAGACAATTTCATTCACCGCAGCGTGCCCGGTTTCGTCGTGCAGTTGGGCGGGTATGCGTGGCCGGCCAGTGGCTATGCCGGCCACATTACCACGCTTCCTCCGGTGGTCAACGAGTTCAGTGTCACGCGCTCGAATGTGCGCGGCACGGTGGCGATGGCCAAGCTCGGTGGTGATCCCAACAGTGCCACCAGCGAGTTCTTCTTCAACCTGGGCAACAACGCCTCCAACCTGGATACGCAGAATGGCGGTTTCACGGTGTTCGGCCGGGTGACCACGCCGGGTATGGCCGTGGTGGACAGGATCGCGGCACTGCGCACGGTCAATGCCGGCGGCGCTTTTGCCAATTTGCCGGTGGTCAACTTCAGCGGCAGTACCCTTCTGCGCGAGCATGTGGTCCGCCTGACCGAGGTGACTGAATTCCCGCCGCTCCTTGCCCAGAGCGATTCGGATCGCGTCTTCAACTATCTCGAGGCCGCGTATCCGCAGTACCTCTCGCCTTCGCACGGTCAGGCCGGCGTGGCGTCTATCTATACCTTCCGCTACTACGCCGGTTCCAATGCCTACGTGGCTACCGCCAACGACAAGGTCTGGTACCTGTTGCCGTCGATCTCTCCCGACATTGGTCTGCTGGGGGACACGGCTTTCTGGCTGAATGTCGCGCTCCAGGCCGGATACTGACCGCCGATCACCGTTAATGTGAAAGTCGCGTCAGCGACTCAGGAATCTCCCCTCCCCCTTGCGGGGGAGTGGTCGGGGGAGAGGGAAGCGGTCATGACTTTCATGATCGGGGGTGCCTGGAAAAGTCATGGCCGTTAGACCAGACAGGCGGCAGCCATCGCACGCAGCGCTGCCAGGCCACCAGCGGCAATCGACACGCCTTTGCCATCCGGTAGCTGCGGCTCGGTCGGATTGATACGGATTAGCTGGCCTTTGAGCCGCTCGCCCATTCGGCGTGCGGTCGGG
>WBZT01001310.1_pt1 | contig 14926 bp, 17 predicted proteins | sample 5204241 | NCBI WGS metagenome assembly WBZT01 (sample SAMN12344358, study PRJNA552823) | activated sludge metagenome | biome: Activated sludge suspended growth; feature: Nitrification reactor; material: Wastewater; isolation source: activated sludge from nitrification reactor of wastewater... | reverse complement strand
GACGAACTCATGGCCGCGGGCTCGATGCAGGAGGCCAAGTCTCACGGCAAGGTGCGGATGGAGGGCAAGGACTACGTGATGGCCGATGGTGACGTGGTCGAGTTCAGGTTCAATGTGTGAATCTGCGTAGAACTGCAGGTTGCAAGGGGTCTGACCCCTTCAACCCCGCAAAGAGTCCGCAGGAATACTGGTGGGACGGGGTTCAGCCCGGGTGAAGCGAGCTCCCGACTTGCTGTTCTCGCGAGGTTTCGGTTACGGATGGGCCCTGGTACCCAGATCACGGCAATCCCGCCGTGCTCGGTCCGCGATGGAAGATCCGTAGGAGCGCCGTGTACATGAAGCGAGTGACGGTAGATGGGTTTCGTGCTGCCGTCCGTTCCCCCATCACCGTTGACTTCCCAGGCCGGTTCAGCCTTCTCGTGGGGTCAAACGGCGTGGGGAAGACAACGCTCAACGATGCCATCTATCTGGCCCACCCGGACCGGTTCCCCCGGCTCACGCCGCCGGACGCAGCTGTGCTTGGCCCTGCGCCTCGAAGCATCGCGGTGGAGTACTCGTTCGAAGCGAGCGGTGGTACCGAGGGCGCGCTGGGGATAGCGCTCCAGGCTCTGGGGGCGAGCGCACCGCTGTGGGTCCGTTCGCTGGAGCGATCCCTGGGCCGTGTCCGCGCCCGCAACGTCGCCCCGGCGCCAAATGCGCTTGAACAGTTGCGCCTGATTTACCTGCCCGCGATGAGGAACCCGATCGATGAGTTGTCCCGACGCGAGACACGGGTGCTGCTGGAACTTCTACGCGCCGAGCAGCTGCGAAACCCTTCGACTGGAACGCTGATGGACCTGCGCCGACAGGCTGAGTCGTTGCTGAGTTCGCTGACCACTCACCAGTTGGTGGTCGACGTCCAGGGGCGTATCGCGGAAAACCTGAAGCTCCTGACCAGCGGTGTGAACGAACACTTCCCGTTCATTGGGACCCAGCGCGTCGATGATGCCTACCTGTCACGGGTGCTGGAGTTGCTACTAGCGACTACCAATGACGCGCACGAGGCGCGGCGTCTCGAGGGCTCCAGCCTCGGGTACGTGAACCTGCTGCACATCGCGGTGACCCTTGCAGGTGTCCCGGACCCCTCCAAGGTGGCTGGCGTTGGAGCCCGCGCTGGAGTTTTCTCGGAAGGTGACCCAGTTGGCGACTCTTCCCTGCCGGACTACGAGGGCCATATCCCTCCGTTCGCGGACGACGCCGAACGCGCCCGTCAGAAGCTCGAGGAACGCAGTGAAGAGGCCGAGGACCAGCTTGATTCGTTCTTTCCACATTTGTTCCACGCAACTGTCCTCATCGAGGAACCCGAGGCGCACCTGCACCCGCAGCTTCAGCACGGCCTCATCCGATATCTGCGGAAGGTCACGGTCGAGCGACCGGATCTACAAATCATCGTGTCCACACACGCGAGTGAGATCGTCGCAGCGTGCAAGCCCGACGAGATCGTCGTGGTCCGCAGTGAGGCTGGCCGTGCGGTCACTCGCACTGTCGCCCACATCCCTTGGAAGGACTCAGACCGCAAGAAGATCGCGCGGATGACCAGCCTGCACCTCGACGCGAGCCGGTCTGGTGCCCTGTTCGCGGACCGTGTTGTGCTCGTGGAGGGCATCACCGAGGCTGCACTGTTGAGGGCGTTTGGCCGCGCCTGGGCTGCTGGAGACGCCACCAAGTTCGGGTTCATCGACGCTCTATCGATCGTGCCGTTGGGCAACAAGGTTGGCGAGTGGCCGGTGCGGCTCCTTGCGCACCCCGGGTGGGAGCTCTCTAGCCAGGTCGCCGTGCTGTCCGACACCGACCTCCGCGGCGACCCGCTCCCGCCACCAAGCCCGCGAGCCTGGGAGGCTGACTTCGCCGACACCGACCGCGTCCAGGTGTTTTGGTCACGACCCACGCTCGAGCCGACTCTGGTGGACAACAACGAGGTCCTGGTCAAGGCGGCTCTATCTCTGATGGGGACGTCTGTCAGCGGTCCGCTGACAGCCAAGAGCGTCGACGACCTGTTCCAGAGCGACTCCGGGAAGAAGGCGAAGGGTGAGTTCGCGTTCGAGTTGGCCGCCCTTGTTGAAGGGAACGCCGATTCTGCTCACGTACCGGAACAACTGGTTGCCCTCTTCGACTGGCTCTGGAAAGGGCACGTTGCCGCGCGCTCTCAAGGCGAGGGTGATGCCGAGCAGGAGGAGGGCGCCGTGGGTGGTGCCAGCGGGCAGGACTGATGGCAATTCGCCTGACTGACCTGCAAGTGGTTGCAGTGGCGTCCGACCGGCCGTTTGTCAATATCGTTTCAGCGCCGGGCTCCGGCAAAACGACCGTGGCCGCAGAACGGTTCGGTTACCTGGCATCCTTGCGGACTACCGACCGGCGGGGCGTACTTGGCCTCAGTTTCACAAGAGCCGCGGTGGATGAGCTCAGCTCACGCATCTCGGCACGATGGGGTCGCCCGACGGTTGGGCTGCCCAATATCGTCACCACGTTCGACGACCTGCACGTGCGTGTGCTCCACCACCTGATGTCCCTCGGTCTGGTCAGCTGGCCCGCGGGCCACACGACGTTGACGGTCCTGGACGAGTACCGGGGCATGCGGGGCTTCCGCTTTCGTGAGCCGGGTAGTTACAAGCGCATCGCAGCATGCAGCGCCGGCACGGGTCTGGTGTATAGCCATGTCCGACGAGTCTCGAAGACCGAGTACGGGTTCGGGAGCAAGGACGACCACAACGTCGCTCTGGCTGCTGGTTACTGCAGCCACGAGGACGTTCGGTGGGTACTCCGCTCGGCCGTGTCAGCCAGCGTCGTCGAGGACGCGATCAAAGCATGGTTCGGGTCGAACTTCCGGCACATCGTCATTGACGAGATCTACGACGCTGACGGGCTGGACCTTTGGACGGCGTTGGCTGCGGGTCAGGCTGGAACCGAGATCACCGCCGTCGGCGACCCCTGGCAGGCGCTATACGGATGGCGGGGTGCCACCCCCGAGAAGGTTCAGAAGTTGCTCGATGGGCTGCCGTTTCACGAGTACCAGCAACCCGAGTCGTTTCGGTTTCGGGGTAGCCAGATGCCTGAGCTCGCTCGCCAACTCCGGGCCAGGGAGGGCGTCAGGGTTCCGCGGCGCACGAGCGATGACATCGACGTCGCACTTGCCCGCAAGTGGAGCGAACTCTGGAACGTTGGGGACAACATACTCCCGCTCGGGTTCCGCACCATCCAGAACGCCACAGACGCCCTGCTCAACCTGCTCCTAGATGACGTCACCCGGCGGAAGCTCGGTCGGGACTCATTCGGTAAGCAGACAGCGTGTCTGTACCTCCGACTCGACCCTGTCGAACTCGGGTCCGTGCAGGCCGGTGCGCTTGATTCAGTGCTCCAAGCCATGCTCGCTGGCGAGAGCGCCCCTGACGTGCTTGAGCTTCTCCGCGACACGGCCCGTCACCTCGGTGTCAGCCGCCGTCCGACGCGGCTTCGCAAGAAGGGGGAGCGTATACGTCAGGCTGAGATCGACGCACTTCGAGTGCGCCTGCAACGCGAGGATCTCGTGCCCGGGTTGACTGTTCATCAGGCCAAGGGCCGTCAGTGGGAACGGGTCGGCGTCGCCCTTTCCGCCAGGGACGAGGCGATGCTCGCATCTGGCCTTCAACCGCTCGTGGAGGACCACTGCGTGTTGTATGTGGCGCTGACGCGTGCGCAGGAGTCCTGTGTGGCGCTGGGCGACCCGGGGGAACTGCAGCTCGCCGATCTAGCCGAGCCATGAGTGTCGAAAGCCGAATGTCGATCGGCGCGACGGCTCGAGTCGATCTATCCGTCATGCCGGCCCGAGAAGCCATCATTCTGCTCGCCATCCAACCCAGCGTGGACTCAGCAAGCGCGATCATTGAACTGGTCTGACGGTGTGCGCGCGAGGGGAGTGATAGGCCCTGGTCCTAGTGGCCAGCGACCGATCGCATGCTTCGCCGTGTCTCCGTCGCCACTTGATGACTTGGATTGAGTCCGCTGCCTGTTCGAGAGGTGCTGCGGTACGACGGTTCGACTTGGCGCACAATGACCTTCAACCTCGAGTGTGCAAAAACGTAGCTCCGCTGCCGCCGCAACCCCGGCTGTAGATGCGTTCGGAGTTCGGTTCATCCAGCACGTAGCGGATGTTCCGGGCACAGGCTCATATCAGGTGGGCAAACGCTTGATTCCTAGCGGCAGGAAGTAGGGCTGCCGACAGCGTTTCCCTATGGGCCACCAGGTCCTCGACCTCGGCGAGTCGGTGGAGATCGGCGCCGATGCGGCGTTGAGTCGGGAGGTCCGGCAACGGTAACTCGAGCGCCTGGAACTGGTCGACTTGAACGCGCTGCCGTCGCTGACCCATTCCTGACGTTGCTGTTGCCAGCTGCTCCGACAGTCCGCGCCAGCGCAACACTTGCCCGAAGTAGTCGAGATCGACGATGTCGGTCTTCAAGTCATAAGTCGGGAACTCACTCGAGACGAACCACTCGTCTGCCCACTCGGGCACGATTCCCACGGATCCTTCCCAGCCGAAGAGTTTCGAGTAGATCAACTGGCCCGCGTGCACCATGTACAAGTTCGAATACTTGGTCTCGGAACCGAGCACAGGCGGCTTGCGGAAGACACCGCGGGCTCGATTGAGAATGCCGACGTTGGGGTAGGTCTCGTTTGCTTTGACGTTTACCGGATGTCGAGCAAGGGCGGCGATGTCTCCGATGCATGATCTCTGCGAGACGCGGTCGAGCAAATTGTCTCGGAGCGTCGCAATCGGAGGTACGCCGAAAGAGTCCGCGGTTGCTGCGACGCGGTCGAGATGAGTAGCGATGCGCTGTTGCTGCGAAATGTCGGGTAGGGGAATCTCCAGGCGCTCAAACAGTTGCTGTCCCAGTGTGCGATTCCGTACCTGCGTCCCCGGCGAAGCTTGCCTGATTTGCTGGAGCCCGGGTTCGGAAAGGAAGTAGTGCAGGAGGTAGCGCACATCCACGTCACTAGTCTTAGGCACATAGCTCAGGAACCGGTTCGACCCGATGAACGCAGTTTCAGGATTGGTCGATACGGCGATGGCCGCCTCCCATGCCTGGATGTTGCTGAGAACGAGAGCGCCGGCTGGGACCTGAAAGTAGCGGAGTTTGCTGAGTTGGAAGCCGAGGCACGAGGGCCGATGGATGAAGCCCTTGCCCCAGGAGTAGAGACCGATTTGTCTGTAGTTCTCCGCCTCGTCAATCTGAACCGGGACGCGGTGAAGCGAGAGAATGTCTTCCACGCGCACTCGTCGTAGTGTCATCAGGAGTCTTCCCCAAGCTCGACCCGGAGGTCCCGGAGGGTCGCCAGAATCTGTTCCTCGACCGCAATCAGTTCCTTGACCAACTCCTCGGGCGCGCGATGTGCCAAATCATCAGCGCGATGCGGGTTGCGAAGATCGAGGTTGTAGCCCTCCTCCGCGAGTGCCGTTGCGTCGACCTTCCAGGCGTGTTCGTTCTCGACACGGCCGACTCGTTCCCGCCCACCCCACCACTCGGTGAGATCGGCGAGCTCCTCGTAGCGCAGGGGCTTGGTCTTCGTGTAGTTCTTCCGTCCTTCAGGGAGGGGCTGCTCGTAGAACCAGATGTCCTTAGTCGGTCCGCCGTACTCGAAGAACAACAGGTTGGAGGGGATCAGGGTGTAGGGCGCGAAGACGCCGTTGGGCAGCCTCACCACGGTATGCAGGTTGAACTGGGTAATCAGCTTCTTCTTGATCCGTGCCGGTGCGCCCTCGTTGGCGAAGAGGACTCCGTTGGGGACGACGATCGCGCAACGTCCCTTCTTCTTCTCGAGCCGCGCCATCACCACCTGCAGGAAGAGCCATGCAGTCTCCGAGCTCCGTGAGTCCGCTGGGAAGTTCTCCAGGCTGCTGCTCTCCTCCTCGCCTCCGAACGGCGGGTTCGTAAGAACAACGTTGACCCCGGCCTTTCGTTGATCGGCCAGTGGGAAGGTCAGAGAGTTCGTGCGGGTGACGTTGGGCTGCTCTACCTCGTGCAGCAGCAGGTTCATTTGGCAGAGAAGGTAAGGCAGCGGCTTCTTCTCGAAGCCGATGATCGCGCTCTTCGCCTTGGCGATCTGGGTCGCTGAGCGAGCCTGGGCGCGGAGGTGCTCGTACGCCTCGACCAGGAAGCCACCGGTCCCGACAGCAGGGTCGAGCACCGTCTCGCCGAGGCGCGGATCGACTTGCTCGACCATCAGCCGAATCACCGGTCGCGGGGTGTAGAACTCACCGGAGTCTCCGGCTGCGTCCCGCATCTCACGCAGCATCGATTCGTAGAGATGGGCCATCGTGTGGATGTCGTCAGCAGAGGTGAAGTGCACCTTGTCGATCTGGTCGATGAGGTCGCCGAGGAGATAGCCGGACAGCATCCGGTTGTTGGTCTCCTTGAAGACAGAGGCGAGTGTGGTTCTAGGGTCTCCAGCCTTGCCCGACCCCTCAAGCCGGGCCAGTCCGGGGAGCAGAGTCCTGTTGACCCAGTTGATCAAAGCGTCACCCTGCTTGCGCGTCGTGGGGTCCGCCGCCCACACGCTCCACCGAAGTTCCTGCGGCAGTGCCGGACGGTAACCGGCGTCGACGATCATCCGGTTCTGCTCGAGGTCGTCGAACGCCTTAAGGAAGAGCAGCCACGACAGTTGAGGGAGCCGGTCAAGGTCGCCGTTGAGTCCGGCGTCTTTGCGCATGATGTCGCGGCTGGTCTTGATGACCGACGCGAGACGCGCCTGTGGGGTCTGGGCAACACGCTTGGCGGCACGGCTCACGATTGATTCTCCTCGGTGACGACGGCTTCGGCGAAGAGCTGTTCGGCGGTGGAGCGGGCAGTGGGGTAGTCGACGGTCAGGTCGAGCTCTGCTGCCATGGCTGAGAAGTCTCCAGCCCACGATGCAGGGAACTCGGGGAGATGTGATGGAGGTGGCACACCGTCTCGCGCCTGCCAGACAGCGTGAAGTCGAACCCGGAGGTCAGGGTCTGGCAGCAACCCAGCTTCCGCGAGTAATGCGACGTCGACCAGGTCTTTGACGCGGCTGCTCGGTCGGTCGCCAGCATACGTCCGTGCCATCGCATGAAACTTCTCCGCGGCGTGCTGGGCGATGTCCACTGCGGGCATCGCGCAACTGTTCAGGCGTTCGGCGAGGATCGGCGGGCGTACCTCGATGGTGCCGACCGCGCCGGCGATCTCCGCGCTCCGCGCGACGACGTCTAGGCGCAGAGATGCGAAGACCTTGCCGCCGAGGTACGACGTGACGGTGAACTTCCAGCCTGGGTTGCCCGCATCGTCTGAGGTGATCACTCGTGGTGCGGAAACCTCGAAGGTCAACCCGTCACCTGCTTCCACGTCAAGGGCATCGAGCAGGCGATCCTGCGCCTCGACACCCTCGAGCTCCTCCAGCATGGCCAGATCGAGGTCCTTGGTAGCTCGGGCGTCAAGGCCGAGCCTGACCTCGAGAGCGAAGCCGCCTTTGAGCACCCAATTCTCGTCCGCCGACAGCCGTACCAGGATCCGCTGGAAGGCGAAGTGGCGACGCAAACGATCTACTGAGACCTTTCGCTCAGCCGCGAGATTCGCGAGCCGCTGCTCGATGCTGATTCGCAGGGCCTGGTCGTCGGTCATTGAGTCGCCGCCTGGAGTGCTCGCTCTATTCGGAGGGCCGCGCGGTCGCCGGCTTTGTCGGAGCGGTCGCGAAGGCGACGCGCGGTTGTCAGGCCCCGGTCGATTGCGGCGGTGACGGCTGCCTCGAGCTGCTCTTGCGTAGTGTCGCCACCGGCGAGATCGAGGAGGGTGCGCATTGGCGTGGTCACGCGCCACGCGCCGCGGTCGAGAATGTCTCCGGCAGGGAGGTCGCACACATGTGTAACCACAGCTGGATCTACAGCCCGAAATCCGGAGGGCACAGACAGGTGTATATGGCGGGGATCAAGCTCGCCGAGGTCGTGGATGAGCGCCGCCGAGTCGTGGGACACGACACCGCGGCCCTCGCTCCATAGGATCCAGCGCACCCATTGATCCTCGGGTGCGGGGGGCCAGTCGGGGAGTCGGAAAAGGGCACGGTCGATGCGCACCCAGTTGCCACTATCGGCGTGGTATTTCTGTGCCTGGTAGCTGTACCCGAGGTCGAGAGCCTGGGCGGCGGTGAAGTAGCCAGCCTGGCTGAAGGCCAGGCGTTGCAGCGCGAGACGCAGATCCTGTCGGGGGCTGGCCATGGTTGCAGTGTAGCATATTGAAACTCAATATATACTTTAGTTCTACGCGCGTGGCGCACATTGAAGTACAACTCACGCTGAGTACAGCCAGCCTTGGAGCTCGCTGATGGCCTGGTGCCAGCCTTCAGCGCCACCGAAGTATTGTGCCGCTTCGACCGGTGAGCCGAAGTTGCTCAGGGGCGGCACCTGGAAGGCGTAGACGTGGGTCATTTCCTCCACGCCGTAGTCCTCGTAGCGGTCGAGGAGGGCCGAGATGATCTCGCGTGCAATCGGTACTAGCGCCTCGAGGTCGCTCTCATGATCTTCTCGAACCAGCCGGGCGCGTTCCGCCCTCGTCCTTTGAGGAATGTTCCACGCGGCATGTGCGAGGACGTCGAAAGGGTCCGTGTCTGGCACGAGTTCGAGACGCCTCGACATCTCTTCGACGGACACACCGCGAGAGGCGAGTCCCTCCTCCAGGACCGCTCGTAGTTGGGGATCGGCCCATCGCGCGCGAAGGTCTTCGATGGTCGGACACAGCACCCGCACCTGGCCGGCAAGGTAGTCCGCGTATTCCACGAGTCGGAGCGCTCCGCTGCCGGTATCCGCAACGTAGTAGGCCTCGGCGGTAACCGTCACTTCCGTGCCGTCCACGTAATACTTCCTCGCCGGCGGCTGGTGAATATCTCCCCCGGATTGAACGCGATCGAAGGACGGCCCCGGTTCGCCGATCGACGGAATTGCTGGAGCAACGTCTGCGGGTTCACCTTCGACAACATGCCCCGACCCGTCGATGCGTTCGGTCCGGATGTGCACAGGTTCACCGTCGAAACCGGGATCGGAGAAGAGGACGGAAGCACCGACGTAGTCCACGATCTCGAACGAGTACTTGTCGTTCTCTGGATAGAGACGTGACCCTCGTCCGACGATCTGCTTGAACTCGACCATCGAGCCGATAGGACGAAACAGGACGACGTACTTCAGGTCCTGAACATCGATGCCGGTGGACAACATGCGTGATGTCGTAGCAACCACGGGTGACGAGGACTCCGGGTCGCTGAAACGGTCGAGTTGGCGTCGGCCGGTCTCACCTTCGGCACTGACGATCCGGACCACCCAGAACGGGTCGGCCGCCACCTCCGATGGATTGTGCGCCACGATGGCCTGCCGCATCTGCTCCGCATGTTCGGAGTCGACGCAGAAGACGACGGCACGCCCTGGGCGACTGTGGAAGATCTGGCTGAGGTGACGAGCTGCCGCATCCGTGCGGCGCAGCAGCGACACGACGCGCTCGAAGTCACGAGTTGTGTAGAGGCCATCGGGGATGTCCCGGCCGAAGGTGTCGACCTCGCCGGGGTCGGGCCGCCAACCCTCGGCGTCCGGGGTCAAGATGATGCGCCGCACGGTGTACGGGGCAAGGTAGCCGTCCTCGATGCCCTGACGCAGGGAGTACTCGAACACTGGCTCGCCAAAATAGTCATACGTGTCGACGTTCTCATCCCGCTTTGGCGTCGCGGTCAAGCCGAGGTGGACTGCGGATGTGAAGCGGTCGAGCACTGCGCGCCACGATGACCCGGGTACGGAGCCGCGGTGGCACTCGTCGACGATGACCACGTCGAAGAAGTCCGGCGGGTAGCCCTCGAACGTCGACTCAGCGTCGCTGCTGTTCTTCAGTGACTGATAGGTGGCGAAGTAAATCTCGCGGCCCATGACGGCTTGTCCTTGGATGCGCGTGGCGCCCTCCCCGAAGACGGGTCGGAAGTAGCCCTCGAGCGGCTGCTTGATTAGCGCGTCGCGGTCCGCGACGTAGAGGATTCTCCGGGGTCGTTCGGCATCGACGACCCGCCAGTACGACAGGAGTTTCCAGCAGAGCTGAAGGGCGGTGAGGGTCTTGCCCGAGCCCGTGGCCATGAGCAGAAGCACGCGGGTCTGACCGGCAAGGACAGCGCGCAAGACGCGATTGATGGCGACCACTTGGTAGTAGCGGAGCTGCCGGATGGAGCCGTCGGCGTTGGTCAGAGTCTGCGAAAGCGGCTGGGAAAGAGCAGATCTCGCCTCATTATCCAAGCGGTGGTGGCGCGCGTAGCGATCCCAGAGCTCAGGCGGTGTCGGGAAAGCGTCCAGGTGTCGTTCGGTGCCCGTCGAAAGGTCGCGCTCGATGATGGAGTGCCCGTCCGAGGCGATCGCGGTCGGAAGGTCGAGGGCGATGGCATACTCAATCGCCTGTTGAAGGCCCTGTCCCGGGCTGGAGTACTCGCGCTTCGCCTCGACCACGCCGATGGGCAGGCCCGGCACGATCTCGAGCAGGTAGTCGACCCGGCCATCGCCGCTGAGGGTTGTGTTGGTGGCGAGATCGGAGCGGATGACGTACTCGGTGCGAAAGCCGTCATCCCACCCGGACTCCACCAATCGCGGAACGACGAACTCGCGGCAGGTGTCCCGCTCGGTTCGCCCCGTCATGCTCAAAGGCTAGTGGAGGTTGAGCTAACTCAAGGCAACTCTCGGATAGCAGCGTCACGTCGGCTGGCCTCGAACTTGGTGTTCGGCTGATGCGATCCAAGCCGATGCAGTAGGGGTTACCTGCCCGGTCGGCGCAGTTGCGACTGACGGCGGCCGCTCGTAGTCCGCCTGGTCGCGCCGGTCAGCCGACGTGATCGACGAGGTAACCCTCCACGATGTCCGCGAGCTCGGCAATCGGCGCCCGGCCGTCGAGTTCGACATCCGCCGCCCGTCGTAGCAGGGGTTCGACCTCTGCAACGTAACGGCGTACCTCGGCTTGATCCGCGGCCGATTTGCCGTAGGGGCTGTTCGTTCGCGCTCGCACTCGCGCCAACAGCACCTCGAGCGGGGCACTCAGCAGGACCACGTGATCGAAGGCAAAATCGCCCTGGTTCTCCACCGTCCCCGAGACGCAGACAGGCTCTTGCGCGAGCAGCGCGGCCATCCGGTGGGCATCCCAGAGCCCGTTCGGCAGTGTCCACCCGTCGTAGTCGGTGTCGACGGTAAGGAACCCGCATGCGGCCAACTCCGCAAGCAGCGTGCTCTTGCCGGCGCCGGACATCCCGGTGACCAGAACCCGCGCCATGGTTGCAGGCTAACTGCGGAACCTCACGGTCGCTGCCGGCCCGCGGCCACCCGAGCCGACGGCGACGATCTGGGCCGTGTACTTCTTGCCCTTGTGCACGTGGGCCGTGAACACCCCTTTGCTCGTGGTCTTCCACGCTTTGAACTTCTTGCCGCCGGGCTTGGAGATCCGGACTCGGTAGGACGTCGCACCAGAGACCACCCGCCAGGTGATCTTCGCCTGCCCCTTGTGCACCTTTGCTTTGACGCCGGTCACCTTCGCCGGTGGCAGAACTGGTGATGCAGGAAGTGTCACCGGTGCGGAAGCCACTGACGGAGCAGAAACCCCGGCTGCATCGCAACAGCCGAACGAGCCTCACTCACCCGACCCGCCACACCTCCACGACCCCACTGGCCACTGCGCACGGGGTGTTGGAAACTCTCGCGATCGCATCCTCCAACGAATCGGCCTCGATCAGCGCAAAACCCGCCACGGGCAGGGTTGTCTGCATGAACGGGCCTACCTCGGCGCGAGTCCCGCGGCCGTGGGTGTTGGTCACGCGGACCGGGTCGCGCAGCGTGCCAACATCCGCTCCTTCTGCGACGAGTCGGGCGTCGTGCTCATGGGCTGCATCGCGCAACGCGACGGGAGTCTGGTCGTAGCCGGCTTGGTCGCCGTAGCCGATGGTCAGGAAGCGAGGCATGACTTCACGGTAGGTGGGTCGGGGCGGGGCTGGACAGAAGTGAGCGGAAGCCGGACAGTTCCCACATCGAGCCGCTGGCGAATCCTGTACTCAAGCCGTCGGCTCAGCGCGATACAGCTCCGCCAATGCAGCGAGCGGGACCAGCGATTCCGCCTTCTCGGTCAGTGCCGCGTCAAACGTCACCAAGGCGTCTGCCTGCAACCGGGCAACAGCGATGTACTCGGCGTCGCGCAGGTCCTTCCAACCGTGCTCGCGAGCTAGGTCCCAGGCCGTGCGGCGCGACACCCGGTCGCCCAGCAACCGCACCTTGATTTCTGTGAGCCGTTCGTGGATCTGCAAAGCCTCCCGGTCGTCCAGCCGGCCTTCGCGCACCTCGCCCAGGAGTAACTCGAGTGCCCGTGTGCGAAGGGAGTTGGGCGCCACGAGTTGGTGCCCAGGATTGAGTTGGCCGTCGTGCCGAACCACCCAGAGCAACGTTGGCGCGTCGATGGCGTATCTCATGGGTTGAGGGTAGGCACAGGCGCAACGGGGTAGATCACAACCGTGACCAAGACCGACTCCTTCCGCGCATTGCACAGCGGCGGCTTTGTCCTGCCCAACGCCTGGGACCCCGGGTCTGCGCGCATCCTCGAACGCGTCGGCTTCCCCGCGATCGCCACTACGAGCGCGGGCGTCGCTTGGTCATGTGGCGTGCCCGACGGGGGAGCACTGGACTGGGAATCGATGCTCGAGCGCATAACGCGCATCGTGCAGGCCGTTGACGTACCGGTGACCGCTGACCTGGAATCCGGCTACGACGACGTGGCCCGAACCGTGGCCCAAGCGGCAGAAGCAGGAGCCGTCGGAGGCAATTTGGAGGATGCGGCAGGTGGCACACTCTTCGACATCGAGGACGCGGTCGGACGTATCGCGCTAGCTCGAGCTGCCGCACCCGACTTCGTTCTCAACGCCCGTACCGACACCTACTTCATCGGATCCGGGGACTTCGACGAAACTCTGGAACGGGTCACTCGCTATCTCGATGCGGGGGCGGACTGTGTGTTCGTGCCGGCCGTGCCGAATGCGGAGACTATCCGTCGTCTGGCCGTTCGCATCCCGGCTCCGCTCAACATCGTCGCGGGGCTCGCGAACACCATTGACGTGCCGACCCTGTTCAGCCTCGGCGTGAGGCGGGTCAGCCTGGGCGGCAGCCTCGCGCGAGCCGCTTACGGCGGGCTGGAACGCGCAGCCCGGGAGTTGCTGGACGTCGGCACGCTCGGGTTCCTGGACGGGGTGATCGGGTACGCGGATCTGCAACGGCGGTTTGCAGCCGAGATGTGAGCAAGACACCTCAGATGCGAGCAGTCCGCCCCGTGCTTCTCGCTCACGTTTGCGGTCGGTCGCTCGCATCCTGCTCTACTGGCTCTGTCCTGCCCCGCGGCTAGTCTGCAGCCATGACCACCTGGTCCGACGATCACCGCCCCGTGCGCCGCATCGTCGCCAACGAATACGCGCCGGTCGGCTCTGACGAATGGCCGGCATCCATCCCGGCCGTCGGCCAGATTCTGCGGGACGGACTCGACCTGCCCGCCGGTGTGACCCTGCTCGTGGGCGAGAACGGCAGCGGCAAGTCCACCATCGTGGAAGCCGTCGCGATGGCATTCGGCCTGGCGCCTGAGGGCGGCACCCGTAACGTCTCGACCGGCAGCCGCGAGACGGAGTCTCCGCTCAATCGCTGGATCTCCCTGGAGCGGCCTGGGGGAGCGCCGCGATGGGGATTCTTCCTGCGCGCCGAGACCATGCACGGGTACTTCACGCGTCAGGAGGACTATGCGCTGGCCGGTGACCCGCAATACCACGAGATGAGCCATGGTGAGTCGTTCCTGGAGTTGCTGCGAACGCGCTTCGACTCACCGGGTCTGTACTGCCTGGACGAGCCCGAGGCGGCGCTGTCGTTCGGCGCCCAAATCGCGCTGGTCGCCACGTTGCACGAGCTGGCCGCATCCGGTGCTCAAGCACTCTGCGCGACCCACTCACCGCTGGTTGCGGCCCTGCCCGGCGCCCACATTCTGGAAGTGGGCCCATGGGGTCTGCGGGATGCGAAGTGGGAGGATCTCGACCTCGTCATGCACTGGCGGAGTTACCTGGAGTCTCCGATGCGGTACCTGCACCACGTCATTGATGACTAAAGTTGCAGCACCCGCATCGGCCACCTGTCGACCTCGTGCCCGTCGATGCTCAGCACCGCGGCGTAATCATTGGGGCTATCCAGCGCGAACCCAGTGACGGCAATTGCCAGCGGAACGATGCTCGCGTCGCCCTGCCGATGACTGGGTTCCGTACCGATCTGAAACTCCCCGTCGAACTGGCCGGCAAGCATGTTCTTGTCGGCGTCCTCGAAGGTGACGGAGAAGCCGTGCTTCTCGTTGTGTGCGTGCCAGGGGACAACCACCACGGCCACGATTGAGAAGTTGACGGCAGCCGGGAATGACGGAAGCTGCATCCGGTCCCAGAAGCCGCCGTTGACGTAGACCTTGCCGTTCTCCACCGACGCGTGGTCGGCCAGGAAGAAGGCAGCCGTCTGGAACTCGGTGGTCGCGTGGGTCGTCATGCGAGCACGATGTCATGCGGTTGTGGGTTGTGGATTGCACGTCCGCGGTTTTGTCATACCCCTTTGCCATTCTGAGAGTGGCAGTCGGGGCCTGCCCTTCTTCTCTTCCTTCTTCTGGGTTTGGGGGTGTCGTGTCGTTGGAGATCAGTCCGTTGGCGATGCGCCGTGCCCGGATCCGGGATTCGCTGCCCACCGAGCATCCGATCCTGCTGGACCAGGTTGAGGAGCTGGCCGGGAGACTGCCGGACCCGTCTGTGTTGAGTTTGGAGGAACTGGCCGGCTCACTGGGGGTGGCCGGGCGGCTGGTCAACCAGCTCGAAGCGTGGCTGACCGCCGTGGCCGCGGAGGCGG
>WBZT01001897.1_pt1 | contig 14934 bp, 13 predicted proteins | sample 5204241 | NCBI WGS metagenome assembly WBZT01 (sample SAMN12344358, study PRJNA552823) | activated sludge metagenome | biome: Activated sludge suspended growth; feature: Nitrification reactor; material: Wastewater; isolation source: activated sludge from nitrification reactor of wastewater... | reverse complement strand
GGAAGGTGGTGATGGTGTCGAAGGCGAGCGAGCCGCAGATCAGCGCCGGCATGTAAAAACTCCGTTAGGCGCCGCGCGCGGCGCGGCGAGTGCTTTGCAGCGGCTCAGGGGTAGAAGAGTTCGATCGTATAGCCCGCGACCGGCGCGCCCGAAACCTGGATCGAGCCCTGCAGTGCGAGCTCGCTGTTCGCCGCCAGCGTGGGCGCGGTGGCGCCGAGCTCGCTTGCGCGCAGCACGCGTCGCGCGATCAGCCGCCCCTGTGCGTCGGTGAGCGTGAGGTCGACGGCCGGCAGCGCGATGGCGTCGCGGCCCTGGTTGCGCAGTGCGACGGCGAGGCGGTAGATGTCGCTCTTTTCGACGCGCACCAGGCCCGAGCTGTCGACGCTCATCGAATCGATCGTGCGCATCGGCTCGATGCGGCAGCCCAGAGCGCCGCAGGCCTGCACGAGCAGCGGCCGCAGCGCAGGCCAGCGCGCGGCGGCCAGGTCGCGGTAGACATACAACCATTGCGCGGCCAGCAGCAGCACGGCGACGAGCAGAACGCTCGACAGCAGCGCACGCATGCGCGGCCGCTGCCAGCGCTCGGCGCGCTCGGCCGAGCGCACGAACGACGGCAGTACGCCCGGCGCCGGTGTCGGCACTGGCCGCTCGCCGGCGGCGAGGTCGGCGGGTGCGGGCTCGGCGGGTGCCGCTGGCGCCTGCGGCGCGCCGGCCTGCGTGTCGCTCGCTGCGTCGGCGCCGGCGGCGGATTCGACGGTCGGGGCATCGCCGGCGTGGCCGGCAGGGCCCGGCCCGTCCCCGGCGCCCGGTTCTGCACGGCGGCCGGGCGCCACCGGCGGCGTGAAGGCGCGGTGCACCTCGATCGGCGCCCGGCGCATCTCGCCCGCCTCGGCGTCGACGAGGTGCTCGACGGCATTGAACACCTCGGCGCAGCGTCCGCAGCGCACCCAGCCCTCGGAGATGCGCAGCTGATCCTGCACGACCTTGAACACGGTTCGGCAGTTCGGGCAGCGCGTGGCCAGCGTCATGCCGTCGCCCGCGCGTCGGCGCGTTGCCCGCCCATCAGGATCCAGCCCTCCTCGGCATCGAGCACGTCGATGGCCAGGTGCGGTGCGTACGCGGCACGCAGCCGATCGGCCTGGCGCTCCAGAACGCCCGACAGCACCAGCCAGCCGCCGGGCGCCACGTGAGCGGCCAGCAGCGGCGCAAGCAGCTCGAGCGGCGTGGCGAGGATGTTGGCGAGCACGAGCGCGTAGCCTCCGCGCGCGGCGTCGGGCGCGGCGCAGCGCACCGTGACCGCGTTGCGGCGCGCATTTTCCGCGCTCGCGGCCACGGCCGCGGCGTCGATGTCGACCGCGTCGATCGCGCCCGCGCCGTGCAGCGCCGCGGCGATCGCGAGGATGCCCGAGCCCGCGCCGTAGTCGAGCACGCGCGGCCATGGCGCCTGCGCGTCGGCGTGCTGCGCGATCCAGCGCAGGCACATGCGCGTCGTCGGGTGTGTGCCGGTGCCGAACGCCAGGCCCGGGTCGAGCCGGATCACGTGCCGCGCGCCGGGCGGCGGCTCGTGCCAACTGGGCACGATCCAGAAGTGCTCGGTGATCGGCACCGGCGCGAACTGCGACTGCGTCAGCCGCACCCAGTCGGCGTCGGGCAGCACGGCGAGCGACTGCAGGTGCACGTCGTTGCCGCAGCGCGCCAGCAGCAGCGCCGCCGCGGCCTCGGCCGGCCCTTCGTCGGCGAACAGCGCGCGCAGCGTCGAGCGTTGCCAGCCGGCGGCCGGCGGCGCCAGACCCGGTTCGCCGAAGAGCGCCTGCTCGGCGGCGGTGCCCGCGTCGGCATCCTCCACCGAGACGGCGAGCGCATCGAGCGCGTCGGCCAGCAGGTCGGACACCGGCTCGACCAGCGCCTCGGGCACGCGCAGCACCAGCTCGAACATCGGCCTGACGCCGCGGTGCCTGCGCTAGCGCCGGTGCTGGGCGAGCCAGCTTTCGAGGTAGTGGATGGTGGTGCCGCCCTCGACGAACTTGGCGTCGGCCATCAGCACGCGGTGCAGCGGAATGTTGGTGGCGATGCCCTCGAGCACCGTCTCGGACAGCGCACTGCGCATGCGCGCCAGCGCCTGCTCGCGCGTGTCGGCGTGCACGATGATCTTGCCGATCATCGAGTCGTAGTTCGGCGGCACGACGTAGTTCGTGTAGACGTGCGAATCGACGCGCACGCCGGGGCCGCCCGGCGCGTGCCACAGCGTGATGCGCCCCGGGCTGGGCGTGAACTTGTACGGGTCCTCGGCGTTGATGCGGCACTCGACGGCGTGGCCGCGCATCTGCACCGCGCGCTGCGTGAACGGCAGCTTCTCGCCGGCGGCGATGCGGATCTGCATCTGCACGATGTCGATGCCGGTCACCATCTCGGTGACCGGATGCTCGACCTGCACGCGCGTGTTCATCTCGATGAAATAGAACTCGCCGTCCTGGTACAGGAACTCGAACGTGCCGGCGCCCCGGTAGCCGATCTTCTTGCACGCGGCCGCACAGCGGTCGCCGATGCGCTCGATGATGCGCCGCGCGATGCCCGGCGCCGGCGCCTCCTCGATGATCTTCTGGTGGCGGCGCTGCATCGAGCAGTCGCGCTCGCCCAGCCAGACCGCATTGCGCTGCGTGTCGGCCAGCACCTGGATCTCGACATGGCGCGGGTTCTCGAGGAACTTCTCCATGTACACGGCCGGGTTGCCGAATGCGGCGCCGGCCTCGGAGCGCGTGGTCTGCACCGCGTGCAGCAGCGCCGCTTCCGTGTGCACGACGCGCATGCCGCGCCCGCCGCCGCCGCCGGCGGCCTTGATGATCACGGGGTAGCCGATGGCGCGCGCCTGGCGCAGGATCTCCTTCGGCTCGTCGCCGAGCGCGCCGTCGCTGCCCGGCACGCAGGGCACGCCGCTCTTGAGCATGGCCTGCTTGGCCGCGACCTTGTCGCCCATCATGCGGATGTTCTCGGGCGACGGGCCGATGAAGACGAAGCCGCTCTTCTCGACGCGCTCGGCGAAATCGGCGTTTTCCGACAGGAACCCGTAGCCCGGGTGGATCGCCTGCGCGTCGGTCACCTCGGCGGTCGAGATGATGGCCGGCATGTTGAGGTAGCTCTGCGCGCTCGGCGGCGGACCGATGCACACCGCCTCGTCGGCGAGCTTGACGTACTTGGCTTCGCGGTCGGCCTCGGAATAGACGACGACCGCCTTGATGCCCATCTCGCGGCAGGCGCGCTGGATGCGCAGGGCGATCTCTCCCCGGTTGGCGATCAGGATCTTCTTGAACATGGTGCCGTCTCGGTCGCCCGGATGGTGCCCGGTCATTCGATGGCGAACAGGGGCTGCCCGAACTCCACCGCCTGGCCGTTGTCGACCAGCACGCGCGCGACGCGGCCGGACACGTCGGCCTCGATCTCGTTCATGATCTTCATCGCCTCGATGATGCACACCGGCTGGCCTTCCTTGATTTCGTCGCCGACGTCGACGAAGGGGGTGCCGCCGGGCGTGGCCGAGCGGTAGAAGGTGCCGACCATGGGCGACTTGATGACCTTGCCTTCGGGCACGGGGGCTTGCGCCGGCGCAGCGACGGCGGCCGCGCCGGCCGGCGGCGTGAACGGCGCAGCCGTGACCCCCGGTGCGGCGCTCATCGCCGGCGCCGCGACCAGCATCGGCGCGAGGCTGCCGCCGCCCTTGACGATGCGCACCTTGCCCTCGGCTTCCGTGATCTCGAGTTCGGAGATGTTCGACTCCGAGACGAGGTCGACCAGGGTCTTGAGCTTTCTCAGGTCCATGGGTTGTGCTCCTCGTTGACCGCTGACGCGGCCACATCGCGCAGGATTTTCTCCTTATTCGTAGTGATCTTGCGCGATTTTTATTTTGGCTGCCTGCATCGGCCGCGTTTCCGGCATTGCGACAGTGCGTGCGGCGCGCCCCCGGCGCCCTGGCAGCCGCATGACGCGGGACCCGGCACGGCTGCAGGCATCGGACTGTAGCGCGTTCGTACCGGTTGCCCACCCGGTTTCGACGACCACCGGCCTGCGCAGGCCGCGCCCTGTCGTCGGTTTCGACGACGCGACAAGGCTGCCGCCGTGCGTCAGCATGCGCCGCCGCGCCGACTGCGCCCCGAGACCGGAGACATTCCATGACGACGATGATCCTGCGCGCCCCGCTGGGGGCGGCTGCCGTGCTGGCGGCGTCGCTCGTGCATGCCGCGGCGGGCGACGCTCCCGCGAGCGCCGCTGCCGCGGCCACCGCCGTCTGTGCCGGCCAGGCGAAGAGCGAAGCGCTGGTGGCCGCGTCCGTCGCGCGCGCCAGGCAGGCCGCCGGCCTGAACCTGTTCGTCACCCTCGACGAGAGCGGCGCGCTCGAGGCAGCGCGGGCGATCGACGCCGGTCCGAAGGCCGGGCGCTGCGGCGCGCTGGCCGGCGTGCCGATCGTCGTCAAGGACAACATCGAGGTCGCCGGGCTGCCCAGCACCGGCGGCACCCCGGCGCTGAAGGGCTACGTGCCCCGGGCCGACGCACCGGTGGTCGCGCGCCTGCGCGCCGCCGGCGCCATCGTGCTGGGCAAGACCAACATGCACGAGCTGGCGTTCGGCATCTCGGGCTTCAACCCGGCCTACAACACCGGGGCCGAGCCGGGCGTGCGCAACGCGTACGACCCGAGCCGCGCGGCCGGCGGCTCGTCGGCCGGCAACGCAGCGGCGATCGGCGCGCGTGTCGTCTTCGCCGGCCTGGGCACCGACACCGGCGGCTCGGTGCGCGTGCCGTGCGCGTTCAACGGCTGCGCGAGCCTGCGGCCCACGGTCGGGCGCTATCCGGCTGCCGGCATCCTGCCGATCTCGCACACGCGCGACACGGCCGGGCCGATGGCCCTCGGCATGGCCGACGTCGAACTGCTCGACCGCGTCGTCACCGGCGCCAAGGGCAAGGCGGCGCCGGCACCGCTGAAGGGCCTGCGCCTGGGGCGCGTGAAAGACATGCTGGCCCACATGGACGCCGACACGCAGGCCGTGTTCGACGCCGCGCAGGCCCGGCTCGCCGGGGCCGGCGTCGTCTTCGTCGACGTCGAGATGCCCAAGCTGGCCGAGATCAACGGCGCGATCGGCTTTCCGCTCGCGCTGTACGAGGCCTACGACGACGTCGTCGCCTACCTGAAGCGCACCGGCACCGGCATCGGCATCGAGCAGATGGCCGCGCAGATCGCCAGTCCCGACGTGAAGGGCACCTACCAGGGCCTCGTCATCCCGCGCAAGCTCCCGGGGCCCGACAACACGGTGGTCGACGCGCGGCCGGTCTACGAGGCGGCGCTGAAGACGGCGCGCCCGGCGCTGCGCAAGCTCTACCGCGACACCTTTGCAAGACACCGGCTCGACGCGCTCGTCTTTCCGACGGTGCCGCAGGTGGCGATGCCCGCCAACGCCGAGTCGAGCAGCGTGGCGAACTTCGTCGCCGTGATCCAGAACACCGACCCGGGCAGCAACGCCGGCGTGCCGGGCCTCCAACTGCCGATCGGCCTGGGCGCGACGAGCCGGCTGCCCGTCGGGCTGGAGCTCGACGGCCCCGCCGGCAGCGACCGGCGCCTGATCTCGATCGGCCTGGCGATGGAGCGGCTGTTCGGTCCGCTGCCGCCGCCGCGCTGAGCTACTGCGGGCGGCGCGGCGTGGCGTCGGCTGCGCTGCCGACCAGCGCGGCCACCCCGGCGCGCCGCTGCGCCCCCGACTTGCCGGCGAGCCGGCGCAGGTAGGTGCGCACGCTGCTGACGCTGATCCCGAGTTCGCGCGCGATCGTCTTGTCGGTCAGGCCGCGTGCCACCCGGCGCGCGACGTCGAGCTCGCGTGGCGACAGCGTGCAGGCGCGCGCCGACGCCGCCGCCGGGTCCGGCGCGGGCGCGGCAGCCACCGCGGCGGCCATCGACTGGCGCAGCCAGGCGCGCCGCAGCGCACCGATGAAGGCCGGCTCGACGAGGTCGAGCAGCGCCTTGTCGTGGCTGTCGAACTCGCGCCGGTGGCGGGCGCGCCAGATGCGCAGGTCGCCGAGCGCGCGGCCGCATCCGGCAGCGTCGAACGCATGCAGGTTGATGCCCCAGTGCAGGCCGTCGCGCGCCAGGAAGTCGTTGAAGAACTCGGTGCGCGCCAGCTCGTGGTGCGGCATCACCGCGCTCACCGGCGTGGCGTGGCGGCGTGCCTGCAGCACGAAGGTGATGGGGTCGCGGAACTGGTACCACTGCTCGTAGCGCGCCAGGTTGCCCGGCGCCATGTGCAGCGCCACGCCGTCGTGGAAGCGCCCGAGCGCCTCGTCCCAGACGTAGGAGGCGAACTGGTCGGCGTGCATCAGCTCGAGCAGCGCGCGGCCGACTTCGAGGCGCACTTCGCGCTCGTCCAGGCCCTCGGCCAGCAGCGCGAAGACACGCGCCAGGGCCGCCGATTCGTGGCGGGAGAGGATCATCTGCGCTCGCTCGGGTGCGGTCGGGGTCGAGATGCGCGCTGCGGCACGCGCCCGGCGCGCCGGCGGTACCGAGACCGGCGGCTGCCGATCGGTGCGCCGAGCGGCGGCGGTCGGGCGCCGTGGATGCTACGCCGCGGCGCTGGCGCTGCCGCGGGGCGGCCGTGCCGGGCAGGGCGCCGTGCGATCGGGACTTTCCCGGATCAGTACTTCGCCGCCCATGCGGCCAGCAGTTCGGGCCGGGTCTCGCCGAGCTTGCGCGCCGCCGGCTGGCCGTCGCGGGTGAAGACGACGCTGAACGGCAGCCCGGCGCGCTCGTTGCCCAGGCGGCGGCTGAGCTCCGCGCCTTCGACCCCGGCCAGGCCGACGGGATAGTGCACCGGCGAACGCGCCAGGAATGCGCGCACCGCAGCGGGCTGGTCCACGGCCAGTCCGACCACCTGCCAGCCGGCCGCCGCATGGCGCTGGTGGAAGGCGTCGAGCTCGGGCATCTCCTCGATGCACGGCGGGCACCATGTGGCCCAGAAATTCAGCAGCACGCGCTGCCCGCGCAGCGCCGCCATGTCGAGCGTGCCGCCTGCGGGGCGCTCGAAGCGCATTTGCCACAGGCCGGCGCTGGCGTCGCCGGCCGACAGGTTGCCGCGGCGCTCCCAGGCGCGCCAGCCGATACCGCCCAGCGCCGCGGCCAGCGCGACGCCGCCGACGAGCCCGGCGCGTCGCCTCACGTCGCCGCTTCCGAAGACAGCAGGCGTTCGAGCGCGGCGAGGTCGCCGCGCCAGCTGCGCCCGCGCGCGTCGGGCTTGAGTGCGCCGCGCTGCGCGAGGTGGTCGTGCAGCGCCAGCACGAGCGGCACGCGCTGGCCGAGCGCGCGGCTCGTCGCCTGCACCACGAGCATCGGCACCGGCTCGGCGCCGGTGCGCGGCTGCGTCTGGACGTCGTAGCGCACGTCGGCGTTGACGAGCGCGATCTCGGCCGCCTTCGGATCGTCGCAGTACAGGTCGAGCCGCAGCGCCGAGCGTCGCGTCGCGGTGCCGCGCCAGACGGCGCCGCTCAGGTGCGGGCGAAACGGCGCCAGCCGCCGCATCCACTCGCGCGCCAGCTCGCGCAGCGCGCGCAACTCGGCGGGCTGCTCGTCGGCGTGGAAGATCGCCAGGTGCTCGCGTACCTGGTCCTCGACCTCCTCGGTGCTCGGCAGCTCCGCGCGGCCGCCGCCGCGGCGCTGCAGTTCGGCCGCCGCCTTGCGCTTGGCGGCAGCGTACTCGAGCCCCTCGTCGACCACCAGGCGGGCGGCGTGCACGGCGACAGCTTCGGCGCGGCTCATCGTGCGCATTGTCAGGGCAGCTCGACCGCGCCCATGCGCGCCACGATCGTCGCCGCGCGTCCCGCGACATAGGGCGAGCCGGGGCGCTTTTCGAAGCGCTTGGGCGCCGGCAGCATGACCGCCAGCCGCGCCGCCTGCTCGGGTGCCAGGCGCGCCGCGTCGACGCGGAAGTAGTGGCGCGCGGCGGCCTGGGCGCCGAACAGGCCCTCGCCCCATTCGACGCTGTTGAGGTAGATCTCGAGGATGCGCCGCTTGTCCAGCAGCGCTTCGAGCATCAGCGTGAGCACGAATTCCTGCGCCTTGCGCGCCAGCGTGCGCTCGCCCGACAGCAGCAGGTTCTTGGCCAGCTGCTGCGTGATCGTCGAGCCGCCGACGATCTTGGGCGGCGGCTTGCCCGGGCGTGGCGCGCTCGCGCGACGCTGCTCGGCGCGCTGGTTCTTCGCCCACGCCGCCTCGACGGCGTCCCAGTCGATGCCGGCATGCTCGCTGAATGCCGCATCCTCGCTGGCGATGACGGCGCGCGCCAGGTTGGGCGAGATGCGCGCGGCGTCGACCCAGGTCTGGCTCCACTCGATGCGGTGCTTTTCGACGAGCAGGCGCCAGGCCTCGCTGCGCTGGAAGGCGGTCGACTGCGGGTCGATCACCCGCATCGCCGCGATGCGCACCGCGAACACGAGCTCGAGCGCGAGCGCGCACAGCAGCACCAGCGCGGCGCCGCGCATCAGTTGCCGCGTCCAGGCGCCGTGGTTCATCGCGCCGACAGCAGGGTTTCCAGGCGCCACCCGTCGTCACCGAGCCGACAGCATCCGTCGCCGCTGTTCATTGCGCAGACAGCGTGGTTTCCAGGCCTTCGTCGCGCGTGAAGCGAAAGCGCGACGTGACCACGATCTGGTCGGCCTGCGCGCGCATCGGCGCATCGAAGGCACCGAACGGCGCCGCCGCACGCACGATGGCGATGGCGCGCGCGTCGAGCACGCGCGAGCGCGACGCGCGCACGATCTCGGCGTCGACCACGCGGCCCAGCGCGTCGACGGTGATGTTCATCACCAGTTCGCCGTACAGCTTGCGGCCGCGGTGCTCGGGGAAGTCGCGCGTGCCGCGCTCCTCGATGCGCCGGCGCAGGTGGTCGTAGTACAGGGCATAGATCTCTTCGCGCGCGGCCGGGCTGATGTAGCGCGTCTTCGGGCGCGCATTTTCGTCGTTGACGCGCTTTTCGATCTCGGCGAGCTGGCGCAGCAGGCGGCGGCGGTGCTCCTCGCGCTCGTGCTCCTCGCGCGCGCTGCTGTCGCGCCGCGCGTCGGGCGGCGGCAGCGCGGCCACCTCGCGGCGCAGTTGCGCGAGCAGCTGCTGCTGCTCCTGCGCGAGCTGCTCGATGCGCCGGCGCGTGTCCTCGGCGGCGTCGCCCGGCTCGCTGACGAGGGCCGGCGGCAGCGGCGACGTCGCGCGCCCCTGTTCGAGGGTGCCGCCGCCGGCCAGGTTGGCCTGGGCGATGGCCTGGGGCCGCGCCGGCCGCTCGTTGCCGCGCGCGTTGACGAGGATCACCTCGAGCGGCGTGTCCTTGAACACGCGGTTCAGGCGCACGGGGTCGACGAAGTGCACCGTCAGCAGCGCACCGTGCACCGTGGCCGAAGCCAGCAGCGCCCATTGCAGGACGCTGAGCTGGCGCAGGCGCTGGCGCTGGGCCATCGGGCGACGAGGCTCAGGTTGCGGGCGACACGTGGCCGTCGCTGTCGCCACCGGCATCGACATCGACATCGGCAGCGGCAGCGGCAGCGGCGCGGCCCGAGGCGTCGTCGTCGACGTCGATCGCCAGCTGCAGCGCGCCGGCCGCGACCTCGGCCTCTTCTGCCTCGGCCTCGGCCTCGTCCTCGAGGGCCGTGGCCGTCTCGTCGAGGCGCGCGGCGAGCAGGGCGTGCACCTCGAGCGTCAGCAGGTCGATCGCGTTCACGCGCAGGCGCACGCGCGCGCCGCGCGCCATCGACTCGGTGCCGACCAGCGGCAGCACCAGCGGCAGCGTCTCGGCGCGCACCAGGCCGGGCTTGATGACGGTGGCGTCGATCTCGTGCACGTCGTTCTGCTGCAGCCAGCGCAGCGTCCAGTAGCGCTCGATGCCCTGCTGGAATGCGCCGTACGCGGCGTGGGCGGCATCGAACGCCGAGACCAGCGCGTACAGCGTCGCATCGCGCGGCTTGAACGGCGCCGCCAGCGCCGCCGTGCGGCCGTGGCGTGCGCAGGCGATGAGCTGCCACTGGTTGGCCAGGTCGACCGCGCGGCGCAGCGGCGAGGTCGCCCACAGATACTGTGGCACGCCCAGACCCGCGTGCGGCAGCGCCCGCGTGCCCATGCGCACCTTGATGCCCGGCGCCAGGCTCGCCTGGCTGCGATAGATGCCGGGCACGCCGAGCTCGGCGAGCCAGCCGCCCCAGGTGCTGTTGGCGAGGATCATGGCCTCGGAGACGATCAGGTCCAGCGGCGCGCCGCGCTCGCGCGGCACGATGCTGACCCGTTCGCTGCCGTCGGGCTCGCCGCCGTCGTCGCGGTCGAGGCGAAACGCGTAGTCGGGGCGTGTCGCGAGCTCGGGCCGTCCGCGCACCGCCTCGCGGCGCGCCTTGAGCGCGCGCGCGAGCCGAAACGCGAAGCCGAGCTCGGCGGCGAAGTCGAACGCGGCTGCCGCCTCGCCGACGAGTGCCGCCTCGGTGACGAGCGCATCGAGCCGGTCGTGGCGCAGGTTGGCCGCCACCGGCACGCGCTCGATGCGTGTCTCGTGCCTGCGCGGCTCGAGCGTGGCCTCGTCGATGCTCACGTACAGGCTCAGCGCCGGGCAGTCGCGGCCCTCGGCGAGCGTGTAGGCCGCCACCACCTCGTCGGGCAGCATCGTGATCTTCCAGGCCGGCAGGTAGACGGTCGACTGGCGCTCCTGCGCCACGCGCGCCAGCGGCGAATCGGCAGCGATCGCCAGCCCCGGCGCCGCGATGTGGATGCCGAGCACCACGGTGCCGCTGCCCAGGCCCTGCACCGAAAGGGCGTCGTCGATCTCGGTGGTGGACGAGTCGTCGATCGAGAAGGCACGCACCGCGGCCAGCGGCAGCGCCTCGGCGGGCGCGGGCAGCTCGTGGCCCGCGAAGCCGGTGCCGCCGGGGAACTGCTCGAACAGGAAGCGGCGCCAGTGGAACTGGTAGGGGCTGTCGATGGCGCCGGCGCGCGTGAGCAGCGCCAGCGGCGCGCTCTGCGAACGCCGCGCGGCCTCCACCACGGCCTTGTATTCGGGCGCGTTCTTGTCGGGCCGAAAGAGGATGCGGTACAGCTGCTCGCGCACGACGTCCGGACAGCGCCCTTCGACCAGCTCGCCCGCCCAGGTGTCGATCTGCGCCGCGATCTTGCGCTTGCGCTCGATGGCGGCCAGCGCCGCCTTCACGGTCTCCTCGGGCGCCTTGCGAAAGAGCCCCTTGCCGACGCGGCGAAAGTAGTGCGGCGCCTCGGCCAGGCACAGCAGCGCCGCGGCCTGCTTGTCGGTGCCGGCCTGGGGCTCGAAGTACTCGCGCGCCAGATCGGCGAAGCCGAAGTCGCCCTCGGGCGCGAACTGCCAGGCGAGATCGAGGTCGATGTCGGCGGCATGCGCGCGCGCGCGCTCGAGCAGCTCGGCCGGCGTCGGCTGCTCGAAGCGCAGCAGCACGTGCTGGGCCTTGACCTTGACGCGGCGGCCCGAGTCGAGCTCGAGGTGCAGCGAAGTCCCGGCGTCGTGCAGCACGCGCGCGGCGTGGAACTTGCCGGCGTCGTCGAACAGGGCGTACATCGGGGCGATTGTCGGGTCTTTGTCGCTGCGCGGCGGCCGGGCGGCGGCGGGCGAGGCGCATTGTCTTTCGGCGCGTTGCCGCGCGCTCGCGTCGCGGCCGGCGCCCGGGCGCTGCCGGCCCGCTCGCCGCGCGTCAGGGCGCGCGCGCGGCCTCGGCGGGCGCCAGCAGGTGCAGGAAGCGCAGGAGGTACGGCAGGTGCTGGTCGAAATCCGACAGCGCATGGTCGCCGCCGTCGAGCAGCCGGATCTGCGCGCCGGCATAGCGCGCCGTCATCTCGCGCCAGTCCAGCAGTTCGTCGCCCTTGGCGATGACGGCGCAGTAGCGCCCGGGCTGCGTCAGCCGTGCCGGCGCCAGCGCGCGCAACTCGTCGACGTGCTGCGGCAGGAACACGAAGCGCTGCGCCGGGTCGTGCAAGAGGTGCTGCGCGCCGACGTAGGGCGCAAGGTCGCGCGCCGGATCGACGGCCGGATTGAGCACGACCGCCGTGCAGCCCAGCCGCTCGGCGAGCACCGTGGCGTAGTAGCCACCCAGCGAGCTGCCGAGCACGGCCATCGAGTGGCGCGGCCAGTCGGCGGTGCCGGCCAGGGCCAGCGCGACGGCCGCGCATGGCGACGGCGGCAATTGAGGGCACCACCAGTGCACGCCCGGGGCGTGCGCAGCCAGCCAGGCGCGCAGCCGCTCGGCCTTGAACGACTGCGGCGACGAGCGAAAGCCGTGCAGGTACAGCAGGTGCGTGCGTGCCGTCGCGGGCAGCGCCGGCGGCGCGCCGGCATCGCTGCCCGGGCCGTCGGACGGTGGCACGCGTGTCGAATCGGACATCAGCGAGGGTTCGTTCACGGGTTCTCGGGCGCCCGATTTGACCACCGCGGCGCGCAGCGCCTCGGCCGGCGCCCGCTCGCTGTCGGTTTGCGGCACGCGGGCTGGCCTGCCCCGGCACCGTGCCGGCTTCAACCGCCGGCGCGCACGGGACGGCTGTCGGTGCGGCCGGCAGCGAGCGCCGCGAGCAGCCTGTCGTGCACGCCGCCGAAGCTGCCGTTGCTCATGCACAGCACGTGGTCGCCGCGGCGCGCGGCCTGCGCCACCGCGTCGACCAGCGCCGGCACGCTGTCGGCGACCGTGGCCGTCGCCCCCATCGGCGCCAGCACCTCGCGCGCGCTCCAGCCGTAGTCGCCCTGCAGGCAGAAGGCGAGGTCGGCCTGCTCCAGCGCCCACGGCAGCTGCGCCTTCATCGTGCCGAGCTTCATCGTGTTCGAGCGCGGCTCGAAGACGGCCAGGATGCGCGCCGCCGCGCCGCCGGGTGGCACCTCGCGCTCGAGCTTGCGGCGCAGCCCGGCGATCGTCGTGCGCATCGCCGTCGGGTGGTGCGCGAAGTCGTCGTAGACCTTGATGCCGGCAGCCTCGCCACGCAGCTCGAGGCGCCGCTGCACGTTCTCGAAGCCGCCCAGCGCGGCGCAAGCGGCATCCGGCGCGACGCCGGCGTGCGCGGCGGCGCCGATGGCGGCCAGCGCATTGAGCTGGTTGTGCTCGCCCAGCAGCGCCCACTCGACGCGCCCGAGCGCGAGCTCGCCGCGCAGCACGTCGAACGATTGCGCGTCGCCGCGTGCCGTGAGGCCGCCCGGCTCCTCGTGCACCGTGCCGAAGCGCTGCACCTCGCTCCAGCAGCCGCGCGCCAGCACGCGCGCCAGCGCTTCGTCGCGCGCGTTGACGACCAGCCGTCCGCTGCCGGGCACCGTGCGCACGAGGTGGTGGAACTGCGTCTCGATCGCCGCCAGGTCGGGGAAGATGTCGGCGTGGTCGAGCTCGAGGTTGTTGAGGATCACGGTGCGCGGCCGGTAATGCACGAACTTGCTGCGCTTGTCGAACAGGGCGGTGTCGTATTCGTCGGCCTCGATCACGAAGTGGCGTCCCGTGCCCAGGCGCGCCGAGACGCCGAAGTTCAGCGGCACGCCGCCGACGAGGAAGCCCGGGGCCAGGCCGGCGCGCTCGAGGATCCAGGCGAGCATCGCCGTCGTCGTCGTCTTGCCGTGCGTGCCGGCCACCGCCAGCACGTGGCGCCCGTGCAGCACCTGCTCGGCCAGCCACTGCGGGCCGCTCGTGCAGCGTGCGCCGGCGTCGAGCACGGCTTCCATCAGCGGGTTGCCGCGCGTGACCACGTTGCCGACCACGAACACGTCGGGCGCCAAGCGGAGCTGGTCGGCGCCGAAGCCCTCGATCAGCTCGATGCCGAGCGCGCGCAGCTGCTCGCTCATCGGCGGGTACACGCCCGCGTCGCAGCCGGTGACGCGGTGCCCGGCCTCGCGCGCCAGCGCCGCGATGCCGCCCATGAACGTGCCGCAGATGCCGAGGATGTGCAGGTGCATGAAGCGACGATATCAGGCGCACCATGGCGCCCGGGCGGCGCGAAAACGCCGGCGCCTACGTGCCGCGGGCGGCGCCGCGCGCCGGCGCCACTCAGTCGCGCAGCGCCTGGGCCGCCGCGTCGATGGTGGCCTGGATGTCCGCCGCGCCGTGCGCGCTGCTCACGAAACCTGCCTCGTACAGCGCCGGCGCGAAGTACACGCCGCGTGCGAGCATGGCGTGGAAGAAGCGGTTGAAGCGCGCCTTGTCGGTGGCCATGACCTGGGCGTAGTTCTGCGGCAGCCGCTCGGCGAAGAAGAAGCCGAACATGCCGCCTTCGCTGTCGCCTGCGAGCGGCACGCCGGCGGCGCGGCCGGCTTGCACGAGGCCGTCGACCAGCGAGCGGGTCGTGGCCGCGAGTGCGTCGAAGTAGCCCGGCCTGGCGATCTCCTTCAACGTCGCCAGCCCGCAGGCGGTGGCCACCGGATTGCCCGACAGCGTGCCGGCCTGGTAGACGGGGCCCAGCGGCGCGAGCTGGCTCATCACGTCGCGCGTGCCGCCGAAGGCCGCCAGTGGCATGCCGCCGCCGATGACCTTGCCGAACACGCTCAGGTCGGGCGCGAAGCCGGGGATTGCCTTCGCGTACAGGCTCTGTGCGCCGCCCGGCGCGACCCGAAAGCCCGTCATCACCTCGTCGAAGACGAGCAGCGCGCCGTGCTTCGTGCACAGCTCGCGCAGCCGCGTCATGAAGGGCACCGCGGCGCGCACGAAGTTCATGTTGCCGGCGATCGGCTCGACGATCACGCAGGCGATCTCGTCGCCCTGCGCGGCGAAGGCCTCCTCGAGCTGCGCGAGGTGGTTGTACTCGAGCACCAGCGTGTGCTGCACGACCTCGGGCGGCACGCCGGCGCTGGTCGGGTGGCCGAAGGTGGCCAAGCCCGAGCCGGCCTTGACCAGCAGCGCGTCGGCGTGGCCGTGGTAGCAGCCCTCGAACTTGACGATCCTGCTGCGCCCGGT
>WBZT01001896.1_pt1 | contig 14937 bp, 12 predicted proteins | sample 5204241 | NCBI WGS metagenome assembly WBZT01 (sample SAMN12344358, study PRJNA552823) | activated sludge metagenome | biome: Activated sludge suspended growth; feature: Nitrification reactor; material: Wastewater; isolation source: activated sludge from nitrification reactor of wastewater... | reverse complement strand
CCGCCGCTGGAGTCAGTTCGCGCTCGGTGAGCTCGCGTTCGTTGGGCACGACTTTCACCCACGCACTGGCCCCGCCGATGAGGTCGACCAGATCGGCGAGAGGCACGTCACGCCGCAGCTTGATCGTCAGTCCCTGGGCATGGCAACGCATCGCCCCGATGCGCACGCACAGGCCGTCGACGGGAACGCTGCCCGGAGTTCGAAATGCCGGACGTCCGAGGATCTTGTTGCACTCGGCGCCGCCCTTCCACTCCTCCTTCGACTGACCGTTGTCGACCGGCACGTCGATCCACGGAATCAGGCTTCCCGCCAGCGCCGTCTGGCGAAAGTTGCTCGTCGGAAACGCCGGCGAACGCATCGTCTCGGCCACCTTGCGATCGATGTCGAGGATCGCCGAAGCGGGGTCAGCAAGCTCGGCCTTCACCGCATCGTGCAGCGCACCCATTTGCTGCAGCAATTCCCGCATGTTCTGTGCGCCGGCGCCGGAGGCTGCCTGATAGGTCATGGCGCTGACCCATTCCACGAGGTCATGACGAAAGAGACCGCCGAGAGCCATCAACATCAACGAAACCGTACAGTTGCCGCCGATCCAGTTGCGACCACCCCGCGCGAGCGCGTTCCTGATCACGTCGTGATTGACCGGATCGAGAATGATCACCGCTTCGTCGTGCATGCGCAGCGTCGAAGCGGCGTCGATCCAGTGCCCCTGCCAACCGGCGGCACGCAGCCGGGGGAAGACTTCCTTGGTGTAATCCCCGCCCTGGCAGGTAATGATCACATCCATGGCACGGAGCGCCTCGATCGACCGAGCGTCCTGCAGCATTCCCACGTCCTTGCCCGCCAGTTGCGGAGCCTTGCCGCCGACCGCCGAAGTCGAGAAGCAGTGCGGTTCGACGTACGCGAAATCGCCCTCCTCGAGCATCCGCTGCAGCAGCACCGAGCCGACCATGCCACGCCAGCCAACCAGACCAAGCCTCATCATTCCTTCACTCCCGTAAGTGCCGCCAGCACCGCATCACCCATCGCCCGCGTTCCCACTTTCCGCGTTCCCGGCTGGTAGATGTCGGCCGTTCGATAGCCATCTGCCAACACCTTCCTCACCGCGTCTTCGATGCGCCGGGCGGCGTCCTCCTGCGCAAAGGTGTAGCGTAACATCATCGCCGCCGAGAGGATCGTCGCCAGCGGGTTGGCCACACCGCGACCGGCAATGTCCGGAGCGGAACCGTGACAGGGCTCGTAAAGGCCCTTGTTGTTCGCGTCGAGCGAAGCCGACGGCAGCATGCCGATCGATCCGGTCAGCATCGCCGCTTCGTCGGACAGAATGTCGCCGAACATGTTACCGGTCACCAGCACGTCGAACTGTGACGGATTGCGCACCAGCTGCATCGCTGCATTATCCACGAGCAGGTGACTGAGTTCGACGTCGGGATACTCGGCCGCCGTCTCGTTCGCCACGTCGCGCCACAGTTGGGTGGTCTCGAGCACGTTCATCTTGTCTACCGAGCACAGCTTCCGGCGACGCTTGCGTGCGGCGGCGAAAGCGACCCGCAGGATGCGGCGAATCTCGTCTTCGCTGTAATGCATGGTGTTGAAAGCGAAGCGCTGCGGCCGGCCGTCGACCACCCGCGTCTCGATTCCCCGCGGCTGGCCGAAGTAGATGTCGCCGGTCAGTTCGCGGACGATCAGCATGTCGAGACCGGCCACCACCTCCGGCTTCAGCGTCGAAGCGCCGGCCAGCTCCGGATAGAGGATCGCCGGACGCAGATTCGCGAACAGTCCAAGCTGCTGGCGAATTCCCAGCAGCCCCCGCTCCGGGCGCTGCGCCCGTGGCAGACTGTCCCATTGCGGGCCACCGACCGCCCCGAGAAGCACGGCGTCTGCTTGCTGCGCGAGTCTTTGTGTGGCTTCCGGATAGGGCTCGCCGGTGGCATCCACTGCGCAACCACCGAGCAGCCCCTCCTCCAGTTCGCAGTCGAGCTGCAGCGCGCGCAGCACGCGCAGCACGCGCACCGCTTCGGCGACGATCTCCGGACCGATCCCGTCTCCCGGGAGAATGCAGATCTTCATTTCCAATCCCTCACGCGAACAGCCAGGGTTGCTCGCTGCGACGCCTGTCCTCGAATGCCCGGATCAGGTCGGCGTGGCGCAGGGTGAGACCGATGTCGTCCCAGCCGTTGAGCAGACACTCCCGCCGGAAAGCATCGACGACGAACGGCAGTGTCTCGCCATCCGTGCGAATCACCCGTTGCCGTTCGAGGTCGACGATCAGGCGGCAACCGGGAGTCGCCTCGACGAGCCAGAACAGGCGATCGATTTCGCCGGCTGACAGCACGATCGGCAGGATGCCGTTCTTGAAGCAATTGTTGAAGAAAATGTCGGCAAAGCTCTCGGCAATCACCGCCCGAAAGCCGAAGTCGAGCAGGGCCCAGGGTGCATGCTCGCGCGAACTGCCGCAACCGAAGTTCTTGCGCGTCAGCAGAATCTGCGCGCCACGATAGCGCTCCTGATTGAGGACGAAGTCCGGATTGAGCGGCCGCTGCGAAACGTCCTGGCCGGGTTCGCCGACGTCCAGATAGCGCCATTCGTCGAACAGGTTGGGGCCGAAACCGGAGCGCTTGATCGACTTCAGGAACTGCTTCGGAATGATCGCGTCGGTATCGACATTGGCCCGATCGAGCGGTGCCACCAATCCATCCAGACGCACAAATTTTTCCATGATTGCCCTCTCCGCCTGCCTACCTGGCCGCCCTTTCGACCGCCTCACCGCCTTTCTGGATGTCCTTGCCGATACCCTGCACGGTGTTGCAGGCGGTCAATGACAGGATCGAAACGATCACCAGAAGATTCAGTCTGCTCATGCTCCTTCTCCGCAAGCTACTGCCACTCGTCGACGTCACAGAAATGCCCGGCGATCGCCGCCGCCGCCGCCATCTCCGGGCTGACCAGGTGTGTGCGTCCGCCGGTGCCCTGCCGCCCCTCGAAATTGCGGTTCGAGGTCGAGGCGCAGCGTTCGCCGGGCTGTAGACGATCGGCATTCATCGCCAGGCACATCGAGCAGCCGGGCTCCCGCCACTCGAAGCCGGCGGCGCGGAAGACCCGATCCAGCCCTTCGTCCTCTGCCTGCCGCTTGACCAGGCCCGAACCGGGAACAACCAGCGCCAGGCGGATACCGTCAGCGACCTTGCGCCCCTGGACGACTGCGGCCGCCGCGCGCAGGTCCTCGATGCGCGAGTTGGTGCACGAGCCGATGAAAATCTTGTCCAGCCGGATCTCCCGAATCGGCTGGCGCGCGCGCAGCCCCATGTAGCGCAGCGCACGTTCCATCCCTTCGCGCTTCACCGGGTCCGGCTCGCTGGACGGATCAGGAACGCAGGAATCGACCGGCACGACCATCTCGGGCGACGTGCCCCAGGTCACCTGCGGCCGGATTTCGTCGCCAGAGATGTCGACGACGCGATCGAAACTGGCGTCGGCGTCGCTGTGCAGCTGGCGCCAGGCGGCGACTGCCTGCTCCCAGAGGTGGCCCTTGGGCGCCAGCGGACGGCCGCGCAGATAGTCGATCGTCACCTCGTCCACCGCCACCAGGCCGAGGCGCGCGCCGGCCTCGATCGCCATGTTGCAGATCGTCATGCGCCCCTCCATCGACAGGGCGCGGAGCACGCTGCCGCCGAACTCGATGGCATAACCGGTGCCGCCCGCGGTGCCGATACGACCGATGATCGCCAGCGCCACGTCCTTCGCCGTCACGCCCTTGCCGAGCACGCCTTCGACACGCACCAGCATGGTTTTCGAGCGCTTCTGCAGCAGACATTGCGTCGCCAGCACATGCTCGACCTCGGAGGTGCCGATGCCGTGCGCCATGCAGGCAAACGCGCCGTGCGTGCTGGTATGCGAGTCGCCACAGACGACCGTCATTCCCGGCAGCGTGGCGCCACTCTCCGGGCCGACGACATGCACGATGCCCTGGCGCGGATCGCGGAAAGGGAAATAGGCGAGCGCGCCGACTTCGCGAATATTGGCGTCCAGCGTCTCGACCTGCAGGCGCGACACCGGATCCTCGATGCCGCGATCCCAGTGATCGGTGGGCGTGTTGTGATCCGCGGTGGCGACGATCGAGGAAACGCGCCAGGGCTTGCGACCAGCCAGCTTGAGTCCCTCGAATGCCTGCGGGCTGGTCACTTCGTGCACCAGGTGGCGATCGATATAGATCAGCGCGGTGCCATCGGCTTCCTGATGGACTACGTGATCCTGCCAAAGCTTTTCGTAGAGGGTCTGCGGCATGGCTTGTCAATCCGGCAAGTCTGGGCCCGTGTGGGCCGGTTCGAGGGTTTCGATTATGTCACAGCGTCGTCGCCGCTGTCTGCCGCTTGCTTGCGGCGAGTCAGCGGGACTTGCGGGCGGCTGCGTACAGGGGTTGCACTCGCGCCGCGTACACGCGCAGGTCGGCGAGGCGCGATGCGTGCGATGGATGCGTCGATAGCCACTGTGGCGCTTGTGCGCCTCCTGCCCGCTCCATCTTTTCCCACAACGTGATCGCCGCCTGCGGGTCATACGCCGCGCGGGCAGCCAGCTCGACGCCGACGCGGTCGGCTTCCTGTTCCATTTCACGCGAGTTCGGACGCATGAAGGCGAGTTCGCCGACGCCACCGAGGACGCTGCGGCCGATCCCCGAATCGATCCCGAAATACGCGCCCAGCAAGGCGCCACCGATGGCCGCGGCCGCGTTGACGCCGGCCGCCTGCCCCGCCTTCTCGCGCCCGTGTTCGCGCAAGGCGTGCGCGATTTCGTGCGCCATGACTGCGGCGAGTTCGTCGTCGGTGAGCTGCAGTTGCTCGATCAGCCCGCTGTAAACCGCGATCTTGCCACCCGGCATGCACCAGGCGTTGAGCTCGCGCGAAGTCACGACATTGACCTCCCAGTTCCACCCCGGCGCATCGCTGCGGAAGGCGGCGGTTGCCGGAATCAGTCGCGCAGCGATGCGCCGCACACGTTCGACCTCGCGCGGATCGCGATTGAGCAGATTGCTGCCCTTCGCGTCGCGCAGGGTCTCCTGATACGCCTTGGCCGCCGAGCGATCGACCTCGCCCGAGGAGACCAGCATGGTTTGCTCCCGGTTGACGCCAACCACACCGGGTGCAGTGGTGCGGGTCGTGGCGCAACCGGCGGCGAGCGCGATGGCGAAGAGCAGCAGCCAGGATTGCGGGCACCTCATCGACGAATTCCCGGAGCAGACAGATCTTCTGCAACCCGCCACGAGCCCCGGCCGCCGACTTCGTCCTCGTCGCTCACCCAGCGCACGACGAGGAGCAGGCCGAGCAGCGCGAAGGCCGAACTGATCGCATAGGTCGCTGCCGCGCCCCAGGCGTCCCAGGTCCAGCCGCTCAGCAGACTGCCGGCGAGGCCGCCGGCGCCAAACGACAGGCTCGAATACAGTGCCTGTCCGCGCGCCTGACTGCGGCCGGTGAACCAGCGGTTGACCGCGGCGATCGCTGCCGCGTGGTAGGCACCGAAGGTCAGCCCGTGCAGTACCTGCGCGACGACGATTAGCCACGGCCACTCGACTCCCCAGCCGATCATCAGGAAACGCGCCACCGCTGCGGAAAAACTGGCCAGCAACAGCCTGCGCAGACCAAATCGGCGCATGAGCTCGCCCATGTAGAAGAAGACGACGATCTCGGCGACCACTCCCAGCGACCACAGCGAGCCGACCAGGAACTTGCTGTAGTGATGATCGGCGAGATAGATCGAATAGAAGACGTACAGCGCACCGTGCGCCGCCGACATCGCGAAGCAGGCGGCGAACAGCGCCCGCACTCGCGGCTGACGAACGATCGTCGCGAGCGGCAGCTGCTCGCCGGCCGCTGCCTGCGACCTTGCCTCGGGAACCGCCAGCGCGCAGGCCAGAATGCCGAGCAGCGTGCCGACGATCACCCACAGCAGAGCGGACAGCGGCACGCGATCGAGCCAGGCGCCGGTGGCCATCACGGCGATGATGAAACCGATCGATCCCCACAGCCGGATGCGGCTGTACCGCGCCGGCTGGTCGCGCAGATGATCGAAGGTCGTCGTCTCGACCAGCGGCAGCGCGGCGCTCCAGAAAAAGGCCAGCAGCGCCATGGCGAGCAGCACCGCGACGAAGCCGTGCACCAGGAAAAAGCTCGCGAAGCCGAGCAGGCTGAGCAGCGCCGCCAGACGGACGATGACCATCCGCTGCCCGAGACGGTCGGCGAACGCCCCCCACAGGTAGGGGGCGAACAGGCGCATCAGCTGCATTTGCGACATCAGCAGAGCGATGTCCCAAGCCGAAAACGACAGCGACTGGAGGTACAGCCCGAAATACGGCGAGAATGCGCCGATGAACGCGAAATAGAAGAAGTAGTAGCCGGAGAGACGCCAGTAGGGCAGCGGGTGCATCCGGCGATTCTACCGGATGCAGCCGGCGCCACCGGTCGCGATGGGGTCAGCCGCCGTTCTTGTGCGCGACCAGCATGCGGTACATCTGATCCTTGAGCCAGACGCGCTGCTTCTTCATGTTCTCGATCGTGAAATCGTCGACCGGCACGTCTTCTTCCTCGAGGCGCTCGACCTCTCGCGTCACTTGATGGTACTGGTTGTAGAGGTGGCCAAACTGCTCGTCCGAGGATTGCAGTGCGTGGATGTGATCCAGGTACTCCGGGAACTCGTGGTGAAGGTCGTGGTGCTCAACTTGCATGATCATCGCCTCTGGCTGACCCCGGCCCGCCCCATGCGCCACCGGATCGCGCGATTATAACCATTGCCACGAGCCCCCGTCACCCCGTCGGGCGACCGGGAATCATCGGCGTCGTGCACAGCACATCCGCGCACTGCGCGCGATGGCGCAGGGCCTGATCGATCAGCACCAGCGCCAGCATCGCCTCGGCAATCGGCGTCGCCCGGATGCCGACGCAGGGATCGTGCCGGCCGTGCGTCTCGACCAGCGTCGCTTCGCCACCTGCGGTCAGCGAGCGGCGCGGCAGCCGAATGCTCGAAGTCGGCTTGATCGCCAGACGGACGACCACGTCCTGCCCGCTGGAGATGCCGCCAAGCACGCCGCCGGCATGGTTGCTGAGAAAGCCCTGTGGCGTCATTTCGTCGCCGTGCTCGCTGCCCTTCTGCGTGACACTGGCGAAGCCGGCGCCGATTTCGACTCCCTTGACCGCGTTGATTCCCATCATCGCGTAGGCGATCTCGGCGTCGAGCCGGCCATAGACCGGTTCGCCCCAGCCCGGCGGCACGCCGCTCGCCGTCACCGTGATCTTCGCCCCGACCGAATCGCCCGACTTGCGCAGTTGATCCATGTATTCCTCGAGTTGCGGCACGATGGCGGCGTTCGGGGCAAAGAAGGGATTGCCCGCGATCTCGGCAGCGGCGACGAAGGGAATCTCGATCGGACCGAGCTGGCTCATCCAGCCGCGGATCGCCACACCGTAACGTTCGGCCAGCCACTTGCGCGCGATGGCACCGGCCGCGACCCGCACCGCCGTCTCGCGCGCCGACGAACGACCGCCGCCGCGGTGGTCGCGGAAACCGTATTTCTGCGTATAGACGTAATCGGCGTGTCCGGGGCGGAAGGTTTCGGCCAGCGACCCGTAATCCTTGCTGCGCTGATCCTGGTTGCGGATCAGCAAGGCGATCGGCGTTCCGGTCGTCCGACCGGCGAAAACTCCGGAAAGAATCTCGACCGCATCCGGCTCGCGCCGCTGCGTCACATGCCGCGAAGTCCCCGGCTTGCGGCGATCCAGTTCGGCCTGGATGTCGGACTCGCAAAGCGCCAGTCCGGGCGGGCAGCCGTCGACCACGCAGCCAATCGCCGGTCCGTGCGATTCGCCAAACGAAGTGACGGCAAACAGGGTGCCGATGGTGTTGCCGGACATGGCCGCCTCTTGCGCGCTAGAATGACGGCAAAGTCTACCACAGCGCCAGCCGCCCCCTCGCGGCGCAAACCGATGAACGCCAGGCCTTCCCGTTCCCTTCGACGATCGCTCAAGACCACTCGCCAGCAGGCCACCGCGGCAAGCCCGCCGGCTGCCGACCTGCGCCGCGCCGAGGCCCGCTGGCAACGCACCGCCCGCTACGGCTGGGACAAGGGGGGCAGCAGAGGCGGGCGTTGATTCCGCGCGGGTGTGGCGCCTGCGGACCGGGTACTGCCCGCCTGGCGCGCACACCGCGGACGCATGACCTCTGCCTGCGGCGCGCACGACCGCGCGCAGGCGCTGGCGCAACGGCAAGCGTGCCCAGGCCGGTGGCGCCGACTGAACAGGAAGCGAGCATGCGATGAGCAGCCACCCGACTCCGCCCGACCCTGCCGGCGATCACCCGGACTCGATCTCCGCGCGTCTGCGCGCGCCGCGTGCTGCGGCGATCGCCGGCATCGTCTTTTCCCTGCTGCTGATCGCCAGCGCCGTCCTGCTCCGGCTGTCGGTGCCTGCCGATCCGCTCGAAGCCGGCGCGTGGCTGCAGCACCACGCCGGCCGCGTCGCGCTGGCGCTCAATCTGGTGCCGTTCGCGGGGATCGCCTTTCTCTGGTTCATCGGCGTGCTGCGCGACCGCCTGGGCGAGCGCGAGGACCGTTTCTTCGCGACCGTCTTTTTCGGCAGCGGGCTGCTCTTCCTGGCCATGCTGTTCGTCGCGGCAGCGATGATCGGTGCCATCATCATCGTCTTCCTGGCCCATCCCGAGCGCCTGCTCGGCACCGCCTCCTTCACGCTGGCGCGCGCCATCGCCTACGAGATCATGAACATCTACGCCATCCGCATGGCTGCCGTATTCATGATCGCCACCTCGACGCTGGCGCTGCGTACCGGCTTCATCGCCCGCCGCAACGCCTTTCTCGGCTACGCGCTGGCACTCCTGCTGCTGCTCAGCAGCCGTTACGTCGAAGGCATCGTCGTCGTCTTTCCGCTCTGGGTACTGCTGGTCAGCGTGCAGATCCTGATCAGCAACCTGCACGCACCGCCGCAGGCGAGCGACAGCACTTCGCAACGCTGACCCGGCTCACCCGATCCATTGCGTTGGTGGTGCCGTGGCGGGCCGTGCCCTGTTCCTCGACGGAGAGTTTCAGTGAGTCAGAGGCGTCAGAAATCAGAGTAACGGTGATCAGCGTTTCAGGATGGAAGAGACACACACCAACCGCAAACCCACGTCGTCGCTACGGGCGCCAGGGTCGCCGCCGTCGCGGCACGCGCCGCGCGCGACGACGCGGTAGCTGTTCCATGAGCCGCCACGCACCACGCGCCGGGCATCCGCCCGATCTGTGTCTTCGCGCCGTCGGTCGGCTCGGTAGGCATACGTTTCGTAGGCGCTGCTCGTCCATTCCCAGACGTTGCCGGTGATTTCCGACAGCCCTTCCGGAGTGTCGCCGCCGGGGAAGACGCCGACCGGGGTCGTCCGGCGCACGTGCGTCTCGAAGACGTTGCAGCGCGCGGCGTCGAATTCGTCGCCCCAGGCGTAGCGGTGACCTGCGCGGCCGCGTGCGGCGGCTTCCCACTCGGCTTCGCTCGGCAGCCGCCAGTCCTGCCCAGTCTGTGCCGAGAGCCACGCGCAGTACGCGCGCGCTTCGTACCAGCAGACGCCGACCACCGGCTGGGTCGCGTCGTTGAACGCCGGGTCATTCCAAAGCGCCGGCTCCGACTGGCGACCGCCTGCGTACCGAGTGCGCAGTTTCTGCTCGAAGTCGTCGTCGGACATCTGCCGAATCTCTTCCCAGAATTCGATCTGGCGTGAGCTGATCCGGCCTTCGCGCAACAGCGTCGCCGCCAATCCGGGGTTCGCGCAAACGAAGCGGCGGTTCCGTCGCCACTGCTCCTTCGGCCCTTTGTCGGTCCCTTCGCCGCGCTGCCAGCGCTTCGCCGCTTCCCCCTGCCACCAGCGCTCGTCTGCGTAGCCACCGGCGGCGACGAAGCGCCGCCATTCGGCGTTGGTCACCGGGAAGCGGCCGACCGCGAACGGTGCGAGCTTCAGCTCATGCACCGGCGCCTCGTCCTGATACAGCCCTTCGTCACTACCGATGCGGTAGTCGCCCCCCGCGATCTCGACGACCGGCGGCAGGAGGTAGTCGCCGAATGGCCCGCGCCGGCGCGCGAAGCGCGGATCGCCGAGCTGGCCAAGCGCGCGCGCGGCGGCGATGCGCGCGCGCAGGTCGGCCGCCGGGTCCCGGCTGCGTTCGACGAGCGCCTTCTGCAGGCGCTCGCGCAGCGAAGGCGAGAGGCGCACTTCGGGTTGCGCGGCGCAGCGCCCGGCGAGCGGCAGGTTGACGGCGATCAGGTCGGTGACGAACTTCTCCGGATCGGCGGCCATCGCGCTGGCGAGGACGAACGTCTCCTCCCAGCCGGTCGCCGGCGCCTCGGGGAGCGGGTCGGAGTCGGCGCGCGTGGCGAGCGTTTCGGCCAGGCGCGGCACGATCTCGTCGGCACGCCACGCGCTGGCGGCGAGCGCCGGCTGCGCTTCGGCGGCAACGACGCGCGCGGCGAAGTATTCCTGCAGCAACTGGTGGACGTAGAGCACGTCGTCCCACTGGACTTCGACGACCTGCAGCGCGACACCGGCGTGCAGCAGGTCCTCGGCCGGTGCGCCGAGCAGATCGAGCGCGTCGTCGTACGGAACGCGCACGCGCGCGCTTTCCCCCGGCGCCCGCCGTACCTGCATGGCGTAGGCGAGGCGGCCGAGTGCCGGCAGCAACGGGCCGCGCGCAGGCAATTCGGTCGGCTGCCGCCAGTCATGCTGCAGGCAGCGCTGGTGATCGCGGGCGGTGAGCAGGGAGCCGGGGCGAAAGAGCGGGTGGTCGGCGTCGATCTCGCGCCGCAGGCATTGGCGAACGAAAGCGGTGAACAGCGTCGCGCGCCCCTGCAGCGGGGCGTCGCCCTCCTGCGCGAGCAGCAGCTTGAGGTAATACGGCGAACGGAAGAGATCGAGCTGGTCGCTGCCGCGCAGTTGGCTCCACAGCTCGCTGGCGCGCTCTGGACGGTAGAGCCGGAGGAAGTCTTCGACCTGGCTGTCGCTGAGCGTTTCAATCCGCACATGCGGTACCGCCAGCTCGGCGCTCGACAGCGACGCGCTGTAGTCGAGGCTACGGCAGGAGAAGATCGCGCGCGTGCCGGCCGGCAGTTCGCCGAGGAAATCGCGCCACTGCGCCGCTCGCTGGCGGTAGTCGCCGGCGTCGGCGTGCGGCAGTTCGTTGACCGCGTCGAGCAGCAGGACGAGCCGGCCGCTGGCCAGCAGATCGCCGAACGGTGGCAGTTGCGGGTGGCGCCGTTCCCATTCCTGCGCCAGCCACTCGCGCGGTAGCGGCGGAGGCTGGCCGGCCTGCGGCGGTCGATGGCGGCTCAAGGGGACGAACATGCTGCGCGCAGCGCGGCTGGCGTCGCCGGCGCGCAGCGCGTCGAGCGCGAGGTCGAGTTCGAGCCGGCGCAGCAACGTGCTCTTGCCGCAGCCCGGCGGACCGAGCAGCACCAGCGCCGGGGAGTCGGGCGTCGCCGCCAGCACCTCGCGCAGCTCGGTGAATGACTGCGACCCCGCCTGCCAGCGCGCCCCCTGCGCTTCCGGCCCCTGGTCGAGCAGCAGTGTCAGCCGGGTGAAACGGCGGTCGAGCGCGTAGCGCGGCTGCGACCACTCGGCGATGCGCAACAGCCGGTACTCGTCGAGGTCGCGAGGGGAATGGCGGAGGATTTCCTGCAGTCGATCGGAAGTGATTTCGGGCGGCTGCCCGGCGGCGAGCACTTCTTCGCGGTACCGCTGCAGCACCGAGGGGAAGAGCGGTGCCTCGCCGCGGCCTGCTGCCGCTTTGCCAGGGTATCCCGGCGGTCGCGAAGGATTCAGGCGTTCGCCGCGAATGTGCGTGAGCAGTCGCTGCCTCGCGGTATCTTCTTCGCAGCCGACGAGATCGACATACACGATCGCGCGCAGCATCCCATCTGGCTGGCATTCGCGTACCCGAACCGGCAGCAGTTTGCCGCTGGCGCCGGTCGGGTCGTCGGCGAACGCCGCCGCCCACTCGGGCTGCGTGTATCGTGCGACGAGGTAGTCGGGCGAGAGGACGGCGATCGTGCGCCGGGCACGACTGGCGGCGGTGTGCATGGCGAGGACGAAGTTGTTGCCCGCGGCAATGTCCCAGGACTGGATCGTGGTCTGGTACCCTGCCGCCTCGATCTGCCAGGCGATCCACTCGGCCCATGCCTGATCCTTGCCCGTGTAACTGACGAAAAAGTCGATCGCCGGATCGCCGGCGGGCTGCCCGGCTGTCGGGAACGGCGGTCGGGCGGCGACCTTCGTCGCGGCGAATTGGGAACCCGACGCATCGCCGGGCCGGGCATCGACCGGCCGCGCTGTGGCGCCGGACGCGGCGCATTGGTGATCGAGTTCGTCGATCAACGCGCGGAAATCGCCTTGGACTTCGCTGTCGACACCTGTCGAGACGACTTCGAGCAGCAGCGACAGCGCGTGCCGCGTGCCGACGCAGCCCCGGTCGAGCAGATAGCGGACGCAGCGCACCGTGAAATCGGCGGCGGCGCCGGTGCGGTCGATGGCGTCGGCGATCGCCCTCTGTTCCGCGAAGGCAAGCGTCAGCCAGGTCTCACGCTTGGCGCCGCCGAGGTGCGGCTGGAGGAGTTTTACGGCACGCGCAAGGAGGCTCATCGAAATCGGCAACGCATCGAACGGGGCAGGGCGGCAAAGCGCGATCGGCACCCGGAGGCTGCCCGACAAGGAGCACCTGCTCGCCCTCCCGCGATCGACACTCACATGAGCATAACACGGCCCATCGCCGGGAAGGACTCGCCGCAAAGGGCACGCCTGAGCGACGAGGCTATCGATATGTCGCCCATGAAGGTGTCGGTGCGGCGGCCACCATCAGGCGGCAAACCGCACAGCGCCGGTTCCACCCGAGGTGGGTCCGTACGACGCCGCGCGCCAGTTCCAGTAGACAGGCTTCCCGTCCGACCGGAATCACCCTGAAACACGCTTGCCACGAGCGCCCTGCCAGCTGATGGCGGCGCTTGAGTCCCTGCGTGCCGAAGTCTTTCATCCACTGCACGGCTTGCGCAGCCCCCCTTGCTTGCGCCCATCACCACCCGGCACCCTCGATCACGACACTCTACGAAACTCCGCACTGGTAATCGACGCCTATCACCGGCCATCCGATCATCGCGGCCCCGATCGACGTGTCGACATTTCTTACACATGCTCCCTTGGCGAATCACGAATCCGACGCACCTAATTGTTTCATATAACATATAATTTTGTGGCACGAAATTTGCTTTACCTCTTATGCGGAAATCTCACCGTAACGTTTCGAGGAAAAATAATGAAGAAGTCTCTACTCATGGCGGCTATGCCGCTGGCTATGGCCGCCGCCACGCAGGCGAGCGCTGCCACAATCACATTCGATTCGCTGGTTGGCGCAAACGGAGATCCCTTCGCTTCGACGACGGAGGCCGGGTACCTCGTCACTGCGGTCACGACGCATTGGCTGGAGGCTCACGGCTTCGGCAATCCGGTGCCCTCGATCTGGAATGACTCGACGAGCGTCGGGCTCATCAAGGTCACTGGCGGTCTTTTCTCGCTCGGCAGTGTTGATTTTGGTTGCGGGATAGGCGCAGCGAGTTCCTGCACCGGAACTGTCGAAGGACTGCTTGGAGGAATCAGCCAGTTCTTGGCTTCGACGGCGCTGCTGACCAACAATGGAACCTTCAGCACCTTCGCACCCAGCGTCGGTGGATTTGCGATCGATGAGCTTCGGGTCACCATCGACCGTGCAGACAGCAACATCGACAACATCGTCCTGAACGCGGCAGTACCCGAGCCCGCGTCGCTGGCATTGCTTGGCATCGGGCTGGCTGGATTGGGTATGCGGCGCCGGCAAGCTGTTGCCTGAAAGCGGACTTGGAACATTGAGAAGCGGGAGCCGGGCTCCCGTTTCTGTTTTTCGGTCTCTTGCTCATCGGCCTCGCCACCTTCGACCCAACCGATGACCTAAATGCGTGACCCCAAGCTGAAAAAACACGGGGTCTTGCAGTCCAGCGCAATCACCGCACCCCCCCCTCGCCCATAGCCCTGCCGCTACCCATTTGGCAACCAGCCTTCATCGAGCACTTCCGTTGCCGTCGCCCAAGGGCACTTGCGCGGGAGCTTGTCTATCCCGATTCCCGTCTCGGCGCTGGCCAGATCGCAAGCATCGGCCCACCAGTCCGGGTCATTGAGGCAGCCGCGCAGACTCGGTGTCCTGTACAGGCGACGGACGATTCGCTGTCGCTGATTGCTGATCATCACTTCCCAGCTTGCACCTCCGCGCGCGCGTTGGTGCTGCCACTTCAGGAGATGAGCCAGAAGGACCGCCATACGCGTGGCCAACTCGCGCTGTTCGCTCTTTCCCACATCTTCAATCTCTTCGGCGACATGTTCCCGGTCCAGCAGATCGAAACGCCCGGCACGGATCAGCCGAGCCTGCTCGCTGGCCCAGGCCACCACGTCCGTTTCGTAGTCTGTCCCCATGGCCACGGCCACAAAAGAAGAGCACTTCCATTGCACCGCCGCCGAGGCATGCGGAAGCACAATGCCACGACGAAGTCGAGTCCTGCAATCACGCTGTGCCCCGCTTTGGCCGAGAAATCGATTCGCTTCCCGTACCTGTTGGCAGGTGGCTCCGAACTCTCGCCAAATCCGTACCACTCGATCCATTGCAACATCAGCCGATCCGTCACCGTCGGAATCCCCAAATCCCGCATCCCGCCACCGGTCTTCGGAATCTGTTCGCGCCGCACCGGCTTAGGCCGGTACCTGCCGTTCCGTAATGCTTCTCGAATTCCGGGCCAGTGCGTTCTCAGGTACGCCGCCGTCTCGGCAATCGTCCGTCCATCCACCCCAGCACTGCCGCGATTGGCTTTGACGCGTTTCCACGCATTCACCATGTTCGCGCTTGCGAGC
>WBZT01001895.1_pt1 | contig 14946 bp, 16 predicted proteins | sample 5204241 | NCBI WGS metagenome assembly WBZT01 (sample SAMN12344358, study PRJNA552823) | activated sludge metagenome | biome: Activated sludge suspended growth; feature: Nitrification reactor; material: Wastewater; isolation source: activated sludge from nitrification reactor of wastewater... | reverse complement strand
CGACAGCAAATTTCACAACTACAGGAACTGGCTTGAATCTGCGGAAATTCCGTATGAAGTGCTTGATTGGGAAAAAAATAATTTTGATGATATAAAGAATTGTTCTTCGCTGCTGTTAACCGGCGGTGTTGATATATTTCCTGAGTTTTACAATGACTGGGAAGACGGCAAGCATCGTGAAGATTACATCCCTGAGCGGGATGGCTTTGAATTCCGCATGCTTGAATACGCCCTGGAAAACCAATATCCCGTACTTGGCATATGCCGCGGGCTTCAGCTCATAAACTGCAAGCTGAATGGCAGCCTGATAAGTGATATAGAAACAATAAGGGGCACAAATCACAGGAAAGTATCGCAGACCGAAGACAGGATGCACCGTATTAATATCAAAGAAGGCTCCCTATTGAGCAGATTAGCCGGCAGCAATGAGGCTATGGCTAACAGCTCGCATCACCAGGCGATCGATAGACTCGGTGAGGGGTTAATAGTCACAGCCCGCGCCGAAGACGGTATTATTGAAGCTGTGGAGTGGGCTGAAAGCGCAGGAAAACCCTTTTTCCTCGCAGTGCAGTGGCATCCGGAAAGATACCCCGACCCAAAAGATAAGTTAAGCAAAGCTATCTTAAACAAATTTAGAGAGGAAACTAACAACAATCAGAATTAACAAAGCCCTCGTTTACATTTCTTCATGCCTGCTCCTTATATTGGCGGCATGTTCCGGCTCTTCAGGCAACAATGAGCTTGATAGCATTCCCGTGAAGGATATCAAAGAACGCGTTAACCGGAATTCCGTTGTAATTGAATCAATGGAAGCATCAGGTAACATTGCTTTTGATTCACCCGAACAATCGGGTACGGGGTGGATTGAAGTGAAGATAAAAAAACCTGACACTGTGTATGTTCGTATAGAAGGACCTTTCGGGATATCAATAGCCAATGCGCTGATAACCAGGAATGATTTCATTTATTACAATGCGCAGGAAAACAAAGCCATAACAGGCTCATCAACCCCGATAAATATAGGAGCAATCCTGCGCATCAAGGTTACATTTGATGAGCTTATCAGCGGGTTCACCGGCAGCTTCATATTCCCTGAATCACCCGGTGATTCAACCGGGGCAAACTCCGAAAACGGGATGTATCTGCTGGAGCAATCAATTGTTCAGGAAGATACTAAGGGGAAACAGAAGTTTTATATCGATCCTTCCCTGTTCACTGTAAATAAGTATAACAGTCTTGATGGCGCGAACTTAACGCAGGTTGAAGTGAATTACCAGAATTATGCCGAGGAGTCCGCATCTGGCAAAAGCCTGTATTTTCCCTCAAGCATTAAGATCAATAATCCCGGCAAAAAGCAGTCGGTTTATGTAGATTACGTAAATAAAGAGTTCAATAAATCCGGTCTCACTTTCAGGATGAAGATACCTAAATCCGCTAAAGTATTAAAATGGGATTGAAGAAATGAGTAAATCCGGACAACTTAAATTTACGATACTGCTGATCCTGCTATGCGCCATATGCGGGGCAACATTTGAAGAGATAATCAGCGACAAAAGAAAACAAATTGATACAGTTGAGAAGGAAATTCTTGAGAATAAGAACAGGGTATCAGTTATTACAGGGAAAACAACCTCTCTAAACCAGCAAATAGATTCAGTTGAATCAGCAATAAGCGCGATAAACAGCTTCCTCAAGAATTACGAGAACGAGTCATTTATGACCCCTGACCAGATAGCTATTGAAACGAACATGATCATATACCTTGCTGAAGAAGTTGACCGTATCCAGGAAAGCTTCAGGCAGAAAGTTGTAAGCCTTTACAAGCATGGCGAAAACTATGAGCTTGAGCTTCTGCTCAGCTCCAAAACTCCCAACGAATACCTAAGGAGAAATCAGTACCTGCAGAAGTTTTCGCAAAACCGCAAAAAAGAATTGCGCGAGCTGAAGGCTAAAAAATTCATACTTGAAGAGAAGAAGAAAATGGTAACTCTTTCAACCTCTTCGCAGCGTTTTTACGTGGAGTCAAAACGAAACGAGCGCTCATTAATGGATTCGCGGCTGAAAGAATTGAAGCTGCAGCGCAGTGATTCTGAAAATGAATCAAGGCTGCTGGCGCAGAGTGTGTTAAGATATGAGTCGCAGCTAAACAGCATCCGTAACTTCATCAGCAATTTTGAAGCAAATAGAGAAAACTTTAGAGATGGCAAAACCTCGAGGCTAAGTTATGAATCCGCTGACCTTAACGCAGTTAAGGGAAATCTGAACCTTCCGGTTGATATCGCGCTGATCACAACCAATTTCGGGAATATTGCCGACGGGAAAACCCTGGCAATTTCATTCAACAATGGTGTTGATCTTTCAATTGCGCGCGGCTCAAAGGTCTATTCAGTAGCAGCCGGGGAAGTTACAATGATCACCGAGCTGCCTTATTACGGCAAAACAATTATCATAACACATGAAAACGGATTCAGGTCGGTTTACTCAACCCTTAGCGAGGTAAATGTTGCTGTAGGTGATGCAGTTAAGCTGAACCAGGCAATTGCAAAAACCGGTGAAACACTTGACGGGCAGAGCATGCATTTCGAGCTTTGGCAGAATGCATCGCCTGTTAATCCGCGGGAATGGCTTCGATTCTGAAGATTTGAACTGCCTGACAATTATCAATTCTGCTTATAAACTTCTATTGATACCCTTCAATGAACTCAATAATGATTACAATAATCAGAATCACTTCACCAGGATCATTTTTTTGATTATTGAGTAATTCCTTTCCTCGTTTTTCAGAGTTATCCTGTAGAAATATATCCCCGAAGAAAGATCTGTGCCATCAATTGAAATGGAATGAAATCCCGCAGATTTAAATCCGGATGAATACTTCATTTCTTTTCCTGCTATATCAAATAGCTGAACCAAAAGCACCCCATCAAATGGCAGTTGAATATCTACTTTGCTGTTTGGATTTGAGGGGTTTGGATAGTTTTGTGACACATCAAATTTTGCCGGATTTCTTATCTCGACCGGTGAGTTCAAGTAGTGGAATTCAAAGTTGCCGTTATAATCAATTTGTTTCAGCCTGAAGCTGTATTTTCCGGGCAGAGAGAGGTCAACATTATATTCATAATCAACCGGGAGATTTGTAGTACCTGAACCCTGAACGTGCCCATGTTTTATCCATTCACCGGTTTCACCATTTCTTTCCAGCCTGGACTCTACTTCAAATCGGGCATTATTCAATTCCCAATAAGTGCTCCACTTCAATTTTACCCTGCTGCCATTTACTTCAGAATTAAAATAGCTCATACCAACCGGTAATGGCTGGTCTGTAGTGCGCAGTATCACACCATTTGAGCCAACTGTGTACCCAGTTGTATTATTTACAAAGAATACAGAATTCAATGGAGTACTTACTCCGCTGTTTTGTATGCTCCAGTTACTCCCTCCATTAGAAGTCCGGAGTATCAAACCGGAAGTCATGACGCCATAGCCGGTGTATGAATCCACAAAGTGTAAACCAAAAATAGTAGAAACATAAGTGAGGGCTGACCAGTTAACACCTCTGTTGGTTGTTTTGTAAATCCCAATGCCGGCTGCGTAACCTGTATTTGCGTCTGTGAATGTGATCTCATGTGTCTCGAACTCAAATGGAACAGCTCGTTGACCCCAGCTTATGCCTCCGTTTACTGTGTATAGAAGAGTATAACCGGTTGTAGTGGCGAATACAGTATCAGCGCTCAATATTCCGACATCGTATAAATAAGATGACGTTCCGCTAACCTGCTGCTCCCATGTGGTTCCGGCATTGGTTGTTTTTACAATTAATCCCGGGTTTCCAACGGCATAACCTGTATTGGAATTTGCAAATTTTATTGATAAAAAATCTCCCCCGGGCTGAGTGTGCTGCAGGCTCCATTGTGCTCCGCCATTTGTTGTTTTGATTATGTTTCCGGTTCTGGAGCATATATACCCGGTTGAAGAATTTATCATGAAAATCATATTCGGAGTAGATACTCCAGGGGGTATGCTTTGGGATACCCAATTTATTCCTGAATTGGTGGTTTTAAGTATAACACCCGAAGGATTTGTATGCCAACCCGTAACCCAGCCCGTTGAAGAACTTGTGAAATAGACCGATGTAAGCCCGGTGGTTGTCCCTGAATTCATTGACGACCACGTTTGTGCAACCGACATCCTTAATAAACAAATTATTATCAGCAGTAAAATTATCAAGTACTTCATTTTGAAATTTCCTTCCCCTTTTATGAAAACTAAAAAAATTGTTTAGGACTAACTTTTTAAGATCCTGGAGAGCCTGTCTTCCAGCTTTTGCAGGTCATCTGCCGATCCTTCTGACGGCGTAAAAGAACTGCTTTTTTTATACCTGTACTCCAGCTCTGCAGATGCCGTGATGAACTCAATGGTTTTTCTTTCAAGCTCTTTTACAAGCTCTTTGATCTGTTTTATCTTAACTTCGAAATTGCAGTTGTTCATTTGTGTTCAATTTGATTTGTATCAATTTAATCATCCTGACCGGCACGGGTCAAAAAAACATTTAGATAAAAGTCCCTGCCAAAAAAGGCCACTTTAGCCCAAAAATGCAATTACGTTCACTTTTTGGGATTTTTTAGCTTCAAAAGTCACTGTGATTTTTGTATATTAGCACAAATTTTAAAGCCAATGAGATCAAGCAAGCTCGCAGGGATTCTTTCAGCATTCAGCAAAACCGAGTTCATTGAATTCGGGAGGTTCATCCGGTCGCCTTATCACAACAGGTCAGAAAGAGACCTGGAGTCATTCTACAATGCAGTTAAACCACATTTCCCTGAGTTCAATCTTACCAAAGAAGAACTTTACAGCAGTATTTACCCGGGAAAACAGTACAACGAAAAAACCATAAAGAACCTCTTTACGGATACGTTCAAATTGGCAAAGGATTTTCTGGCTTATAATAATTTCCGCGAGAACAGGAGTACTTTCAGCAATTATCTTGCGGAAGCATTACTTTCCAAGAACATGGAAAGTGAATACAATAAATCCGCCGAAAGATCACTTGAACTTCTGAATGAAATGCGTCCCGGAAGCGAAGACTATTTTCTGAACCTCCGCAGGTATCACCAGCACATGATGATACATTCGAAATCAGTTTACAAAAACAAAAATGAATCATTTCACATTCAAAGCTCAATAGAGGCATTGCTGGTTTTGCTGCTTAAGGATCTCTCAAATGTACTCGTTAACAAAGAGCTTTCTGTTTACCTGAATATACATGATCAGCAAAGCAGGCTACTGGAGCTGTTCTTTGAAAATTTTGAGATAGATAATTTCATGCTGGGCTTCAAAGAAATGAAGGACGGATATTATCCGTTTGTTGCTTTCAGATATTACCTTTATAAAGATCTCGGTGCAGGAGATGACCTTACCTGGTTCTACAGGCTTAAGGACGTAGTTTTGGAAAATTTCGATAAATTCAGCGCAGAAACGCAGTTTGAAGCCACCTGGGCTGTTATAAATAGCTGCGCTATGACTTCTCGAAGGTCAATACCGGAAATGAGACGCGAGAGCTTTGAAATGCTGAAGCTGCAGTTAAGCAAAGAGCTGCACATAGCTCCGGGCAGCAGCCATTACCTCACTCCTGCATTTAACCAGTTACTTACCGAAGCGCTTTACTTCCGTGAGTTTGATTACATAGAAAATGTTATCAGCGTTCACTCGGAAGAGCTTGAACCCGGCATCAGGGATGATATGCGGAACTGGGGATATGCTTCGCTATATTTTGAAAAAGGCGAATATGAAAAAGCTCTTAGCCATGCATCAAAAATAAATTTCAAGGAATCAAACTTCAAAGTGCAATCCAAGTTTCTGCTCTTCAAGCTGTTTTATGAAATGGAGCTTACAGAGCAGGCGATCTCAATACTTAACACATCGCTCCATGCCCTGAAGCTGGAAGATCTTTCGCCTGAAGTAAAAGCAAGGTATGAAAAATCATTCCGTAATGGTATCAGTCTTACCCGTTTGCAGAGTAACCCATCTATCGAAGAAAAGGAAATGCTGGCAAGAAAAATTGAAAAGGAAAATTTCATTGGTAAAAAATGGATGCAGGGCAAGCTGAAATCAATGTAAACCTTTATATAAAAAACCTGTTTTGAATTACCTGTATTGCTGCACAGAACCGCTCAATTGATTACCCCAACACACCGAATTCCTAAATTGATTTTGGATGAAATTCTTGTTATTTTTGTAAATTCACTGAAAAATTTGGCAAAAAATGAAGGAAAATAACGGCATTTCTGATGAGAAAAATGCTGATAATCCTTCGGAAATGCGAAAAATTGCCAAATCTTACAGCTCCGGCTGGCGATATGCCGAATATGCCTTCCAATATGGCGCTTCAATTGTTCTTTGCTCGTTGGCGGGATATTGGCTCGATAACTGGCTCAATACAGGGAATTGGCTTCTGATCATCGGGGTTTTGTTCGGTTCAGTTGCCGGATTCATAAATTTGCTCAGGGGTTTAAACTACAAGGGACCAAAAGTAAAGTAAATTCAGATGGCAGCTAATGGAAATAATGATCTGAATTTTCTGAAATACGCTGCAATAATCAGCTTAATACTGATAGCGGCTGCCTCCTACCCTGTATACAAGTACGCAACTGAGATCCAGATCTATTCATTCGCAGCGGGATACGCTATCAGCCTTTTGAACGCGCTTCTGGGCTACAAACTGAATTCAATGGCTTTCGGAAAGCCGACTAAAAGCTTTATGATGCTGGTTTTCGGCGGGATGGGAATAAGATTACTGATAGTTATGCTGATCCTTCTGATAATACTGGTTTACTCGCCTCTTGATTCAATGAGCCTTGTTGGCTCGGTTTTTTTCTTCTACACTGTTTTCATAATTCTTGAGATTTATTTCCTGCAAAAGCAGCAGGCGCAGGCTAAAAAAGATAATAAGATAACACCGAAATTATAAAATGACATTACTTACTGCATTTATACAGGAACACGCTCCGGGAGATTCAACCTTAGTAGAAAAGGTCCAGGAAGATGGTAACTGGATCATGCACCACATTTCAGATAAGCCCGTACTCACAATTCCGCCAATACATATAGGCGGCTTCACACTGGATCTTTCCATTTCGATGAAGATACTGATGCTTATGGTAGCTGCTGTTTTGATGATATTACTCTTCACTTATGCTGCCGCATCAAACAAAAAAAGGAAACACCCCACCGGCCTTGGCAACTTCTTCGAAATGTTGATGGTGTTTGTCCGCGATGATATTGTCAAACCCTCAATGGGCCATGGTTCCGATAAGTTTATGCCGTTTTTCTTTACACTTTTCTTCTTCATACTTTTCGTCAATATAATCAGTCTATTCCCCGGCATGTCAACCGGAACAAGCAGCATCAGCGTAACAGCAGGGCTTGCTCTTATTACATTTTTTATGACTCAGCTTCACGGAATAAAAAATAACGGCTTCATCGGATATTTTAAAGGGCTTATCCCTCCGGGAGTACCGGTATTCGTATTGCCTATTATGATAATTATCGAATTCCTGGGACTGCTAACAAAGCCTTTTGCATTGGCTATTCGTCTATTTGCCAACATGACAGCAGGCCACATTGTGATATATGCGTTGATCGGGCTGATATTTATGCTTGGTTACGCTGTAATTCCCGTTTCCATAGGATTCTCACTTTTCATATATGTACTTGAAATACTGGTAGCGGTTCTTCAGGCATACATCTTCACAATGCTTTCAGCATTGTTCATAGGTATGGCTGTACACCAGGAGCATTAACAGAAATTTGCGGCAAGATTATTTCACAACACATAGAATTAAATTTTTTTACAAATAACATACATACTTAATAACCGTTTAAGAAAGGATACATTCAAATGAGCTTAGCAGCATTAGCAGCTGGAATCGGTGCAGGACTTGCAGTTATCGGCGCAGGCCTTGGAATTGGCAGACTCGCAGCATCAGCAATGGAAGCTATCGGCAGACAGCCTGAAGCAACCGGCGATGTAAGAACCACAATGATCATCGCAGCAGCTCTGGTAGAAGGTGTTACACTCTTCGCGCTCGTTATCTGCTTTATTTTAGCCGGAAAATAATTCCGCGCTGAAATTTTCATTTAGCTTGGGAAAAATTGAAAAGTTAACCGCGTACGGCTTTCCGCGCGCGGTTAACATCGGTTTTCCAATACAGAAAAATTTTTACTAACAAAGGATAAAAATGACTTTAGCTTATATATTCTTGGCAAAGTTTTATAATATAATTCTGTTCATCAGCAACGATCCGCATGAAAAGAAGGATACACTGCTTTCCGTTGAGCCGGGCCTGCTGATTTGGACAATAATAATTTTTGTCATACTCCTGCTTATCTTAAAAAAGTACGCATGGGGTCCCCTGCTTAAATCGCTCAATGACAGGGAACAGGGCATTAAGGATTCAGTCGAAAAGGCTGAATACCTCAAGCAGGAAGCTGAAAAGATACTTGCCCAGAACAAATCACTGCTTGCAAAAGCAGATGAAGATTCACGCAGGATAATTTCCGAAGGCAAGGAACTGGCTGAAAAGCTCAGGAACGAAATGATGAGCAAGACCAACGAAGATACCGCAAGGATGATAAACCAGGCGAAGAGCGAGATTGAACGTGAAAAAGTTGCCGCACTCAACACACTGAAAGATGAGATTGCAAATCTCGCAGTTCAGGCAGCAGGAAAGATCATTGATGAGAACCTGGACGCTCAGAAGCAGAAAAAGATAATTGACGGGTTCATTAACAAGATTCCGCAGAACTAAGGACAGGCACGTAGACTAATGACCAATAGAAAAGTAGCCAGGAAATACAATACAGCGCTTTATCTCACTGCGGTTGAGCTTAAGGCGGCAGATGCGGTTAAAAAGGATATTGAAGATATAAGGAAAACCATAACGGGATCCAAAGAGCTTCAGAATTTTATACTTACACCCGTTGTGAATCCAGAAAAAAAGGCCGCAGTTATGAAGGGCCTCTTTGAAGGAAAAGTTAACGCGCTTACACTTAAATACCTCGATTTCCTCTGTGAAAAACAGCGCATAAATATCCTCCCGGATATAACGGAAGACTATCTTGACCTTGTGAACGAAAAAGAAGGAATTGTGAGGGCATTTGTAAAAACTGCCGTAGATATCAGCGAGAGTGAAAAAGCCGCGCTGAACACCAAGCTTAAAGCCTACACAGGCAAAGAGATCACCGCCACTTATACAGTCGATCCTTCGATCAAAGGCGGCTTTATAGCAAGAATTGATGACAGGATAATCGACGCAAGCATAATCAGGCAGCTTGAGCTGCTGAAAGAAAGATTTTCAATGGGAAGCTTCAATAACTAAGCGGGCAGTTAACGCTTTTTTTTGCAATGAATAACAAAATTAATATAACTATATAAAACGATGGCTGAAGTAAAACCAGATGAAGTATCGGCGATACTTCGAAAACAATTATCAGGTTTCGAAAAAGAGATTGATATATACGAGGTTGGAACTGTTGTACAGATAGGTGACGGTGTTGCGCGCGTTTACGGATTGACCAAATGTATGGCGAGTGAGCTTATTGAGTTCCCCCATGGCGTATTCGGCATGGCGCTTAACCTTGAAGAAGATAACGTTGGATGTATTCTGTTTGGTGATTATACACTTGTTAAAGAAGGCGATGAAGCAAAGCGTACAGGCAGGGTTGCATCAATGCCGGTGGGCGAAGAAATGATAGGCAGGGTTATTAACCCGCTTGGCCAGCCTGTTGATGGCAAAGGCCCAATCACAACCAGCAAGTTCCTTCCTATTGAAAGAAAAGCGCTTGGCGTTATCGCAAGGCAGCCGGTTAAAGAGCCCCTGCAGACAGGTATTAAAGCTATTGACTCCATGATCCCGATCGGAAGAGGACAAAGAGAGCTTATTATCGGCGATAGGCAAACCGGTAAAACGGCTGTTGCAGTTGATACAGTTATCAACCAGAAGGGCAAAGGAGTATTTTGTATATATGTTGCTATCGGCCAGAAACAATCAACCGTAGCACAGGTAGTAGCGAAGTTCCAGGAAACAGGGGCTATGGAATACACTACGGTTATCACCGCAGCGGCTTCTGATCCTGCACCTATGCAGTTCCTTGCACCATACTCAGGCGCAACACTCGGAGAGTTCTTCCGTGATTCAGGCAGGCATGCTCTTTGTATTTATGATGATCTTTCAAAGCAGGCTGCTGCTTACCGTGAAGTATCACTTCTTCTCAGAAGGCCGCCGGGACGTGAAGCTTACCCCGGTGACGTGTTCTACCTGCACTCAAGACTTTTAGAGAGAGCTTCCAAGCTCAGCGATGACCTTGGCGGCGGAAGTTTAACGGCATTGCCAATTATCGAAACACAGGCAGGCGACGTTTCGGCTTATATCCCGACAAACGTGATCTCAATTACAGACGGACAGATATATCTTGAGCCGAACCTGTTCAACTCAGGTGTAAGGCCGGCTATCAACGTAGGTATTTCAGTATCGCGTGTGGGTAGTGCTGCACAGATCAAGGCTATGAAAAAAGTTGCAGGTTCGCTTCGTTTGGACCTTGCACAGTACAGGGCGCTTGAAGCGTTCACAAAGTTCGGCTCAGATCTTGATAAGGCAACACTCCAGCAGCTCACAAGGGGCGCAAGGCTGGTTGAGATCCTTAAACAGGGCCAATACACCCCCTACCCTGTTGAAAAACAGGTTGCCATAATCTTTGCAGGTACAAACGGCTATCTTGATGAGATACCGGTTCCCCACATAGCAAGGTATGAGAAGGAATTCCTCGAAATGATGGAGATGAAACATAAGGATATTCTCGATTCAATTGCAGCATCAGGCGAGATGAACGATGAAAATACTTCGAAGATGAAACAGATCCTTGAAGACTTCACAAATAACTTTAAAGTCTCCGTAAAATAATACATGGCAACACTAAGAGAAATACGCGACAGGATAGGAAGTATTAAGAATACTGAGAAGATCACCCGTGCTATGAAGATGATAGCATCGGTTAAGTTCCGCAAGGCCCAGCAGAATGTAGTTGCTGCAAGGCCATATGCGCGGAAAATAAGCGATATCCTCAGGAATCTTATTCCAACCATAGAAAGCTTCGATAACGAGCTGCTGAAACAGAGAGAGATCAAAAAGGTTTGCGTAGTTGTGATAGCTGCCGATAGAGGCCTTTGCGGCTCATTCAACACTAACCTGCTTAAGGTTGCGAACACTATCATTAACGAAAAGTACGGCGAATACCTTAAGAGCCATGACCTCACAATTTTCCCGATCGGGAAAAAGGCATATGACCATTATTCCAAAAGGAACTATGATCTTTACGCAAGGTCTATAAACGTTTTTGACAAGCTTCTGTTTTCAGATGCGCAGAATATTGTAAAAGAGATAATAAAAGGCTACATTGAAAAACGTTTTGACAAAGTTGTAATTATTTACAATGAGTTCAAGAACGTTGTGCAGTCAAAAACAGTGGAAGAGCAGTTCCTGCCAATTCCCCCGTTTGAAGCTGCTGAAGGCGAGAAGTCAAAGGTATCGAACTACATCTTTGAGCCTTCAAGCGTAGAGATAGTAAATAACCTGCTTCCAAGACACCTTAACACACAGATATGGCGCATACTGCTTGAATCATTCGCATCAGAGCAGGCTGCACGTATGACTGCGATGGACGCGGCTACTACGAACGCTAATGACCTGGTTAAATCTCTTAACCTTTCATATAACCGCGCACGCCAGGCTAAGATCACAACTGAGATTCTTGAGATCGTTGGCGGTGCAGAAGCTTTGAAGGCATCATAGTTTAATAATACTGAATTCACAAGGCGTTCAATAGCAATATTGAACGCCTTTTTCGTTATCAAAAGCAATTATAGATAGATCACCCCCGTTGTTGGTGTTATCACCAACAACTTGCTTCTCACACTCTGGAGTTTGTCTCAATTCAGACATTCTGCCATATTTCACACATGACCATCTAATTTTTTGAAGATTATCGTGTAGAGACAACCCGGTGGGTCCTCTTCTACCGAGTTTTAGACAAACTCTATATAAAAGTAAAGGATAGATTCTTCAGTCGCGACGCTCCTTCAGAATTTGTATATTTGTAAATGGAACCTGATAATAACCTGAAATATTTCCGCATCTACCCTCTGGGCGAAGGATTTGAAGTCTGGGTTGGAAAACACTCCGAAGCCAATGACCTGCTTTCGTTCAAATACACAAAACAAAATGACCTGTGGTTTCATGTCCGCGGCACAAGCGGCTCACACACAATATTGAGGCTGCCTCAGGATTTTGACGGAATGATTCCGAAAGACTACATAAGAACAGCCGCGGAAATATGCGCATTTTACAGCAAGGCTAAAAATGCCAAAAATGTACCGGTTGCATATACTGAGGGCAGGAATGTTTCAAAATACAAAGGCGCTAAATCAGGCAGTGTTGTTATTAAAGGTGAAAAGGTGGTTAAAGTACAGCCTCAAATCCCGTCTTAAATTTGCCTACCGGGCAGAAATTCCTTCGAAATACCGCATAACCCTTTCCTCTGCATCAGTTCTTAGCTCAATACTATCACCATACAGTTCTGAACGCAGATTGCGGTAAAGCGCAACCGATGCACTTAATGCACGAAGAAGCGATTCCTTATCATACGAAGGGAGTTTTGCCTTCATCATATTTATATCTTCTTCCGATGAAATGAACTCAAGCTTTCTGACACCCCTGGGATCGCTGTTTGATTTCATGTGCAGCATGGGACCAAGGACAATGCTTCGCAGTGCGCTGAAGAAATCAAATGACTCGAAATACTCACCGCGTCCTATCTTCAACAATGCATAGTGTATCCATATCCAGAAGCGGTCTTCGATCCACTGAAAATCGGGCTTAGGAAATTTTGCTTCGGATGAATCAAGTATCGTCTTCAATTCACCGCTCTTATCAAGCAAAATTACAGGCGTTTCCACCCTTTTGCTGAATTCCTCAATAGTCAGAAACTTGATATCCACATGCAGCAAAGGGTCATCATACAAACATATCAGCACCCTGGTATCGCCAATATGCTCACCTGTGAATGCTGAAAGCAGCTTGCCAAACCCGGAAGCGTAAGCCTTCATTTTATCTGCATTGCCGGAAATTTTTTCTTTGGTTACAAGTATAAGATCTAGGTCAGAAAACTCGTCAAACTCATTTGAAAGCCAAGAGCCGCCAACTGTCAAGCCCAGAACTGAATCATCAGCCTTTAGTAACTCAGTTATACGCTCTACAAACGCAGACTGGAAACCCCGTTTAGAAATCATTTATCAGCTTGTTGATCTGTATCTCCACTTCGCTTATTTTGCTTTCCAGTACTTCGGTCCGCTCCGGCTTAATCTTAAGCAGGTATGTATATGCTTCCATCGCGTCGAAGTAATTGCCCTGCTTTGCGAATATATCCGCCAGTGTTTCGGTAATTATTTTAACCTCAAACTTATTTTTAAGTCTTTTCTTCTCATAAGAAGGCTTGCCGCCGTCTTTCTTGAAGAAGTGTGGTGATTCAAAGATCTTTCGGAAGTCAGCATAATCGTTTGATTCCTCAATATCTTTCAGATCAATTCGTTCGGCTGTAAGTTCCTCTATTTCATATGAGGGAAAAAGATTATAATTGAAATCATAGTCATTATAAACCGGCGCTTTGAACTCAAGCTTTGGAATAATATCCTCTTCCAGCCTGCGTGAAACTTCATTCCTGGTGAGATCTGATGCTATATCCAGGTATTTCTGTGCAATAGCCATTTCCGGATTTTCCGCAAGAAGCTTTTCAAAAAGCTTCTTAGCGTCGATAAAATACCTGTTGCTCAGGTAAGCTTTGCCCAGGAGAAGCTGTGCCGTTGTGTAGTTTGGATAGAATTTCAATCCGGCATGCAGCAAGTCAATTGCTTCGGTTATGCTTCCGTTGATAAGGTAATAATTTGCCAGCTTAACGAATTCCGGCGTAAGCGGATTGCTCCTGATCTTATCTTCAAGCTTCTGTATCAGGTATTTTATTATATCTGTATCTACCAATTTCTATTTATAACTATTTAGTTTATGCTGATTGCTCCGAAACTTTTTTGTTTGTATCGATAACATGCTTAATTGAAAGATATGCTACCAGTCCGAATCCAAACGTGTACATAAGCTGGAACGGTATGGCTGATATCTGCAAAGTTACTGCGGAAACAACCACACATGCAAGGCTGTATAACGCTATCAGCAGCTCAAGCACCACGGAAAACTTCACGAATTTCTTGTGTACATATTTTTTATCCTGCCACTTATCTTTATCGCCTTCGATCCCGTATTTGGGTGTCCGAACAAACTCGGACTTTTTATTTATCAAAGCTTCAAATACAGCCTTTGTATTGTTTATAGCAAAACCCATACTGCCCGCCATAAACACAGGGAAAAGCAGTATCCGCGAACGCCAGTCATCATATACATCCTTCTGCGAATACAGGTAAAAGAGGAATGAAGCAATGAATGCAAGCACAAATACAGACATGAACATGAAGTAGATATCGTAAAGCCCCGTATTTTTTATAAGCACTATAGGCATATTAAGAAGGCATGCAACAAGAATAAAGGGGAATACAATGTTATTTGTAAGGTGGAAGGTACACATGATCTTTGTTTTGAACGGGATCTTGGACCTCCATACAGTAAAGAGCATTTTCTTTGCGGTTTCGATTGCGCCCTTTGTCCAGCGGAACTGCTGTGATTTCAGTGAGTTTATTTCCGAAGGCACTTCAGACGGAGTTGTGAAATCAGTGAGGTACCTGAACTTCCATCCCTTTAGCTGCGCACGGTATGATAGGTCAAGGTCTTCGGTCAATGTATCCGCTTCCCAGTTCCCTGCGTCAAAAATGCATTCTTTTCTCCATAT
>WBZT01001894.1_pt1 | contig 14949 bp, 10 predicted proteins | sample 5204241 | NCBI WGS metagenome assembly WBZT01 (sample SAMN12344358, study PRJNA552823) | activated sludge metagenome | biome: Activated sludge suspended growth; feature: Nitrification reactor; material: Wastewater; isolation source: activated sludge from nitrification reactor of wastewater... | reverse complement strand
TTCAAAAGACATTCTGGCATCCATATCTGTCATGCCGCAGCCATTATCTTGCACCAGTATTAGTTCTTTTCCAGCTTGTTTGACAACAACTTTTACCTCGTTAGCACCAGAATCAATGGCATTATCCATTAATTCTTTGACAACGGAGGAAGGTCTTTGGATTACTTCACCAGCTGCTATCTGATTGACAACACTATCAGGAAGTAAATGAATGATGTCTGCCATAAATCAATTTCAAAAGTATTGAATTTGTTGAATGTGTAAACTACAAATTAGCGCTTGCTAAAATTTTAGGTCTTTAATAAGCTTTTGATTAGCTGGAAGAATATAAACACTTTAATAGTTAATCTGTTCGTAGTAAGTGAAGTTATAAGTGGCCTTTGTTAAAAAAATATGCCGTTTTATCTACTAAATATCACCTGTTGGTAGTAAATGGACAGCAATTACTTCTTCTAAATTGATTAATTTTGCATTTATTAGCTTATGAGTGATCAAATAAAGCACGAATGTGGACTTGCGTTTATCCGGCTTTTACAACCCCTTGAATATTATCAAGACAAATACGGTACGGCTTTTTGGGGTCTTCAAAAACTACAAATTCTGCTCCAGAAACAAAGAAATAGAGGTCAGGATGGTGCAGGTCTGGCTACTATAAAATTAAACACCCAGCCTGGACAAAAATATTTCTCAGTTCACAAGAGTAATTCAAGCAATTATATTTCTCACCTTTTCGAAGGCGTATATGCTCATTTTAAGGACCTCAACGAAGAAAAACTGAATGATTGTTCATGGCTAAAGCAAAATAAGCCATTTATAGGTGAAGTTCTACTTGGACACTTGCGATATGGAACCCATGGTGACAATAGTCTGGAAACAGTTCATCCATTTATTCGCGAAAATAACTGGATAAGCAGAAATCTGGCGGTTGCCGGAAATTTTAATTTGACGAATATTGATGAATTATTTGATAAACTGGTAAGCCTTGGCCAGTATCCAAAAATTAAATCAGATACCATTACCGTTTTAGAGAAGATTGGTCATTTTTTAGATGAAGAAGTCCAACATTTGTTCAATTGGTACAAGCCGGAAGGATATAGTCAGATGGAAATAAATCCAATTATATTTGACAATCTGGATATTAGCAGGGTGCTTAAAAAGGCCGCAAAAAAATTTGATGGAGGTTATGTTATTGCTGGATTGATTGGTCATGGAGATTCTTTTATTTTAAGAGATCCCAATGGAATCCGACCGGCATTTTATTATCAGGATGAGGAAGTTGTTGTGATGGCATCTGAGCGACCAGCTATTCAGACAGCATTCGGAGTGAGGAGAACGGAAATACAAGAAATTAAACCGGGAAATGCATTAATTATTAAACACCATGGAAAAGTGTTTGAAGAATTGTGCCTCGAACCAGCCGAAAAACTTTCATGTTCATTTGAGCGAATATATTTTTCCAGGGGAAACGATTACGATATTTACAAAGAACGAAAAAACCTCGGTAAGTATCTTGTTCCAAAAATAATTGATGCAATTCATGGGGATCTTGATCATACAGTTTTCTCTTACATTCCCAATACTTCAGAATCTGCCTATTATGGATTGATGGAAGGCGTAACGGATTATCTTAGCCAGATCAAGTGTAAGCAAATTCTTCAGCTGGAAGGCAAGAATTCAGATGAACTTCAAAAGATCATTAACTTGAAACCAAGATTCGAAAAATTGGTATTGAAAGATGACAAAATGAGAACTTTTATTGCCAATGATCTGATTCGAGGAAGTATGATTTCTCATGTATATGATGTCACGTATGGAATTGTTGAAAATCATGTAGACACTTTAGTGGTTGTAGATGATTCCATTGTCAGAGGAGCTACCCTGCGCGAGAGTATCATTAAAATTTTGAACACCTTGAAACCTAAAGAAATCATTGTAGTATCATCAGCACCTCAGATCAGATATCCTGATTGTTATGGCATCGATATGTCTCAAATTGATAAATTGGTTGCATTTAATGCCATGATTGAATTGTTATATGATAACAATAAAGAATACTTATTAGAAGAAGTTTACCAGCAATGTAAGGAACAACAATTGCAACCGAGTGATACATTGGTTAATCACGTTTCCCGATTATATGATCAGTTTAGCGAGGAGCAAATTTCTGAAAAAATATCTGCACTATTAACCCCAGCAAATCAAAAAACTCCCGTTAAGATCATTTTTCAATCGCTGGATGGTTTACATAAAGCCTGTCCAGACCATAAGGGGGATTGGTATTTTTCAGGAAAGTATCCCACACCCGGAGGGTATAAAGTACTGAATAATGCATACATTAATTTTATGGAAAAAAATGATGTCCGAGCATATTAGAATTTCAACAGACTAGTGACATTATCTTATGAGTGGGTTTATTACAAAATTAAATATACATCTGAAAAGTTTATTCTTAGTCTTAAGAATTCATATTTTTTTAGGTTTTTTGGCAGGGCCGTTTCGGTTTATTTCAAATTTATTATACCTTTCCAAATGGATTTCAGAAAATGGCAAATCGCTCTTGCTAAATGATTTCTTTAGTTTCAAACGCGATCACAGAAAACGGGAAAAACTTTACCAAACTATTTTAGAATTCTATCAATTAGATTCTCAGCGCATTTTGTATCTCGAGTTTGGGGTATATCAAGGGGCATCGTTTAATTGGTGGCTAAGCTCCAACCGCCATCAAGATTCGAGCTTCTATGGATTTGATACATTTGAAGGTCTTCCTGAAGATTGGGGAATATATGAAAAAGGTACATTTGCAACTCAAGTTCCGAATACAACTGATCCGCGTGGACATTTTGTTAAGGGATTATTTCAAGATACCTTACCAGACTTTATTAAGCAAAATTCTTTGCAATGGAATGGCAAAAAAATTATTCATCTAGACGCAGATCTTTTTTCTTCGACCATCTTTGCGCTTTCATTATTGAGTCCATACCTTGTAAAGGGTGATATCATATTATTTGATGAGTTCAATGTTCCAAATCATGAATTTGCAGCATTCAAAATTTTTAACGAATCCTTTCATATTAAAACCAGATTGGTGGCTGCGGTAAACAATTATTATCAAATTGCACTGGAAGTTGTATAACTCCTAAATATCAACTTTGAATTTGATGAATCTTTTGTAAGATATGAACCAAACCACTATTTATTTCATCCTTGCTTATATTAAGGGGAGGAGCCAGACGTAGCGCTTGGGGGCGAAATAAGAAACTCTCTACCAACACTTTTTCTTTGAACAATTCAGCGATCAAATGCCATACTTTAGCGGCATTTTGGAAGTCGATAGCTATTAATAATCCACAAGCACGCAGTTGTATATTCGGGATATCTTTCAATTGTTTGATAATGAATGCAGAAATTTCATGCACATTAGAAAGTAAATTCTCTTGTAACAATATTTGTAAGCCAGCTAAACCAGCAGCACAACTTAATGGATTTCCTCCGAATGTACTAAGATAGGAAAGGGGTGGTTTGTTTTTGAATTCAGAAAGCAATTCTCTGGAAGCAATTAAGGCTGACAGCGGTAGTCCGGATCCCAATGCTTTACCTAAAAGGAGGATGTCAGGAATGACGGTGGACTGTTGAAAGGCAAACATAGATCCGGTTCTTCCGAGACCTGTTTGAATTTCATCAAAAACCAATAAGGTACCAGTATCGGTACATTTTTTTCTTAATTGCTCCAAATACGCATTGCTAAGTCGAATGACCCCTGCTTCAGCCTGAACAACTTCTGTGATAACCATTGCCGTTTTTTCCGTAATACGATCTAATGATTTAAAATCGTTCGCATTAATAAAATGGATATTTGGAATCAAAGGACGAAAAAATCTGCTGTGTTCCATATCCGATCGGAGCGCTTCAGCGGAAAGTGTACTTCCATGGTAAGCCCCGGAACAAGCAACAATTTCGGATCTTCCGGTAGCTTTTCGGGCTAACTTAATCGAGGCATCAATGGTTTCGGAACCTGCATTCAGAAAAAAAACATTATTTAACTTTGAAGGTAGCAAGGATAGAAGTAATTCTGCCAGGACAAGTTGAGGACTTTGAATGTGCTCTCCATACACACTGGTATGTAGATATTTCTCGGCCTGAATTTGAATAGCTTCAAGAATGGCTGGGTGAGAATGTCCCAAATTATTGACACTGAAACCACTGATTAAGTCTAAATAAGCTTCCTGGTTATGGTTATAAATGTAGGACCCACTGGCATGGGAAGGAACAAATCCAGCAGGAATTTCACTTGTCCAGGAAACATTCTCTAAAAATTGCCTTCTGATATGCATAGATTATGATGCTATAATTCAACAAATTGGCCTTTTATTTCGTTTAGACCAGAATTCATTAATTTTGACAAATGTAATGTCATATAATTATATCTATATCAAATGAAAAAATCCTTTTATTTTGTTAGAGTGTTTGTTTTGATTCTGTTTTCATGGTATACAGGATTCTCTCAGGAACAGGGAAGTGGAATTAATTTTTTTCATGGAACATTTAAAGATGCGCTGGCCTTAGCTAAATCTCAGGATAAGTTGGTCTTCATGGACGCCTTTACAACCTGGTGTGGACCGTGTAGGAGAATGTCTTCAGGTACGTTTCCGGATCCGAATGTTGGCTCTTATTACAATGCCAATTTTGTAAACATTAAGGTTGATATGGAAAAAGATGAGGGTCCCCAGTTAGCACAAGCGTATCAGGTAGGTTCCTACCCAACACTATTATATCTTGACGGCGATGGTAAAGTAGTTTATAAGACTGCAGGAATGAGAGGCCCGGAAGATTTTATTGCTTTAGGACAAGAGGTAATGAAAAAAGTGGATAAGTCTGGCGCTTATGAAATTTTATATAAAAATGGAAATAGGGATTCAGAAACGATCCTTGCTTACATTAAATCACTTAATGCATCAGGTAAATCTTCCTTAAAAATTGCCAATGAATATCTTGCTACGCAAAAAGATCTGAGCTCGCCTACCAATGTTGAAATTATTTTTGAAGCAACTCAGGAAGCAGATTCGAAAGTTTTTGACTATTTCATTCAGAATAAAGAAGCTTATCTGAAAATCAAAAATCAAAATATGTTTGATGGAAAAGTTTATCAGGCCTGTATGAAAACTTTTCAGAAATCTCTCGAATACAGAAATGAGGATCTTTTAAAAATTTCACAGGAGAAAATGAAAAATCATTCGACCAAAGCTGTTGAATTTAAATACAATACAAGTATGGAGTATTACGCCAGAACAGGTAACGATGTAAAGTTTAAAAGTGCCTGCCAAGGTTATACTTCCAAGCTGGCAAAAAATGATGCTACAAGACTTACTCAATACGCTCAAATGTGTGTTGATTTTTTTAGAACCAATTCCGGTATCATTGGACTCGCTAAAAAATTAGCTGAGCGAGCGGTTAAGTTGGAAGGAACGCCTAATCAATATTTATTGCTGGCTAATATTTTAAAACTCAACGGAGAATATAAGGCAGCTAAAGATAATGTTCTTAAGGGTCTAACCATTGCTCGGGAAAAAATGATGCCTACGTTTGCTTTAGAGCAATTAATGCAAGAGCTTCAGGCAAATTAAGAATTGCTCAACTGTGATCGCTGCTGGATAGAATAATATTCTTTAAAAGTTATCATTCTTCCCTGCGCCTCGTCCCAAAGTTTATTGGAAGCGATTTTTAGACTTTCCCAAAATCCAATTTCACTGGTATACCTGTTGATCCATGAAATGGAATTCATACATTTCTTAAGATTATAGTTTGGTATCGTAGGGTTCAAATGATGAATGTGATGAATGGCAATGTTGCCGGTAAACCAATTCATAATAGATGGAAGTTTATAATAACTGCTTCCTTTTATGGCTGCATATAAATATTCCCATTTATTTCGCCATTCTTTATATGAATGTTCATGTTGATGCTGAATATAAAAAAACCAGATTGCAATTACTGAAAAAACCGATAAAATCATAAAGTGGATGCCAAGGAATTTTTTCCAACCTAATAAAAAACACATGGCTACCATCAAGGAAGTATACAGCAAATTATGTATCCATAAACCTTTTTCTTCTTTTTTAAATCCTTTTTCTTTAATCAGAGGTAATCTATTGTGTATAAAAACATAATAAATCGGACCAATAAAAAACATAACCAGAACAGATCTGTACAATCTGTATTTGATTTGTCCAAATTTACTTAGGCTCTTATATTCATCAACCGTTAAGGTAGTGATGTCTCCTATATCCCTCACTTCCAACATTCCGTTGTGGCTATGGTGAAAATGATGAGATTTGCCCCAGTAGAAAAAAGGTATTGAGCTGAAAAGACTGCAGACATAACCTATAACTTTTCTGGCCTTTCCCGATCGGACAAAAGTTTTGTGTCCGCAATCATGTTGAATAATAAAAATCCTTACCAAAAAAAATGCATTCAGTATGGATAGAAGAAAACAAAGCCATAAAGAATAGTCCCATACAAAGTACATCAAAATCCATACACCAATGAATGGAATAAAAGAATTAAGTATTTGTATGGTAGCCTTGAAGTGATCTGGTCTTTGATAATCTTTAATTAACTTGAGGGCTACCCGTATTCTTTTTGCAAATTCAGATTTTTCCGTTGTGTGATTCATCCAATATTAATTAGGACAAAGATAATATATAAAAAGTTCACCAAATTCTACCCTATAGCTTTAGATCTTTGTCAAATAAAACATTATTTTTTAATAATATATATATGTTACTAAATAACAACAAATTAATATTATTTAAATAATTTTAAGACCCAATAAAAATGATTGTTGATGGGGTAAGATTTTACCTTTGCGTTGAATTGTAGGAAGGATGAATAGACCCAAAAGAACGCAATTGTTAATGGCTGGTTAGTTCCTTCGAATAGCTTACTAAAAGTTTTTTCGCCAAAGCGAAGGTCTAAAACATATTAAGATAAATTTATATCGAACTATTTTGGCTTGTCTACTTTGGATTCTTTCTTTAAGTGGATTTTTGAACCTGATTTAAGTTCTTTTGAAATGGCAGAATAAGGCCCGGTAACAACTTCCATACCTTCTTCAAGTCCTTGTTGAATTTCAATAAAATTCTCATCTTGAATTCCTGTCATTACATCAACTCTGGATACGGTATCATTTATTTTTACAAAGACCGCTTCATGAAATTCATTCTGATCCAGATTTATTTTTTTATCTTTTTGTAAATTTTGATTTTTCTCTTCCTCAAGTTTGATTCTTTTTTTGTTTTCTTCAGCCTTGGCATCGTACGCTATAACAGCCTGGATAGGAATCGAGAGAATATTTTCTTTTTCATTTGTTCTGATTTCAACGGTTGCAGACATACCAGGTCTGAAAGGCATATTTCCTTGTTTCGAAATAAGCTCACTATAGGATTCTTTGTTAATTCTTACTTTAACCAAAAATTTGGTAACCTGATCCGTAGATAATGCCGTTAAATTTCCAAAGTTAATATTGGAAGCACTGTTTGAAATTTCAGTGACCTGTCCGGTAAATTTTTTACCAGAATAGGCATCAACCTCAATCACTGATAGGTCTCCGGTATTTACTCTTACGATATCATTTTCACTGACCTCAACCTGAACCTCCATAGCATTCAGGTCGGCAATTCTCATAATTTCTGTTCCACTCATTTGCATCGTTCCGACAACTCTTTCCCCTTTTTCAATATTTAGTTTGCTGATAATGCCACTTGCCGGTGCTTTAATGATCGTTCTCTCCAAATTTGTTCGTGTTTCCTTTAGGGCAGCTTCTGCATTTTGAACTTGAAATAAGGATGCGTTGGAAGATTTTTTAGAAGATTCCAAATTTGCTTCCGCAGACAATAAACTAGCTTTTAGGTTTCTGAATTGGGTTTCTGAATTTTCCAAATCCGCTTTCGACACAATTCCATCCTTATACAACAGACGTGTTCTTTCCAGATTTTTTTCAGCATTTTCCAATTGAATTTTTATTTGGTCTCGCTGTGCAGTAGTGGCGAGAATTGTTGTTTTGCTTACACCGGCCTGTGATTTGGCCGTATTTACTCCTGCTGTTCCCCTTTCCATGGCAGACTGATAAGCATCCGGGTTAACCCTGGCTAAAATTTGCCCTGTTTTGACAGAATCTCCTTCTTTGACATATAATTCTACCACTTCACCAGAAACATCGGATGATATTTTTATTTCCTTTTCCGGAAAAATTTTACCACTTGCAGTTACCGTTTCTATAATATTTCTTCTGGTTACTTGTTCAATGGTTACCTCTGCACCTTTTGGTTTTTGCTTGCTTTTTAAAATGGCAAGACCGATTAATACAATCAACAAAATGGATAAAATCCATACCCAGTATTTTGAAAAAAATGATTTATTGCTCATTATTTAGTATCATTAATTATTTCATTCTTGCTTTTAGTCCTTGTAAAAATGGAGAGGCAAAAATAAAGCCATCCAAAATTTCATTTTTACTGGTAAGCACTTCTTTATTGTTTCCATTCCATTCGAGTTTACCCTGATGAATAAAAAAAATATTTTCGCCAATTTCCATAACGCTGTTCATGTCATGGGTATTGATGACCGTTATTATATTTTTTTCATGGGTTATATCTAAGATCAAATCATCAATTACAATGGATGTTTTCGGATCGAGTCCACTATTAGGTTCATCACAAAATAAATATTTTGGATTTAAAACAATAGCTCTGGCTATTCCAACTCTCTTTTGCATTCCTCCGGATAATTCTGACGGGTATTTAAGATTTACTCCGGACAAATTCACCCGTTCCAGACAATAATCAACCTGTTTTCTTTTTTCAAGAACAGACATTTTGGTAAACATATCCATTGGAAAGCGAATATTTTCTTCAACATTCATGGAATCAAAAAGTGCTGAACCCTGGAATAGCATTCCAATTTTCATGCGCAATTCACGCATTTGCACCTTATTTAAAGAATAATAATCGATATCATCAAATAGTACTTTGCCGAAGCTAGGCTTAACCAGGCCAACAAGAATCTTAAGCAAAACCGTTTTGCCAGCACCAGAACGTCCAATGATCAAATTGGTTTTACCTCTATAAAACTCAGCGGTAATTCCTTTTAGAACTTCCTGTTCACCAAATTTTTTGTGTATATCTTTTGCAAGTATCATGCGGTCATTACGGCTGCAATTATGTAATCTGAAAGCAAAATTAAAATATTTGAATAAACTACTGCTCTTGTACTGGCATTACCTAATTCAATACTTCCGCCGCTTACAAAATACCCTTGATAACAGGACACGGAGGTTAAAATAAAAGAAAATACAATAGCTTTAACGAACATCATTGAAACATTATACGGAATAAAAAATGATCTTAATCCATGAATAAATTCTTCACTGGTGAAAAGACCGCTTGGAACCGCAGCAATATAGCCTCCAATAATGCTTATAAAAGCAGCCAGACAGACCAACATGGGAATAACAACAATGGCAGCAAGGATTTTAGGCTGAACCAGAAAACCGGAAGTATTAACCCCCATAATTTCCATAGCATCAATATGTTCTTTTTGGCGCATACCTCCAAGTTCAGAAGCAAGACTAGAACCCACTTTACCCGCCAATACCATACAACTGAAAGTTGGAGCCAATTCTATGATGGTCATATCTCTTACTATGTAGCCAATATAATACCTGGGTATCAAGGTGCCACTCATTTGATAAGAGAATTGTACTGCAGTTACCGCGCCGATAAAAACGGCAATTAAGCCTACAATGATAAGACTACCGATTCCGATGACATTCATTTGTCTTAGCGTCTCTTTCCAATACATGGAGGTATTCTCTGGCTTCTTAAATACTTGTTTAAGCCATAACAAATATATCCCAAAGTGATACATGCTTTTCATTGGTACAAAGGTAGCAAGGCTATTCTCTTTTTTGATTAAAAATGAAAGTTCAGACGAAGTAAGTCTAACTAGCTTGAAATCTATCTGTTTTTCATTTAGTTTTCGTACATTTATATAGAATTGAGAAATAGAAATATGGGGAGATTAAGCTTAACGCTTTTTTTATTTGGAATACTTTTTTCCATTCAGGCTCAATATCAATGTGGATTTGATCCCTTGCATAAAAAATGGTTGGCTGAGGATAATAATTACCGACGTCGAACCGAATTACTTAACCAAAATCTGTGGCGTTCCTCCAATAGCAACCAGCAAAATCTAATTCCAAAAACGTATATTTTGCCGGTAGTTGTGCATGTATTTTCTCCGTCTGGACAAAACATAGGTTCAAAATATAATCCGTCCTTTAGTGCAATAAAAAATGCCATTGATCAAGTCAATCGTGCTTTTAACAATGAATATCCATTCGATACAAAGGAAGGTATAGAGACCCATATTAAGTTTTGCCTGGTTAGTCTAGATCCCAATGGCAATGCAACGACAGGTATTACAAGACAGTTCTCTCCTTGGGTTGAAAATCTGAACTGTTATCCAGGTACTTCGCTGCAAAATGAAGGAGACATTAAAAAGATTCAGCATTGGAATTGTTCCAGGTATATAAACATTTGGCTGGTAAGTGATTTGTTTAATGTACAAGAGGGATGTAGCCTGAACGCTTTCAGTTATTTGCCTTCTGTAGCCTGTGATCTGGATGGAATCATGATTGAATCTTCTCTCCTTTTTAATCCATCGGGTATAGAAACTATTGTTCATGAGATCGGTCATTATCTAGGTCTTTATCATACGTACGAAGGAGGTTGCACCAACAATGATTGTACCCTGGATGGTGACTTAATTTGCGATACACCCCCCGACAATTCCCCTTACTTTGTAAGCTGTGATGAAAATTCATGCCATAATGATAGTCCGGATCTGAAGGATGACAATCAGAACTATATGAATGATGCGCCATGTGGAAAAAAACATTTCACACAAGGTCAGGTCAATAGAATGGTTTCTGTGTTGGAGCTGGTAAGATCCGATTTGTGGAAGTCTGCAAACTGCAACACTACTAATAAAAATCTCGGAATAACAGATGTCATCGTAACGAACAGTTTATGTTCAGATACCGTCTGCACTGTACTTAGAGTGTACAATAATAGTGAAGAAGATATTGAACTTTTCAGTATAGATATTTATGCCAATGGTATTTTTTTTAAAAATTATCCGATCTCTTATAGTATTAAAGCATTTGATACCACGGCCATTCCAATAAATTGTTTAGTGCTTCCTATTCAAGATAATTTTGTAACTTTTAAATTAAATCATGGTACAGTTCAAGATGTAGATTCAACAGATGATGCTTTTTCATTCTTTATTTCTTTATCGTCTCCACTTAGTTTGAAATTAGATCAAAAAACGGCAACACATTGTCTAAGTGACGGATCAATTCTTGTTCATGCTGAGGGTGGAAAAGCTCCCTATCTATATTCAATAAACAATAGGATTAATCCACAGACTTCAGGATTCTTTCAATGGTTAACCGCTGCTCGGTATCGCATTGAATCCAAAGATAAAAATGGGTGTATTACCAGTATGGATGTGGATGTTCAGGATAGTTGTTTAAATGCACCCAATAAGAAATTTATATATAACAGAGATGCCCAAAATAATGGAGGTGATTGTTCGATTCTAACCAAGGAAATTAAAAATCAGGCTGGATCTATCTGGTATGAAGAGAAGATTAATCTCAATAAAGATTTCAATGTGTACTTTGATTTTTTTCTCGGTTGTAAAGATCAATCGGGTGCTGATGGAATGGCGTTTGTCCTCCAGCCCATTTCGACAGCGATTGGCGTGGCGGGAGGAGGATTGGGTTATCAGAATGTTATGCCTTCACTTGCAGTGGAATTTGATACCTGGAGAAATCCAGAAAACAATGATGTTGGTTTTGATCATCTTGCTTTAATGAAGAATGGAAACAACAATCACCTAAGTACTGACAATCTCGCGGGTCCGGTTGCCATATCAACCGCTTTTGGCAATGCAGAGGATTGTAAATTTCATAAGGGGTTGGTAAGATGGACTGCAGGGACTAAAACTTTAGAAGTTTACGTGTCCTGCGAATTAAGACTTAAATATTCCGGAGATATAGTAAAAAATATTTTTAATGGAGACTCTCTGGTGTATTTTGGTTTTACAGCATCAACGGGTGAATCTTTCAATCTGCAACAACTTTGTCTTAACTATGTAACAGGAGCGAGCAAACTACCCGATTATAAAATATGTGCCGGAGAATCCATTCAGATAAGTTCGAAACCTAATTTTTCCAATTATAGCTGGACTCCACTTTCTGGTATAAGTAATCCAAAAATTTTTAATCCGATCTTTACACCATCTGTTACAACAAAATATTATTTGGAATTAACAGATCAGTGTGGAAATAAAACCAAGGATTCAACATTAATCACGGTATTAGGCTCTGCAATTGATTTCAAATTGGAGTTAGCTGATAGTTGTCATTTGAACCCATCTGCTGATTTTATAATTCAAACAGCATCCATTGATTCTACATATACTTTTTCTTTAGATGGAATGAATTTCGATCAAAGGAACAGCTTCCACCTGGATAGTTCTGGAGTATACACTATTTATCAAAAAAGCGGAAATTGTATTGCAACAAAAACTATAGAAATTCCAGATTTTAAAAATCCATTAAGAGATAGTTTGGTGGATTTCCATCATGCGATTTGTAAGGCAGGTGGAAATTTTGTACTACAAGGAAAAGGTGGATTTCCACCATACAAATACAGATTAGTAGGTTCTGACTGGAAGAATGAAGGTGGATTTGATCATCTATCTCCAGGAATTTATTATTACGAAATCGGGGATCAGACCAGCTGTGTCTTTTCAGATTCCATTCAAATTAATAGTGAAGATTATAAGGTAAAGCTGAGTATTGATTCCTCTAAACTGGAAATAACCTGCTGTGATACTTCAGTTCAAATTTCCGTTTCAGCCGCTCCCCAACCGCAATAGTATTTATTTAACCTGGACGGAAGAACCTGGACTACACAAGCACAATTCACTTCAATTTCTTCAGGAAAACATTTTGTTCAATGCATTGATCAGTATGGATGTATATCGGATTCTATTTATTTTGAAATACAAGATGTTAGGCAGGAGATTAGTCAGCTAAATTTTGTAGAGCGGTGTCAAGGTGATGTTATCATGGTTGGCAACCATAAGTATGATCAAACCGGATTGTACAGAGACAGTTTTTTAAGCCGGTATTGTTGTGATAGTATTATCATTACTAATTTATTCATTCACCCCGGGTATTTTTTTACAAATAACAACCAATTGTGTCAGGGAGATTCGGTTACGGTTGGATCGAATGTATATACATCAACGGGCGATTACCTTGATACTTTGCAGTCTTCCCATTCATGTGATAGTATTGTAGCAAGTCACATTATGGTATATTCCAACTATTATATACTGTTGGACACTTCTATTTGTGAAGGTGAATATTTGGAAATCGGTTCAAACAAATATACAATGAATGGTAGCTACACTGACAGTTTGGTAACAAGGGGCGGTTGTGACAGCATTGTAGTTAGTCATTTAAATGTCTATCCCAGACCGATGACATCATTGAATTACAAAGTTTGTGAAGGCGATTCCATTCAAGTTGCCAATAAGTATTACTTCACGACAGGAATATATACCGACAGCATTTTGAAAATAGGAAGCTGTGATAGCATACTGGTAATAAATATTGAAAGTTTACCTGTTTACAAGTATATAACGACAAGGTGGATTTGTTTTGGTGATAGTCTGTTCATAGGACAACATTATTATAATACATCCGGGATTATTAAAGAAGAATTTGTAACTCAAAATGGCTGTGACAGTATCATACAAACGGACCTAAGGGTAGATCAGGTTGATGCAGAAATTGTGCTTGATTCAATACGTTGCTTTGGATCAAAAGATGGTAGTTTACAAGTACATCCCCTAAATGGGGTGCCTAACTATGTATATAAGTTGAGTTATAATGGAATAACGCGAAAGGACGAAATATTTGATCAGTTAGGGCCAGGTAAATATATGTTGAAGGTCAGCGATTCTCTGGGTTGTTATAAGGAAATTCTCTTTGAACTTATGGAACCAGATTCCCTTCAAATTAATTTAATAAAGACTATAAGCTTGAAGAATGGACAAACATTGTCCATACATCCCATACTGAATTTTGTACCCTGGAGTGTTAGCTGGTCGCCTTCTGATGGATTAAGTTGCTCAGACTGTTTAAGTCCAACAATTCTTGGAATACGAGATCAGATCTATACGGTTACGATATTGGATAGGAACGGATGCATGGTTATTGCCAACACACAGGTGATATTGGATAAGCTGTCCAATATTTATGTGCCAAATATTTTTAGTCCAAATGATGATCAAATCAATGATTATTTCTTTGTCATTGGTGATGAGGGAATTGAAAGAATTGAACTACTGACCATTTATGACAGGTGGGGTGAAAAAGTTTTTGAAGAACATGATTTTGAACCTAACAATCCACTAAATGGTTGGGATGGATTGTTTAAGGGATCCCCATTAAATTCAGGTGTATACATTTACCAGATCGTCGCCCGTAAAAAAGATGGAACATTGATAAGTTTACACGGAGATGTAAGTCTAATTCGCTAAAATTATTTTGGGTATTAGCATTCCTTTTAGCGAGATGCCAATAATAATTTTTGTAATTCCTGGTAATTGGATTCTTGCATTGGAACCAGTGGAAGCCGTAAATGATTTTGGCATAACCCTAAAATGCTACAAGCTGCCTTAATACCGGCTGGATTGCCATCCACATAAAGCCATTTGTGCAAGGGAAAAAGTTTTTCATTGATAATGCGGGCCTCCTTAAAATTTCCGGACAAGCCATATCTTATCATGTTAGAAAATTCAGAAGGATGA
>WBZT01001893.1_pt1 | contig 14949 bp, 13 predicted proteins | sample 5204241 | NCBI WGS metagenome assembly WBZT01 (sample SAMN12344358, study PRJNA552823) | activated sludge metagenome | biome: Activated sludge suspended growth; feature: Nitrification reactor; material: Wastewater; isolation source: activated sludge from nitrification reactor of wastewater... | reverse complement strand
GCTTCACTCAGGTGCAGTACATCGTGGTTGCCGATGTAGAGCCAGTAGCCGAAGCTGCGGAAAGCAGGTCGTTGGCCCTGTTGCAGGCCAACGACGTTGCAGTAGAAATCCCGGAGTTGATCGAGAAGTTGGCGCGGGGCGCGCAGGTTGTAGTGATTGAAGCCTGTGACTGCCATCGCCCCGTTGGATGTCAGCGACTGAGTGCGCAGGCATCCTTGGCCATTTGTGTGATCCTGCCCCAGTCACCCTTGGCCATCAGGTCGCCCGGTGTCAGCCAGGAGCCCCCCACACAGACCACATTGGGTAGCGCCAGCAGCTGCGGGGCGTTTTCCATGGAAACACCGCCGGTCGGGCAGAACTGCACATCATGGAAAGGACCAGACCAGGCCTTGAGCAAGGGCACGCCGCCTGCCTGCATGGCCGGGAAGAACTTGAGCTGGGCGAAGCCATCTTCCTGCGCCAGCATGATTTCGCTGCTGGTAGCGACACCGGGCAGCAATGGCAGGCCGACGTCACGGCAGGCTTGTCCCACTTCGCGGGTGTAGCCGGGGCTGACAGCAAAGCGCGCACCGGCATCAGCCGCAGCGCGGGCATTGGCGGCATTGCGCACAGTGCCTGCGCCAACCACGGCTTCCGGCACTTCCTTGGCAATGGCCTTCATGCATTCCAGCGCTGCCGGGGTACGCATGGTGATTTCCAGCATGCGGATACCCCCCCCCAGCAGGGCACGGGCCATGGGCACGGCGTGCGCCACATCGTTGAGCACAATAACGGGGATCACCGGAGCATCTTGCATAACTTCCAGTGAGGTGAGTTTTTTGGTTACAGCCACGTACAGCCTCCTTCTTCAGCCGACAGCGCGTTTTTGCGCAGACCGGCAAACAGTTCACGACCCATGCCCGTGTTGTTGGCTTCCTTCAGGGACTTGGGCATTTCAAGAATTTCGCGTGCATTCCATTCATCCGGGCCAACCAGAACTTCCAGGCGGCCAGTGAGGGCATCCAGACGAATCACATCTCCATCGCGCACCTTGGCCAGCGGGCCACCCGCAGCGGCTTCCGGCGACACATGGATGGCAGCAGGCACCTTGCCTGAGGCACCACTCATGCGGCCATCAGTCACCAGTGCTACATCAAAGCCACGGCTTTGCAGTGCCTTGAGCGGGGGAGTGAGTTTGTGCAGTTCGGGCATGCCGTTGGCATGCGGGCCTTGCCAGCGCACCACGCAGACCACGTTGCGATCCAGTTCGCCGGCGGAGAAGGCTTTTTGCAGGTCTTCCTGCGAATCAAACACACGGGCAGGCGCTTCGATCACATGACATTCTTCTGGTACGGCAGAGATCTTGATGACGCTGCGCCCCAGGTTGCCGCGCAGCACCTTGATGCCGCCGTTGGAGCTGAACGGCGCAGAAACCGGGCGCACCACTTCTTCATCCTTGGACAGACCAGCGGTCTCCCAAACGATGGTGCTGTTGCCGCCGTCATGTGGGATGCTTGTGGCTTCGCGGATGCCGTTGGGGCGCACGGTGACTACATCTTCGTGCATCAAGCCGGAATCCAGCAGTTCACGGATCACATAGCCGGGGCCGCCTGCTTCCTGGAAGGCGTTCACATCAGCTTCACCATTGGGATAAACACGGGCGATCAGCGGCACCACGTCGGACAGGGTGCAGAAGTCATCCCAGTTGATGTCGATGCCTGCAGCGCGCGCCACCGCCACCCAGTGGATCAGGTGGTTGGTGGAACCGCCGGTGGCCAGCAGGGCCACCATGGCGTTGACGATGCAGCGTTCGTCCACCACGTGCCCAATCGGAGTGAATTGTTTGTTGCGGGTCAGGCTCAACACGGTGCGCACTGCTTCACGCGTCAGCTCGTTGCGGAACTCGCTGCCGGGGTTGATGAACGCGGTGCCGGGCACATGCAGGCCCATGGCTTCCAGCAGCATCTGGTTGCTGTTGGCGGTGCCATAAAAAGTACAGGTGCCTTGGCCGTGGTAAGCCTTGGATTCTGCCTCCAGCAATTCCTGGCGCCCCACCTTGCCTTCGGCAGCCAGCACACGCATGTGGGATTTTTCGCTATTGGAGAGGCCGGAGGTCATCGGCCCGGCCGGGATAAATACCGTGGGCAGGTGGCCGAAATGCAGCGCGCCTATCAACAGGCCAGGTACGATCTTGTCACAAACGCCCAGCATCAAGGCGGCGTCGAACACATCATGGCTCAGTGAAACAGCCGTAGACATGGCGATGACATCGCGGCTGAACAACGAGAGCTCCATGCCTGGCATACCCTGGGTAATGCCGTCACACATGGCAGGCACACCACCGGCGACCTGGGCAGTGGCGCCATGCTTGCGTGCTTCAGCCTTGATGAGGTCGGGGAAAGCCTGGAACGGCGCATGGGCCGACAACATGTCGTTGTAGGCGGTAACAATGCCGATATTTGGGGCATGTTCAGCCACCACCTTAAGCTTGTCGTTGGTAGGCATGGCAGCAAACGAGTGTGCGACGTTGGCGCAGCCCATACGATCCACGCTCGGTTTGCGTTGCGCCATGGCAGCAAGGCGCTCCAGATAGAGCTTACGGGACTCCGCACTGCGTTGCTGGATGCGGCCCGTGACTGTTGCAACGGTAGGATTCATTAGTTTTAGTAATTTGAAGTATTAAAATACCCCGTAATCCTACCCGAAAACGTGCTTTTAGCCCAGCTTTATCTTGCTGAAAACCTTGTCCAATCAGGGTTAATCGCTTGAAGTTAAATAAAAAAGCCGCACACCCAAACGAGTATGCGGCCTCGAACAATTTGTAATCCTTACTTGCCCTTCTTTTTCGGCTTGTCGAGGTAATCCACGTGCTCCTCGTTGAGCTCCTTGAGCTTGGCTTCAATCCGTTCACACAGGGTTTTCAGCACCTTGATGCGGGCAAAATTCTTGTCGTTGGCTTCCACCATGGTCCATGGGGCAAGCATGGTGCTGGTACGGTCCACCATGTCGCATACCGCCTGCTCGTACTGCTCCCATTTTTCGCGGTTGCGCCAGTCTTCTTCAGTGATCTTGAAGGCTTTGAAACCGGTTTTCTGACGGTCTTCAAACCGGCGCAGCTGCTCATCCTTGGTGATGGCCAGCCAGTATTTGACCACCACCAGGTTATGCCTGGCCATTTGCGCCTCGAAGTCATTGATTTCGCTGTAGGCGCGCATCCAGTCAGCTTCTGCACAGAAGCCCTCGATACGCTCCACCAGTACCCGGCCATACCAAGAACGGTCAAAAATGGTAACGCGACCCTTGCGTGGCAGGTGCCGCCAGAAACGCCACAAGTAGGGCTGGGCACGTTCTTCTTCGGTGGGTGCGGCGATGGGGATGACCTGGTAATAACGGGCATCTAGCGCTCCGGTAATGCGGCGTATGCTGCCACCCTTGCCTGCAGCGTCGTTGCCCTCGAACACGGCAATCACCGACAGGTATTTGAACTTGGGGTCACGTGTGAGCTGGTTGAGCTTGCCCTGGTATTTTTCCAGCTCGACCTTGAATTTGTCCTTGTCCAGTGCCTGCTTCATATTGAGGGTTTTCAACAGATGCAGGTTGTCTATCGGCGGCAGCAACGGCGGCGCCAGCACCTTGGGCGGGGACTTTTCCTGTTCCAGCCGATCCTGGATGGCCTTGAGTATGAGCTTGCCGACGGTCAAGCTACGGTAGTTGGCATCCTCGCCTTCCACAATCAGCCATGGGGCTTCTGCTGTGCTGGTGTGGCGAATGACGTTTTCATGCACCTCGCGGAACTTGTCGTAGGCCTTGAAGTGTTTCCAGTCACGGTCAGTCACGCGCCAGCGGGTCAGGGGATTTTTTTCCAGTGCCTTGAGGCGTTTTTCCTGCTTGTCCTTGGAAAGATGCAACCAGAATTTGATGAGCAGCGCACCTTCATCCACCAGCATTTTTTCCAGTCGTTTGGCACGCTCCATGCTCTGCTCAAGGTCAGCCACCTTGGTCACGCCGAACACCCGGTTCAGAATCGGCCAGGTATACCAGGAGCCGAGAAACACGCCGACCTTGCCCTTGGGTGGCAAGGCGCGCCAGAAGCGCCACATCATGGGGCGATCCAGTTCCTCATCGGAGGGCTCCCCCATACCGTGGGTCTGGATATGGCGCGGATCCATCCATTCGTTCAGCAGATTGACGGTTTCACCCCGCCCTGCACCATCTACACCACCAATCAGGATCAGTACCGGGAATTTGGCGGTTTTGGCCAACTCCATTTGCGCGTTGAGCAACGCTTCGCGCAAGGGGGGAACTTCCTTGTCATAAACCGATTTTTTGATTTTGTGCCCGAGTTCTGCAGATTCAAACATTTGACCGCTCCTTATTTTTTAATGGCCTAGTAACATCCTAAGCCTGCGTGGCCGGGAGAATTTTGACCCAGGTCATTTTTTGCGTTTGGCATCCATGATAACGGATACGGTTTTCCACAATTGCGCGGGCTCCACCGGCTTTGAGATAAAAGCGTCCATACCCGCATCCAGGCAAGTCTGCCGGTCGGTTTCAAATGCATTGGCAGTCATGGCAATAATGGGCAGTGTATCAGCGCCATAAGTCTTGCGAATGGCCTTGGCAGCTTCAATCCCGTTGATATCGGGCATGCGCATATCCATGAAAACAACATCATACCTGCCAGGCGCTGCAGCCAGGATATCCAAAACTTCCTGGCCGGTGCCGGCGATAGTGACAGACATTCCCATGTTTTCCAGCAAACCACGCGCCACAATCTGGTTAAGCTGGTCATCTTCGGCCACCAGGGCATGTATGCCTGCGTAATGAACAGCAGCGCTTTCAGGCCCAGGCTCAGGGGCGGCCAGTTGTTTCCCGATGCCAAAATCCAGCATCAGACTAAAACGGCTGCCATGCCCCAGTTTGCTCTCCACACTGATTTTACCGCCCATTAACTCAGTGAGACGTTGGCTGATGGCAAGCCCCAAGCCTGTACCGCCATATTGTTTGGTGATCGAACTGTCCGCCTGGGTGAAAGGCTCGAAAATATCGGCTATCTGCGCTTCGGTCATGCCTATACCGGTGTCCTCCACCGCAAATTGCAGTCTTATACACCCGGGATACTGCTCCACGAGCTTAATAGAAAGGGTGACTTGTCCATGATGGGTAAACTTGACGGCGTTGCCCATCAGGTTGCTGAGAATTTCAATCAAGCGTACCGGGTCACCGATCAGCGTGTCAGGAATACGTTCATCCACCTCGCGGATAATTTCCACCTGCTTTGCTCTGGCATCCACACTGGTGATCGAAAACACATGCTCCACCACGTTGTGCAGGGAAAATGGCGTGGCGATCAGATCCAGCTTGCCGGATTCGATTTTCGCCATGCTGAGAATATTGTTGATGAGTGAAAGCAGGTGGGCGCTGGCGTTTTTGATATGTACCAGATAATCATGTGCCAGCCCTTCCCTGGCTTCACCCAGGGCTAGTTCAGTAAACCCGGTGATAGCATTCATGGGCGTACGCATCTCGTGGCTCATGTTGGAAAGGAACTGACTCTTGGCGCGGTTGGCGGCATCGGCATCGGCTTTAGCCTGCTGCAAAGCGATTTCGGATTCCTTGATAGGGGTAACATCCACGTCAATACACACAAAACGCCGGGGAACGCCATCGGCCTCCGGCATCGCGAATACCGTGGAAACGATATGACCGATACGGCCATTGCGATGTCGCACCTTGGACTCAGCGGGCCCAACCATTTTGTTGGAGTCCGATATACCCTCCAGGATGTTGGCGAAATGTTCAGCTGCTTCCGGCGTGTAGATCAGCTGGTCCAGTGTCTTTCCCTTGGCTTCTTCTGGAGTCCAGCCGTACAAGGTAAGCGAAGCATTGTTCCAATACAGCACTCGGCCCTGCTTGTCGAACCATTGCACCGCAACATTGGGCGTACTTTCCAGTGTTTTGCGCAAGCCATCCTCGCTGACTTGCAGCTCAATATTTTTGCGTTCGAGAGCCTCCATGCTACGCCTGCTGTGAGCGATGGCGACACACAGGAACAGACCAATCGCCATCAGTACGCCCAGAAAACCATACAAGTGCGCAATACTTTCAGCAGTATCTCCACGAACAAACGGCCCCAGTCCGGAAGCCGTGCTTTGCACCGCAACCACTGCAGTAACGGCCAAGGCCGTGGTCAGCGCCGCAATGTTGAAACGGATAGCGATCCAGATCACCAAGGGAACCGCGAGAAAAATCAGCGGTGGCAGGTAACGCGTCGGCGGTTCTGTGAACAGGGTGAACCACAGGCTGCTCAGGCAAGCCAGTGCAACCACCAGTTCTAACAGCCGCCCCAAGGAAGGAACAGCGATGCGCCAGTTTTGCAAGGCCAACAGGAAAGGCGCCGTCAACAGCAAGCCCATGCTGTCGCCTACCCACCAGGACAACCATGTCTGCGGCAGAGCGTTCGTTGGTTGCAAGCCGTTAACCCACAACACCAGGGTGCCTAGGGCGGCGGCGGGGGCCGGGGCGATCAGTGCCGAGGAGAGAATGAATTCAGGATGGATTCTGCGTTGTGGAATATGTCGCGTATGCCCTGGCGGCGCAGCCACCATACCGGGAATAACGCTTCCGCCGTACAGATAAGGGCGATGGGGACAATGCTCACGATATGGTGGTCATTTGCAATAAAATAACTGACCAGCAACGAACCAATTGCGATGCCGGGAGCGGCGCGCCTGCCAAACCACCAAAGCGCGGCAAAAGCAAACCCTGCAGGCGGCCAGAACAGATAGATCGTATTTTCCTGTTGCAGATGGATAAATACGCCGCCCATGGTATACAGGCAAATCGCCGCCAGCGTGGCTACTGGCCAGGAACGCCAGCGCGGCCCAATGTATTTGGCAATCACGTCTTGCATGAAGCCTCCTTCAGGTACGCGGCTGATTGATCCAAGCATCCCATAATGCAGTGAAAAATCTTTATGGATCATTGGGATATTCCCGCCGCAGCAGTTACCAGCTTACCATAATCTGATTATGGATTGGCATGCCCGCAGGGCGGCCCCGCGCTTATGCTAGACTGTGTCATGTGAGCACTCTGGAAACCAGCAAAAAACCGGGGGAGACCCCTTTCGCGGCGCGCCGCAAGCTACTGCTCTCCCGCTTGGGGGACGCCGTTGCCATCATCCCCACTGCGCCGGAGAAAATCCGCAATCGCGATGCGCATTACCTTTATCGCTTCGACAGTTATTTCTGGTACCTGACGGGCTTTTCAGAACCTGAATCTGTGCTGGTGCTGGTGGGTGGCAAGAAGCCGAAGTCCATCCTGTTCTGCCGTGAGAAAAACGAAGAACGCGAAATCTGGGATGGTTACCGTTATGGCCCCGTGGGCGCATGTACGGAGTTTGGCTTTGACGAGGCCTACCCCATCAGTGAATTTGACCAGAAGTTACCAGAACTGCTGGCGAATAAATCCGAGCTCTGGCACTCTCTGGGCCAGGATGCCACGTGGGATCAGCGCATCACCCAGGGGCTGAACGCAGTCCGGGCGCAGGCACGTAGCGGCAAGCGCCCACCATCCACGGTACGTGACCTGCATGCCGTGCTGGATGCCATGCGTCTCATTAAAGACAATCATGAAATCACCCTGATGCAGCGTGCCGCCGATATTGCCTCGCAAGGCCATCGCCGTGCCATGGGAGCATGTCGTCCAGGCCTGTTTGAATATGCGCTGGAAGCAGAACTGTCTTACGAGTTCCGTCGCCTGGGTGGTGATACCCATGCCTATACGCCCATAGTGGCGGGCGGCGCCAACGCCTGCGTGCTGCACTATGTCAGCAATAACCAGGCGTTGCAGGACAACACCCTGGTGCTGATTGATGCGGGCTGTGAAGTGGAAGGTTATGCCTCCGATATCACCCGCACGTTTCCGGTCAACGGCAAATTCAGCGGGCCACAAAAAGAGGTGTATGAAATTGTGCTGGCGGCGCAGAAGGCAGCGATTGACAAGGTCGAACCCGGCGCCAGTTTCATGGCCCCGCATGAGGCTGCCCTCAAGGTGCTGGCACAGGGCTTATGTGACCTGAAGCTGGTCAAGGGTAGCGCTGACAGTGTGGTTGAATCCGAATCCTACAAACGTTATTTCATGCACCGCACCAGCCACTGGCTGGGGCTGGATGTGCATGATGCCGGTGAATACAAGCAGGATGAAGACTGGGCGACACTGGCTCCAGGCATGGTGCTGACCATAGAACCCGGACTATACATACGTGCGGCGGATGATGTGCCGCTCCATCTGGCAGGCATAGGCATACGTATCGAGGATGACGTCCTGGTAACGCCGGATGGCCATCGTATCACTACCAGTGCGCCCCGGAGCGTGGCGGAAATCGAGGAGGCCATGCGGAAATGAGCGCCATCACCATAGTTGGCGGTGGTCCGGTAGGCGCCACAGTGGCTTTGGCCTTGGCGCGCCAGGGTGTGCACGCCACCGTTCTGGAGGCAAGGCAGGGGCCGCATGATGTCGACCCGCGCGCCATCGCGCTGGCCGATGGCAGCCGCCTGATCCTGCAACGCCTGGGCGTATGGGAAGCGCTACAACCCAAAGCTACACCCATCCGCACTATCCACGTTTCAGAGCGCGGTCGGTTGGGGCGCACCATTTTGCGTGCCGAAGAACTGCAACGCGAAGCACTCGGTTATGTCGTGAATTATTCGGATTTGGCAGGCAGCATTAACGCCGCTATGGAAAACGCCGGGGTCGAGGTCAGGCGTGGCGCTGCCGTGAGCGATGTGACGCCGGGCACCGTATTCAGCACGGTGCATTACCAGCAGGATGGGCAGGCGTATGCAATGCAATCCAGCCTGGCAGTGCTGGCGGATGGCGGGCGCAGCCTCGAAGGGATCAGCCATTTGCAGCGCAAGACGCGGGAATATGGCCAATGTGCACTGGTGGCCCGGGTGCGCAGCGAGTTGCCTCATGAAGGGGTGGCCTATGAGCGCTTTACCCCCAAGGGGCCAGTGGCCTTGCTGCCCTGGGGTGAGTCACGCGATTTCGCCCTGGTGTGGACTGCCACGCCAGAACGTGCCGCTGAATTGTGCGGGCTGGATGAGGCGGAATTCCTTCAGCAGTTGCATACCCATTTTGGCGACCGTGTTGGCCGCTTCGAGGCCGTGAGCGGGCGCAACGTGTTCCCGCTGAAAATGGCCTGGGTGCGCCCGGTTGCCACCGATCGTGTGGTATTCATTGGTAACGCTGCACAAACCCTGCACCCGGTTGCGGGCCAAGGTTTCAACCTGGGCCTGCGTGATGCCTGGGAGTTATCCCAGCTGATCCTGAATACACCCGAAGATGCCGGGAGCCCGGCCATCCTTGAGGCCTATCGCACATCACGCCGCATGGATACCGGCGGTGGCATGCTGTTCACTGACCTGCTGGTGCGCGCCTTTTCCAATGATGCGCCGGGCTTGGGTGTGATCCGCGGCGCGGGATTGGGAGCGCTGGAATTACTGGGCCCGGCACGCAGTTTCCTGATGCGCAAAATGAGTTTTGGAGCACGTGGATGAGCCTGGATTTTGACATTGTGATTGTAGGCGGTGGCCTGGCCGGAATGGCCACGGCGGCTGCCTTGCAGGGCAAGGGCTACCGCTTGGCGTTGCTGCAGGCTGCGCCCCCCAGGGCGGGCTCTGCAAGCCAATGGGATAGCCGGATATATGCCGTGACGCCGGGCAATGTGGATTTCCTGCAAAAAATCGGCGCCTGGCAACACATGGATAGTGGACGGATTGCACCCATCCACGCCATGCGTATTTGGGGGGATGCATCGAGTTCCGGTGCGCCATCCCTTGAATTTGATGCTTACCAGGCCGGTTTGCCGGAGTTGGGGGTGATTGCGGAAGAAGGCCACATGTTGGCGGCGCTGGGCCACGCACTGCATGAGGTTGAAATTTTATGCCCCGCCGTGGGCAAGTTCATCCGCTGGGAGTCCAGCAATGCCTTGCTGCAACTAGAGGGTGGACGGAAAATCACAGCCCGACTGGTGGTGGGTGCGGATGGCGGCAACTCCTGGGTCAGGCAGCAGGCCGGGGTAGGCGTGGAAGCCACCCCCTATGGGCAGCAAGGCGTAGTGGCCAATCTCGAGGTGGAAAAACCGCATGGCGGCATTGCTCGCCAATGGTTCCGTCAGGATGGCATCCTGGCCTGGCTGCCATTGCCGGGCAACCGCATTTCCATGGTGTGGTCAGCCTTTGACCAAAAGGCGCAAGCCTTGATGGCGCTTACGCCCGAGGCGCTATGCCATGAAGTGGCGGAAGCGGGCCAGCATGCGCTGGGTGCGCTGAAACTCATCACCCCTGCCGCCGCCTTCCCGCTGGTGATGCAACGCAATACAGCCATGATTGCACCGCGCTGCGCGCTGGTGGGGGATGCAGCGCACCGCGTACATCCGCTGGCGGGCCAAGGCATCAATTTGGGTTGGCGTGACGTGCAGGAACTTGCCTCAACACTGAAAGGTGGCGATCCCGGTGAGTGGTCGTGCCTGCGCCGCTTTGAACGGGCGCGCAAGGCTGACGTGCTGGCCATGCAGGGCGTAACCTTTGGTTTACAGAAGCTGTTTAACAACGACCTCTCAACACTGGGCTGGTTGCGCAACGCCGGCTTGTCAGCAGTCAACCATATTGCACCGTTAAAACGAATATTGATGGCGCACGCCGTCACCTGACTTCACCTGAAAGGAAAATAATGCTTAAAAAAATTGCTGCCGCCTTGTTGCTGCTTTTGGCGGTAACTTCCGCACTGAGTGATGAGGCTGCCATCCGCAAGGCCATGCAGGCCACGTTTCCCAAGCAGAAACTGGTCAGCATCAGCAAAACCCCCATCACCGGAATGTACGAGGTGGTAGTGGGCGAGCACATTATTTACACCAACGAAGACGCCAGCCATTTCATCACCGAAGGGCATTTGTGGGATGTAAAAGAACAGCGCGACCTGACGGCGGAACGCAAGGACGAACTGGAACGTATTGATTTCAACGCGCTGCCGCTGGATCTGGCGATCAAGGATGTGCGCGGCAATGGCAGCCGAAAAATTGCGGTGTTTTCCGACCCGGACTGCCCGTTTTGCAAACGTCTGGAAAAAGAAGGGTTGCGCGATCTCACTGATGTAACTATTTACACTTTCCTCTTTCCTCTTCCGATGCACCCGGATGCCCCGGCAAAATCCAGAGCCATCTGGTGTGCGCCTGACAAGCTGAAGGCTTGGCAGTTGTGGATGATTAAAGGGTATTTACCTCAAGGCTCCAGCGCTTGCGTGCCACCGCTGGAAAAGATTTCGGCGTTGGCGAAAAAAGTCAGCGTCGACAGTACCCCCATCCTGTTTTTCTCGGATGGCTCAAGATTGAGGGGGGCATACCCTGCCGAAGATATCGCGCAGGCATTGGAGAACGCCTCAAGAAAACAAAGTAAATAGAAAAACCCCTGCAAGTGTATTGACTTATTGAAAAACATTGGATGAAAATGCGCGCAGGCGTTTGAGTTCATTCTGTTTTTCGCGATTCATCGTCGTGCGTTCAGGGTTGGAATACAAACTTTTTGGGGTGCCTCCCCGATACGGGCAAGGAAGTTAGCAATGGCAACTGGTATTGTTAAGTGGTTCAACGACGCCAAGGGGTACGGCTTTATCACTCCCGATGGGGGTGGTGACGATTTGTTCGCGCACTTTTCCGCGATCAACGAAGCCGGGTTCAAGTCACTGAAAGAAGGCCAGAAAGTGACTTTTGACATTATTGACGGTCCCAAGGGCAAACAGGCTTCGAATATACAAAAAGCCTGAGTTTTACCGCTTTCATGTGAAAACGCCCTGGTGAATGCCAGGGCGTTTTTTATTGCCAAAACAGGGAAGCCAACTACATCTGGCGGATAATTTCTTCGCCAAACGCACTGCAACTCACCTGGGTTGCACCTTCCATCTGGCTGGAGAAATCGTAGGTCACGCGCTTGCTGGCGATTGCCTTGGCTACCCCTTGCAACACCAGGTCGGCAGCCTCTGTCCACCCCATGTGACGCAGCATCATCTCGGCGGAGAGGATGAGTGAACTGGGGTTGGCAATATCCTTGCCGGCAATCTTGGGGGCGGTGCCGTGGGTAGCTTCGAACATGGCCACGGTGTCGGAGAGGTTGGCGCCTGGTGCAATACCGATACCGCCCACCTGTGCGGCCAGCGCGTCGGAAACATAATCCCCATTCAGGTTCAGGGTGGCAACCACATCGTGATCTTCCGGATGCAGCAGGATTTCCTGCAGGAAGGCATCAGCGATGCAATCCTTGATAACGATGCCATTGGGCAGCTTGCACCATGGTCCGCCGTCAATTTCGGTTGCACCGAATTCCTTTTTGGCCAGCTCGTAACCCCAGGTTTTGAACCCACCTTCGGTAAACTTCATGATGTTGCCCTTGTGGACAATCGTGACGGACTTGCGATTGTTATCAATGGCGTACTGGATGGCTTTGCGTATCAGGCGTTGGCTGCCCTCTTCGGATACCGGCTTGATGCCGATGGCAGAAGATTCCGGGAAGCGGATTTTCTTGGTGGCGCCTATGCTTTTCAGGAACTCCATCACCTTCTTCACGTCGTCGCTGCCCGCCGCCCACTCGATACCTGCGTAAATATCCTCGGTGTTTTCACGGAAAATCACCATATCGGTCTTTTCCGGATGCTTGACCGGGCTGGGCACCCCCTGGAAGTACTGCACCGGGCGCAGACAGACATACAGGTCAAGTTCCTGCCGCAGGGTGACGTTGAGGGAGCGTATGCCACCACCCACCGGTGTGGTCAGCGGCCCCTTGATGGAAATGACGTAGTTGCGGACAGCTTCCATGGTTTCTGCCGGCAGCCACTCACCGTATTCGGTCAGCGCCTTTTCGCCAGCAAAGGCCTCTACCCAGGCGATAGAGCGCTTGCCCCCATAGGCCTTGCTAACAGCGGCATCCACCACTTTTTTCATGGGTGGGGTAATGTCCACGCCAATGCCGTCACCCTCAATAAATGGGATAATCGGACGGTCGGGCACGTTCAGGCTATTGTCAGGATTGACAGTGATTTTTTGCCCGTCGGCGGGGATGACAATTTTGTGTGACATTCAATGGCTCCTAGATGCTGATTCTTTTCAACAAACCTTTTAACGTGGTCTGCCAGTTCAGCAAGCACGAATTGCACCAGACACTGAAAGACTACATTCAGGTGCCAGGGGTGTATGCGGCGGGAAGGCTGGATACCGACAGTGAAGGCCTGCTCATTTTAACCGATGACGGGCCTCTGCAACATCGGCTTTCAGACCCTCGGCACAAATTGCCCAAGACCTATTGGGTGCAGGTGGAGGGAGCGCCTGACGAGGAAAGCCTGGAGCCGCTACGGCACGGCGTTGACCTGGGGGATTTTGTCACCCGTCCCGCAACAGTTCGAATCATGCCTGAGCCAGCCGGGCTGTGGGCACGAATTCCACCTATCCGCGAGCGCAAGGCTATTCCCACCACCTGGCTGGAACTGGTGATCAGCGAGGGCAAGAATCGTCAGGTCAGGCGCATGACCGCCAAGGTGGGCTTCCCCACGCTCAGGCTGATCCGTTACGCTATAGGTGAATATACGTTACAAGGGCTCGCTCCTGGCGAAATAAAAGTGATTGGCAAGCCTGTTGCTTGTAAACCAACATCGAAGAGGATGCGTTTATCATGATGAAACCGGTTGCAATATTTCGCCACGCACCAACCGAAGGGCCGGGCTATTTGGCCACCTTTCTGGATAGCAGGGAGATCCCCTGGCGCTTGATCCGTATTGATGCGGGCGATCCTTTGCCCGGCCATTGGGGAGATTTCAGCGGACTGGTGTTCATGGGTGGCCCCATGAGCGTGAATGACGACCTGCCCTGGATACCACCCGTTCTGGCACTGATTCGGGGCGCAGTGACAGATGGTGTCCCGGTTTTGGGGCACTGCCTGGGCGGACAGCTGATGTCAAAAGCACTAGGTGGACAGGTAACGCGCAACCCGGTGAAGGAAATTGGTTGGGGTACGCTGCATACGTTGCCGGATACGGAAGCCACACGCTGGTTTGGGACAGAAAATGATTTTGAGGGTTTTCATTGGCATGGTGAAACTTTCAGCCTGCCTGCAGGGGCGGTTCGTATACTGTCCAGTGACTACTGCGAAAATCAGGCCTTTGCATTGGGGTCACATCTGGGTTTACAGTGGCATATGGAAATGACCTCTGAAATGGTAAGGACATGGTGCGAGATTGGAACGGCAGAGATCGCCGGAGCCATTTCCAGCCCCGGCGTACAACCAGTTGATGAGATTCTGCGCGGATTGGATGCCAGAGTGGGGAACCTAAACCAGGTTGCCGAGAGAATATATGCGGAATGGATAAAAAATTTGGTTCCTTGATTATTGTGATGTGCCTGGAGCGGGGCGATGGTGTACAATGCGCCCCGATGGATTTTCCTTATTTACAAAATGGAGTTCGACATGATGCGTAAAACACTCTCTATCCTGGTGGCTGTTATTGGTCTTGTTAGTCTGCCTGCAATGGCGGATGTAAATGGTGCCATCACCCTGTCCAAGAAGTACGCCAATATCGCCAAGGTTATCAATAAGGATTACAAGGGTCCCGATGCCGCAGCTGGCAAAGCTTTTTTCAACCGTGAACTGTCCCTGAAGGGCAAGCCGGTTTCCTGTTCTTCCTGCCACACTGCCAACCCAGCCGACAAGGGCAAGCATTCCGCAACCGGCAAGGAAATCCTGCCGCTGGCGCCTTCTGCCAATACCAAGCGTTTCAGTGACCTGGATAAGGTGGAAAAGAATTTCGAAAAGCACTGCCTGGAAGTGATTGCGCGTGATTGTACCGCTGCTGAAAAGGCAGACTACATTGCCTACCTGTTGACCGTTAAGTAATTTGGCGCAATGGTTGTACAAAGGGCCGCTCCAT
>WBZT01001892.1_pt1 | contig 14961 bp, 9 predicted proteins | sample 5204241 | NCBI WGS metagenome assembly WBZT01 (sample SAMN12344358, study PRJNA552823) | activated sludge metagenome | biome: Activated sludge suspended growth; feature: Nitrification reactor; material: Wastewater; isolation source: activated sludge from nitrification reactor of wastewater treatment... | reverse complement strand
CGGCGGCGTGCTGGAGGAAGTCGGCGGAGCAGCGGGCCCGGGCTGTTCGGGCTGCGGCGCCAAGACCACCGGCAGCGGATAGCGCAGTTTCATCACATCATCCACCAGCACTTCCACGTAATAAGTACCCGGCACCTTGAACTCAACTTGCGGCAGCATGGTGACGTTTGTGGCGTTCATGACCGCATCCTGAAGGGTAAATTTCACTTCCCCCTTGCGAATCACGGTGGATTGATCCGGGGCCACCAACCGGACGCATTCGGTGAACTGGCCCACACCGGCGGTCCAACGATTGAACACGCACAGGCGCAGTGCCACCACCGGCAGCTTGGGCACGCGGATGAAATTGAGCACGCCCAGCAAAATAAAATTGCCGGTGACTTCCTGCCGGATGTCGTCGCACAGGAGCGAACATTGCAGGTCGGGGAGAATTCGGGTCGGGTTCATAAATGGTTACAGTGTCAGGGCCTCAAAATATTTCCCGGGAAAACCGCAGGCGGGGTTCGCCGCAATCGGCCACCCGGCCGTGGCCATTGCGTCCCAAGCGCCCGTGCTTGAAGCCATGAAACCAGCCATGCCTGTCCCTCAGGGGCGGCAACGATTTCACAGCAGTTCTGACGGCGCAAGCACATTCCCACCCGCCGCCAAATACCGCGCGGAATCGCGCTTGCCTTCCGCGCCGCTTTGGCCAATGGTGGCGTCGTCTTCCCGGAGTTTTGCAGGAGACTTTCGTTCCCCTTGCCGCAGGCGTGGGTTTATGGAAGAGAAACGCAAAAACAGTTTCCCCATCAACTGGCCGAGTGTCGCGTTGCTCCTGGCGCTGGCCGGCAATCTCCTCTGGCTGCAATCACCACTGCACAGTTCGCGGCCCGCGGAAACCGCGCGCGACGACGGCGTCCGGTTGGGTGAGCAACTGGCCGATGCCCGGCTCTGGCAGGATCCGTTTGAAGCCGTCAGCCGGTTCCTGAAAGCGAACAAGTCGGAGTCGGACCGCCTGCCTCCGTACGCCAATCTAGACGCGCAGATCAAGCGCCGCTGGAAGCCGGAGCAACCCAATCTCGTGTTGCTGCCGGTCATGGTGACGGGCAGTCAATATGCCGAGGGCGGCGAATGGCGCGTGCGCTCGCGCTTCGCGGTTCTGTCTGGACTGGAGCGGGCGGGCTATGTGCCCGAGGATTGCGACCATATCGGTTTCTGCAAAATCGCTTGGCCCGACGGCGCCAGCTTGGGCAGCAATCAACCGCCAGCGGCAATTCCCCTGCCCCAAGCCGAAACCAACGCGCCGGTGACGCTGACCGTGCCTTTCGAGTGGCTGGTGCGTTATGATTCGAGCAAACCGGACTCCGCAAAAAGTTACGTTCTCCTTCTCTGGTTGCACGAAGAGTTGTTCGCGGATCTTCCGCTGACGCGCCTGGCGCTGCTCATTCAAAAATGGCGGCCCGCCGCGGAAGCCCCCAACCCCCTGGCACCGGTGAAAATCATCGGCCCGTGGGGGTCGACGACGTTACGCGAGATGTTCCGCGAGGACACCACGCGCCAGATTGCCGGGCCGGGCTTGACCAACTCGGTCAGTAACATACTCAACCACGTGACGGTGTACTCAGCGAGCGCCACGGCAGCGGACTGGCGGCTCGTGGGCACGAGCACGCGGCCCCACACGAAAGCTCCCCGGACGGAAATCGCCAGCAATTTTCGCGAGAAGACCGCCGGCCTCCGGTTTGTGAACGCGACCTGCACGGACGATCAACTGGCGGGGCAACTCGTGGAAGAGTTGCGCCGACGGGGAGTGGATTTGAGCGAGACGGGCCATCGCGTGGCGTTGATCTCGGAGTGGGACACGTTCTATGGCCGCGCTTTGCCGCAGTCGTTCACCAACGCAGTCGCGCAGTTGACGAATAACCGCCCGGCCAATGCCACCGAGTCCGTCTGGAGCTTCACCTATTTGCGCGGACTGGATGGCCGGCTGGCCGGACGGGAAAATGCCGCGGATTCGCCCGGCCCGAAAGACAGCGGGAAGACCCTGCCTTTGGAGCAACTCGAACGGCCCGAAGGCAACAGCCAGCTCGACTACATCCCGCGCTTGGCCGCCGCACTCAAGGCGCGGGAACAGGAATCCATTCGCCGGTCAAAACAGTCCGTCCTTCGGCTTCACGTGAATGGCAAGCTCGACGCCATCGGGCTGCTGGGCAGCGACGTTTATGACAAGCTGCTGTTGCTGCAATCCCTGCGGCAGCGTTTTCCCGACGTGATCTTTTTCACGACGGACCTCGACGCCCGCCTGGCCCACGTCAGCCAGATGCCGTGGTCGCGTAATCTGATTGTGGCGTCGAGCTTCGGCCTTGCGCTGCATCCGGACTTTCAGGGCGCCGTGCCGCCGTTTCGCGATTCGTATCAAACCGCCGCGTTCCTGGCCGTGCAGGCCGCGCTCGGCACGTTCACCGCGGAACTCACGAACGCCCTTTCGCCCCGGCTGTTCGAGATCGGGCGTTATGGCCCTTACGATCTGAGCGTGGCCACCAACGCGGCGAAGTTGCAGCCCCCGCGCCCGAATCAATTCGCCGGCGCGTCGTCGCTGACGCTGCTCGTGCTGGGCGTCATGACGCGCTGGCTGCCGCCGGTGTGCCTGGGATTGGTACTGCTCGGACTGATGAGCTGGCAAACGCGGCGGCGGGTTGAAGTTCTGCTCAAGAGCCGGCGAGTTTTGCGCGCGCTCCTTGTCACGCTCGGTCTGCTGCTGATCTACGTCGCGTGGGTATTGCGGGAACACCTCTCCCTGGAAGGCGAACCGTTCTCGCTGCTGGCGGGCATCAGCATCTGGCCCACGGAGTTCATCCGGCTGGCCGCCACGCTCCTCGGTCTCGCGCTCGTCTTCAAAGCGATGCGCGACCTGCAAAAGGACACAAACGATCTGGTGCAAGAGTTCGGGCTGGAACCGCCCGGAAGATTTCAGGACGAAAAACGCGAACGAATCGGGATCGCTGACTTCAGCCTCGAAGATCCGACCAAAACCGAAGCGCAGGACGGCGAGGCGATTTGGAAGCAATATAATCTCTTCGGCCAGCCGGCCAGCCGCTGGCGGCGCTGCGGCGCGGTGATGCTGGCGTACTTTGTCTTTGCGCTGGCCTTGTTCCTCGCGCTCGGCGTGCCGTTCATCCCGGGCCGCGGGCCGGCGAGTTTCATCCTGGACAAAGTGGCGGTCATGGCCACGGTGGTCGTCTTGATCGTGGTGACGTTCTACGTGATGGACGCCACGCGCCTTTGCACGCGACTGATCGAACTTCTCAGCCAGCACGGGGCAACGTGGCCGACGGAGAAGACCGAGCAGTTCCAGAAAAGCGACAAGTTGTGGAAGCTCGCCAACGAGGAACAAAACGAGTGGACGACGATCCGGTTCATCGCCCGGCGCACCGCGGCCATCGGCTGGATGATCTACTATCCGTTCCTCGTTCTGCTGCTGCTCATCATCTCGCGCAACTATTTCTTCGACGCCTGGCACTGGCCCGCGTCGCTGATCATCATCCAGGGTTTCAACGTTTCCTTCGCGTTGTTCAGCGCGGTGCATTTGCGGCGCACGGCGGAGCGCGCCCGGCAACGCGGTCTGGCCCGGCTCAACGAGCGGCTTTCGCGGGAACTCGGTTCGCTCCCTGACGGCAAGACCAGTTCCAATCGCGCGGAACAAATCCGCCTGGTGATGCGCCTGATTGAAAACAACGAAGACGGGGCATTCGCGCCGCTGGCCAATCATCCGATCATCGGTGCGCTGGCCATGCCGTTCGGCGGGGCCAGTCTCATGGCCGCGCTCGAATTCTTCGCCACTCACTGAAACAGCCACCGGCTTCATTCTTGACCGGGTTTTGCGCGCCGGGCAGCATCGCCTGCAATCGCGTCGGCCAGCCGGAGCAAATCATGCTCACTCGCAACGCGGCGAATCGTGCCCGGGGAACAGCCACAGAACCAACTTGTCGGATCGCCGTGCGCGAAGTCGCCTTTCGCCCCGGCGGGAATCCGCCTCTGGATCCTGCTCTGCGCATCCCTCAGCGCGGTGGGCTGGATACTCTCCCTGCTCGGGCAATTGAATGCAGCGGGCTACGGGGTTGCGCTCGCGGCGCTAGCCGGTGCCGGTTGGTGGTGGTGGCGCACAGCCGCCCCTCCTTCGATCCGACCGACACGCGGGAAACAGCGCTTCCGCCGCCTTTTCCCGTTTTGCTTTCTCACGCTGGCCGCGCTTGCGCTGCTGGGCGGAGGGCTGTATCCGCCGGCAAATTTCGACGGGCTCGCCTACCGCACCCCGCGCGTGTTGAACTGGCTGGCGGCCGAGCGCTGGGTCTGGGTGCCGGATTTTCGCGGCTGGCTGAACACGCGCGCGTGCGCTTTCGAATGGGTCACGGCGCCGGTGCTGCTCTTTTGCCGAACCGACCGGCCGCTCTTCCTCATCAATATTATTTCGTTCCTGCTGCTGCCGGGTCTCGCGTTCGGGCTGTTGACGCGGTGCGGGCTGCGGGCCCGGGCGGCGTGGCATTGGATGTGGCTGCTGCCCTCGGGCTATTGTTTTCTGCTCCAGTCTGGCAGCATCGGCAACGATCTGTTCGGTGCGGTTTTTGCGCTGGCCACCGTGGATTTCGCGTTGCGCGCCCGCGTCTCGGGCCGCCCGGCGGACGCCATGTATTCGGTGCTGGCCGCCGCATTGATGACCGGAGCGAAGGTCAGCAATCTCGTACTCTTGCTCCCGTGGATGATCGCGCTGCTGCCGGGCTGGCGTTTGTTTTTACGCCACAAGGCGCTCACCTTGGGGACCGCCGCGCTGTCGGCCTGGTGTTCTTATCTACCGACCGCCTGGAATAATCACCGGCACGGCGGCGATTGGTCGGCACAATCCATTGAGAGCGCCTTCCAGCACCCGCCCAATGCGCCGATTTATTTCGCGCGCACCGCCGTGCTGCTCACGACACAGAATCTCACGCCGCCCGTCTGGCCTTGGGCGGAGGCCTCGGAGCGGTTCGTGCAACGGGCGCTGCCAACCTCGTTCAAGAACTGGCTGGCCCGCGAACAAACCAGTCCAACCTGGAGCCATTTCACGTTTCGCGAACTGGCCCGGGAAGAAGAAGCCGGGTGGGGCTTCGGCCTCAGCGTACTGGTGCTGGTGTCCTTGCTCGGCCCCGGCCGGCGGACAGCCCTGGCCCGCTTGCATGCCCCCGGCCCGGCGGCCGAGCGCTGGTGGCGGGCGGTGCTGCTGCTCGCGCCGTTTGGCTCGTTGGCGGTGTTTATGGGTAAAGCAGCCCTGACCACCGCCGCCCGCACGATTGCGCCATTTTACGGTTTGCTGCTGCCGGCGCTGCTGTTTGCCTCCGGCATTGAAACCCAAGTTCGCAAACGGTGGTGGCGCGGGCTCGCCGTTTTCGTTTTCGCCTCCGCCGCTGTAGGGGTGATCCTGATTCCCGAACGGCCGCTGTGGCCGGCGCAAACCGTTTTGGCCGGGTTGAGCGAACGTTTCCATTCCCCCTCGTTGGCCCGGGCGGCAACCGTTTACGGAACTTATCGCGACCGTTCCACGGTGCTGGCGCCATTGGTGCGCGAGCTGCCGCCCACCGAACGCGTGGTCGGGCTGCTTGGCATCACCGAACCCGAGACCACTTTGTGGCGGCCTTTCGGCTCGCGGCGGGTGGTGCATGTTCTCGCCGGCACAAATCCCACGACGCTGCAACACCTCGGCATCACCTATGTTATTGCCAATGCGGGCACGGCGGAATCCGTGCTGCAGCGTCCCCTGCCGGGCTGGCTGGAGGAATTCCACGGTTCGGTCGTGACAAATATTTCCCTGCGCGTATTCGCCTCCGGCCCGCCGGACACCTACGCCGTGATCAAACTCCAGGCGCCTGCCGCCACCGCCCCTGAAGCCCAACCCGGCATGCCGGGCAGGGGTTCAGATTTTTTTTGAATAAGTTCCCGTGGTTCTCTATCGTATTTCCAGCGAATGAAACTCATGAAAACTGAAACCTCCGTCCTGGGCCTCATCATTGCCGCCCTCGCGCTTTCCACCGCCAATCCCAGCCTTGTCCGGGCTGCGGAAACTGAACCGCTCAAACTCGCGCTGCCGGCGCCCACGCTCAAAGGCACGCCCGAGGACCTGCCCACCGGCCCGAACATCGAAACCTACTCCGACAAGCCCCGGCCCGACTTTCTCGTTCCCAAAGGCGTGAAAAACGTCGCCGCCGGCAAACCGGCCACCAGCAGCGTCAAGCCGTTCACCGGCGAACTGGAACAGATCACTGACGGCAAGAAGGAAGCCTTCGACTACGATTCCGTGGAGATGAAGAAGGGTGCGCAATGGATCCAGGTGGACCTCGGTGAATCTCTCCCCATCTATGCCGTCGCCCTCTGGCACGACCATCGTTACATCCAGGTGATGCACGACGTGATCGTACAGGTTTCCGACGATCCCGAATTCAAGACCGGCGTCACCACGCTCTTCAACAACGACACCGACAATTCTTCCGGCCTCGGCGTGGGCACGGACCGCGAGTACTTTGAAACCAAGTATGGCCGCATCGTGGATGGCAAAGGCACGAAAGCCCGTTACGTGCGCGGCTACACGAAGGGCAGCAGCCTGAGCGCGCTCAATTGCTGGCAGGAAGTCGAAGTTTACGCGCTGCCGGCCAAATGAACCGGCTGGTCGCCTTGGCCTTGCTGCTGGCCGTTGCCGGCGCGCTGGCCTTGCGATTACCGCATCTCGACGCCCGACCGCTTCACAACGATGAAGCGGTCAACGCCGTCAAAGTTACCGAGCTTTGGCAGCAGGGTAAGTATGCCTACGACCCCGACGAATACCACGGGCCGACCCTGCATTACTTTTCGCTTCCATTTCTCCGGCTGGCGGGACCGGAGAACCCCGATCAACTCAGCGATTCAACTCCTCGCCTGGTCACCGTCGCCTTCGGCACGGGCTTGATTCTCCTGTTGCTGCTCCTCGCCGACGGGCTTGGCCGCACGGCCACCATCTGGGCGGCCGTGTTCACCGCCATTTCACCGGCGATGGTTTTCTACAGCCGTTATTTCATCCACGAAATGCTGCTCGTGTTTTTCAGCGCGCTGACACTGGGCGCCGGTTGGCGGTACTGGCAAACGCGGCTGGCGCGCTGGGCGGTGGTCGCCGGGGTTGGGATCGGTTTCATGTTTGCCACCAAGGAGACTTTCGTGCTTTCCCTGGCGGCAATGCTGGCGGCGCTGGTCCTGATGCTGCTTTGGCAAAGACCTTCGCGCAGCGCGCTCGCCGAAATTCGCGCGGGCGGGCACGTCCGGAATCTGGGTCTTGCGGTGCTGGCGGCACTGGCCGTGTGGCTGGTGCTGTTCACCTCCGGCTTCACCCATTGGTCTGGTCTCGCTGATTCGATTCGCACGTATCTGCCCTGGCTCAAGCGCGCGGGCGGACATTCGCCGCACATCCATCCGTGGCATTTCTATTTCGAGCGGCTGGCCTGGTTTCATCCCGCCCGGAGTCCGGTCTGGAGCGAAGCCCTGATCCTCGCGTCCGCCGCGGTCGGCGCGTTCGTTTCGTTGTTTCGGAAACAGTCGCCCCTGCCCCGCTTCCTCACGTTCTACACGATTTTTCTCACGCTGCTCTACACGGCCATTTCGTACAAGACGCCGTGGTGCCTGCTCGGTTTTTTCCACGGCATGATTTTGCTGGCCGGAATCGGTGTCGAGGCGGTGCTGTCCGCGATTCGTGTCCGGGTCGCGCGGCGCTTCGTGCTGGTGGTGCTCGTGCTGTTGGCGGTTCAACTCGCCGCGCAGGCCGTTCGGGCCGCCAACGGTTTCTCCGCCGACCGCCGGAATCCTTACGTGTACGCGCAAACCGCCCGCGACGTCCTCAGTCTCGTCCAGAAAGTCGAGGACGTGGCGGCGGTGAACGATGCCCGACGGGACACCGTCGTGAAAGTCGTCGCGCCCGGCAGCGACTATTGGCCGTTGCCCTGGTATCTGCGCCGGCTGCGGCACACTGGCTGGTTCGACACGCTGCCGGACGATCCATACGCGCCGATCGTGATTGCCGCGGCGCGGCTGGACGCGCGGCTCGATGAAAAATCCGGGCGCAAATGGGTGATGGCCGGCATGTTTGAATTGCGTCCCGGGGTATTTCTCGAACTCTACGTGGAGCTTGAACTGTGGACGCGTTACGTCGCCACCCTGCCCCGGGAACGGGATTGATTTCCGGGCCTTGCCGCCTTGCCGCTCCGCCGGATTGACCGGCTTCGACCGCTCGCCAGTTCTGGCGATTCGCCGTCGGTAAACAATGCTTTCCCACCCGCCGCCTTTGGGCATAATGTTGTCCGGTTCAGGCGGCGAAGAACAAACTCCAGATGAAAACAAATCGTATCATGCACAACATTTCTGATTGGGTCCTGCTGGTGGCAGCCGGACTGGCGGTGATCATGGCGGCCGGTTGCGCGACCACCTCCGGCAAGGGCAACGGCATCACGCGAGCCTCATTCGGCACGACACCCGACGGCCAGGCGGTGGACCTCTTTACGTTGCGCAACGACAAAGGCGTGGTGGCGCAAATCATGAACTACGGCGGCATCGTCACCACCTTCGAGGTGCCGGATCGGAACGGCAAATTGGGCGACGTGGTGCTCGGCTACGACAACCTCGCCGGCTATCTGAAGAGCACGCCCTATTTCGGCTGCATCGTGGGCCGTTATGGCAATCGCATCGCCAACGCCAAATTCACGCTCAACGGACAGGAGTACAAGCTCGCGCCGAATAACAACGGCAACTCCCTGCACGGCGGTCTCAAGGGCTTCGATAAGGTCGTTTGGGACGTCGTGAAATCCGGCGCTTCCAAAGGCGGTGCGTATCTTGAGTTGCGTTACGTCAGCAAGGACGGCGAGGAAGGTTTTCCCGGCAACCTCACGGTCACCGCGCTCTACACGTTGACGGCGGAAAACGCCCTCCGCCTGGATTACACCGCCACCACGGACAAAGACACGGTTGTGAACCTGACGCAACATTCCTATTTCAATCTGCGCGGCCATGGTGATGTGCTCGGGCATGTGGTGCAAATCAACGCCGACAAGTTCACGCCGGTGGACAGTTCGCTCATTCCCACCGGTGAACTCCGGCCCGTGGATGGCACGCCCCTCGACTTCCGCAAACCCACGGCCATCGGGGCACGGGTGAACGCGAACGACGAACAGATCAAGTTCGGCGGCGGCTACGACCACAACTGGGTGATCAACAAAGCGCCGGGTGAACTCGCGTTGCAGGCGGTGGTCAACGAGCCGGAAACCGGTCGCGTGCTCGAAGTGTATTCCACCGAACCCGGGCTGCAATTCTACGGCGGCAACTTCCTCGACGGCACGATCAAGGGCAAGACGGGCTGGGTTTATCTGCATCGCAATGCCTTCTGCATGGAGCCGCAGCATTTTCCGGATTCGCCCAACCAGCCCAACTTTCCGTCGGTGGTCCTGAAGCCCGGCCAGATCTACAAGAACACCATCATGTACAAATTCTCGGCGCGTTGATCCGCACCACCCCCGCACCATGAAATTGAACCATCTGACTCGTGGACTTGCCGCCGCCGTCGTGGCGCTCGCCGTTGCCGGTTGCGGCAAGAGTGACAGCTCGCCCCATTCCCCGACTTCGCCTTCGAGCGCAACGGGCAAGAAGCTGAAGCTCGCGTTCGTTTCCAACAACGCGGCGAACTTCTGGACGATTGCCCGTCGGGGCACCGAGGAGGCGGAGAAATCGCTCGGGAACGTGGAAGTGCTCTTCCGGATTCCCTCCACCGGCAGCGCGGCCGAGCAGCAGCAGTTGCTCGACGATTTGTTGGCCGCCGGCGTGGATGGCATCGCCGTCAGCCCGGTGGATCCACCAAACCAGACCGCGGCACTCAACAAAATCGCCGAGAAGACGCTGCTTATCACACATGACAGCGACGCGGCGGAGAGCAAACGCGTCTGTTACATCGGCACCGACAACTTCGCGGCCGGCGTCGAGGCGGGCAAGTTGATCAAGGAGGCCCTGCCCAACGGCGGCAAGATCATGGTCTTCGTGGGCAAGAGCGACGCGCAGAACGCCAAGGATCGCTTCGGCGGCATCAAGCAGGAACTCGCAGGTTCGAAGGTTGAGATTATAGACCTCCGCACCGATGACACGGACACCGTGCGCGCCCAGAAGAACGCCGAGGACACACTGGTCAAGTATCCGGACGTGGCCTGCCTGGTCGGTCTCTGGAGCTACAACGGCCCCGCGATCCTGAACGCCGTCAAGGACGGCGGCAAGGCGGGCAAGGTGAAGATCGTTTGCTTCGACGAAGAGGCGGATGTGCTGGCGGGCATTGCCCAAGGTGTGGTTTACGGCACCGTCGTTCAGCAGCCCTACGAATTCGGCAAACAGGCCATCACCCGCATGGCGAAATACATCGGCGGCGACAAGGAAGCGCTCGCGGGCGGCAAACAAATTGTGCCGACGGTGAACATCAAACAGAACAACGTGGCCGAGTTTCAGGCCCGCTTGAAGCAACTGCTCGGCAAGTGATCGGTTTCCGGCGGTCGTCCCCGCGCGACAACGGATGAGGGGAGCACCGCCGCCCCCGTGGCACGGAATGGTTTTGTGGTTGTCGGCTCCTGGCCCAGGCCTATGCGGACCCTGAAAAACTACGCAGGCGCAATTGCGTTCACCGTCCTCGCCCTCGTCAGCGCGCGGGCGGAGGTGAAACTCAACGGCTTGTTCACCGACGGCGCCGTGTTGCAGCAGGGTCGTTCCGTGCCGGTTTGGGGAACGGCGCGCGACGGCGAAAAAGTCACCGTGAAGTTTAAGGACCAGGAAGTTTCCACCGTGGCAAAGGACGGGCGGTGGTCCGTGAAACTCAAATCCCTGAAACCCGGCGGACCCTCCACGCTCACTGTCGTCGGCGACAATGTCATCACCCTCACGAATGTCCTGGTGGGTGAAGTCTGGTTGTGTAGCGGGCAGTCGAACATGGGCTTCCAACTGAACCGCGCGGACAATGCCGCCGCCGCCATCGCCACGGCCGGAGATCCGGAACTGCGCCTGTTCTCTGTGCCCCATGAGTCGGACGACACGCCGCGAACCGACGTTGTCGGCACATGGAAGGAAAGCGCATCGGTCACGGCTTCGAATTTTTCGGCGGTCGCCTATTTCTTCGGACGCGATCTGCGCCGCGCGCTAAAAGTCCCCATTGGCCTGATTGATTCCTCCGTCGGCGGGACGCCAGCCGAGGCGTGGACCGCGCGCGGCACGCTTGAGGCCGATTCCGAGTTGAGAAAGATTTTGGAGTTGCATGCAGAGCGCGCGCAGAAGTTTGATCCCGAGCAGGCCAGGACGCAGCACGCAAAAGAGCTGGCGAAACACAAGGAAGCGGTGGCGCAGGCCAAAGCCGCCGGCACGGTTCCGCCAATCGCCCCGCGGCCGATTGCCGATCCGTCCCGCACGGCGCAGCGTCCGACCGGACTCTACAATGCCATGATTGCGCCGCTGCAACCCTACGCGTTGCGGGGCGTGATCTGGTATCAGGGCGAAGCGAATTCCGGCCGGGCCGAGCAATACCAGAAGTTGTTTCCCGCGCTGATCCAGAACTGGCGGACTGCCTGGGGGCAGGGCGGGTTTCCCTTCCTGTTCGTGCAGATCGCGCCGCACGAAAAGATGACGCCGGAGATTCGCGAGGCACAGTTGCTCACGGCGCAGCGCGTTCCGGCAACGGCGGTGATCGTGACCACCGATGTGGGAAACGCGACCGACATTCATCCGACGCAGAAAGAACCGGTGGGGAGCCGCCTCGCGCTGGCCGCCCGTGCCCTGGCGTATGGCGAGAAGATCGAGCATTCCGGGCCCGTGTTTGATTCCATGAAAGTGGAGGGCGCGCGCGCGGTTTTGAGCTTCACGCACGTCGGCGGCGGACTGGTAGCCAAGGCGGGTGAACTTCGGGGATTCACCATAGCCGGCGCGGATGACAACTTCGTTCCCGCCCAGGCAAGGATCGAAGGCGCCAAAATCATCGTCTCGGCGGCGGCTGTCAGCCAGCCAAAGGCAGTCCGTTATGGATGGGCGCGGGTGCCGGACGTGAACCTGTTCAACCGCGACGGCCTGCCCGCGTCGCCCTTCCGCACGGATCGCCAATGACCATGACGCCGCTTCTTTCCATGCGCGGAATCGGGAAACGATTTCCCGGTGTGGTGGCGCTGGACAACGTCAACCTCGAAGTCGGCCCGGGCGAAGTCCTCGCGCTGTGCGGCGAGAATGGCGCGGGCAAATCCACGCTGATGAAAATTCTCGGCGGCGTCTATCAGCCCGACGCGGGCGAGATTCTGGTGGATGGCCAGCCGGTCCAGATCAACAACGTCACGGACGCGATGAAGTTGGGCATCGCATTCATTCATCAGGAATTGAACGTCCTGGACAATCTCGATGTGGCGGCGAACGTCTTCCTCGGCCGCGAGCCGCTCGTGGGCCCGTTCAAGCTGATTGACCGGAAGAAGATTCACGCGGACACCGGACCCTTCCTGAAACGGCTGGGGTTGAACATTTCCAGCAAGACGCGGCTCGACAAACTTTCGCTCGCTCAGCAGCAAATGGTCGAGATCGCCAAAGCGCTTTCGCTCAACGCGCGCATCATCATCATGGATGAGCCGACGTCGAGCCTCACGCTCTCCGAGACCGAACGGCTGCTCCAGTTGGTGTGTGAGTTGAGCGAATCAGGGGTGAGCGTCATTTACATCTCGCATCGTCTGGGGGAAGTCGAGCATTGCGCGGATCGTGTGGTTGTCTTGCGTGACGGCAAAAACGCCGGGCAATTGAACCAGGATGAAGTGGCGCACGACCGCATCGTGAGCCTGATGGTGGGGCGCGACATCAAGAGCTTTTACGTTGAGTCCACCGCCGCCCGCACGCCGGGTTATCTCAAAGTGCGCAACGCGCGCTCCAGCCGGTATCCGGATCAGGCGGTGTCCTTCGACGCGGCGCGCGGCGAAATCCTCGGCTTCGCGGGCCTGGTCGGCGCGGGCCGATCAGAAATCGCGAAGGCCATCGTGGGCCTCGACGCGCAGGGCGGCAGCGAAGTGACCATCGGCGAGCAGCGCGTGAACATTCAAAGCGCCCGCGAGGCGATTGGACACGGCATCTACCTCGTGCCCGAGGACCGGCGCGGCGAAGGGCTGGTCACCCGCATGACCGTGCGCGAGAACATCACGCTGCCTTCGCTGTCGCGGTTTGCGTCGTGGTTCATGATCAGCCGCGAACGCGAGCGCCAGACGGCGGACGAGCAGATCGGTTCGCTCAAAATCAAGACGCCGGGCTGCGAAGCGGCGGTGATGAATCTCAGCGGCGGCAACCAGCAAAAAGTCGTGCTCGGCAAGTGGCTTTCCATGTCGCCGAAGGTGATGATCCTCGATGAGCCCACGCGGGGCATCGACGTCGGTGCGAAGGCGGAGATTTACCGGCTGATGCGCGCCCTGGCCGACAATGGCGCGGTGATTTTGATGATCAGCAGCGACATGGAGGAAGTGCTGCACGTGAGCGACCGTGTGGCCGTGATGCACGAGGGCCGGATCACCGGCGTGCTGGAGCGCGCCGACTGCAACGAGGAAAACATCATGCAACTGGCGGTGGGCCGCAAGGTCGCGGTGGCAAAACCGACTTTTGCGAACTGACCTGAGCGAATGAAGAAGGAACTTGGATTGTTCGTGCTGCTCGCGGTGTTGTGCTTGACCGTTGTGGGCGTGGACATCGGCAAGCAGTTACGCGACCAGCATAAATTTCACCAGAACTTCCCGGACCAACCAGTCCCATCTCTGACAATGCCACGGTTTCTTACGGCCACAAATCTCACCAATACCGCGAATCTCATCGGCTTGTTCGGCATTTTCAGCATTGGCTTGGGACTTATCATCATCACTGGCGGCATTGATCTATCGGTTGGTTCCATGTTCGCCCTCGGCGGCGTGCTACTGTCCCTAGCGCTCATGGACTGGCACTGGCCCTGGCCGTTGGCGGCGGCGGGCGCGTTGCTCATTCCGATGGCACTGGGCTGGGCGCACGGCGCCCTTGTCACGCGCATGAAGATTCAACCGTTCATCGTGACGCTATGCGGCTTGCTGATCTATCGCGGGATGGCGCGTTTCATTGCCGATGACACCACGAAAGGGTTTGGCAGCTCCGAAGGCTTTGAGATGCTTCGTGACTTGGCGCGCGGCAAGTTGCTCGGGGTGCCAAAACCGTTCGTAATTCTCATCGTGGTTTCGATCGTCATGTGGTTCGTACTGCATCGTTCAACTTACGGCCGATACTTGCTGGCTGTCGGCCGTAATGAGGAAGCCACGCGTTTTTCCGGCGTCAACACGCGCCGGGTAATTGTCAGTTCGTATGTGATCGGTGGGTTGCTCACGGGAATTTCGGGAGTACTCTTTGCGTTCTACACCAATTCCGTCTCGCCCTCGACGCACGGGAATTTCTATGAGCTATACGGTATCGCGGCGGCGGTGTTGGGCGGTTGCAGTCTGCGAGGCGGCGAAGGCTCGATCCTCGGCATCGTGATCGGCACCGCCTTGTTGCGGGTGCTGCAAAATTTGGTGATCCTGCTCAACATCCCCAGCCCGCTGGAATTTGCCGTCATGGGCGCGGTGGTGTTGATCGGTGTGCTGGCGGATCAGCTTTTGCAGCAACGCTCCACGGCGCGGCAAGTTCGGGCGAGTCATTGAGAGTTTTCGAACTCTCCCGCTGTTTCCCGCGCCGAGAAATGGCGGGGACACTGGGGCACGCGCATTGACAACCCATTAGCCAGACGATAATAAACACGAGCGGTTCAGGACCAACCTTATGCAAATAAAACTTGGCGGGCTCGACTACCTGATTCGCCGCGGCCGCGTCGAGCAAGAAGGCTATCTGCGCGTGATGTTCGGCTCGGCCGCGCCCGACACCCCCGGCCTGGACCTGCTGCCGCTGGTGGTG
>WBZT01001891.1_pt1 | contig 14966 bp, 17 predicted proteins | sample 5204241 | NCBI WGS metagenome assembly WBZT01 (sample SAMN12344358, study PRJNA552823) | activated sludge metagenome | biome: Activated sludge suspended growth; feature: Nitrification reactor; material: Wastewater; isolation source: activated sludge from nitrification reactor of wastewater... | reverse complement strand
GGCTCCTCAAGCAGCATCCGGGCAGCTTCCTTGCCGACGTACTTCTCAATCTCTTTCTGCGAGCGCACCCACTTAGCATCGCGCCCCAATGGGCTGCCGTTCGTCGCCTCGATATAGAGACGTTCCTTTGTGGGATCGTACTCAAGAGACCGCACGTCCTTAGCCAGATTATAGCGGGCAGCCTGAATACGGCCTGGCGTGATCGACACGTAATCGACGCCCAATTCGGCGGCATAGCGCAGGAACTCGGCAATGTCAGCAGGGATTGGGGCCTCATTGATTTTATCCAGCAGACTATCGGCCTTGCCGAGGTCATAGAGGGCGGACAGGTCCGGGCAGTCACCGGTGATTTCATAGATAGGGGTTTCGATCTTGCGCGAGTAATTGTCATCGCGGTCCTCATCATCCTCCTCTCCAGGAAGCCCCGTGCCTTCCAGCAACGCCAGCAACTCCTCCCCATCGAAGCCCGTCAAGCTCAAGTCGTAGTCCATGGCTTGCAGGTCTTGCAACTCCAGGGCGAGCATCTCGTGGTCAAAGGCGGAAACGTCTGTAAGGCGGTTGTCGGCGATCACGTAGGCGCGCCGCTTGGCCTCGCTCCAGCCGGTAGCGATCAGGCAAGGAATGTCGGTGATGCCGAGCTGATACGCGGCAAGGATGCGCCCATGGCCGGCGATCAAGTTGCCGTGCTCGTCAATCAGGACGGGAATGGTCCAGCCAAACTCCCGAATACTGGCGGCCAGTTGGGACACTTGCACGGGCGTGTGCACCCGACTGTTGCGTGCAAAAGGCACTAGCTCGGTGATGGGACGCTGGGTGATGGTAGAGGCGGGCCAGGTCATGACGGGCGCCTACTATTGGAAATCTCAATCGTTATTGCTGGAATCATTGGTGTGGCCTATAGTAGATAATTATCATGTTTTTTGTGTTGTAGCTAAAAAGATACGGGAGCCTGAACGATCGCCCTTGCCCACTTCTACCTAGTACCTTTTTAATCAACAACTTACGCAAACAACTCACTTCGCCATCCGCTGCAACTCATAATCGACGGCATCCGCCAAGAGTTTGGGAAACTGCGCCGCCACTTCGCTTTCGGCCCGCTCATAAAAGCCCAGCTTGGCGCTATAAACTCGCGGCGTCACAAACCAGAGCCAGGGAAACCATTCGTCACCAATCTTGGTAAAGATGCCGTTTTCGTCACCTGGTCTGCCGATCACCGCAAAGTTCTGGCCGCGCCGCCCATTGGCCTTCAGATCAGCCAACATGGATGTTATGCCAGCTGCCCGAATATTGCCGTAGGCGTCCAGCTTAACGTTCGCAGCCGGCACCCAGACCTTACTGCTTGGTAAAAAACCGAGCGCCCGTAATGCCAACTCCGATCCGCGCGGTCCGGCGGTATTGCCACCAAAAATTTGCACACCAAGATAAGCACGTTCATTGGCCTGGACTTGTTTGCGACGATCGACGACAAACACACCAGCACCAGGAATACTAGGGGTGCTGACTGTGACATTACCCACCGAAAACGATGTTGCTCCCACTTTCTTGTAAGCAATGGAGGACACCGTAAACGGCGTCGGTCGGTCTAACTCGGTCTTGGCCTGCTCGCGTTCGGCAACCATGAGCTTATAGGCCATCTGGTTTTGCGCCCGTTCACTGGCCCGCTCCAATCCTGGCCCTAGGTCCGCAATCATGGCCTTCACCGAGTCCAATCCTTCCAGCCGAATAGCATCAGCCATGGCTCACCTCCAATTCTGCGGGGACGTGATGACGACACGGGGCATCATGGCAGTGATACGCCGGGCGCATGATGTTGTAATGCCGCTCCGCCTTGGCCTCGCGCTCTAGCCAGCGTCGGCATGTTTCTCTTGGCTGGCACTGGCTATCCCAGCAACGCGGCTCGGAAACGGGCAATGGCTCAGTCATCGGCTGATCTCCAGAATATCCACCTTCACCCCGGCCTCACGCAACGCCATCACGCCCAGTTCAATCGACTCACCCCACCTGTCAGCCAGGTCCGCCGCTGGCGCGGGAGCGACGACGCGGGCAATGCCGGATTGGATGAGTGCGGAAGCGCACTGGCTGCAAGGTGGGAGAGGCCACAAATACACCGTGCAGCCTCGCAATGATCGCTCGGCACTGATCAGCATATTAATTTCAGCGTGAACTGTGAGGCTATAACGAGTGGTGCGGTTATGCAGACGTTCTGGCGAATCTTCAACCCGGCGACTAAGCCCATTGAAACCGGAAGCCACCAGACGCTTGCGACTATCAACTGCCACGGCGCCGACGCCAGTACTCGGGTCTTTGGAAAATGATGCAAACAATTTTGCAACCTGCATCCACCTGTAATCCCAATCAGCCATGCGTATTATCTGCCCAAATTTTGCCTCTTTTTACGTAGCCAATATTTGACCTGCTAACACCATAATCGACTGCTATTACATGATGCGGTCTGTCATCTTGGCGTATTTTATTAGCTAATTCCATAGTCAGTTTAACGCCTCGCTTGTTTCTGTTCTGGTCTGTGTACGTTGACCATTTACAATTTTCCTTGCAATATCCAAGATTGTTATCAATTCTGTCAAGCGTTAGACCACCAGGATTGTTTCCCATGTCTTCTAAAAAGCTCTCGAAGACACTCCATCTATCGCATATAGAAATACCTCTTCCGCCATAGTTGGCGTAAGGCTGGCTATTTTCCTTGTTGCAGCGCAAGTTCATGGCTACCCATGCGCGATAGGTTGGATCGGATTTTTGGCCATCGGCTCTTTTTCTGCGCCCATGTGTCGTTCTTGCAAGTACATTTGCCCTAGATACTTCACGAGAATAACATCCGCATGATTTTGAAATTCCGCGCAGCAAATTATAAATAGATACTGCACAGGTATTTCCGCAATCACACAAGCAATCCCAGTGTTTTGTACTTTTTTCTGATCTGCTAACTGCAACCAGTCTAAAAAACCTTTCACCAGAAATGTCTTTGTCTTTGATTGCCGTTTTGGTACTCTGTAAAACAGTCATGGCATGAACTCCTAACGGTTCAAGTTGTGATGAGGGGTCACGTCAGGGTCTCAGTCCTGGCGTGATTCCGTTATTATACAGCATCATAAGTACAAAACCCCGCTAAAATGCGAAGTTTTACGCAGCCGGTAGTTGGATCACGGCTCCACGACGCCACCAGCCGGCAAAGATCCATAAACCGCGCGTCCCATTTATCCAAGAGTCACCTCCGACTGCCCCAAGTAGCCGCTTATTGCTTCTTTAGCCGCTACGTAGCCACGCGCCATAGTCACCTGGTAGCCCTGGGTACTTAATCGCTTCATAACCGCCTTCTGGACGCTGCTAGCGGCTCCAGTAGTGGTTTTCATCTCCAGAAATAGCCCGTGTTTGTCACCGGCTGGCACTGCCAAGAATAAATCTGGGATACCGGGTAGCACGCCTTCGGCCTTGAGGAGAGCAGCCGTTGCCGGATTTCTCTTACCACCGTTGGGGATGGCGAATAGCAACCCCGCCAAGTGCGGATAGATGATTCTGAACCAGGCAACGGTTAGGACTTGGTGGTTGTGCTCAGTCATACCAGTTTTTCCGCCAGGGTGATGACATCATCAAGCATCAGCAATGTGATTTTGCTTGATGCAAATATGGCGCGCACTTGATCAATCGTTGCGCCTTTTCCCGTATAGGTGCCCTGCCTTGCATACCTAGGTATACATACACGTCTGAGGTGTACACGTCATTTATTCTTTACTATCATATACTTGTATACCTTGTATACCTTGTATACCTTGTAATAAGTTCTAAGTAAAAATATACAGAGTGATCATGCTGTGTTTTTTTTGCAGAGCTATAGGGGGCTGTTTTTGAGAGATAGGTATACATGGTATCCAACATATTGTTATTACTGATAAAAATGAAAATTTTTAGGTGTACAGAGGTATGCACAAGGTATGCAGGTATGCACGTTTACGGCGGCGGTATGTAGATATTTCGTCCACCACGCCTAACTTTTACCCACCCATGACGACGCAAGATAGCTCCAGCGCGCATCTCATCACTGCGGGTTTGACGGCCCTTGTCAATCTTCAGGCACATGGTTAATACGTCACTGGTTGTAGTTTCCATGCTTACACCTGGCATACCAGCGCCAACCGCATTTTTGATGTCGTCCATGTATTCAATAACGGGTTGTTCCCACGGATCTCCTGAATATATAGATTCTTGGTGCGCTTCAGCATCCGGTATTTCCCACCAGGTTTCGCCCTGGCGAAAGCGAATAACCGCCTCGGCCCATAATTGATCACGTGCATAACCTACGCCGGTAATATCTATCTGCTCGGTGATTTTGATGGGAAGAAAACGACGTGCCCCGGTGGCATCGGTGTGCCAATCATCACGGTTGGTGCCGCCGACAAAGACGCACTGACGTGGAAAGGCCCGCGACATCCGCCCGTAATGAGGACGATAATTGTCGGATTGGGAAGTAAGGATGCGTTTTATTTGGGTAGCTTCAGCGCGTGAAAAGGCGTCAAGTTCTGCAAAATCTAGGCACCAATAGCCGCGCATTCCAGAATAAAAATCCTTGTCATTGAGGCTGGCTGTGACCTCAGAGCACCATTCCCCAAACAGAGTCAACCATAGCTGTGACTTACCCTTTCCTTGTGGAGACTCCAAAATAACCATCGTGTCAACTTTGCAGCCTGGCTTAAAAATACGGGCAACGGCTGAAACAAACAGGCTGCGCGCCACAGCGATGTGATAATTATCGCGGACGCTTCCGCAAAAATCCTCAAAGAAATTAGGAATCCGCTCATTACCATCCCATGTCAGGGTTTCCAGGTAATCGCGAACAGGATGAAAAGTGCTATGACTGGCTACCACTTGCAAAGCATCCATCACATCAGCAGTTGGCACTTTTTCAGGAATCCATTGCTTTTCGAGTAGCGCCTTGATGGCAATAGGTCCGATGTCATCCATATCCTGGCCATCAATAGCCGGCTTACCCGAGAATTCATTAAAGCGAAAACGTCCTTTGAACTCCTGGTCATTCTTGAGTATCAGAATGAGATTATGGACACGGCAGGGAATGGCCTGGGTGCCATCCTTTTTGTGATGAATGATGAGATCCGCGCGCCAATCATCATTCTCAACCGCTTCTATTCCAAGGATAGCCTCCCGCACTGCCGCTAGACCTTGCGCCGCGTGCAAGTCGTTAAAGTCATTGATGCCGTTTCCTGGCAGCACCATTCGTCCTTGAACCACTGCCGCCGCGAGTTCTGCGCCCTTAATACCCGCTGGGTCATCATCAGCACAGATAATTATTTCCGCCGTGGCATTGAGTGCACGGATATGTTCCGCCGCCTTGGGCAGATTACCTGCCGAAAACGCCACCACGGCCACCACTCCCAGGGCTTCACGCACGCTTTGGGCGGTTGCTAGGCCCTCGGCAATCACTACTCTGGTTGCTCCTTCCAGCTTGCCAAGCACATGAAAGCAGCCGCTAACCTGGCCGCCGCGCATGAACAGCTTTTGATAAGCCGGGTCATGGGGAATGATTTGCAGACTGCGCATGACGCCTGCGCGATTGCGCATCGGCACCAGTAATCCCGACATCAAGCGGTCATTGCCTTCAAACCCGAACAACTTGGACGAGACGCCATCCACGGACAGCACGCCTTCCGGGCAGGTAATGCCCTTGCGCATCAGGTAGGGCGTCACCTCCTTCGGTTTTCCCATCTCATAAATGCGTTGTGCCCGTAACGCCGCCTGTTCACGGTTCTTAGTCATCTCCGCCAGGGCCTTATCCTTATTGGCCTTGATCGCCTGCAATTCCGCTTCCGTTAAGACGCGCCCGGAGCCATTACTCCAGCGATGCACTTCACCATCACGCCATGAACCAAAGGCGGCCGCCTTACCCTTGGCATCATCAAAGGCGATATACCAACCGTCATGGCTATGCGGCTTATCAAGATCGGTAGGGAATCGTTTGATAACTCCTTCCCAAGCAATCTCGCGTGGGGCAGCGAATCCTTTATCCATCATCGCTTCTTGCAATGTCATCAGGCGTGCTCCTTCCACCAGGCGCCGGTATGGCGTGGCAGACAGTCACGCAATATCCCATCATCGAACTGTTCCTTGAGACGCCAATAGGCCCAGCCGCGCTTGCGACCGTGGCGTTTGGCCTCATTGATAAGGCGCTTGTACTCGTTGGTGACAACCACCTTGATGGGGATCTCGTCGCCCATGGCGACCAGAGCATCGCTAGTAGTCGTGGGGATATATGCCTCATGATCCTCGGGGAGTATTTGTGGCACATCGGCATAAGCGGCTTGGCAGGATGGGCAATGCACGGATTTGACGATGGCGATTCCATCTATATTGGTACAAGTCGTTTTTGCCGGAAAATGATTGCCGCAAACAATGCACTCCGCCGCGTTACATCCAGGGCAAACTGCCATGCCGCGATCCTTTGCAGCTCCCATCAGTAATTTACGAGCTTTAGGATGAAAAGCCTGGCGCAAGGTCGCCTGGACTTCATCCAGCCACAGGGACGGCGATGCTTCAAAGACCATGCCGCACGGCTGGCAAACTTGCTGCAATCCTACGCTGTCATCCTTGCGCTTTTTCGCCATACCCTCCAGCGTCCATTCCCGGTGTAAGTGCGGCTGGCCGTGCAATTGGCAACAGCCGGCATGGTCGATAATCAGCGAAACAGACTTATTGGGTGATGGCCTCATCACCCTGCCAACCATTTGTAAATACATGGTGACGCTCTGGGTTGGTCTGGCCAGAACGACACAGGCTAGGTCGGGAAAATCGAATCCTTCCACGAATACGAAAACATTGACGCACACCTCGATAAATCCCGCGCGCCAATCGGCAATGATCGCCTCGCGCTCGGCTTTAGGCGTATCGCCTGTAACCGTAGCCGCAGAGATTCCAGCCGCTATAAATTCCGCCGTTATATGCTTGGCGTGTTCAACGCCAGCCGCAAATACGGCCGTTGGCTTGCCTTTAGCCAGCCGCAGCCAATTGGCCACGATATCTCCCGTCAATTGCGGCTTATCCATAGCCTCGGCTAACTGGCTCTCGTCATAATCACCACGTCGTGTTCGGACCCCGGACAAATCCGCCGTGGGGCCAACATAGCAGAGCGGCTTGACCAGATAACCCTGCTCGATCAGGTCGGGCACGGTGGCGACGGTCACCATGTCATCAAACAGTTCATCCAGTCCCTTGCCATCCAAACGCTCAGGGGTAGCGGTTAGACCCAGCACGATGGCGCGGGGGTAATTGGCAATAATGGAGAGATAGCTGCGACTGATGGCCCGGTGACATTCGTCAACGATCACCAGGTCCGCATCAGGAAGCTCACGGCGAATCAGCGTTTGCACCGATGCCACCTGGACGGGAGCGGCGGCATGATTCAGACGATTTCCAGCCATGATGACACCGAAATTGAGGACACCCGCATCCACCAGCTTGGCGCACGTCTGGTCGATCAATTCCCGACGATGGGCCAGGAACAGCACGCGCTTACCTTTGGCAATGGACCGCAAGATGAGCATGGTAGCCATCCACGTTTTTCCAGATCCGGTAGGCGATAGCAGCACGATGCGTCGCTTTCCCGTTGGAATCATGACAGTCAATGACTGGATGGCCTTAAGTTGATAGTCTCTGTCTTGATACTTGCTCATGCGATACATCCAGCAATCCGGCTGTAGTATCTTTCTGAGATAACACCAAGCACTTGGCGTTCGTTGCGTGCACCAACAAGATCTTTAATCTTGCTGGCGCCCAACCCAAATGATGAGTGAAGACGGATTGTCCGAACTTGGTCAGCAGTAAGCCTTCCGCTATGACCACAAATCACACGCTCCACAAAATCCGCATCGCTTGCCCACCGTGCGGCACACAGTGGATTAGGTTGTCCTGCTAGTGTGTCGCGGGCCGATAAGTCTTCCACTGCCTTATCGCGATCATTCGCGTTACGGGCAATAATTCCTAGCTTGTGAAGGTATTTGATGCCAGCGTTTCCACCAGGGATCATGTTAAGCCCCAGCGGATATAACGAAACCTGCCCAACAAACTCCTCTTCTAGGCTCATCGCCATATCGTGCGTAATGTCACATACCAACACTTTATGACAAATATCCACATCGCAGTGATTGCGAATAGCGCGATGAAAAAGATATGGAGACCCGCATTTAGCAGATGAGACATGTTGCGCAAACCTTGCGTACCACATCCTTTTGGAAACGCCAATATATCCCAACGGCGTTTCTGTTTGGAAAGAATGCAAATAAATAACGTATTTATCGGCTATAGAATAACAACCCTGCATCAGTGGTGTCAGTGGCACGATAATTTGTGCGGATGCATGACCAATAACCGATGCGGTAGTGATGATTAGCTGGTCGCATAGTAATACGTCTTCATCATTAGACGGCGTTGCAATGCGAATATTCCCTGCTAGCAAGTCAGCCTCAATCCAGAATTTTGGAGGATGACCAACCAGTTGCTCACGCATCAATTTTTTTGCTTCATTGGTGCCAAAAAGCTGGTCAATATTTCTCGCCAAAGAAAAAACATCGCCAGCCCAGTTAGGCACGAACTGAAGAAAATTCTTTATATGCAGGTGTTGGAACTTCACGCCACATCCTCCCGGCAAGAAAACCACGGCAGGAAAATGGCATGAACGGAATGAGGTAGAAAGTCCCCAGAACAGGGGATATCATAGAATTTGGGCATGACGCCTCCAAGCCAGGTTGATTGCCAAGTGGGGGCCACCGATTAGCCGTCGGTGGCTTCCGCGTTTCAGATTATACCGCATTTCTTGTGGGCCAGCGCCTTGCGAATCGCAAACAGGCATCCCACATGCCGCTTGACGCCTTCCCTCCAGTCCTCCGGCACCTGGTCCAGACGCGCGCGTCTTTCGGCCAGGTCTTTGCCGGATTCGACATAGGCATTCCATTCGGGGGGCGAGGAGGGCCATACGCCTAGGCCACATCCTGGAGACCGTATTCTTGGCATTCATCCTCAGCGTCCAGAAAGTCAAAAAGGGTTGGCTGCACCTTTTGATCTGCCACTTGCTTACAATAGAACAAGCCGTCAATGAAATAGCTCTTGCTCAATTCTACACCCACGCCATAGCGCCCCAGCTTGATGGCCCGATAGGGGACCGTCATGAGTCCGCCGAAGGGATCAAAGACAATATCCCCGGGGGCGGAGAGTTGATTGATAACGCGATCAGCAATGTCGAATTGCATTGGGCAGAGGTGCATGGTTTTGCCCTTGTGCTTTTGCTCACCATTGAGGCAGCGCATCCGCGCGATATCCGTCCACACATCCGGGTGCCAGGAGGGCGGCTGCAAGAGCATAAAGGTCACGGGCAGCCTGGCGTCCTCCTCCATATCTTCACCGATCCCGACATGCTGCTCATATTCGTAGATCTCCTCTAGGCCATATTTGCGAAACGCCTTGAAGATCGCGGCATGAGGCATATTGCGAATTTCTTCCGTGGTTGGAAAACGATCACCCGAAGAGCGCGAGAAGCCATGCGCGTCAATCTGCCAGCGGGCGCGGCTGTAACCCGTACCGCGCACACAGGGGCGCTTGTCACCTGGCTTCATCGACTCGCGTTGGCGCTGCGCCCAGTCTTCCCGCTTATCGTCTTCCGTTGCAAATACATCCGGCTTTGACTTCATCACCGGGTCATCGGTATAAGAGCGCGAGGTATCCGTCTGCGGCTTGCGAAACATGAGCAGGTATTCGGGCATCCCGACACCCATCTTGGTGGCGTCCTTACATTGCTCGGTCCAGCCGAGACGGTAGGTCTGATTGTTCTCGCGGACCACATCGGTAACGATGGTTTTCATACCCATGTAGGCGAAGCCATGGCGGGTGTAATGCTCGATACAGCGCGCATGGAACGGGTAAACCGTCTGAAAGCCTAAGCCCGTCATCCCGCCTGGGACAATACGGTCCTTGACATGGATTACCGCCATGCGACCCGGCTTGAGAGTGCGCAACAGCTCCGGGGTGAGGTAGTCCATCTGTTCAAAGAAATGCTCATTCGAATCCGAATGGCCAAAGTCGGCATAGTTGGGTGAGTATTCGTATTGGGTACTGAAAGGAATACTGGTGAGAATCAAGCCGATGCTGTTCTCCGGCATGGTGCGCGTTTCCAGCACGGTATCATTGTGAATGAGATGAAACTTGCTATGGACCACCTCCTCCCGTTCTACCCCGAGTGCCCGCGCCATCGCTTCCGCGCGTGATAGATTGTCGAGTCCGAATTCCTTGATGATGCCCGACATGGTGCGCGTCAGGGTGAGATGCTGCGTCCATTTGCGTTCCAAGGTCTGGCGCACCTGGCGCTCGTTCTCGGTGTAGATCATGTGCAGTTCTACCGGATGATCCTGCAGGAACCGCTGACATCGATGAACACCCTGGATGAAGTCTGCGAATTTGAAGCCAATGCCCGTGAATACCATGGTATGGCTTTGCTGGAGATTGACCCCCGCGCCATACATCTGGGGCTTGCTCACGAAGGCGCGCGTTTTTTTGCTGCGCCAGTCGTCCATCAAAGTTTCGCGCGTTTCAATATCCTGGTTGCCATATAAAGACGAGCTGGAAATCCGCTCCTCCTTGAGCATCTTGTCCAGAGCATTTTGTTCGGCATTGAGGTCGCACCAGATGACGCATTGCGGATCATTGCTGACGCGTAAAATCTCCCGTACCTGCGCAACCCGGTCATCCAGGCTCTCGCGCTTCTCGCGGGCCGCGGCGGTGATCCCCATCGCCTGCGCATCAAATAGCAAGCCCTGTCCGTGATCGTCCTTCTGTTCCCCGCCATGCTTGGCCGGGATCTCATGCCAGTGCACCCGCAAATCCGGCAAGATGTAACCGTCGTCATTGCCGCCGATATCCGAAGGCTGCTGGACAAACAAAGCCCATGACGATACCCACAACCAGAACTCGCGCTCCTTGTGACTGTGCAGGGTCAGCTTGTCGGCCTTGGTGGAATCCCGCTTAAAAAATCGCGTTTTTGCCTCGCCCACCTCCATCACTTCTAGATAGGCGGAATAGGCCAGTAACTCGATATATTCATTCGGGCTGGGAGTGGCCGTGGCGATGTACTTATAGCGCACCCCTTCAAACAGGCGCATGAACTCCCGAAAAGTCTTGGTGGCCCCAAAGCCGCGCAGGATGGCCGCCTCGTCCAGGCTGGTGACGGTAAAGGCTTGCGGATCAAGTTTACCGTCGCGGATGGTTTCGTAATTGGTGATATAGATCCCTTCCGAATCATCGCACTCGTCAATGCTGCGCACGAAGCGGAGCGGGACCCCGATCATCTCCGCATCGCGCATAAACTCACCGCGTACACCGAGAGGGGCCACAATCAAGCCCATGCCGCCGGCCTGCTGGCGCACCTGACGGATGGTCTCGATCTGGATCAAGGTTTTGCCAATACCGAAGGAGGCGAAGCACGCGGCGCGACCCATGCGGCATAGCCACAAGACCATCTGCTGCTGGTGATACTTCAGCGCCGGATGGAGCGCCGCGGGGTCAATCTCCACCCCCAGCGGATGCGCCACGATGGTTTTGTTTCTGAGGAACTGTTCGTAAGGTAAACTAGGCAACGTCATCTCATGCACTCCTTATCAGTGCGTTAGTGATTACGCGGCCCGGTCTCAACCACCAGGCCGCGTCCTTTTGAAATCGTAAAAATGTCACCGCCACCGGCCCCGCGCCTCGCGCTGCTCTGCGCAATAGCGGCACAACCCGTATGCCTGACGGTGCGGCTCCAGTTTTTCGTGGCAGTCTGGGCAGTGCGTCCGCGTCGGCTGATAGCGGGTGCCAGGGATGCCCCTGGCGGCCTTAATCGCCATAGCTAGCTCGGCCTCGATGTGCTCTGCGGCTCTATCAGCGTCGTCCATCGTCGTCTCCGCGCTGGGTCCACACCGTCATCAGCACAATCACCAGGATCGGCAGGCCGACGAAGGCCATGGCATAGCCGAGGCTGGTTAGGATCTCGATCATGCCGCCTCCGCCCAAGACATTCTTGGCCAGGTTGCTATCTTCATTAACTCTCTACGCTCTTTGCGATTTCCGGTTGCGCAGAAATAACGGTGCTTGGGTTTTCGCCTAACTTTTTCCGCTGTTGCCAAAGTGCCATTCCGTGTTGTATCTCGGCTATGCTTGCCAGGGGTAACATAATCAAAGCGCGGTGTTTTCCGGTCTGAGTCCGTTAGACCGGAATACGCAAAATTGAGCGCCCGATAGATGTAGCCAACATGGCCATGAGCCGTGTCCGCATACGAGACAACAATGCGTGGAGGTATCATTTTCAGCGCCCGTGAAACAAACCAACTTTCTGTATTAGCTGGGCATCGGTCATCTACCCACAGCCGGTTTAATTCGACTACTATGGACGGGTTGGTAGCGCAAGCAGATTGCTGCAAATGACGACTGGCGGGTGTGCCAAAGGTGACTACCCCCAGAATATCTCCAAGTATTTCGCTATCAGACAGGACAAACGCATAGGATATTGGCGGCTTGCGGTGCAAATAATGATTGCGCACTACTGCAATACCTGCCGTGTTGGCGTCTGACTGATAAACGACAAAATTGATCATGCCCGCAGACTCGCCGGACGCGGCCAGGCGGTTGCCGCTGATACCAATCCTTCCGCCAGCCGCTCAATACGCGGTGGACGGATATCGACCTTGACCTCCTCAATCGGCAGGCCCTTGGCCGCCGCCTCGCGCTGTGCCTTGCGGATGGCCCTTAACTTCCGCTTTCCGGGTTTGTTGTGGGCCTTGAGGTAGCAAGGTCGGCACATGTGATGGACGCCAATCAGGGCGTCATGCCGGAGGATGGATAATCTGTTAGGTGTCAAATAGTCATGCTTGCCGCAGCAGTCGTACCGGACTGGCGCCTTATCGTCGCGCCACTCGCCGGGCAAAATGACACACATGCCGAAGCGCTCGCCGGGGACCATCGCCGTCCTCGGGCGCTGCTTGCAGCAGTCTGGGCAGCGGGTTGTCCCCTTCCAGATATTTGCCTGGAGCCGTTCGTGGCTCTTGGTGTACTCGTCGTCACACTCCCGGCACCGGACCGGGTACACAACGTCCCGCGAGGTCTGGCCCTCGGAGGGTGGGCCGACGACCACATAGGCGCCGCAGAGCTGGCCGATTGCATAAGGCTTGGCTTTCATTTTCCTTCTATTTTTATAGGTTAGTGGGGTGGAATAAAAAAACCCCGCCGGCGCGAGTGGCGCCAGGGCGGGGCAAAAGCTCCGGGGAGGAGCACGAGGAGGACTGGGGGGGACATCTAGGCGGCGGCGCGGTTGGCGTGTTCCACTTTATCCAGCGCTGCTGCTAAGGCATCTAATGAGTTGATGCGGGGGTTCTGCATCTCCCCCCGCGAGAACTTATTGAGCCAAGAGCTTGAAAACGCGCCATCAGCGACGGCGGTTAGTTCATCCTGGGTCACGGGGCATGTTTTGACGCGCGCCCTCAGGGTTTCTAGGTGTGCTTGCATGTTCATATCCCTTAGCCTAGCAATATGTTCTGTCCAGTGCAAGCGAAAAAATAGCAAAATAATACTTTACAAGAGCGCAAAGTGGCACTATATTACTTCTCAAGGGCCAGCCATCCCGGCCAGCCACCCGCGAGGAAGGACGCCATGACCACCCCCCTAGACCTCACCAGCCCCCGCGACCTGCTGGAGCAATCCAGAAGCATCGCCTTCGGCGACTGGATAAGGACCGCCGAGCAAACCGACCTTGGCACCTTGAGCACTGCTCTGGAATCCATGGCCAGCCAGTGCCGCTCCGAGTTGGCTATGCGCGCTTGGCGCTCCGATCCGCGGGTGTATCGCAGTGTCGAGTGGCGCTCTGAAGAGGCCCGGCCGTGAGCAGCATTAAGTCATAGTCATGACCTACACCATCACCCCAGCTATCCATCTCCAGCAAGTTTTAAATGATACTGGCTTATATGTCGCCATCAACAATATGAGCAGCGAGCAAATATCCGAACTCATAGAATCGCTTAAGGCAGTTTTAAAATTCGCCATAGAGGAGCAACAAACTCGTGAACAGTAACGTCAATAGCTTTCATCGCCTTCGACGCTTGGCTGAATCATCGCCGGGCCGCCATGCAGGAGAATAAAAAATGATCGCATTCGTGGAAGTACTGATCCTGCTTGTAGGAATATCCGTGATACTCACCCTGGCCGGCATCGTCAGCGATTGGTTGTGGCCCTGGCTGGAGGCGCATAGCCACGCTAATCGTCGGCAAGCGACATATCGAAATAGATAAAAGCTAGCCATCCCCTCGGATAGAAACAAGATGTCGGAGCGAGCCCATGAACCGGATAGAAACACTCCCTGCGAGCGAGCCACTGGATAGGACAGAAACACGCGGTGAGAGCTAGCTATAAGCCGTGACAGAAACAGAATACCAGAGCGAGCCATCTCCTCGGATAGAAACAGAGGTCGGGAGCGAGCCAAAAGGCTAGACAGAACCAAAGGTTTGAGCGAGCCAATGTCGCTGACAGAATCAAGATTGCCGAGCGAGCCAGTGAACGAGATAGAAACATTAGCCATGAGCGAACCATCATGCTGAACAGGAACACGAGGTGAGAGCGAGCCAATGAACCGGATAGAAACACAGCTATTGAGCGAGCCAAAATCGGCGATAGAAACATTATTTATGAGCGAGTCAACCAACTGGACAGAAACACGTCCACCGAGCGATCCATCAACCCTTTTAACAGGACGACTCCATGACCGATAACGTGTCTGAACTGCAAAGCCTCCAATCGTACAACGATTTCATGGAGGCTAATGCTCAACTCATGAGTGAAGTTTATTGCGATCCGAAACTGACCGCCGCCGAAAAGATGAAAACCTTTTCAGTCGGCGTCCGCAACCAGGTGATACTTTCCCGCGACCTGGCACA
>WBZT01001890.1_pt1 | contig 14968 bp, 7 predicted proteins | sample 5204241 | NCBI WGS metagenome assembly WBZT01 (sample SAMN12344358, study PRJNA552823) | activated sludge metagenome | biome: Activated sludge suspended growth; feature: Nitrification reactor; material: Wastewater; isolation source: activated sludge from nitrification reactor of wastewater treatment... | reverse complement strand
ATATGTTTTTGTTGACGCGATTCATTACGTGGACTACCATCCCTACCCGTCCAGTCACAAAACGTCCAGAGGCGGAACATATACCTGTGATTTTGCACGACAAGATCTTGAATCCGGACGACTGGTATGGGAAAACTACTGCGACACAGAAATGGACACTGCCTGGCAGGCCCGTACCGGGAAATCCATCTGGGAAAACAATGCCCACCATCAGATGTATCTGGTTATTCTGATACGTTATCTTACCAATGCAGGCCATACGAAAGACTATGAGGGCGTAATGGCTCTAACGGATACGGATATCCGCAATATCCTTAATGGCAAAACCAGCCCTTTTGTCCAAAGTCGAAACACGAATCCACTGCAACGGCTCGATGATCTTGCGCTGGAATACCGTATCTGGTATTATAGCGGCTGGGCAAACGGGCAATCCATGGTACAGCGGTTCGAATATCTCAAAGCAGGAAAGTATATTCTCTCACAGCATCTGCTATCCGGGGTTGGCACCGGCGATTTACCACATGCCTATGATCAGGCTTACCGCGAACTGAACTCATCCTTGAAGCCGGAGTGGCGATTACGGGCACACAATCAATATCTGAGTTTCGGCATTGCCTTCGGACTTCCCGGAATGTTCTATCTTTTCTTTGTACTGATCTGGCTGATGCGCACGGCCTGGAAAACAAAGCATCATTTACTGGTTGCATTTCTGCTCATTGCCGGCATCTCCTTTCTCAGTGAAGACACCCTCGAAACACAGGCCGGTGTGACGTTCTTTGCGTTTATTCTCGGATGGGTGTGGAGGTATGGAAATGGACATCCCACACCAGACAGTCTGCCAACCTAAAACATCACTTCTGAAGAATATAAAAAGCCATCACAACCCCATTTTCGCCCGTCCACACCTGTTTTTCACCCGAAACTGAGGCTTTTTCACCATCTTCAGAGCCTGAAACCGCTCACCTACCCGGATCTTTGTTGGCGGAGAAATAGGTCCTGACGAGGACATGGCAGACACACAGGCTCAACAACTACTACAGATTCTTGAAAATCTGGCCAATGGCCGGACCGGAGAAGCTTTGTCGGAGTTGCAGCTGATTCTTGCCCGCCAACCCGATCATGGACGCGCTCAGGCGCTCTACGGGCATATTTTATTCCGCCGCCTGAATGATTTTACGGCAGCAGAAGACGCCTTCCGTATCGCCATGAGAACTGCTCCTGCGTATCCTGATCTCTACATCGATTACGGGGAGTTGCTGCTCAGGCTCGACAAGGCCACCGAAACCGTTGCTATTCTGAACCGAGCACTGGAAGTGCCGGGTGTTGAAAAAGATAAAATATTCCGCATCTTTTCGCAGCTGTATGAACGGCAGGCAAAATGGGACGATGCGCTTGAATACAATGCTAAAGCACTCATGTTCACATTAGATGCAGGCTTTCTGGAAATCTGCAGGCAGGACGCAGAGCGCATCCGTATAAAAATGTCGCTTCAATAGTTGTTAACGGTCGTTGGATTCTCCTTTCGGACAACGCAGAGACAACGTACATTCGTGGAAACAAACTGCTGCACCATGTCTGACTTTCACGAAATCATGAATGCCGTAAAAGAATTCCATTCTGTTTTCGGCCTCGATTACCACGAAGCACCGCGCACCGATATCAGCGACCGCATCATTGAATTGCGTCACCGTTTGATGGCCGAAGAGAACGATGAATACCTGGAAGCTGCCAAAGCCGGCGATCTCGTACAGGTGGCAGATGCCTTGGGTGATAAATTATACATCCTCTGCGGCACCATCATCGCGCACGGAATGCAGCATAAAATTGTTGAAGTGTTTGAAGAGATTCACCGCAGCAATATGAGCAAGCTGGATGAAAACGGAAAACCGATTTACCGCGAAGACGGCAAGATCATGAAAAGCAACCGCTATTTCCTTCCTGACATTAAAGCTGTGCTGGAAAAAGAAACAGCGACGCCCTAAACGATGCGTTGCTGAATCGCTTTTGCTACCGCTTCTGTCATACTCGCCACATGTAGTTTTGAATAAATATTCTTCATGTGAAAACGGACGGTATCATAAGAGATAGAACAATGATCGGCAATCATCTTATAACTCATTCCGTTTACCAGACAGAGCAATACATTTTTCTCCTTTACCGTTAACGGTTCATAATCGCGGGCGGTCACCGGTTCCTTGCGCTGAAAAGTAGCCAGTACTTTCATGGCCACACTCGGAGTTAACGGAGCTCCGCCATTATACGCTTCGCGGATCACTTCGAGATACCGTTCCAGTGGTGTAGTTTTCAGAATGTAACCTGAGGCGCCATTACAGATAGCACGAAAGATGGAATCCTCATCCTCAAACACCGTCTGCATCACAATACGCAGATCAGGAAATTCATTTCGTAGTAATAATACCGCATCGATACCTGAAATCTGCGGCATCTGAATATCCATCAGCACCACATCAGGTGAACTTGAACGGGTATCCTCCACAACATTCCTTGCGTCGGGAAAAGCACCGGCCAGCGCAAATCCCTCTGCGTTCTGAATAATAAAACCCAATGACTCACGAAGGTGTTTATTATCTTCGAAAATGCAAACCTTAATTTTTCCTTCCATAGGTGATACAAATTTCCCGGCTCAATAAATAGATACCACTACCAAATCAGGTAGTGCGGAAACGTAGTTTTACACAGGTTCCCTTGCCCGGTGTTGAAACCACTTCAGCTGTGCCGCCGATTAATAAAGCACGCTCTTCCATATTCTGTAATCCATTACCATGGCGGACCTCTTCCCTTTCAAAGCCAACGCCATTGTCGCAAACTTCCAGTACCCATTCAATGCCCTTCCTCTCCAGCCGAACGTATACTTCAGTTGCTTCTGAATATTTTGCAATATTAGTCATTGCTTCCTTATAAAACAGGTACAACTGACGCCTCGACTCCATGCTTATATTGATGTTTTCGGAGTGAAAATCATAATTTACCTGAATCCCCGCCGGCTGGAGAATAGAATCACTGAATTGTTTCATCCGGGCAATGACTTTTTCAAGTTTATCATTCTTTGCGTTGATACTCCAAACAATATCGCTCATATTTTCGAGCGACTCCCGACTGGTGTTTTCAATTTTACTCAACACCTCCTTCACCTTCGGATGAACCGTATCTTCTGTCTGCATAAACCCTGAATACAGCCGGATGCTGCTCAAGGCACTGCCGACCTCATCATGCAGATCGCTGGCAATTTTGTTTCGCATCTGTTGCACCTTCTCCAGCTGACGGATACGGAATGCGATGATGGTATTGATTACCAGACCGAGTACAACAGCCATGCCAATGATAAACCATACTGATTTGTAAAACGGAGGATGTATAACAATGTGTATGGAAAGGTTTGTAATATTCGTATTGCCGTCGCTGTTATATGCTTTTAACAACAATTTATAGCTGCCCGGTGGAATTTCGTAGAGCAGCACTGTATTGCTGTTCCGGTTATCCACCCACTGATCATTGAGGCCTTCCAGTTTGTAGAAATACCTGTTAAACTGTGGATGTATATAACTCAGCGAAGTGAAATCAATTTCCAGGTTATTCTCATCGTACGCTAGGTCCAGTTCTTCCCCTGATGAAATATTCACCGGGCGGCTATTTACTTTGATATAATTTAACCGGAGCCGTGGCGTTTTACGCTGACTTTGTTCCAGCATCGGATCGACCACACTAAAGCCATAATAATGTTGAACCAATAGTTTGCCGGACTTCAATAAAATAACCCCGCACTGCAGTTTATTCGTTTCCAGGCCATCTTCTTCGGTCAGCAATTTAGCTTTATTGGTAGAGGGGTTGAATGATACCAGACAACTGTTCGTCCCGATCCACAGGTTTTTATTTTTATCCGACGTTATCGAGTAAACGGTATTGATATTTGAGCCCGCGAATGCGGTGTAATGGTACAACATATTCCGCTTGAGGTTCAAACGAAATGTACCTGCCCTTAAGGTAGCACACCAGATATCACCATTGACATCCTGCTCCAGATCCATTACATCGTGAATCGGAAGGTTGCCATACTTCTCTATCCGCCAGATTATTTTCTTCTTTTTGCGATCCAGCATAAACAAGCCGTTGCGATAGGTGCCCACCAGCATGCGGTCTTCATCCAGCAACAGAATATTACTGGTTTGCGACAACAGCGTATCTTCTTCAGGTATTCCGGTGAGGACCGGTTCTAACCCTCCCGAACGGGTATTCAGCTGCCAGGCATGTCCCATCATGGTATAAAGAAACACCAGCGTGTCATTCTGCACATCATGCTCAACAATAACTTTTGGAATATGCCTGTAACATAAAAATCCAAAATCAGTTTCCGGCGTATAAATCATGATGCCTCTATGCGAACAGAGAAAAATATTTTGTTCACTGTAGAACATAGTTTCTACTAATCCAACTTCCGAAGCGGACAATGTTTTGACCGGTTTGACTTCATCGGTTTTCTGATTCCATACCCATACGCCGTTGTTATAGGTTGCGAGATATACCAGACCGGTTGCAGGGTCTTCGGCAGCAGCGATAATTTCATTGGAAACAGAAGATGGTACTTTCTCCTGCAAACGGAAATAACGGACGCTGTTCAGATAAGGCACATACAACTGCAATCCGGTATTGGTGCCGATCCAGATATTTTTTTCCTTATCCGGATAAAGCACTCTGACAAACGGATTATCCACGGCATGGCCTGATGATTTCACCTGATCAGAAAACCGGAAGGTATGCGTCAGATAATTGTATCGACCCAATCCATTATCTCCTGTAGCTACCAGTAATTCCCCTACTCCTGCATGCGCATCGGCAATCGACATCACAATATTTTTTGATCCCGGCTGTTCGCCATTTTCAGCATATAGCATCGTTCTGATTGCTCCGGTTCGAGGATTAAACTCTTTGATACCGGAGGCCCATGTACCGTAAAGGTGCAGTGTATCATTTATCCTGTAATGTGTGCAGATGACATTTTCAGATGCATCCTGTATGTCTTTTTCAGAGTCGAACCGAAGCTGCTTCCATTTACCGCCGGATATATCAAACTGACAAACACCATCACCGGTTCCCATCAGCAATTCATGGTCGCCTTCCGGATGTAAAAAATTCATGTAACGTTTGTAGAAGGGAACGTTGAGTCCATCGTAAATCGGATAATTTACAATCGGGCGCTGATCCGCATACATAACATTTAACCCATAATGATTGGCGAACCAGAGATTACCCTTCGGATCGAAATACAATCGATGCACCCATGGTTTTCGCTGTAGTGAGAGGCTATCGGTTGCCCGGGGAAAGACCCGCTTTACTTCGTTCATGGAAGCACTGATCCGGTAAAGCCCAACCTGATTGGCAACCCAGATGTTTCCATCACGGTCTTCGGTTATATCAAACACGAAGGAGTTGACATAGGCTGTATCACTGAACAACCGGTTAGCCGGCACTACCGATTTACTGTCGTAGCGGTACAGTCCGGGTTCGCCTCCCATCCACAAATAGCCCCGGCTATCCCGATAAATAGCATGAATCTGCCCCAGCTTCTGCCCGTTCTCACGATATATATTGTCGACCCGAAACAACTCCTGCGCCAGCGTGGATGAAAGCGGCCAGCAACAGAAGAATAAAAGTACAGTCAATATATAACGGCTGCGAATAGCCGAAAAACAGAAAATAGTCCTGCCAGGTTTAATCATATCGAATTGCTTCAGTTTCGCTGCTCAAGGGGTTTGGTACAGCACAATTTCCAAAGTTAGGAAGCAGATAGACTCCGGTCAAATCGAGTAATCAACAAAAGGTCCGGAATTGTTAACTAAATCAGACTTTGTTCTTCACAAATCTGTACAAATTGAAATCCGGCTGCTCCATCTCCTTTTCCAGACCGGCTGTAAGTTCCCGGAGTGAAACGTTTTTCATGCGCTGGTACTGGATCAACCGGTAGGCTTTCTCGGCGAGCAGCTTCAGGCGGCGTAGCGGATGCGGGTGAAGTCGATGACGGTGGATGGCATCGGATAATTCCGTGATTCCTTCTTTCCGTGCAGCGATGGTTTTAATGACGGGGATCACCCAGCCGTCGGTTGTCGCGGGACGCTCGTGCAGTGTTCGCAGCAATCCGGCTGTAAACTGATCAGCTCCGTCGCGGTCGGCTTTGTTCACCACGAAGATGTCGCCGATTTCCATGATGCCCGATTTGAGCGCCTGTATTTCATCTCCAGCTTCCGGCACAAGGGTTACGATAACCGTATCGGCCAGTGAAATGATCTCCACTTCACTCTGTCCCACGCCTACGGTCTCAATAAAAATATAATCAAACGGCGCCGCGCGAAGCACGTCGCAGATTTCAATGGTTTTGGCCGAGAGTCCGCCCAGTGCACCGCGGGTGGCAAGCGAACGGATGAAAATCTGCGGATTGTTAAAATGTTCTTGCATCCGCAGCCGGTCACCCAACAGCGATCCATGTGAAAACGGAGAGGTCGGGTCCACGGCAATAACTGCGATCTGGTTCGGTTGTCCCTGAACGTTAGTGCCCGCTACCAGGTGGTTCAGCAAAGCGCTGATGAGGGTACTCTTGCCGGCCCCCGGGGGACCCGTAATGCCGATTACCGGAACCTTCTGTGCCGGCAAGGCCTGCAGCAATTCCTGATAACCCTCCCCTTCATTCTCCACCAAGGTAATGGCACGGGCAATAGAACGCCGGTCGCCGTTGGTAATCTGATGGAGGAGTGACATGAGGGCGAAAGTACAAAACAGGAACGATGGTGATTTGCCTGTTGGAAAAAATCAGTGAACGGCCATCTGCCAACCGGCACTCCCAATACTGTTCCTGACCCGGGAGCCTGGCAGATTCTAAAGCAAACTGTGGCCGGAGGTGAAGGAATCTTGCTACCTTTGTACAGTGGTTTCCGCTTGCGGAATGAAAAGGGAATGCCGTGCAATCCGGCAACAGTTCCCGCTGCTGTAAACGAGTTCGCCCGGGCGAATGCGGATGGACACTGTATCGAAGCTGATATGGGAAGTCACCGCTGCAAATCGTGAGTCAGAAGACCTGCCACCCACATATCTATTCATTGTCTTCGGAGAAAAGACAGGAAGTCTTGTCAGCCTGCAAAGGGACGGCTTGTTTGTATTTCTCCTCCACCGTCCGATGTTCCGAACTATTCTGCTCTCTCTCGTTGTTTGCTCCGCCGTTTACGGACAGCAGGATACCCTGTCGCATACCTTACAGCCGGCAGAAGTGGTGGCATCGAAGCGGAATTTCCAGACTTCGTTCCTCCACGCTCAACAACTGGATACGGGATGCATTGCAAAAATCACTGCGCGCTCTTTGGCCGAACGTCTCGACAGAGAAGCGGGAATGTTCATCAAATCTTACGGCAGTGCAGGCATTGCAACACTTTCGCTGAGAGGATCGGGCGCAGCACAATCGGCTATCGTTTGGGAAGGACTTACATTGAACTCTCCCATGCTGGGCCTCACGGATCTGAATCTGATCCCTGCATTTCTGACGGATGAAATAAACATTACGTACGGAGGCAATGGTCCGCTGAGTGGGAATGGCGCCGTGGGAGGAACCATTTCCATGAGCAATCCGCTCTCTACGGCTGCAGGTTTAAAAATCGATGCATTAGCCGGCGGAGGAAGCTTCGGGTTGCAACGCGAAGGCATCGGAGTGAAATGGGGCAACGGAAAAATCACCACGCAAACAAAAATCTATTCCGAGCAAAGTGCCAACGATTTCAGTTACGTACGTCCCGATGGTTCCGTTACCCATCAATCGCATGCCGGCACATCACAACTCGGCATCACCCAGGATCTGCGCTTCGGGAAAGCCAATCGTTTTGCAGAAGTCCACGGCTGGTATCTGAAAAACAAAAGAGAAATTCCTGCCCTGATGATCTCTGAATACAGCAGCCAGGAACAGGAAGATGAAAACTTCAGAGCCGCACTTCATCTGAACAGCCTGCACGCACGGAGTTTCATCAAACTGCATACAGGATTCAGTCACGAATACATCTATTACCGTGATCCTGCTGTACGGCTGGATGAAAAAAGCAAAGCGATAACGATGCAGTCGGAACTGGAAGGCGGACTTATCTTCGGGACGTATTGGCGGCTTATCGCACAGGCCGGATATCAGTACGCCACGGCGGCCGTAGAAAGTTATTCAGCAACAGCTTCACAGCAACAATGGAGTCTGGCCGGAAATCTCCTGTTTGAAAAAGAAAACATCAAAGCGCAGGGAGCAATACGGCAGAGCATCTTCAACAACGATCTTATCCCTCCGCTGCCATCTGCTTCAATTTCGTTACTCCTAAACCGTTATATCACAATCCGCGGAGATGCAGCCGGTGTTTACCGTCTTCCCACGCTCAACGACCGTTTCTGGCAACCCGGAGGAAACAGCGATTTATCACCCGAGAAAGGATTCAGCAGTGCAGCCGGATTTGTTGTTCACTCCAAACGAAAAAAAATAAATGCAGAAATCATCGGCAACTTCTTCCTCTCACGGCTGAAAGACGCCATTGTATGGTTACCCGGCGATGACGGGATTTATACTGCCGGTAATATACAGGTACTCGACAGCAAAGGCGTTGAAGGACGCGCCGCCATCGATGGAAACTTCGGCAACTGGAAAATGGCATTCAGCGGAGCCGCCACCTTTACAAACGCCGTCATTTCAGAAACAGATGCGCCTGATGCTGCAGCCTCCGGTCTCCAGCTCATCTACACTCCCCGAATTCTCTGGAAGGGGAGCCTGCATCTTGGTTACAAGAAATTTTCAATCCGATATGATCATACATACACCGGTCACCGGTATGTTACGACAGACCATTCACATTTCCTGATTCCATTTGATGTTGCCCAATGCACACTCAGCTGGGAACACAACTTTGGAGAACATCGCTTGCTGCTGACAGCCTCCGTCAAAAATATCTATGATGAGCATTACCAGGTGATTGCCTGGCGTGCTATGCCCGGACGTTCTTTTGAAGCCGGTTTATTCTATACTTTTGGGCAGAGATAATCATGATCCGGTTACCCTTCGCCTCCAGCAAATATTTCAGGTTACTCACTTCCCTGGCCGCAGCAGTGGTGATTGTGAGAATGCTGATGCATCCCGATAAAAATGAGAAGATGCAGTATTTCATTCTTGCTCTGGCAGGAATTATTTTCGTTCGCGGGGTGTATTTGTTTTTTAAGCCATCGGATAAATCAGAATAGCAGGAAGAAAATTCTTTAAACGAACCTGAAAGTATATGTTTCGTGGCCGTTCGTAGTTGGTAAGTGTAGAACATGGCCGGTCGCGAGCGGATGATATTTGTTGCATGGCATGTGGGCCTCACCCCCGGCCACTATCCAGAGTTGAGGGGTGAGAACGAATATATTTTCAACATCTCAATTTATGCTCGCCAACTATAAAGATACAAGCGTATCACGATTGAATTTATTTACCTCCCCTCTCCTCTGGAGTGAGGTCTTTGCAGATAGGATATCATCGCACCGGCGACGAAAATAAATGCGGCGAGCAATGGCTGCATAATTCTCGACGAATCATACGAAAACGAATTATTCGTCGAACTGTTTTGTCGAATCGGTTCGTCGACACGCACGCGGCCGTAGTGTCGCCCCTACGGGGCTTGATAATTTTATAAACGCACCTTCGGTGCTAGTCAGATGTCGCCCCTACGGGGCTGGGATTTTTCTTGTTTTAATAATTGCCTGACTAAAATGGAATTTCCGTTTCCTGAAATGCCAGCCCCGTAGGGGCGACAGCAAAATTCACGACGAATCATACGAAAACGAATTATTCGTCGAACTCTTTTGTCGAATCGGTTCGTCGACACGTACGCGGCCGTGGTGTCGCCCCTACGGGGCTTGATGATTTTATGAACGCACCTTCGGTGCTAGTCAGATGTCGCCCCTACGGGGCTGGAATTTTTCTTGTTTTAATATTTGTCTGACCAAAAAATATTTTTTCGTTTCCTGAAATGCCAGCCCCGTAGGGGCGACATCTGCATAGAAAGATGTTACACGTAGACATGTTAAGCCCCGTAGGGGCGACAGCTACGGCGTCGAAAAACACGGGCTGCGAACGATGGCGACGAACGATGGCGACGAAACCACCTCACCACTTCACAAATTTTCCAGTTAATACTTCCTTTTCTGTCTGTAGTCGGACAATATATAATCCATCTGGTTGGGAAGAAAATGTGGAGCTGTAGGTGAAATAACCGCCTTGCACAGGACTCTTGACTTCATCGATTAGTTGACCATTAAGGTTGTAAAACTGCAAGGTGGCACTTCTTCCATAAAGCATCTCGGCGTTGATAAATATCGTCTGCCAGGATTTATCGTAGTACAATTTCAAATCTCCGTTCCTTTGAAACAATTCAGGAATGTCAACGGTAAGTGTATCACACGATGATCCAGCCCAGGCTCCTAATTCATAGTTGTGATTGTTAGGTAGACCGAAGTATGCCTTGTGCCCTCCCAAATTGAATGAATAAAGTTGCAAGTCACAAGCAGATCCGGCACTATCTGGGTAATTAATTACTGATAAATTTGAATTAGTGGTATTGGCATTTCCGAAGCAATAAAGGTAATCATAACAGGTGTCTGGCCCTGACCAGTCAATACTAATATATATTTTCCCATCCGGTCCTAATTCCAACAAACCCGGCAAATCATAAGATGTAATAGTAGCCAATGTGTCTGCGCTTGCCAGAAAATCAGGTGCGTTTAGATCAAATTGAAGGATATAACTGGTATCCTGATTGCCTGTCTGATAAATCAGTGAGGCATATAAATATTTTTCATCAGGAGATACTTCGAATCCCCAAAAGAAATTATAAGGACCACTTTTTGTTGAATAAATTCTACGATTAGAAAAAATTCCAGTGCATCGGTTAAAATTATACCGCTCAATACTTCCAGAAGCATTTAAATTATAAAGACGTGTCCCGTCATTATTAAATTTCAACCGGTAAAATCCTTCAAAAGCAACATTGGGGCCGATATATTGAGTAGGATTAGCCGTAACACCTGTGGGACTTACTAAATATGCCGTAATATCCTTGGTCGGAACAGTTTTCCAGCTTCTGACTACCACCCACCAGTCTCTCCCGTTTCCATGCCGGGTAGCCGTTATTCCGTCACAAATGGTATCGTTTCTTAATTGAACATTTTTTTGAATAACACGACCCTGTCCATTGTTATATTTAACGTCAACTATTGAATAAAACAACCCATTTACTGGATCAGTTACACCTGCGGCAAAAATGTAAAAAAGACTATCGTTGCCGGGCATGGGTACTATTACCATCTCCTGATACCAACCTGATCCAATCAACGAATCACCAGATTCGAAGACCTGGTGATTTCTATTTATTACAGTACCATCAGTAAATATATTATTCGGAGCCAACCATTGTTGCCAATTGGGGCTCCCACAATAAAATAACAGATCACCCGAACTATCACAAATGCTTGCACAGGTTCCTCTAACTCTTAGAATGCTATTTGCTGGTTGGGGGTTCGATAAATTCTTGAAGTTTATTCCTGCACTATCCCCAAAAGCCCAGTACCGATCGGTGTACTGGGCAGAGGCCGTTGCGTTGATCAGCAGAAAAAAAAGGAGGAACAAGGGGCGCATGAATCAAAGGTAGGGAATTTTGTTTTAGCGGTGGCTTCGGCACGCTCGTTTCCCGGTGGCTTCGACTCCGCTCAGCCACCGTTAATTAAATCTGCATGTAATCCGGTGGCTGAGCGGAGCCGAAGCAACCGTACGAAGCCACCGCTATCACCTCACCAGCGACACCCTTCCTTTGTATTCCGTGGGTACCGGATCGCCGTGATGCACCTGGAACAAATACACGTAGGTTCCTTCGGGACACGGTTCGCCGCTGTTCCAATAAGTGCCATCCCAGGGTTTACTCAATGCATCCGCTTTGTAGATCATCTTACCCCAGCGATCGAAGATGAAAAATTCGGCGCGTTCAATGCCGATGCCATAACCGGTGAAACCATCGTTTTTACCATCGTTGTTGGGTGAGAAGGCGTTGGGCACATAAAATGAAACTTCGTCGTGCAGTACCACTTCATTGAGGAAGGTATCCACACATCCTTCATTGCTGATCACCACCAGCTGAATCCAGTAACGTCCGGTATCGGCAAAGGTGTACACCGGATTCCATTCGTCGGTGGTATAACCATTGGTCACAAAATCCCAGTGGGAGATGGTCGCGCCTTCGCTTTCGTTGAGGAACTGTACTTCGGGATGTAAAATGCTCAGATATTGCGGCTGCGTATTGTAGAAGGCAACCGGCAGCGGATAAACAGTAACAGCCGCCGTTTCCGTGCGTGTATCGGTACAGCCATATTGATCAATAACCGTGAGTGTTACGTCATAGGTTCCGTCTTTCATGAAAATGTGCGTAGGATTCACGCCGGCGGCTGTAAGGTTATCTCCAAAACTCCATTGATAGGTCGCGCTGGCCGTAGTGATGCCTGTGAAATTAAACGGTACTTCAAACGGCATACATCCTGCGGTGTCAATCGGGTCGAAAACAATTTCAGGCAAGGGATGAACCAATACCTGTGTTACGGCCATCGGTTCTATCACGGTGCAGCCATCACTGATGCTGACCTGATACAGTGTGGTGGTGTCAGGTTGTGCATTGAAGCTGGTCACGCTGCCTTGTACAGGATTCCAGGTATACGTATAGGGACCACCGTTACCTCCTCCTCCATTGGAGGTGAGGTGCACTGTTTCGCCTTCGCAGATGGTGTCTTTGTCAACGGCTACCTCAATATTCAATGCCGGGAATACCGGAACGTTGATATTCGTTACTGTTCTCGTACAGCCATGCGCGTCCGTAACAACTACACTGTAAACCGAACTTACAGCAGGATTAACTGATAACGGCGAACTGGTTTGTCCGTTATTCCAGAGATAGGTATAACCGGGTGTTCCGCCGCTAACATTTACGTTCAGCGAAGTACTTTGTCCCATACAGATGGTATCCGGATTGAGGACGGCAGCAACCAGCATCGCTGGCTGTGTGATGACAAACGATGTATCGGTTTTACAGTTGTTCGCATCCGTAACGGTGATGCTGTAGTTCCCTGCCGGCAATGACGTGATAGCAGGTGTGACAGCTCCTGTACTCCATGTATAACTATAGGGTGTTACTCCACCATTTGGTGAGATATTGATGGCTGCATTGCTTTGACCGAAACATAAGATCGGGCTAACAACAGATTGCAGTTGCAGCAATGCCGGTTGTGCTACGGTAACAGATGCCAACTGAACACAGCCGTTGTCGTCGGTTACAGTTACAGTATAGGAGCCTGCCTGCAGATTACCGGCGGTGATGCCGCTGGTACCGGTTGACCATTGATACGTATAGGGTGATGAACCTCCAACTGCATTCATCGTAACAGACCCGTCGTTGCCGCCAAAACATTTTACTGCTGTAACCGATACAGGACTTACTACGATTTGTGATGGCTGCGTGATAGAAACAGAGGCCAGCTCAGTACATCCATGCTGATCAGTGACAGTAACCACATAATTACCTGCTGCCAGTCCATTAGCGGCAGCTGTTGTGACGCCATTCGACCAGAGGTACTGATAGGGGGCCGTTCCGCCGGAAGATGCAAATATCGCGCTGCCGTCACTCAGTCCATAACAGGAGGCGTTTGTTGTTTGTGTATTGGAAACCAGCAATGAGGTCGGTTCGGTGATTTGTGTGACCGCAACTGTTGAGCAGCCATTAGCATCAGTAATGGTAACACTGTAACTTCCCGCGCTCAGTTGTGTCGCCAGGGAATTCAAGTCGCCATTGCTCCACTGGAAGGTATAAGGAGAGATTCCACCCGACACTAACGCTTCCGCGCTACCGTCATTACCACCGTTGCAGTTCACCATCGTAACCGGTGCGGCCTGCAGACTGAGCGGAGCCGGTTGGAGGATAGAAAACCCTTTCTGATCTGCGCAACCATAGAAATCGGTCACGGTGACCGAATAACTTCCCGCTGCAAGACCGTTTACCGTTGCAGTGGTATCTCCGCTGGACCATAAATAATCATATGGCGCAGAACCATTGCTGCAACTTACCTGTGCACCACCACTGGTGCCTCCGTAACAGGCAACATCATTTGTGGTCACTGCATTGATGGCAGGACCGGGTAAACCGCTCACATTCGTTTGCGCTACCGCCGTACAACCATGTGCATCGGTGATGGTTACTGTGTAGTTTCCGGTATAGAGTGCTGTGGCGGTGGCCGTTAACTGGCCATTGTTCCAGAGATAACTGTATGATGGTGTACCACCGAGTGCCTGCACATAGGCGGTACCGTTAGCAGCATTGCAATTGGCCGGCGTGGTGGTTATCTGTAATATAACCGCATTAGGTTCCTGAATGATGATGCCCTGTTGAGCCGTACATCCGTTGGGATCGGTAATAAGTACGGTGTAATTTCCGCCGGAGAGTCCGCTCGCCGATGCTGCAGTTCCACCGGATGGTGTCCAGCTATACGTGAAAGGTCCGCTGCCGGAAATAACACTCACTCCCGCTGAACCATCTCCCGCACCCGCACAGGAAACACCGGTCACATTATTGACTGCAACAACAGGTCCTGCTGCATTGGAGATGGACAAGCTGGATGATACTGTACATCCCTTGATGTCGGTTACTGTGACTGAATAGGTGCCCGCAGCCAGTTGCGAAGCCTGTGCAGCGTTGGGAGCTCCGTTACTCCAGGTATAAGTAAAGGCACCGGTGCCTCCGCTTGCAACAGCTGTAATATTTCCGTTCGCTTGTCCGCACGTGGCCTGCTGACCATTTAACGTAACCAACAGTGCAGGCGGATCGTTGATGGTGAAGGTTTGCTGTGATATACAACCGTTGGCATCGGTAACAGTTAC
>WBZT01001889.1_pt1 | contig 14969 bp, 11 predicted proteins | sample 5204241 | NCBI WGS metagenome assembly WBZT01 (sample SAMN12344358, study PRJNA552823) | activated sludge metagenome | biome: Activated sludge suspended growth; feature: Nitrification reactor; material: Wastewater; isolation source: activated sludge from nitrification reactor of wastewater... | reverse complement strand
TCGATACACCCGGATTTCAGACGACTCACCGTAACGCGTTGAATCGGGCCATGAACCGGAATGTGGTCAATGCGCTGAGCGATGTCGATGCAGTCGCACTGATGCTCGAGGCGGGGCGGTTCGGCGAAGAGGACCGTGCGGTGATCCGTCTGCTGCCGGACGGCGTACCTGTCGTCGTTGTGATCAACAAGGTGGATCGACTGAATGACAAATCGCGCCTGCTCCCGTTCATTGCGCAATTGCAGGCCGAAACGGGGCTTTCCGAGTTCGTGCCAATCAGTGCCGAAAAGGGCCAGGGGGTCGATGCGCTTGTCACGCTGCTCCGGCAGCTGCTGCCCGAGGGGGCGCCGATCTATGCGCCCGACGACATCACCGACCGCAGCGAGCGGTTTCTTGCCGCCGAGTTTCTGCGAGAAAAGATCTTCCGTCAGTTGGGCGAGGAACTGCCCTACGGCGTGGCAGTCGAGATCGAGAAGTTCGAGCAGAAAGGCGCCCTGCGGCACATCCATGCGGCCATCATCGTCGACAAGGATAATCACAAGGGCATCGTGATCGGCGAAAAGGGAGCCCGCCTCAAGCGGATTGGTGCGGACGCAAGGCGCGATCTGGAGAGCCTTTTCGGTGGCAAGGTGTTTCTCGAACTCTGGGTCAAGGTCAAGAGCGGCTGGGCGGACGACGAGCGCGCCATCAAGAGCCTCGGATACGAATAGGCGTAGCCAAGGTGAGTGGAAAGCAGCGCATCGACGACGAGCCCGCGTTCGTACTGCACAGTCACGCCTTCAAGGAAACCAGCCTGCTCGTCGAGGTGCTGTCGAGAAACCACGGGCGCGTCGCATTGGTGGCCCGAGGTGCGCGGCGGCCGCGTGCCGCATTGCGTGGCCTCCTGATTGCGTTTCAGCCTTTGGACCTGGGCTGGTTCGGACAGGCCGAGGTCCGAACGCTGGCCAAGGCCGAGTGGCAGGGCGGGCAGCCCTTGCTGGGCGGACAGGCCTTGTTGTGCGGCTATTACGTCAATGAGCTCCTGCTGAAGCTGCTGCCGCGAGACGATCCTCACCCGGCGCTGTTCGATGCATATCAAGCGGCGCTGCGCGGTCTGTCGCTAGGGCCGCCGTACCAGATCGTGCTTCGCCGGTTCGAGATGGCGCTTCTGAAAGAACTGGGATATGGCCTTACGCTGGACCTCGACGCGGACACGGGATCGGCGATCATTCCCGGCCTGAACTACGCCTATATAATCGAGCGCGGCCCGGTTCGCAGGGATGATGGCGCCGATCAGGGCATTGCCATTCCGGGGCGGGTGCTGCTGAACATGGCGGCCAACGACTGGAACCATCCCGAGACGCTGTCGCATGGCAAGGTACTGATGCGCAGCCTGATACAGCATTATCTGGGCAACCAGACGCTTCAGTCCCGGCGCGTATTCGTAGACCTGCAGGATGTCTGAAACAGGAGTAAGACCAACTTGATAGAACTCGGCGTCAATATCGACCATGTCGCAACTTTGCGGCAGGCGCGTCGTACCTACGAACCCGATCCGGTGTGGGCCGCCGTCGAGGCACATCTGGGCGGCGCGGACGGCATCACGGTCCACCTGCGGGAGGACCGGAGGCATATCCAGGACCACGACGTCCGACGCTTGCGCGAGCTCACGCACATCAAGCTGAACCTGGAGATGGCAGCGACCGACGAAATGGTGGCGATCGCCGCCGGGTTGCGGCCGGAAATGGCAATGCTCGTTCCCGAGGGACGTCAGGAGGTCACGACCGAGGGCGGTCTGGACATCCTGTCCCAGGAGTACAGGCTGCGGATGATCGTTGCCCGGCTCGTCGATGCCGGCATCATGACGAGCGTGTTCATCGACCCGGATCTGCGCCAGGTCGAGGCGGCGGCGCGCATCGGCGCTCGCGTTTGCGAGCTTCATACTGGACCATACGCCCATGCTTTCTACGAGCGCGGAAGAGATCCGCGCAGCCCAGCCGTGGTAGACGAACTGGAGAAGCTGCGTCGCGCAGGCGAGGCCGTGGTCGGGCACGGGATGCGCTTTAACGCCGGGCATGCGCTGACCTACTTCAATGTCCAACCGGTGGCGGCTCTGCCGCAAGTTCGTGAATTGCACATCGGCCACGCGATCGTGAGCCGGTCTGTGTTCATCGGCATGCGCGAGGCGGTTCGCGAGATGAAGCGGCTCATGCGCGAGGCAGCGGCTCACGCTCATCCGTCGCATCCATGATTCACGGCATCGGCACCGACGTCTGTCGCGTTGAACGCTTCGAGCGCATGCTGGAACGGTACGGGGAGCGCGCTGCAAGGCGCGTGCTCGGCGACCGTGAGTTATCGGAATTCTCGAGCGTGGTACACCCGGCACGCTTTCTTGCCCGACGTTTTGCTGCCAAGGAGGCCTTCGCGAAAGCCATCGGCACGGGAATTCGCGAACCTGTGTTCCTGAGCGCGATGCAGGTCGGGCACGACGGCCTCGGCAAGCCATTCATGGAGTGCGGCGGTGCGCTGGCCGCAATGATGTCCAGCGCTGGGCTGACGGCGCACCTCTCGATCAGCGACGAAGAGGACCTTGCCGTTGCCTTCGTGGTGATCGAGCGGAGCGTGGCATGACGCCGGACGATCTCGGCCGCGCTGCACTGCCCGGTCCGGTCATGCTCGACATCGCCGGCACGACCCTGACGGCTGAGGAAGGCGAGGTGCTGCGCCACCCGCTGGTTGGCGGCCTCATTCTTTTCACCCGCAACTACGAGTCGCCCGAACAGCTCCAGGAACTGACGCGCGCCGTCCATGCCGTTCGGCCTGCGCCACTGATCATCGCGGTGGACCACGAGGGCGGGCGGGTCCAGCGATTCCGCGCCGGCTTCACGCGCATACCGGCGATGCGCACGCTTGGCGCAATGTGGGAGGTGGATCACGCCGCCGCACTCGATGCGGCTCGCGCCGCGGGTTACGTGCTCGCGGCGGAACTTCGCTCCAATGGCGTCGATTTGTCGTTCACGCCCGTGCTGGATCTGGATTTCGGGCATAGCAGCGTGATCGGCGACCGTTCCTTCCACCGCGACGGGCAGGTCACGGCTTCGCTCGCGCAGGCGCTGCTCGTTGGCCTCAACGACGGTGGCATGGGTGCAGTCGGCAAGCACTTCCCCGGCCACGGCTTCGCGAGCGCGGACTCGCACGTGGCGATGCCGGTGGATAATCGCGAATTCGATGCGATCTGGAACGAGGATCTTGTCCCGTACCGCCATCGCCTCGGTCGCCAGCTTGCCGGAGTCATGCCGGCCCACGTCGTCTACTGCAAGGTGGATCCGAACCCGGCTGGATTCTCGCCCTTCTGGCTGCAGGAAGTGTTGCGCGCGCGGCTCGGATTTCGTGGCGCGATCTTCAGCGACGATCTGTCGATGGAAGGTGCGACGGTCGCGGGTGGCATCGTCGACCGCGCCCAGGCTGCCGTTGCGGCAGGCTGTGACGTCGTGCTGGTCTGCAATGCGCCGGAGCGCGCACGTGAGTTGCTGGACAACTGGCGCCCCGAGGTGGGCCCGGAAAGCGGCCGGAGAGTCGCCGGCCTGGTCCGGCGCGACGCCGCGCCGGATGCTTTCCAGCTTGAAGTGCGTGCCGATTACGTCGCCGCGCGCGAGAAGGTGATCGAACTCGCGAACGCGGCGGCAGGCGGGAATCCGCTGGCCTGATCGGCATGACGTTGCCTGCCGCGTTCGACCTCGACGCTTACGCCCGCCGCCTGACGGCCTGCCGCGATTGCCCGCGCCTTGCCGGTTTCCTCGACGAGGTGCGTGCTGCTCAACCCGGCTATTTCGCGCGTCCGGTACCGCCGTTCGGCATGACCGACGCCCGTCTGGTCATCGTCGGGCTCGCTCCCGGCATGCATGGCGCCAATCGCACCGGCCGGCCGTTCACCGGCGACTATGCGGGCATCCTGCTCTATGAAACGCTGCATCGGTTCGGTTTTGCGAGTCGTCCTGTCTCGGAATCCGCCGATGACGGTTTGCGCCTGATCGATTGCCTGCTTACCAACGCCGTGAAATGCCTGCCGCCGCAGAACAAGCCCGAAACCGATGAAGTCTGGCGCTGCAACCGCCACCTGAGGGAAGAGTTCGAAGCGCTGGAATCTGCGCGCGTGGTGCTGGCGCTCGGCCTGATCGCGCATCGGGCGGTGCTGCGCGCGTTCGGGGTGAAGCAGGGGAGCGCCGCGTTCGGGCATGGCGCGCGGCACGCACTTCCGCAAGGGCGCGTGCTGTTCGACAGCTATCACTGCAGCCGCTACAACACCAACACCGGCCGGTTGACCGAGTCCGGGTTTCACGCGGTGTTCGAGGCGATCCGGGCCGAACCGGCAATGGCTGTGAATAGCCGGTAATTGATCGCCGCTTCGTGATGTTCGACTCAAAGGCCTTTCTAGCGAATTGCCCGGAGCATCCCGGGGTTTATCGCATGATCGGGGCCGAGGACGAGGTTCTCTACGTCGGCAAGGCGAAGAATCTGCGCAAGCGCGTGTCGTCGTATTTCCGCCGCACCTTGAGCAGTCCCCGCATCGGCATGATGGTGCAGCAGGTGGTGCGCGTCGACATTACCGTCACCCGTTCGGAATCCGAAGCGCTGCTGCTAGAGAACAACCTGATCAAGGAACTCGCGCCCAAGTACAACATCCTCTTTCGCGACGACAAGTCCTACCCGTGGATCGTGCTGACGAACGACGGCTATCCCCGCATCGGTTTCCATCGCGGCAGCTTTGCAAAGGGCGCGCGGTATTTCGGCCCGTTTCCGAGTGCCTCGGCGGTCCGCGAGAGCGTTCAATTGCTGCAGAAGATCTTCCTTCTGCGCACCTGCGAGAACACGGTGTTCGCCAACCGGTCGCGTCCCTGCCTGTTGCACCAGATCAAGCGATGCAGCGGTCCCTGTGTCGGCCTCATCGGCGAGGACGCCTACGCCGCGGATGTGCGGCTCGCCTCGATGTTCCTCGACGGCAAGCACTCCGAGGTGATCTCGCGCCTCACCGAAAAGATGGAACGGGCAGCCGGCGTGCTTGCGTTCGAGCACGCGGCGGCATACCGCGACCAGATACGAACGCTGCAGAAGGTACTGTCGAGGCAGTACGTGGAAAGCGCAAAGGAGGAGGATGTCGACATCCTCGCAGCGGTGAGCCAGGGCGGGCTGATCTGCGTGAATCTCGCGATGGTACGCGGCGGCCGCCACCTCGGCGATCGCCCGCAGTTTGCCGCCAACGCCGTGGGCGTCTCTGCCGAGGATGCGCTGCTCGCATTCGTGGACCAGCACTACCGCGAGCATGCCGCGCCATTGCGCATCCTCGTGAATGTCGAGATCGGCACCGACCTGCAGGATGCGCTCGACGATGCCGTCGGGCATCGCGTCGCCCTGACGAGGCCGCGTCTTGCAACCGAGCGCGCGTGGATGGACATGGCGGTGCAGAACGCCGAACTGGCCGTCGCTGCACGAGTAAAGGACCGCAGCAGGAGCGAGGAGCGGCTGGAGGCGCTGCAACATGCGCTCGGATTGATCGATGTGCCGTCGCGCATCGAATGCTTCGACATCAGTCACACGATGGGCGAAGCCACTGTCGCCTCCTGTGTTGTGTTCGCGGACAAGGGCATGAAGAAGTCGGAATATCGCCGCTACAACATCCACGACGTGACGGCGGGCGACGACTACGCGGCGATGCGCCAGGTGCTGACGCGTCGCTACGAAAAGGTCGCGGCCGGCGAGGGGACTTGCCCCGACCTGGTTTTGATAGACGGTGGCAAGGGGCAGGTTGGCGTTGCCCGCGAAGTGCTGGTCGAAGTCGGTCTGGAGCACGTGCCGATGATCGGCGTGGCGAAAGGGGAGGAGCGCAAGCCCGGTCTCGAAGACCTCATCTTCCCCGATGGGCGGGCACCGATACACCTGAAGCCCGATGACCCCGCGCTGCACCTGATACAGGAGATTCGCGACGAGGCACACCGTTTCGCCATCGGCGGACACCGCGCACGGCGCGCCAAGACCCGCGCCACCTCGCGCCTGGAAGACATCCCCGGCATCGGGCCGACGCGACGCAAGCGCCTGCTCGCGGAGTTCGGCGGCATGCAGGGTGTCAAGGCGGCAACGATCGAAGACCTGTGCCGCGTCGACGGCATCAGTGTCGCGCTCGCCGAGCAGATACACCGCCTGCTGCACTGATCCCGACGCGCGGTTTTGAGGCTGCCGCCACATGCGGCACAATGGCGGCATGTTCTTCAACCTGCCGAATGCGCTGACCTGGGCACGCATACTGCTCATCCCGATCGTCGTCGGCGTGTTTTACCTGCCGCCATCGATTCTGGATCCGGCGTCGCGCAATGGCATCGCAACCGCGGTATTCATCCTCGCCGCAATCACCGACTGGCTCGACGGCTGGCTCGCGCGCAGCCTGGCGCAGACCTCGGCGTTCGGGGCGTTCCTCGATCCGGTCGCCGACAAGCTCATGGTTGCGGCGGCACTCATCGTTCTGGTGCAGCTCGACCGCGTAGACGCCATCATCGCCTTCATCATCATCGGCCGCGAGATCACGATTTCCGCATTGCGCGAGTGGATGGCCAAGGTGGGTGAGGGAACCAGTGTTGCGGTGGCGACCATCGGCAAGTTCAAGACCATCGCGCAGATGGTCGCGATTCCGATGCTGCTGTTTCACGATGCGCTGTTCGGCATCGACACGCACTACGTTGGCACGTTGTGCATCTATGTCGCTGCGCTGCTGACCGTGGTGTCCATGGTTTATTACCTCAAGAAGGCTGCGCCGGCGCTCGCCCGCCCGCAGTGAAAATCGCTGCTGCAGCGCGTTGACACATTTCCGCAGATCGCTATAATGCGCGTCTCTCTTGCGGGAGTAGCTCAGTTGGTAGAGCGCAACCTTGCCAAGGTTGAGGTCGCGAGTTCGAGACTCGTCTCCCGCTCCAGAATTTCGGGGAAAACGCGCTTCCGTACAAGAAAACGCGTTTTCCCTTTTTAATTGCCCCCGGCGGGGTGGCAGAGTGGTCATGCAGCGGCCTGCAAAGCCGTGTACGCCGGTTCGATTCCGACCCCCGCCTCCAGTTTCGCTCCTCGATTTCTCGCACCGTGTGACGGCACCGGCCTGGTCGCTTGCTGGGTGCCTACCATCCGCACGGCGCGAGCGAAGACGCATCACCATAACCCGAACCGCATACGGCTGCAGCCCGCATGGGATGGCGCTCTTGAGCGATAGGCTCCTGGGTGGCCCGATCCATGGGCTATTCGGGGATGGCTGCCTGCAGAGCACCTATCCACGCACGTTTCAGGCCGACCACTGGCGGCCCCGAATGCGGATTGCAGCAAGCGGTTCGTGGCTTCCGGCCGGCGGTTGATCGCCATCAATCCATGTGCTGCCCGAAGGACTAGCATTTAATTAATGGGGTTCTTGTTCCGGCTTGGCCGAGCATGAGGAGTCGATAGATGGATGCTGATTCGCGCAAGGAAGTCGTTCCGTCCGATCGTGGGGCGCCGCCGAGGCGGATGGCACAGTCGCCGTTGGCGCCGCTGCCGCAGGCCGCGCTGCCAGCCGACGGTTTCGATCGTGGCCTGCATGCGGCGTTGGGTCGCGCGACGTCGGCGATTTCGCCTTCGTCGCTCTTGCTTGCCTATTCGGATTGGTTGTCGCATCTGGCCCTGTCGCCTGCGAAGCAGATGGAACTGGTGCAAAAGGCATATCGCAAGCTCCATCGCTATTCGCTTTACGTGCCGCACTCGTTGTCGGAGAAGGAGCCGCCCTGCATCGATCCGCTCGAACAGGACCGGCGCTTCAGCCATCCGGAATGGCGGCAGTGGCCGTTCAACCTGATCTACCAGTCGTTCCTGCTGACGCAGCAGTGGTGGTACAACGCGACGACCGAGATCCGCGGCGTGTCGCAGCACCATGAAGAAGTCGTCACCTTCGTCACGCGCCAGTTGCTCGATATCTTTTCGCCGTCGAATTTTCCCAACACCAATCCCGAGGTGCTGCGCAAGACGGTCGAAACCGGCGGACAGAACCTGTTCAACGGATGGAGCAACTTCGTCACCGACTGGGAACGTGCGCGCGCAGGTCGGCCGCCGGTCGGGACGGAAGCGTTCGAGGTCGGAACGAATCTCGCCATCACGCCGGGGCGCGTGGTGTTCCGCAATCGCCTGATCGAACTGGTCCAGTATTCGCCGTCGACCGAGACCGTGCATGCCGAGCCGGTGCTGATCGTGCCGGCATGGATCATGAAGTACTACATCCTCGACCTGCAGCCGCACAACTCGATGATCAAGTACCTCGTCGACCAGGGCCACACGGTGTTCTGCATTTCATGGAAGAACCCCGATGCCGGCGACCGCGATCGCGGCATGGAGGACTATCTGCGCATGGGGCTGATGGACGCGCTGGAAGCGGTCGGCGCCATCGTCCCGCAGCGCAAGGTGCATGCGGTGGGCTACTGCCTCGGCGGCACGCTGCTGTCGATCGGCGCGGCGGCATTGGCGCGCGACAACGACGAGCGGCTGGCCTCGATGACCCTGTTTGCCGCGCAGACGGATTTTACCGAGCCGGGCGAACTGGCCTTGTTCATCGACGAGAGCCAGGTGACCTTCCTCGAAGACATGATGTTCGATATTGGCTACCTGGCCGCAGGCCAGATGGCGGGTGCGTTCCAGTTGCTGCGCTCGAACGACCTGATCTGGTCGCGCCTGGTGCATGAGTACCTGATGGGCGAGCGCGCGCCGATGAACGACCTGATGGCCTGGAACGCCGATTCCACGCGCATGCCATACCGCATGCACTCGCAATACCTGCGGCGTCTGTTCCTCGGCAACGATCTTGCCGAAGGGCGTTATCGCGTCGGCGGCAAGCCGGTGGCGCTGAGCGACCTGAGCCTGCCGATCTTCTGCGTCGGCACCACCAGCGACCACGTCGCACCCTGGCGCTCGGTCTACAAGGTGCATCTGCTGGCCGATACCGACATCACGTTCGCGCTTACCACCGGCGGCCACAATGCCGGCATCGTCTGCCCGCCGGGCACGCCACGGCGCAGCTACCAGATCCTGCAGCGTCCGGCCGGCGGCAAGTACATGGATCCGGATGCCTACCTCGGTTCGGCCGAACATCGCGAGGGTTCGTGGTGGCCCGAGTGGCAGGCCTGGCTAGAAGGGCTGTCGGGCGGGCGCGTCGCGCCGCCATCGCTGGGTGCGCCCGACAAGGGCTACAACCCGCTCGAAGCCGCGCCGGGCACCTACGTCTATCTCAAGTAGCGGCGCGCGGTTCAGCCGGCCGTATGCGCGACCCTGGCGTCCGCGTTGTCCGGCGGCCGCGCAGGGTGCGCGCGCGGCCCCGGCAAGCACCATGCATGCCAGATCGCGTCGCGCCTGCGTCGCGCCAAATCGGCCGCGCTGCGCTTGACGTGCCCGTAGCCGCGTATCTTCTCCGGCAATGCGGCAAGTTCGATGGCAAGCGGCAGGCGCTCCAACCTCAGTTCGGCAAGGACGCGTCCGATGTCCGTTTCGTAGGTGTGGACGAGTTCCCGCTCGAGCCGGCGGTCCGCCGTGTAGCCGAACGGATCCCATACGGTGCCGCGCAGGCCGCGCAGCCGCGCCAGCAGGCTCAGCACCCAGAACGTGCGCTGGCTGTACGTCCGCTTCATGATGCGGCCCGTTTGCCGGTCGACACGGCTCAGCAGCGGCGGCGCGAAGTGGAAGCGGATCTCGTACTCGCCCTCGAAGCTCGCGTCGATGCGTTCGCGAAACGCGGGATCGGTGTAGAGGCGCGCGACCTCGTATTCGTCCTTGTAGGCGAGCAGCTTGAAATAGCCGCGCGCGACAGCCTCGCTCAAAGCCGTGCCGCCGAGGGGTGACTCCGCCGTGCGTACCCGCTCGACCAACGCGCGATAGCGCTGCGCATACGCGGCGTCCTGATACTCGGAGAGGAAGTCCGCGCGGCGTGCGACGACCTCGTCGAGTGTCGGTGGCCGTATCGGGAGCACTGCGGCCGGTTCGGCGAAGCGGCTCACCGCTTCCGCATCCATGGCAGCGCGGCGGCCCCACTGCAAGGCCTTCAGGTTCATTTCGACGGCCGCGGCATTGAGTTCGATCGCGCGCTGCAGCGAACCGAGCGTGACCGGCACCAAGCCTTTCTGCCACGCGTAGCCGAGCAGGAACAGGTTGGTGGCGATCGCATCGCCCATGAGCCGGGTTGCCAGCGCCTGTGCATCGAGGAAGTCGCAGCGCTCCGCGCCGACCGCTTCGCGGATTGCCTCACGCATCCGCGCCTCGGGGAACTGCCAGTCCGGGTCGAGCGCGAAATCGGCGGTCGGGGTCTCGGCACAATTGACGACCGCGCCGGTGTGGCCGCCGCGCACCTTGTTCAGGCATTCGACGCCGGCCGACACCACGAGGTCGCCGCCGATCAGCACATCGGCCTCGCCATGCGCAATCCGCGTCGCGTAAAGGTCGTCCGGGTTGTCGGCGATGCGTACATGCGAATACACGGCGCCGCCTTTCTGCGCCAGGCCGGTCATGTCGAGCACCGAAACGCCGCGTCCGTCGAGATGCGCCGCCATGCCGATCAGCGCACCGATGGTGACCACGCCGGTGCCGCCGACCCCCGTGACCAGGATGCCGAACGGCCTGCCGGTCGACGGCAGGGCGGGCTCGGGCGGCACGGTGAAGCGCGATTCGTCCGCCGCCAGCGCCTTGCCCTTGCGCAGGCGCCCGCCCTCGATGGTGACGAAGCTCGGACAGAAACCCTTCAGGCAGGAGAAATCCTTGTTGCAGGCCGACTGGTCGATCGCCCGCTTGCGGCCGAAATCGGTTTCCACCGGCACGACCGCCATGCAGTTGGATTGCACCCCGCAATCGCCGCATCCTTCGCACACCAGTTCGTTGATGAACACGCGCCGCGCCGGATCGGGGTAGGTACCGCGCTTGCGGCGGCGGCGCTTTTCCGCGGCGCAGGTCTGATCGTAGATCAGCGCCGTCACGCCGGGACGTTCGCGCAGTTCGCGCTGGATGCGGTCGAGCTCGTCGCGATGGCGCATCGGCGTGCCGGCGGGCAGGTCGCGCTCGCCGTAGTCGCGCGCCGTGCCGTCGGTGACGACCACCATCTCGCGCACGCCTTCGGCCTCGATCTGGCGCGCGATCATCGGCACCGAGAGCGGCCCATCGACCGGCTGGCCACCCGTCATCGCGACCGCGTCGTTGTAGAGGATCTTGTAGGTGATGTTCACGCCGGCCGCCACCGCCTGGCGGATCGCCAGCAGGCCGGAATGGAAGTAGGTGCCGTCGCCGAGGTTGGCGAACACGTGGCGCGTTTCGGTGAACGGCGCCTGGCCGACCCAGGGCACGCCTTCGCCGCCCATGTGCGAGAAGGTTGCGGTCTGCCGCTCGGGCATCCAGGTCGCCATGTAGTGGCAGCCAATGCCGGCGAGCGCGCGCGAGCCCTCGGGCACGTGGGTCGAGGTGTTGTGTGGACAGCCGGGGCAGAAGGTCGGTACGCGCTCGATGCGGTAGCTGCGCTGCGCGGCCGCGCGCTCCTTGGCGTCGAGGAAGGCGAGCCGCTCGCGGATGCGCGTCGACACGAAGAACCGCTCGATGCGATTGGCGATTGCACGCGCGATGATCGCGGGCGTCAGCTCGCCGGCCGCCGGGAGCAGCCATTCGCCATGGTCGAGGCAGCCGCGCGCGGTCGGAATCAGCGCCCATTCGCCTTTCTCGTCGAACTTGCCGACCACGCGCGGACGCACGTCCTCGCGCCAGTTGTACAGCTCTTCCTTGAGCTGGTATTCGAGGAACTGGCGCTTCTCCTCGACCACGAGAATTTCGTCCAGCCCTTCGGCGAAACGGCGCACGCCTTCGGCTTCGAGCGGCCAGATCATCCCGATCTTGTAGAGGCGCAGCCCGATTTCGCTCGCCAGCCTGTCGTCGATGCCGAGATCGTCCAGCGCCTGGCGAACGTCGGGATAGGATTTGCCCGAGGTGATGATGCCGAGCCGCGGATTTGGCGAATCGATGGCGATTCGGTTGAGCCGGTTGGCGCGGCAGTAGGCGAGGGCGGCATAGAGCTTCATGTGCAGCAGCCGTGCCTCCTGTACCAGCGGTGGGTCGGGCCAGCGGATGTTGAGGCCGTCCTGCGGCATCTCGAAATCGGTCGGCAGGCGGATTTCCACGCGATGCGGGTCGCAGTCGACCGAGGCCGTGGTCTCCACCGTGTCGGCGACGGCCTTGAAGGCGACCCAGCAACCGGAATAGCGCGACAGGCTCCAGCCATGGATGCCGAGGTCGAGATACTCCTGCACGCTGGACGGTGCCAGCAGGGGCATCGTCACCGCCTTGAACACGTGGTCGGTCTGGTGCGGCAGCGAGGAGGACTTCGCCGCGTGGTCGTCGCCTGCCACCACGAGCACGCCGCCGAGGCGCGATGTACCGGCGGCGTTGCCGTGGCGGAACACGTCGCCGCAGCGGTCTACGCCGGGACCCTTGCCGTACCACATCGCGAACACACCGTCGTGGCGCGCGCCGGGGAACAGATTCACCTGCTGCGTGCCCCAGACGGCGGTTGCCGCGAGGTCTTCATTCACGCCGGGCTGGAATACGATGCCGTGCGATTGGAGGTGCGGGCGCGCCTTCCACAGCGTCTGGTCGAGGCCGCCGAGTGGTGAACCGCGATAGCCTGAGACGAAGCCGGCGGTGTCCAGCCCTGCAGCGGCATCCCGCTCACGCTGCATCAGCAGCAGCCGCACCAGCGCCTGGTAGCCGGTCAGGAACACGCGGCCGGTCGGCAGGGTGTAGCGCTCGTCGAGCGCGCGCAGGGGGTTGGGGTGCGTGGGGCTTGCGGCGGCAGGATGGCCGGGAGCGTTCATCGACGATCTCCTTCATGGCATCGCCGGGTCGGCGATGTTCCGTCGCCGGCCTCGTGAGCCGGCGCCGCGTCGCGCACGGCACGCGCGATACGTTACTTGGACCATAGCACCCGCAGCCCGGTTGCGCGAAGTTTGCTGCTCTGCCGCAGCGCGCATGGAATGGCGATTCCGGCAGGACATGCCTTGCGGGCCAGCGTGCATGCGCCATCCGGCGATGGCGGCCTTGAAACGGCCATCCCGTGCGGCTTCCGGGGACGTCGGAGTCGCATGCGCCGCGCCGCGCAGAGGGTCGTCGCGCATACGGATTGTGATGCGGTGCGACAACATGCCGCATTCCCAACCTTGCTGCGTTGCAGGAAAATCAGAAAAGACTGATTTACCGCACGATCACGGGGGAAAACGCATGCGCTTCAGGCTTCATCCGCTGGCGGCAGGGCTTGCCGTCGCCTTTTCGTCATCCGCTGCGTGGCAATCGGCGGGCCTGATCGCGCAGATGCTGGGGGCCGGGTGGTGGAAAAAGCTTTGAGGGAAGTGGGCGGGGGGTCAGCTCACCCCCATCCGTCTCTGGACTCGGGGCACATACGCACCCCGTGCGAGCCCATCACGTCACGTGGATGCTGATTTTCCACGCCTCGCCCACACTTCGAGTATAGCCCATGAGCGACACTTTCCGCATCGACCTCGACACCACGCAAGTGCGCGCCGCGTTCGCGCGCCTGGTGGCCGCCGGACAGGATCCGCAGCCGGCGCTCGCCGAGATCGGCGAGGATGTCGCCGAGAGCACCAAGCTGCGCTTCGTCAGCCAGACCGCGCCCGACGGCAGCCGCTGGGCACCCAACAGCCCGGTCACGATCCTGCGTTACCTGGATCTAAAAACCCGCAAGAAAGACAAGCAGGGTAACGCCACCGGCGAGCGCGTCAAAGGCTACTTCCGCGAAGACGGCCGCGTTGGTGCCGGGGGCGCCGCCCTGGTCAGCGGCAAACGCATCCTGTTCGGGATATCAGGCAGCCTGCACCACGAGATTGACTACAACCTCGCCCCCGGTTCGGTCCTCATTGGATCGACGATGGAGTATGGCGCCATGATGCAGTTCGGCGGCACCCGGGCACAGTTCCCGCACCTCTGGGGCGACATCCCGGCGCGGCCCTTCATCGGCCTCTCGGCCGACGACGAGCGCAACATCCTCGACATCCTGCAGCGGCACATCGAACAGGCCCTGTAGGTTGTCGCCGCGCGCCGGGCGCGGTATGCTTTTTCCCGCTCCACGCATCCGGCATCGTCCAGTCACGCGCGTGACTCCCGGACCGCCGCGCCGCCTTCCCACAATGGCGGCATGCCGCTTGGTTCCCGCTCCCTTCTCTTCGCCTGCACCGTCGCGCTCGCTGCCGAGCGCGAAATCCAGCTGCTGCCCGCCGGCGAGTTCGCCGCGCGCGACGGCCGGCCCGGCAAGGGCGGCAAGTGGAAGATCGACGCCGCCATCGCCGCCGCGCTGATCGCCCTGGCCGAAGCGCGCACCACGCCCTTCGTGCTCGACTACGAGCATCAGACGCTGCATGCCGAACGCAACGGCCAGCCCGCGCCTGCCGCCGGCTGGTTCAAGACGCTCGAATGGCGCGAGGGCAAGGGCCTCTACGCCACCGACGTGCAATGGACGGAACGCGCCGCCTTCATCGACTGGATAAAGAAACAGGGGTTCGGATGGCCGCCTCCGCAGGAGGCACTGGCCAAGTTGCGCGACCGCTATGCGGCAACTTATCCGCAGGCGATCACGCGCAGCGAGGGCAGGCCGCTTCACGCCACGATCGACGGCCGCCACTACGACGCGAAGCGCGACAACTTCGCGCGGCCGCCGGTCGCTTCGTTCATGGACCCCGCCGTGTTGCAGCGCGCAGACGGCTATGTAGAGAAGTATTCACGGGGCTGGTGGGCTACACCAACGGCAGGAACCGCGACACCGGCGACGATCTGTACAACATCATGCCGCTCAACGCAAAGCTCGCGCTGACGCACATGCTCGGTGGCTGGGACAATGCGATCGAGGTGATTGCGGTGAAGGCGAAGGACGATGTGTCCGACGTGCGCAACGAGATCAGGACGCC
>WBZT01001887.1_pt1 | contig 14977 bp, 11 predicted proteins | sample 5204241 | NCBI WGS metagenome assembly WBZT01 (sample SAMN12344358, study PRJNA552823) | activated sludge metagenome | biome: Activated sludge suspended growth; feature: Nitrification reactor; material: Wastewater; isolation source: activated sludge from nitrification reactor of wastewater... | reverse complement strand
CAGCCCGCGCGTGCGTGCGCTGGCGCGCATGCTGTACCTGCTGCCGGTGGCGCTGCCGGCGCTGGTGCTGGCATTCGGCTTCATCCTCGCGTTCTCGTCCGACGTGCTGCCCTGGCTGGGCAGCGTGTGGCTGCTGGTGGCCGGGCACGTGGTGCTCGGGCTGCCGTACTTCCTGCAGACGGTGGTCGCCGACATGCAGCGCCTGGGGCTGCGCGCGCTCGAGGAGGCGGCCGAATCGCTGGGCGGCAACGCCTGGCAGCGCTTCGTCGACGTGGTGGTGCCGGCGCTGCGCCACTCGATCCTCTCGGGGCTGATCGTGGTCGCGGCGCTGTCGATCGGCGAGTTCCAGTTCTCCAACCTGATCGCCGGCTTCCTCAACCGCACCTATCCGGTCGTGCTGCTGCAGGCGTTCTACGGCGCCACCGGCTTCGCCTGCGCGGCGACGGTGCTGCTGCTGGCGCTGGCGCTGCTGGCCTCGGTGGCCGGCGCGCTGTCGGCCGGCGGCGCGGCGCGCGTGGCGGCGGCCAACGGCTGAGCCTGCTGCAAGGACGACGATGAGCACTGCCGCCGTGTCGCTGCGCGACGTGAGCTTCAGCTACCCCGGCGCCAAGGCGGGCGTGTCCGGCATTTCGCTGGACATCGCGCCCGGCGAACTGGTGGTGTGCATCGGCCCGAGTGGCTGCGGCAAGACCACCGTGCTGCGGCTGATCGCGGGCTTCCTGGCGCCGCAGGCCGGCAGCGTGCGGCTGGACGGCGTCGACGTCACCGCCGCCGGCGTGCGCTCGCGCCAGTGCGGCATCGTGTTCCAGTCGTACGCGCTCTTTCCGCACATGCGCGTGCGCGACAACGTCGCCTATGCGCTGCGCGTGCGCCGGGTGGCGCCGGCCGAGAGGCGGCGTCGCGCCGACGAGATGCTCGAGCTGGTGGGGCTGGCCGGCCTGGGCGACCGCCTGCCGGCGGCGCTGTCGGGCGGACAGCAGCAGCGCGTGGCGCTGGCGCGCGCGCTGGTGTTCGAGCCGCGCGCGCTGCTGCTCGACGAGCCGCTGTCGGCACTCGACGCGGCCACGCGCACGACGATGCGCGGCGAGATCCGCCGCATCCAGAAGGCGCGCCACATCGCGGCGCTGCTGATCACGCACGACCAGGACGAGGCGCTGTCGCTGGCCGACCGCATCGTCGTGCTGCGCGAGGGCCGGCTGGTGCAGGACGCGCCGCCGCAGGCGATCTACGACCGCCCGGCCGACGCCTTCGTGGCCGGCTTCCTGGGCCGCGCCAACCTGCTCGACGGCGAGGTGGTGGCGCCGGACGCGGTGCGCACCGCGATCGGCCGGCTCGCCACCGCGCCGCACGGGCGGCCGCAGGGCGCGCGCGTGCAGCTGCTGGTGCGCCCGGAGCGCATCGAGCCCGTGTTCCCCGGTGCGCTTGCCGGCAGCGATGGCGATGCAGCGGCGGGCGACAACGTGTTCGCCGCGCGCATCGTGCACGACGAGTTCTTCGGCGCGTCGCGCCAGCTCGCGCTCGCCGTCGGCGCCGGCCGCCTCGAGATCGAGACCACCCGCCGCGGCGCGGTCGAGCACGTGCACGTGCCGCGCGCCGCCGTGCAGTTCCTTTCCACCCCCCCGTGAGGAGTCGACCATGAATCTCGATCGCAGGCAGGCGCTGGCCGCCACCGCGCTGCTCGCCGGTGGCGCGTTCGCGCAGCCGGTGGCCGATTCGCCCGAGCTGTACCCGGGCGAGAAGGCGCTGTACGAAGCCGCGCGCAAGGAAGGCATGGTGGTGAGCTTCGACACCGGGCCCACCTGGGCCAACTGGGCGGCCGAGTTCGCCGCCTTCAAGAAGCGCTACCCGGGCATCGAGCTGGTCTACAACGACATCGGCTCGGCGGCCACCGTGGTCGCGCTGGACAAGGCGCGCAACCGCCCGCAGGCCGACACCGCGTACTACTTCGCCGCCTCGGGCATCGACGCCGCCGCCAAGGACGTGGTGGCGCCGTTCAAGCCGGTCAACTTCGACAAGCTGCCGGCCGTGTTCCGCGACCCCGAGGGCAGGTGGTTCACGATCCACACGCTGACCATCGCCTTCATCGTGAACACCAAGCTGGTGAAGGACGTGCCGCGCTCGTGGGCCGAGCTGCTGGACGCGCGCTACAAGAACTCGGTCGTCTACCTCGACCCGCGCTCGACCGGCGTCGGCCAGGTGCTGGTGTTCGCCGCCAACTTCGGCGCCGGCGGCGAGATGACCCAGCTGCAGCCGGGCTTCGACTACCTGGGCAAGCTGCACCGCGCGGGCAACGTGCTGCGCGTGCTCGGCACCACGCCGTACGCGCAGTTCGTCAAGGGCGAGATCCCGATCTGGATCTCGTACGAGAACGACGGCCTCAAGGCCAAGTACACCGACGGCCTGGGCGACAGCGTCGCCGTCGTGATCCCGAAGGAGGCCTCGGCCGCCGCCCCGTACGGCATCAGCCTGGTGAAGAACGGGCCCAACCCGAACGCCGGCAAGCTGTGGCTGAACTTCGTCATGACCGAGCTCGGGCAGGGCATCTTCGCCGAAGGCTTCGTGCGCCCGGCGGTGCCCGGCGTCAAGCTGCCTGCCGACGTGGTGAACCGGCTGCCGCCGGCGCCACAGGTGCGCCCGCTCGACGTGAGGACCGCGGCCGCCGAGAAGGCGCAGGTCGACAAGGGCTGGGTCGCGGCCACCGGCACCAAGTAGGCGCGGAGCCACCGGCATGCGCACGCGCAGCCTCCTCGCGCTGGCCGCACCGGCGCTCGGCGTGCTGCTGCTGTTCTTCGTGCTGCCGGTGGTGGCGGTGGCGTTCAACGCCTTCGGCGCGGGTTCCGGCTCGTTCGCGCGCGTGTTCGCGCTGCCGACCTTCTGGCCCTCGCTCGCCGGCAGTCTGACGCTGACGGTGGTGGCGGCGACGCTGTCGACGCTGGTCGGCGTGGCGGTGGCGCTGCACCTGTCGCGCCTCGCCGAACGACGGCGCACGCTGCTGTCGTTCGTGATCGCGCTGCCGCTCACCTTCTCGGGGCTGATCGTCGCCTACGGCTTCATCCTGGGCTACGGCCGCGCCGGCTTCGTCACCCAGCTGCTCGGCTTTGCCGGGCTGGACACGGCCGTCATCGGCAAGGCGCTCTTCACGCCGACCGGGCTCGCGTTCGCGTCGTCGTACTACCTGATCCCGCGCGTCGTGATGGGCGTCCTGCCGCTGCTCGTCAACTTCGACCTCGCGCAGCTCGCGGCGGCCGAGTCGCTCGGCGCGACGCGCGCGCAGGCGTTCCGTCAGGTCATGCTGCCGCAGATCGTGGCCCCTGTGGCGAGCGCGTTCTGCCTCATCGCGGCGGTCGTTTTCGGCGCCTACGGCACCGCGCTGGCGCTGGTCGGCACCGAGCTGCGCATCCTGCCGCTGCAGCTGTACAGCCTGATCTCGGAGACCGGCGCCGACTTTCCGGCCGCCGCCGCGCTGGCGCTGCTGATCACCGCCGCCTGCTCGGCCATCATGGCCACCGGAGAATGGTTTGGCAGCCGCTACGAACGCCATCTTTAGGCTCGAGCGCGCGCAGGGCGCACTGTTCGACGCGCACGGACGCCGCTTCGACGCCGCCGCGCGCACCTGGCGCGCCGCCGACGGGGCCGCCGCGGGCGCGCCGGTCGACGCGCTCGAGGCCGCGCGCTGGCTGCAGCGCGAAAGCGGCCATGCGCTGCGCGTGCCGGTCGGCGTCATCGGCCCGCGCGAAGCGAGCGCGGCGCAGCGGGCGGCGGCCGAGGCCGTCGGCCATGGCCTGGCGACGATCGGCATCGCGCTGCTGTGCGGCGGCCGCCAGGGCGTGATGGAGGCCGCCTGCAAGGGCGCCGCGGCCGCCGGCGGCATCGCGATCGGCCTGCTGCCCGAGGCCGACCCCGCGCTGGCCAACCCCTACGCCAGCGTCGCCATCGCCACCGGCATCGGCGAAGCGCGCAACGCGCTGATCGCCCGCGCCTCGCTGTGCCTCGTAGCCATCGGCGACAGCTTCGGCACGCTGTCCGAAGTGGCGCTCGGGCGCCAGTTCGGCAAGCTCGTCGTCGCGCTCGAGGGCGCAGCGCAGATCGACGGCGTGCGCCGCGCCGCCAGCGCCCGCGAGGCCCTGGAACTGACGGCGCGGTGCATGCTCGCGCTGCCCTAGGCGGCGGCGGCCGGCGGCGCGTCGAGCAGCTGCCGCAGCATGTACGGCAGGATGCCGCCGTGCCGGTAGTACGCGGCCTCGGCCGGGGTGTCGATGCGCACGTCGACGTCGAACTCGCGCGACGTGCCGCCCGCGTCGCTCGCGCTGACCTGCACGCGGTGCACCGAGCCGTCGCTGCCGGCCAGCCCGGTGATCGCGTAGGTCTCTTCGCCGCTCAGGCCGAGCGCATCGGCATCCTGGCCGCTGCGGAACTGCAGCGGCAGCACGCCCATGCCGATCAGGTTCGAGCGGTGGATGCGCTCGTACGACTTCGCGATCACCGCGCGCACGCCCAGCAGCGCGGTGCCCTTGGCGGCCCAGTCGCGCGACGAGCCCGAGCCGTACTCCCGGCCGGCCAGGATCACCAGCGGGGTGCCGGCCTTCAGGTAGTGGGCCGACGCGTCGTAGATCGTCGCCACCGGCGCGCCGGGCTGGGTGAAGTCGCGCGTGAACCCGCCTTCGGTTCCGGGCGCGAGCTGGTTGCGCAGGCGGATGTTGGCGAAGGTGCCGCGGATCATCACCTCGTGGTTGCCGCGGCGCGCGCCGTAGGAGTTGAAGTCCTTGCGCTCGATGCCGTGCGCGCTCAGGTAGCGGCCGGCCGGCGAGTCGGCGGCGATCGAGCCGGCGGGGCTGATGTGGTCGGTGGTCACCGAGTCGCCGAGCCTGGCGAGCACCCGCGCGCCCCGGATGTCGGCCAGCGGCGCGGGCGTGCGGCCGACGCCGTCGAAGTAGGGCGGGCGGCGCACGTAGGTCGAATCGGGGCTCCACGCGAAGGCATCGCCGGCCGGAACGTGCAGGCCGCGCCAGTTGGCGTCGCCGGCGAAGACATCGGCGTAGCCCTTGGCGAACATCTCGGCCTTCAGGCAGGCGTCGATCACGTCCTGGATCTCGCGCGCCGACGGCCAGATGTCGCGCAGGTAGACGGGCCGCCCGTCGCTGCCGCTGCCCAGCGCGTCGGCGAGCAGGTTGGTGCGCATCGTGCCCGCCAGCGCGTACGCCACCACCAGCATCGGCGACATCAGGAAGTTCATCTGCGTTTGCGGGTGGATGCGGCCCTCGAAGTTGCGGTTGCCCGAGAGCACCGAGCTGACGTTGAGCCGGTTCGCCTCGACCGCGGCCGCGACCTGCGGGATCAGCGGCCCGGAATTGCCGATGCAGGTGGTGCAGCCGTAGCCCACCAGGTTGAAGCCCAGGCGGTCCAGGTAGGGCGTGAGTCCCGCGCGGTCGAAGTAGTCGGTGACGACGCGCGATCCGGGCGCGAGCGAGGTCTTGACCCACGGTCGGCGCTCGAGCCCCCTTTCGACGGCGCGCTTGGCGAGCAGCCCGGCGCCGACCATCACCGCCGGGTTCGAGGTGTTGGTGCACGAGGTGATCGCGGCGATCACGACATGCCCGTTGTCGACCCACGCCGCGTCGTTGCCGGGGAGGGCGATGTCGACGCGCGCGCTCGGCCAGTCGGGGTGGGGGCCGTAGCCGCCGGCGTCGACCGGCGGACGGGTCTTCGCGCCCGGCGAGACGGCGATCGGGTCGCTCGCCGGAAACGATTCGGCGCCGGCTTCGTCCAGCCCCGCGAGCAGCGCCTTGTCGTACGGCCGCCCCTCGAGCAGCGCGCCCACCGCGTGCGGCGCGAGGCGCAGCGCGATGCGGTCCTGCGGCCGCTTGGGGCCGGCGATCGAGGGCTCGAGCGTGCCCAGGTCCAGTTCGATCGTCTGCGAGTACTCGGCCTCGTGCGCCGGGTCGTACCACAGCCCCTGCTCCTTCGCGTAGGCCTCGACGAGCCGGATCTGCGGCTCGGGGCGGCCCGTCAGCCGCAGGTAGGCGAGCGTTTCGTCGTCGATGGGGAAGATCGCGCAGGTGGCGCCGTACTCGGGGCTCATGTTGCCCAGCGTCGCGCGGTTGGCCAGCGGCACGCGCGCGATGCCGGGGCCGTAGAACTCGACGAACTTGCCGACCACGCCGGTGCGGCGCAGCAGCTCGGCCACGGTCAGCACCAGGTCGGTGGCGGTGGTGCCGGGCGGGAATTCGCCGCTCAGCTTGAGCCCCACCACGTCGGGGATCAGCATGCTCATCGGCTGGCCGAGCATCGCCGCCTCGGCCTCGATGCCGCCCACGCCCCAGCCGAGCACGCCCAGGCCGTTGACCATCGGGGTGTGCGAATCGGTGCCGATCAGCGTGTCCGGGTAGGCGAGCACGCCCTCGGGCGTGCGGCGCGTGAACACCACCCGCGACAGGTACTCGAGGTTGACCTGGTGGCAGATCCCGGTGTCGGGCGGCACCACCTTGAAGTTGTCGAACGCCTGCTGCGCCCAGCGCAGCATCTGGTAGCGCTCGACGTTGCGCTGGAACTCGAGCTTGGCGTTGGCGGCGAAGGCGTCGGCGCTGCCGAACACGTCGGTGATCACCGAGTGGTCGATCACCAGCTCGCCGGGGATGAGCGGATTGATGCGCTTCGGGTCGCCGCCCAGCGCGATGATCGCGTCGCGCATCGCCACCAGGTCGACGACGCAGGGCACGCCGGTGAAGTCCTGCATCAGCACGCGCGCCGGCGTGAACTGGATCTCGCGCTGCGGCTGCTCCCTTGGCCGCCAGTCGGCCAGCGCCTGCACCTGCTCGCGCGTGACCAGATGCCCGTCCTCGCAGCGCAGCAGGTTTTCCAGCAGCACCTTCAGGCTGTAGGGCAGCCGGTGCGCGGTGGCGATGCGGTCGAGCCGGTGGATCGTGTAGGTGTTGCTGCCGACGGCAAACGCGTGCCGGGTACCGAAGCTGTTCGAGGCCATGGGGTTCTCCTGCGGATGGTTCGTCCGTGCGCCACGGCCCGCCGCGCCGCGGCCGACGCGGCGGGCCTGCGCGGGCATTGTCCGGCAGCGCCGAAACACGCGCGCCGCCGATGCGCAGCCCGTCGATGCCGAGCGGCTCACCGATGATTCCGGCGCACGAGTGTGTAGCGGTCGGACGCGCACGGGCGCCGGCGATCGGGTAATCCACGCTCGGCAAGGGGAGTGGCCGGGCCTGCGCCGGGCGCCGTGTATCGTCGGCGCATGCGGCGGCGCTGGCTTGCGGGTCTTGGACTGGTCGCAGCGGCGCTGTGCGGCCCGGCAGCGGCAGACGGCTTCGACATCGCCGTGAGCGCCAGTGCGGCGAATGCCGAGCACGTGCGCGCCTACGGCGTCATCGGCGGCTGGACGCACCCGGCGCCGCTGTGGCAGGGGCGCCGCTGGCGCCTCGCGCTGCGCCACGAGCTCGAGCTGGCCGTGTGGCAGGTGCCGCGCGCACGCGATCTGCTCGAAGTCGGCTATTCGCCGGTGTTCGTGCTCACGCCTGTGCACGGCGGCACGGGCGCCGTCTTCTACGTCGAAGGCGCGATCGGCATGGCGCTGCTGTCGCACACGCGCGTGTCGCCGCGACGCGAACTGAGCACCGCGTACCAGTTCTCGGACATGCTCGGCTTGGGCTGGCGCTGGGGGGCCGACGGGCAGGCTGCGCTGGGCCTGCGCATCCGCCATGTCTCCAACGCCGACATCAAACGCCCGAATCCGGGGATGAATTTCGCGCAGCTCGTGTACCGCCGGCGCTTCTGAGACCCTGTGGCGTCGGCGCGGGATGGCCGCGCGCGCCGGCGCTGGGCGCATCGCGGCGGCTCGCGTTCGGCGGGTGATCTGTACGCCCGGGATAGAATAGTATTGCGGGTGTCGCATTATTTGTATCCCGCGGCCCGACGACGCCATCCGCGCAGGTCGAGACGATGCGTTGCCGGCACGCGCACCGGCGCGATCGCGAGGCGCGTCGGGTCGAGCATCCGCTGGCCGTGATCGGCCGGCAGCGCGGTCTGCGCGAGCCGAATGCCCCCGCTGCCCAGACCGTCTTGCGGGCCGCTGCAAAAACCTGCTAGGCTAGTAATACGTTACTTACCTGCAGGATCCCCATGGCGCGCGAACGAAGCCACTACCTCCCGAGCGACGAGCGCCGCGCGGCGACCGTCGAAGCGGTGGTCGAGCTGGCCGCCGCACAGAACCCGGCCGAGATCACGACCACGGAGATCGCCGCACACATGGGGCTCACGCAAGGCGCCTTGTTCCGGCACTTCGAGAGCAAGGACGCGATCCTGCAGGCGACGATGAGCTGGGTCAGCGAGCGCTTGCTGGCGCGCCTGGACAAGGCAGCGCAGGGCGTCGCGTCGCCGGCGGCCGCGCTGGAGGCGATGTTCATGACGCACATCGAGTTCATCGCCAGGCACCCCGGGGTGCCGCGCGTGCTGTTCGGCGAGCTGCAGCGCTCGGGCACCAGCCTCACCCGGAAGATGGTGCAGACGCTGCTGCGCCACTATCGCCAGCGCCTGCACGCGCTGCTCGAGGCGGGCAAGGCGCAGGGCGAGCTCGATGCGCAGCTCGACGTGGACGCGGCGGCGGTCCTCTTCATCGGCACGATCCAGGGCCTGGTGATGCAGTCGTTGCTGGCGGGCAAGGTCGCACAGCTGCGCCACGATGCGCCGGCTGTCTTTGCCGTGTACCGCCGCGGCATCGGAGCCAGGCCATGAAGCGGACCCGGCTGGTGGCCGCCGCCCTCGCCACCCTCGTCGTTGCCGTGGGCGCGGCCTGGATGTGGATGCAGCGCGCGGGCGCCGACGAGCGCACTTTGCGCCTGTACGGCAACGTCGACATCCGCGAGGTGCAGCTGGCGTTCCGGCAGCCCGGTCGCATTGCGCAGATGGCATTCGACGAGGGCGACGCCGTGAGCGCGGGCGCGCGCATGGCCGCGCTGGACGCCAGGCCGTACGAGGAGGCGCTGGCGGCGGCGGCGGCCACCGAGCGGGTGGCACAGGCCGAACTGGACAAGCTGCGCCGCGGCCTGCGCCCGCAGGAGATCGTGCAGGCGCGCGAGGCCGTGAACAAGGCGCAGGCGGCCGCGCGGGAGGCCGAGCGCAACCACGCGCGTCTAAGCGAGCTGCTGCCTTCGGGCGCCAGCAGCCAGCGCAGCGTCGACGCCGCGGCCGCGGCGCGCGATCAGGCGCTGGCGGGCGCGAAGGCCGCGCAGGCGGCCCTGTCGCAGGCCCAGGAGGGTTTTCGTCGCGAGGACATCGCCGCGGGCGAAGCCAGAGTGGCAGCGGCGCAGGCTGCACGTGCGCAGGCGGCCACGGCGCTGGCCGACACCGAACTGCGCGCGCCGAGCAGCGGCACGGTGATCCTGCGCGCGCGCGAGCCGGGCAGCATGGTGGGCAGCCAGAGCACGGTCTACGGCCTGAGCCTCGACTTCCCGGTCTACGTGCGCGCCTACGTCGGCGAGCGCGACCTGGGCCGCATCGCGCCGGGGACGCCGGTGCGCGTGCGCAGCGATTCGTCGAGCCACGCCTACGTCGGCCAGGTCGGCTTCGTGTCGCCGCGCGCCGAATTCACGCCGAAGACGGTGGAGACGACCGATCTGCGCACCGATCTCGTGTACCGGCTGCGCATCGTCATCGCGGACAAGCAGGCCGCGACCGCACTGCGCCAGGGCATGCCCGTGACCGTCGAAGTGGATGCGCCACCCGCACCTGCGCGCCAACCCAGGGCCTCCTGAAGTGCCACCCCCGCGCTCACTGCGTTCGCGGCCCCCCGAGGCGGCGCTCGGCACCCACACAACGGCCGGGCGCTACTGAGATGGCAGCGTCCGCCGCGTCCGCCGTGTCCGCCGCGTCGCCGAGCGCAGCCGCTGCGGATCGCACGGACGCGGCCGTCCTCATCGAGGGCCTGGACAAGCACTTCGGCCGCGTGCACGCCCTGCAGGGCGTGCAGGCGCGCATCGGGTTCGGACGCCTCACCGGCCTGGTCGGCCCCGACGGCGCCGGCAAGACGACCCTCCTGCGCATCCTCACCGGGCTGCTCGCGCCCGATGCGGGGCGGGTGACGGTGGCCGGCCTGGACGTGGTCGCGGACAACGACGCCATTCATGCCGCCACCGGCTACATGCCGCAGCGCTTCGGCCTGTACGAAGACCTGTCGGTGCTGGAGAACCTGCGCCTGTACGCGCAGCTGCGCGGGCTGGACGCCGCGCCCGGCTCCGCGCTGTTCGCGCGGTTGCTGGAGTTCACCCGGCTCGAACCCTTCACGAAGCGCCTGGCCGGCAAGCTGTCGGGCGGCATGAAGCAAAAGCTCGGGCTCGCCTGCGCGCTGATGGCCCGCCCGCGGGTCTTGCTGCTCGACGAGCCCGGCGTCGGCGTCGATCCGGTCAGCCGCCAGGACCTGTGGCGCATGGTGCAGGCGCTCACCGACGAGGGCATGGCCGTCGTCTGGTCGACCGCCTATCTCGACGAAGCCGAGCGCTGCGACAGCGTGCTCCTGCTCAACGAAGGCCGCCTGCGGTTCGACGGGCCGCCGCAGGCACTGACGGCGCCGCTCGAAGGCCGCAGCTACCGTCTGCAGGACGTGGGCGCGCAGCGCCGCGCACTGCTCACCGAGGCGCTCGACCTGGACAGCGTCAGCGACGGCGTGATCCAGGGCGCCGGCGTGCGGCTCGTGCTGCGCGACGGGGCGCCGGCCGCCCAGATCGAGGCGCTGGCCGATCGGGCGCAGGTCCGGCTGGCGCCCGTCCCCGCGCGCTTCGAGGATGCCTTCATCGACCTGCTCGGCGGCGGCCCCGGTGGCACGTCGCCGCTCGCCGAGCGGCTGCCGCCCGTCGAGCTCGCCTGCGACATCGCCGTCTCCTGTCGTGACCTGACCAAGCGCTTCGGCGAGTTCACGGCCACCGAGCGCGTGAGCTTCGACGTGCGCAAGGGCGAGATCTTCGGGCTGCTCGGCCCCAACGGCGCGGGCAAGTCGACCACGTTCAAGATGCTGTGCGGCCTGCTCACCCCCACCCGCGGCGAGGCGCACGTGGCGGGGCTGGACCTGCGCCGGGCCAGCGGCGCGGCCAAGGGCCGGCTCGGCTACATGGCGCAGAAGTTCTCGCTCTACGGGCTGCTTTCCGTGCGCCAGAACCTGGAGTTCTCGGCCGGGGTCTACGGCCTGGACGGCGCCACGCGGCGCGCGCGCATCGACGAGATGATCGAGACCTTCGATCTGGCCGCCTGGCTGTCCTTCGCCCCCGATGCGCTGCCGCTCGGGCACAAGCAGCGCCTGGCGCTGGCCTGTGCGCTGATGCACCGGCCGCCGGTGCTGTTTCTCGACGAGCCGACCTCGGGCGTCGACCCGATCACGCGGCGCGAGTTCTGGACCCACATCAACGGCCTGGCGCGCAAGGGCGTGACGATCATGGTCACCACCCACTTCATGGACGAAGCCGAGTACTGCGATCGGGTCGCGATGCTGTACCGCGCCCGGCTGATCGCGCTGGACACGCCCGATGCGCTCAAGCGCAGCACGACGAGCGCGCGGCACCCCGACCCGACGATGGAAGACGCCTTCATCCGCCTGGTCGAGGCCGCCGACCTCGAGGTGGAGGCAACCTCATGAGTGCCGCCGGCGGGCGCGCCGCAGCGGCTGCGGCCCCGGGCCCGCGGCGCTTCGACTGGCGACGCCTGCGCGCCCTCGTCCACAAGGAGAGCCTGCAGGCCCTGCGCGACCCTTCGACGCTGCTGATCGCCTTCGTGCTGCCGCTCGTGCTGCTGCTGCTGTTCGCCTATGCGGTCTCGCTGGACGCGAAGAACGTGCGCATCGGCGTGGTGCTGGAATCGGACGGCGTCTCGGCGCGCTCGCTGGCCGCGGCCTTCTCCGCCACCCGCTATCTGGAGGTGCGCCTTGCCCACGACCGGCGCGAGGTGGCCGGGCGGCTCACGGCCGGCGAACTGCGCGGCTTCGTCGTCATCGCACAGGACTTCGAGCAACGGCTGGCGCGCCGCGACACGCAGCCGCTGGTGCAGATCGTCACCGACGGCTCCTATCCGAACACCGCCAAGTACGTCGAGAACTATGCGCGCGGCATCGTGCAGGGCTGGCGCGCCGGGCTCGATGCCGGCGCGCCCGCCCAGGCGGTGACGCTCGAGCCGCGCTACTGGTTCAACCCCGAGCTCGCCAGCCGCAGCGCGCTGGTGCCCGGCGCCATCGCCATCGTGATGACGATCATCGGCACCATGCTCACGGCGCTGGTGGTGGCGCGCGAATGGGAGCGCGGCACCATGGAAGCGGTGCTGTCGACGCCGGCGTCGGTGCTCGAGATCCTGATCGGCAAGCTGCTGCCGTACTTCGCGCTCGGCATGGTGTCCACGCTCGGCGCCGCGGCGCTGGCCGTCTTCGTCTTCGACGTGCCGTTGCGCGGCTCGCTGTTCGCGCTGCTGCTGCTCGCGGCCGTGTTCATGATCCCGGCGCTGGGCCAGGGCCTGCTCGTCTCGACGCTGGCCCGCAACCAGTTCCTGGCCTCGCAGATCGCGCTGTTCTCGGGCTTCCTGCCCGCGTTCATGCTGTCGGGCTTCCTGTTCGAGATCGACGCCATGCCGGCGCCCATCCGCGCCATCACGTGGGCCATCCCGGCGCGCTACTTCGTCTCCTCGCTCAAGACGGTGTTCCTGGCCGGCGACGTCTGGGCGGTGTTCACGCCCGACCTGCTCGCCATGGGGGCGATCGGCTTCGTGTTCTTCGCCTTCGCCAGGCGCGCCACGCGCAAGGACCTGCAATGAAGGGCGTGCGCGCGATGCGCGAACTGTGCTCGGCCACCCGCCTGCGCGCCCAGTTCGTGAAGGAGCTGCTCAGCGTGCTGCGCGACCCGAAGAGCCGCATGGTGGTGTTCGTGCCGCCCGTCCTGCAGCTGCTGGTGTTCGCGTTTGCCGCGACGCTGGAAGTGCGCAACGTCGACATCGCCGTCTACAACCAGGATGCGGGGCGCTGGTCGCACGAGCTCGTGCAGCGCGTGCACAGCGCGCAATTCGTCGCGCGCATGCGGCACGTCCAGAGCCGCCAGCAACTGCGCGCGCTGATCGACGACGGCGCCGTCATCGCCGCCCTCGACATCCCGGCCGACTTCTCGCGCACCATCGCCGCCGGCGACAGCGCTCGCGTGCAGGTGCTCGTCGACGGACGGCGCAGCAACTCGGGACAGATCACCGTGGCCTATCTGTCGAGCATCGCGGCCGACGTCGGCGCCGAGGCCGTGCCCGATGCACAGCCGGCCGCCCCGGTGGTGGTGCGCAACGCGTTCAACCCGAACCTGACCTACCGCTGGTACATCGTGCCGGGGCTGACGGGCATCCTGGCGCTCTTCAGCGCCCTCCTCGTCACCTCGCTTTCGATCGCGCGCGAACGCGAACTGGGCACCTTCGACCAGCTGCTGGTGTCGCCCACCTCGACGCCGGAGATCATCGTCTCCAAGTCGCTGCCGGCGCTGGCGATCGGCACCGCGCTCGGCGTGTCGATGGTCGCGGCCGCCGTGGTCGTGTTCGGGATCCCGTTCACGGGCTCTTTCGTGCTGCTGCTGGCGAGCCTGATGCTGTTCATCCTCTCGGTGGTGGGGATCGGCCTGACGATCTCCGCGCTCAGCATGACGCAGCAGCAGGCGATCCTGGGCGCGTTCGCCATCGGCGTGCCGGCGGTGCTGCTGTCGGGCTTCGCGACGCCGGTGGAGAACATGCCGCTGGTCCTGCAATGGCTGGCCCAGGCCATTCCGCTCACCCACTTCCTCGTCATCGTCGAGGGCAGTTTCCTCGCCGCGCTGCCGCCCGGGGTGGTCGTGGGCCACCTGTGGCCGCTCGCCGTCATCGCCCTCGTCACGCTGACGATGGCCACCGCATTCATCCGAGGGCGCCTGCAATGACGCGCATCCTTCGCACCCGGGGCGCCACCGGCGCCGCGTCGCGCCGGCCATCCGGGCGCCTGCGACCCCTCGTCGCCGCGGCGGCCGGCGTCGTGCTTGCGGGATGCGCGGCGGTCGGGCCGGAGTACCGCTCGCCACCGCCGGTCGACACGGGCGCGGGCTGGATCCAGCCGATGCCCGCTGCGGCCGACGGCGCGAGCACCGAACTGGCACGCTGGTGGTCTCGCCTCGGCGACCCCGTGCTCGATCGCCTGATCGACGCTGCGCTGGCCGCCAACCTCGACCTGCGGCAGGCGGGCGCGCGCATCGACGAGGCGCGCGCGCTGCGCGACCGCACGGCCGGCAGGCAGGCCGCGGCGGCCGGCGTGGGGGCCAGCGTCAACCGCCGCCGGCAAAGCGAGCACGGCCCCTTGCCGGTGGGCAGGATCCCCGGCCTCGAGGCGACACAGACCATCTACGACGCGGGCTTCGACGCCGCCTGGGAGCCCGACCTGTTCGGCGCCAACCGGCGCGCGCTGCAGGGCGCCGACGCCAGGCTGCAGGCGGTCGAGATCGAGGCCCAGGGCGTGCGCATGCGCATCGTCGCCGAAGTCGCGCGCACCTGGTTCAGCGCGCGCGGCGCGGGCCTCGAGGCGAGCGCGCAGACGGCGGCGGCCGACGCGCTCGCGCAGACGCTCGAGCTGACGCGGCTGCGGCGCGCGGTGGGCGAGGCGGCGGCGGCCGACGTGGACCTGGCCCACGCGCAGTGGGCCGCAGCCGACGCGGCCCTGCCCGATATCCAGGCGCGGCACCGCGCGGCCGTGTTCGGCCTGGGCATCCTGCTGGGGGCGCTGCCGGAAACGGAACTCGGGCTGTTCGATGCCGCCGCGCCGCCGCAGGCACTGCCGGGGCTGCTGGCGCTGCCTGTGGGCGAACGCGCCGACATCCTGCGCCGCCGACCGGACGTGCTGGCGGCCGAGCGGCGCCTCGCGGCGGGCACGGCCGACATCGGCGTGGCCACGGCCGAGCTGTTCCCCAAGCTGTCGATCGGCGCCGGCGGCGGCCTGCAGGCCTTGTCCAGC
>WBZT01001886.1_pt1 | contig 14984 bp, 14 predicted proteins | sample 5204241 | NCBI WGS metagenome assembly WBZT01 (sample SAMN12344358, study PRJNA552823) | activated sludge metagenome | biome: Activated sludge suspended growth; feature: Nitrification reactor; material: Wastewater; isolation source: activated sludge from nitrification reactor of wastewater... | reverse complement strand
GCGAGATGCGCTCAGGTCAGCGCGAAAGCGAAAGTGCGTAGCTGTATATTGGCGAGAAAATGACGCTGACCGGTGCGCTTCTAGACGATGTGTAAACGACAATTATTATCACTTAAGTTTGACGCATAAAAAAGCCTCCCGAAGGAGGCTTTGATGAGTTTGATGATTTATTCGGCTTTGTTGCCTTTGATCATTTCTTGGTAGATGACCTTGAAGGTGAATCCTTTACGTGCCGAGTAGACTTGACCGTAGGACAATCCGAGGGTTTCAGCCGCATCTTTGTGGGATGCTTCCTTCAGGTCGCCCAACATGATGCGACGTGCGTCGTCATCCGTCATGGTGCGTTCGGATTGAGGACCGCGGTTGCGAGTTGCTTGGGGCGAGGATGCGTTCACTTTCGTGATAACCTCATTGAGCTTTTCAGCGAGGAGCTTCAGGGTGAGCTTGTCATCGAGGTTGATGAGTTCGATTTGAGCAGCAACTTCGGCAACTTGAGTGGTGATGTTTTCCATGATAAGACCTTTCAGATTTGAGATTTAAGAAATGTGTTCTTGTTCGAACACAATATAATTCTACCGCGTTTTTGAAGCTTGTACACTACTTTTTGAATTTATTTCTAAATCCCTGACCGATGGTGTAAGCTTCCTTTTGCATCGATCATGGAAGAATTATAACACGAAAATTGGGTTTGTACACAAAATCTTTTTTATTGGGAATGACTTTTCGATAAGAAAAACAAATCGCTACTTCGTGGATTTGTCTACTACGTTTTTAGGGAAATGTACACAAGAAAATCGTAAAGAATTGTAACGATAATAGTTGACTAAATTAGTTGAGTATGGGTCGATGGGCGAGGTGCGATGTCACGATGTGATATGGATAGTGTACTAGATTAGTCAAGTATTAGATGATAATTATCACTTCTAATAGTCTACTAATCTAGTATGGATTAAGGATAGTTGACTAAATTAGTATGGATTAAATGCTTGACTAAATTAGTATGGATTAAATACATGACTAAATTAGTTGAGTATTATAAATGATAATTATTATCGATTACGTTTCTTCACGATATGATAATCATTATCACTTCTAATAGTCTACTAATCTAGTATGGATTAAGGATAGTTGACTAAATTAGTATGGATTAAATGCTTGACTAAATTAGTATGGATTAAATACATGACTAAATTAGTTGAGTATTATAAATGATAATTATTATCGATTACGTTTCTTCACGATATGATAATCATTATCACGATGTGAAATGAGTGAACGACAATCACTATCGTTCACATGGTGAAATGGGGCCCCATCGGGCGAGGGTCCGCCATCTCAGTTTCAGGGAAAATTTTTCAAAACTGGACTATTTGCGACTATTGCGGAATTTTGCTTGAGAAATCCTATTAGCCTCAGTAATACAAGGCTTGCACCAAGACTTATTCCCTGTATTCCTGAACAACGTGCGTGGGGCGAGGGTCATACATCTGCGGCACATCTTCAGTTCGTCCGTTTCACCTGGTTTTACGATTGAATCAAACGTGATACGAAGATGCTCTTTTCGTGAGAGAATTTCAAGGTTTTCAAGACGATTATCTTGCTTGTCACCGTTTATATGATGAACATCCATTTTCGTGCTTGGGTCCAAGCCCAAAAACACTTCGGCCAATACACGATGTAGTAATAAGGCTTTGCTCTTGCCCTCGTGCCGCACCGCAAACCTCCTGTATCCAGTGGCCTCAGTCCCAATTTTCAATTCTCTCACACCGCAGTGCAAAACTCGCCCGTCACGAGAAATTGAGTAGCTTGGATGCGATGGGATTGGTACGAATTCCATGGGAAGTCCTTAAAAGTAAGTAATGTTAACATTATAACATACAGAGTCAAGTTGTACATGCCCTCGATCATGGTCCATTGCGTTCAAGCATGTACAAGGGCCCGAAGGACCTGTATAATTTATGCAAGATTTCGTGTAAAGGAATATCATGCTGCCAGTTACGAGTACACGGAGCAGTGCACTAGTAGCCATGCTCCATGCAGAATTTCCCAACTATCACCCGCTCCTGAGTATTGCGCGCATCGCCCATCACCAGGACGCGGACCTGAAACTTCAGTTCGAGTGCCACAAGACGATTGCGAAGTACCTCGAGCCTGAGCTCAAGTCTGTCGAAGTTAAAGGCGATATGCGTGAAGAGAAGGTCGTGCGAGTGTCCCTGTTTGACGTCGAAGATGTTGAGGTCCGGGTTCAGGGCGAGGCGGGTATGCCTAGCCGGGAGACCGCTGTGGCCCTTGCTAATTGGTGAGGCTGATATGTGTTGCAATCATAACTGCAATCAAGGACGAGCATGTCCAAGACGAAAACATATTTCGCTTCTTGAGCCATTGCGTCGATTATTTCGATGACGGAATTCAAGCTATATCCGAAGCAACAACGAGCTCTTGTCACGCCTGCAAATGAGATTCTCTACGGAGGAGCTGCAGGTGGTGGCAAGAGCTATTTGGCGCGCGTCGCTAGCATTGTGTATAGCCTTGAGGTTCCAGGTCTGATAACTTACCTGTTTCGTCGGACTTTCAAGGAAGTTTTGGCCAACCATGTATATACCCCAGGTGGATACATTGAAATGCTGAAGGACTTGATTGACTCAGGCGATTGTGTGTTCTCTAAATCCGACTTTTCGTTCACTTTTTACAACGGAAGTCGTATTCAGCTAGCCCATAGTCAGTATGAGAGCGACATTTATACCCATCAGGGCGCTCAAATTGGTTTTTTGATCATCGACGAAGCTACTCACTTCACTCCGGCGATGGTTCGATTCATCCGAAGTCGTGTTCGACTCGGTTCGATGAGTGTTCCTGCGCAGTGGAAGGGTCTTTTTCCACGGATTTTGTACACTGCCAACCCAGGTGGCGTTGGGCATCACTATTTCAAGTCGAATTTTGTCGACATAGGCGCCGGACATGTGTTCGGGGCGCCTGAGGATGAAGGTTCGATGCGTCGTGAGTACGTTCCGGCTCGCCTGCACGACAATAAGGTGCTCATTCAGAACGACCCTGAGTATTATCAGCGTCTGAAAGGTATGGGAGATACAGCTACCGTTCAGGCGATGCTTGAAGGTGACTGGGAATCGCTGAGTTCTGGCGGTTTTGCTGACGTCTGGCGAGCTAAATACCATGTGGTTAAGCCGTTTGACATTCCACATACGTGGCGCATTGATCGTGGCTATGACTATGGTAGCTCCAATCCTGCAGCTTGCTGTTGGTTTGCTGAGAGTGATGGGTCTGACTTCATCGACGCTGATGGAAATGAGGCCTGGGTGCCCGCAGGTTCCATCTTCCAAATTGGTGAACTGTATTTTGCGAACAAGCGCCATGAGGGTCTGCGGTTAACCGCCACAGAACAGGCTCGTCGTATTAAACAGCAAGAGCAAGACGAAGGTCTGTGGGGTAAAGTAGAGCCTGGACCTGCTGACAACAGTATCTTCAGCAGTGAGCCTGGACACACCACGGTGGCCGCTGACATGGCTACGATGGGTGTGACGTTCACACGGTCCAATAAAGCCCCTGGGAGCCGCGTTCAAGGTGTACAACTCTTCAGGGGTCGCCTCGAGGCTGCCACGAAGAGGCCCATGGAGAAACCAGGATACTTTGTCTTTAACACTTGCTATCACACAATTCGTACACTCCCTAACCTGGAGAATGACGAGAAAAATCGTGAAGATATAGATTCCTCAGGGGAGGATCATTGCTGGGATGTGATACGATATCGCATTCTTAAATCTGCCAAAAAGGCTAAAACCGCAACCGTGACTGGAGCCTAAAATGAGTCTACACTCAATTAGTGGATATGAAGGACTTTATTCAGTAAGTGATGACGGTAAAATCTTCAGTCACTACATGAATTCGTTCATGAATCCTTGAACTAAGTATCACGGTTATAAGTACGTTGGTTTACATAAAGATGGTAAGACCAAGAATTTTCACGTTCATCGTCTTGTGATGCATGCTATAAAAGGCATGGATTTGAATGAGAAGTTGCAAGTCGATCACATTGACAGAAATCGAGCAAATAATCATCCAGATAATTTAAGGCTATTGAATGACTTGCAAAACAAGCAACATGCAGCCGGTAGACTAGGTGTTGATACTGAAACACATAAATTGTGCAGCAAGTGCAAAATCGTCTTGCCTCGCAGTTCATTTGGTTTTAATGCCGCTACGTCTGATAAACTATCATCGGCTTGTAAGCCGTGTAGAAACGGAGTAAAACCATGCCTGTAAACTCACAACACCCTGAATACAAAGCCCGTGCAGAGGACTGGATTAAGTGCCGGGATGCCTTCGAGGGCCAATCCGCTATCAAGGCCGCAGGGGTCAAGTACCTGCCCAAACTCAGTGAACAAACCACTGATGACTATAACGCGTACAAGACGCGCGCCTTGTTTTACTCGATCACGAGCAAGACTATCTCGGCTCTTGTTGGAATGGCTTCGTCAAAGCGACCGATTGTTACCCACCCGACGGAGCTCGACAAATTTTTCTTGGACGACAGTGGTGTTCAGTTTTACGAGATGCTGTCACAGTCTCTGTCTGAAAACCTTCTGATGGGTCGATTCGGTGTCTTGGTCGATCGTCCTGAATCAGGAGGGCCCCCGGAACTGGTTGGATATACCGCTGAGTCAATAATCAATTGGCGTACTGATGAGCATGGCAATCCTACCATGGTTGTGCTGGCCGAGAACGTGGCTAAACAAGAATCCAACGATGAGTTTGAAATTGAGACGGAGCCTCAATATCGAGTTCTTCGTCTGATTGATGGGGTTTACACTCAATCGATTTATACCGAAAAAGGTGACTTCGTCAAGACTGTCACGCCGTTGAACACTGGCAAAACGATGGACTTCATCCCATTCTTTGTGGTGAATCCATTTGGTGTTGGTTTCGACATGCACAAACCTCCTGTATTGGACATCGTAGAGATTAACATCTCTCACTATCGTACCAGTGCTGACCTAGAACATGGTCGTCATTTTACTGGTCTCCCTGTGCCAGTGGTATCAGGTGTTGACTCATCTACCAAATTGCGAGTTGGCTCGATGGTTGCCTGGGTTCTCCCAGATCATCAGGCTAAGGCGTACTATTTGGAATTCACTGGTCAGGGTCTGATCAGCCTTGAGAAAGCTCTCTCTGAGAAGCAATCCCAACTTGCTAGCTTGTCGGCACGTCTGCTTGACAACAGCAAACATGGCTCTGAAGCTGCTGACACTGTGCGCTTGCGCTACATGTCTGAGACCGCGTCTCTTGCAGCTGTGGCTCGCGCAGTCGAAGCCCTACTAAACAAGGCATATAAGACAGTTGCGATTATGGAGGGTCTGGAAGAAGCCTCTGTATCCATCAAACTCGATAAAGAGTTCTTGGACGCACGACTGTCTAGTGCAGAACTTCGCGAACTCGTTGGAGCTTATATCTCTGGCGGGATTAGCAAAGAAACGCTGGTGTACAACCTGCGTAGGGGCGATTTGCTTTCTCCTGACCGCAAGGATATGGAGGAGGTGAACGCATTGATTGCTGCGGAAAAGGCCAAACAAGCGAGCCAACAAAGCAGTGGGACTGGTATCAACCTCAATAATGGAGCTTAATCATGAAACTCAAATTCAAACTCGACACTCTCGAAGGTCTGGATGCAGCGATTGCCGCCTTGTACGAACAAGCGGCTGATGGTGCTTACTACCTCTCGGTTGATGGTGCTGTCGGCAAGGACAAACTGGACGAATTCCGCAACAACAACGTGAAGCTGTTGAAGGACCTGGAAAAGTTCAAGGACGTGGACCCGGCCAAGTACCAAGAACTGTTGGCTCTGGCCAAGAAGCAAGAAGAGAAGAAACTCATTGACGCTGGTGAAATCGACAAAGTGGTCGAACAGCGTGTCGGCGAAATGAAGTCGACTTACGAGAATCAGCTCAAGACTCTGACTGAACAAAATTCTGTGGCCCAGCGTCAACTCGAATCCTTGTTGATCGACAATGCGGTTCGTGATGCTGCGGTCAAATCCGGCGTGCAACCCACAGCTGTGGATGATGTGTTGCTGCGGGCCAAGGCTACCTTCAAGATCAAGGACGGCAATGCGGTCCCTGTGGATGCTCAAGGTAATGTGGTCTACGGCAAGGACGGTACCTCCCCCATGTCGGTGGTTGACTGGACTACCGGCCTGAAGAAGCAAGCTCCCCACCTGTTTCAAGGCTCTCAAGGTGGCGGTGCACAAGGTTCTGGCAAGGGTAATGTGGACACCTCGAAACTTACCTCTGCCCAGAAGATTGCCCAAGGGTTGGATTCCTTGGGGTAAACCCTAGATCATGGACCGTTGATAGCAGGCTCGTCCTGCTATTTACTTATGCACCCTAGCAAGGTATAATACTACCACGATTAGCAAAATTTGGTGTCAGTGACACTTAGATTTGCGTGTCGTCTCTCCGGTGGGGCAGACGAGTGGTCAATTCGTTAACCTAGCCAACATGGAGAAATGACATGGCATCAGTAACCCTGGCGGAATCCGCCAAACTTTCGCAAGACCTGCTCATTACGGGCGTCATCGAGAACATCATTTCGGTCAACCCGATTTTTGAAGTTCTCCCGTTCATGGAAATCGAAGGCAACGCCCTCGGTTACAACCGTGAAAACGCGCTGGGCGATGCTCAGTATCTCGGCGTTGGTTCTACCATCACCGCGAAGAACCCTGCGACCTTCACCTACGTTACCTCTGGTCTGACGACTCTGCTGGGTGACGCTGAAGTCAACGGCTTGATCGAAGCTACTCGCTCGAACAAGCAAGACCAGCGCGCTGCTCAAGTGGCTTCCAAGGCCAAGTCGATCGCGCGTCAGTTCCAAGACACGATGATCAACGGTGACGGTACTGCCAACACCTTCCAAGGTATTCTGACTTTGACTCCGGCTGGTCAGAAGATCAACACCGGTGCCAACGGTTCTCAGCTGACGTTCGATATCCTCGACCAGCTGATCGACATCGTGAAGGACAAGGATGGTCAAGTCGACTATCTGATGATGCCTTTCCGCACCCGTCGTGCCTACTTCAACTTGCTGCGTACCCTGGGCGGTGCGTCGGTCAATGAAGTGATGAACCTGCCTTCTGGCCGTCAAGTGCCAATGTATCGCGGCGTTCCGATCTTCGTGAACGATTACATCCCGACCAACCAAACTGTCGGTACCTCGTCTGGCATTTGTACTAGCATCATCGCTGGTACTTTCGATGATGGTTCCGGCATGCATGGTATCTCTGGTCTGACCGCGATGGGCAACGCTGGTATCCGCGTTGAGAACATTGGTGCCAAGGAAAATGCGGATGAAAAAATCACCCGCGTGAAGTTCTACTGCGGCTTCGCCAACTTCTCTCAGTTGGGTATCGCAGTGGCTCCTGGCATCACCGACTAAGTATAAGGGGCTTCGGCCCCTTACTTGTTTCAATAAATCAAGAGGTTACCATGGCAAAAATTGCACGATTCAAATTGACTGGCGAACAAGCTGGTCAGTCACTGGTCATCAATGGCCGCTACGAGTTCAAGGACGGTGTGCACGAGCGCAACGAAGACGATGGCAAGCTGCTGGAAAACATTCTGTGTGGCTACTACGGCTGTGAACTCGAGTGGGTCGATGACACTCCTGTATCCACTCAAGACGCCAACGCTGCTCCTTCGCTGGCCAAGACTGAAACTGACGCTGCCGCCAAGGCGAAGGTCGAAGCTGAAGCTGCTGCGAAAGCGAAGGTTAAGTAATGGCTTTGGACGCTACCCTGGGCGGAGCATCTGCGAACAGCTACGTTACTGTCGCAGAGGCCGATGCCTATTTTGCTACGAGCTTTGGCCGTACCGCCTGGGGTAGCGCTTCCGCTGAAAACAAGGAAATTGTTCTCATCGAATCAACTCGCCTTCTGGACTTGCTAGTGTCTTGGAAGGGGTATGTTAAGAGCGATACACAAGCCCTTCGGTGGCCTCGTACGTACGTTCCTAACATAGATGGTCGATACAACGGCGTTGACACAATTCTTGAGTCGTATATCAGCGATTCAATCGTGCCAAAAGACGTCAAAAATGCGGTGTTTGAACTGGCTTACAGTTTGCTATCGAATGGCGGCTTCCAAGCTAGTGAAAACGAGTTGGCTAAAGTTAAGGTCGGCCCTGTATCAATCGATTTTTCTGACACAGTCAAGTCGAATGGGTTGCCGAAAATGGTTCGTGACATGATTGCTCGCTGGGGTGAATACACTGTGGTTTCTAGCAATTCTGTCCATACTGTAGGGTTGTTGCGGACATGAGCGATCTTGCATCAACCATTTACAGTGCAGTTCTTGGAGCCAAGGGTAAACTTGGTTCGTTGGTTATTCAGGCTACATTGAAGACCGCAGGTGTTGCGTCTTATAATGCGGCTTCAGGTGTTAAATCCACTGCAACGACGGATAAGTCTATTGATGTGGTGGTTGACAAGTTTGCCTTCAATGAGATTGATGGCGAACAAGTCAAGAGTTCAGACGTGAAACTTGTCATGTTTAACAACGATGATACGGTTCCAAGTTTGAGCGACAAGGTGGTTTTGAACGGAGTGACGTATGATTTGATCAACGTTAATCCTGTTCAAGCAGGTAGTAAGGTCATTATTTTTATGCTTCAGTTGCGTCGGTAGCGCTCAGGAGGGCGCTCTGGATGCGTTCAAAATAAGTAGCTAATGGTAACATATATGCTACTTAAATTGAAACTGAACCAGAGCGTACTTTAGGAGCGTTGCGATGGGTTTGACAAGTCGATGGGTCGTAAATCCGATGGATTTTATGAAAACCGTCGATAAGTCTGTGAAGGATAAAGCTAAGGACCTTGCGGAGCAAGTTTTTGATGGTGTCGTTGCAAAGACGCCAGTTTGGACAGGTAGAGCTAGGGCTTGTTGGACGTTGAATGAAGGCGCACCGGTTTTCAAGTCGATTCCATTGTATGATGCGAATCCTTTGAGTCCGCTACCTCCTCCAGAACGACCAAATATCTCGAATCTACCCCGGTACCCCAAACTGTATATCTGCAACGGACAGCCGTACTCGGTGAAGCTTGAGTATGGTTATTCAGGACAAGCTCCAGCCGGAATGGTTAGAGTAACTTTGGCAGGATTGAAATAAATGAGTTTTGTAAGCGAAAAGGCCACTATCGAACAGTATGTTCAGGCCAATTACGCTTCGACTCTGGTGAAGTATGAAAATGACGAGATGAATGACTCGTCAGTAAGCGAATGGGTTCGAGTTTCAACTCAGAACGCTGACGCATTTCAAGCTTCATTGGGTTCCAACCCTTTGTTTCGATATGTCGGAGTGTTGTTTGTACAAATTTTCGTTAAACCTGATATTGGTTCTGGAAGGGCCCTTGAATTAGCAGACACAATTACCACTTTGTTTCGTGCAAAACGTATCGGCGGTATCGTTTTTCTCGTCCCCAAAGTGCAAAAAGTAGGCGTGTTCAAAGATTGGTACCAGGTGAACGTGTCCGTTGAATTTTCTCGAGAGGAATAAATCATGCCCAATCTTGGTACATCAAACCGGACCGCTCTTCGCTACGTACCCGAAGTCACTTTCGGTACTACCCCAGCGACGCCGGCTTTCAAAGACATTCGCTACACTGGCGAGTCGCTCAACTATTCGATCAAGAACGTCGTTTCCAACGAAATTCGTTCTGATCGCAACACGACCGACCTGGTTCGTGTGTCTGCAGACGCTGCTGGTGACGTTCAGTTTGAAATGTCGTTCTTGTCGTTCGACGCGTTCATCGAAGCGGCTCTGTGCAGTACGTTCTCAGCTCCGGTTTCCAACTTGAGCTCGATCAAGAACGGCACCGCGCTGAAGTCGTTCAGCCTGCAAAAGCACTTCCAAGATTTGGACACCCCTGTATTCCAGACGTTCAACGGTTGCCGCGTCGGTGGCATGACTCTGGACTTCAAGACCGGTCAAATCATGACTGGTTCGTTCTCCTTCATGGGTCTTGGTGCGACGGCTAGTACGACTCAAATCACCGGTGCGACCACCTCAGCTTCACCTGGAGTATCTGAAAACGTCATGAACGCAGTCACCGACTTGATTGAAATCGAGGAAAACGGTGTCGCGTCCACGATGGTGATTCGTTCTATGAACATGAATCTGAACAACAACCTTCGTGCGCAAGATGCGATCGGTTCTCTTCCTCACGTCGGCGTGGCTTTGGGTAAGCTGGAAATCACTGGCAACATCGAAGCTTATTTCGCTGATTTGATCGCCTACAACCGCTTCATCAACGGCACCGCATTCGCTTTGTCGTTCAAGGTCAACGATGCCACTGGCGACTACTATCGATTCACTCTTCCAGCTGTGAAGTACGAATCTGGTCAGGTAGTTGCTGGGGGCCTCGACCAAGATTTGGTGTTCCAAGGTACTTGGCGCGCCATTTACGATCCGACATCAGCTTGTATGATTCAGATCGACAAGTTCGACAATCCGTAATAAGATTGTTGGACAATAAGAGCACAGTGGGTTAACAGAAAGGAAAATATCATGGCAATCATCATCGATCAACAAAACACCTCCACCGAAGATGGCGTGTGGGTGAAGTTCGGCGGCTCTGAATTCAAGATTGCGCATAGCGGCAATCCGAAATTTCAGCGTGCCCTGACTCGCCTACAAGCTCCTCATCGTCGAAAGATCGAAAAGGGTACCTTGGACCCGGTGGAAAGCAAGGACATCATCTGCCAAGCCATGTCTGAAGGTCTCATCCTCGACTGGCGTGGTGTGATTGATTCCAAGGGTAACGAAGTCAAGTTCGACAAGGGTCAGTGCCGCATGGCTCTGAAGAACAACGACGATCTGCGCGAATTCGTGCAAGAGTTTTCCACTGACCTGGAGAACTTCCGCGCTGAGGAGCAAGAGCAGGAGGGAAACGCCTAAGCGAGTATATCCAGTGGCGTCTGGAATGGGGCGACAAGGGGGAATTCCTTGAAGAGTTAGAGGACCAAGGTCTAAAACCTCAAGCCCTGAACCGGAAGCCTACTGTATATGACTGGATGCAAGAGTATATCATAGCGTTTGATATACTCTCGTCAAGAAGGTCAGTCGGATTTGCACCTAATCCGATAAGTATGCAGGACATGCTGGCATATATTCAGATATATGGGGTAAGTGATGTAGATTCTTTCGTTAAATACATAATCACGATGGATTCTACGTTCTTGCAACATGCAACTAAGGAAAAGCCAAGGACTAAAGGAAAGACATGAGTGATTCTTCGACATTGCAGGTAGTGGTGGATGCGGCCCCAGCGGAAGCTGGGGCGTCGCGCGTCAAGAACGCTATCTCTAGCATGTCGAGTAGCGCGACGTCAGCCCTCAACTCCCTGTCTTCCAGCTTCGAGCGGATGCAGTCGTTTCTCAGTAAGAGTAACGCTGGACTGACTGCATTCTTCGCAGCTATCGGTGCAGGATATGTGCTGAAAAGTTTCCTCGATCGCTTAATCGAGGTGAACACGACTTTTAATGCGTTCATTGCAACGATGAACGTTGTGACTGGCTCTGTGGCCAAGTCAAACGCCGAGTATCAATACTTGCTCGCGTTCTCCAATAAAATCGGTGTTAGCATCGAAAGTGTGACAAAGCAATACGGTCGTCTTGCAGCTTCTATGAAGTCTGTAGATGAGACCGGCGAAATGACACGCCATGTGTTTGAGGCCATCTCTGAGGCTTCCACAGTGCTTCACTTGAAAGGCTATGAAACCAATCTGTTGTTCATGGCTTTGGAGCAATCTGCCTCTAAAGGCAAAGTTAGTCTTGAAGAATTTCAACGTCAGTTGGCCAACAAGTTGCCTGACGCTATGGGTCTTGCTTCTCGTTCTATGAATATGAAGCAAGCTGAATTCCGAGACGCGGTGACAAAGGGCACACTCAATGTATATGAGGTGCTGATCAAGCTGTCTAACCAGATCAAGAAAGAGTACGGCGAATCTGCAAAATATGCCGCTAACCAGTTTACCGGTAAGCTCAACATCATGAAGAATAGTATCTTCGAGCTATATCGTGTAATGGGTCAATCTGGGGCTATGGACGGTCTGACAAAGATTATCACTACTATCACCGACAAGCTCGGTGATTCGTCGCTTGGTAAAACTATCGGCGATTCGCTCGGCGCCTTGTTCGGTCAACTAGCCGACTGGTTGTCTAAAATCACTCAATCTGACGTGCAAGACTTTTTCCTAGGGTTGTCTGGAATTATTCAGTCTTTCACTGCGATCATGCGTGAATTGGTTGGAGCTTTTAGCCAAACAGTTGATGGAAAATCTGACTTCATCGGATTCAGCGAAACCGTCGCCAAGATGATGATCATTATGACCGATGCGGCCATGACATTCCTGGCGGTTATCATGCAATTGCCGTTGTCCATTAACGTCGTGATTCAAGACGTGAATGTGATGCTGGCTGGATTGAAAGGTATCAAGGATTGGGCTACTGACGGTCTTGACGCTGCGGCCAATAACATCAATGCCGCCAAAGCTGAACGCGACAAGGCCAAAGCCTTGGAGGACACCAATCTGGCAATCCTGCTTGGGTCTGATGACTCACCGACTGCTAAGGCTTGGAAAAGGACGGACGAGATTTTTGCCAATATGCGCAAGCAGAAGGCGGCAATGGAGGCTGATAACAAGGCTCTTGCTGGAAAAACTCAAATCGACATTCGTCCGAAAACTGAAGCTGAAATGGCAAACATGATGAAGGGTTTGCCACCTACTCCCGCAAAACCCAATAAGGGAATGGAGAGCGCGTACGAGCAAGAGCGTGTTCGCCTGTTTAAGACAGCTGGCGTGGCAGAGCTCGAGTACACCAACATCATGGAAGGTCGGTTGAAGACCGAGGGTAAGATTCGCACCGAGCTCGAAGCCAAGATGCGATTTGACAAGGATTACATTGCAATGTCGAAAGCCCAGAAGGCAGAACTCCTGTCTATGGCGGATGCTGCTGATAAAGCGACTGCGAAGCGAGTTGCAGCTGGGCAATTCCAATCCGACATCTTGTCAATGAACAAGGCTATCTATCAATCTGAGATGGACTTGATGGACATTGCCAATAATCGTAACCCAATCGAAGAAAAGAATCTGCGACAGTTCGAGGAAAAACTCAAGTTTGACTCGAAGTACTTGGCTATGTCTAGCCAAATGATTGAAGCGGAGCGCGAAAAAGCGAAGGCCGCTGACGCACTTGCTATATCAGTGGAATCTGCTCGCAAAGCTCAAGCATATCACAATGCTACTCTCATGCAATCTCTTGACATTCAACGTCAGATTGAGCAAATGAAGGGTGGCAACTACGTTTCTAAGTACACGAACGAATCGCAGATGGAGGATTCGTTCAAGACTGGTGGCGAAAATCAGTTTACGTCTGAAGCTGACCAACAGAAAATGTTGAATGATGCTCGTCAACGTGATCGTGACTTGCGTGCACGAGACGTGGCGCAGATTATTGCTGACTCTAAATTGTCCCTTGACCAGATGCGATTTGAGTTGCAAATGCAAGGTCAGCAAGAAAAAGCTATTAAACAGGCTACCGAAGCTCGAAAAATTGAACTTGACGTTAAAAAGCTTTCTGCTGGCGCCACTGGTGACGAACTAGCCGCTTATCAACAATTGGAGCAGTTTTTGAAGGTGCAGATGAACGCTGCGCTTGATGAATACTATGCAAAACAGGCAACCGAAGCCGCCGCCGCCGAATGGCAAAAAACCGTCGACCGCATCGACCAGACCTTCCACGACGGTTTTGTCGGGATGCTGGAAAAAGGCAAGGCCGACTGGGAGAGCTTCGCCGACAGCATCGCCAACACCTTCAAAACCGCCGTCGCCGATGAAATCTACAAGCTCACGATCAAGCCTATCGTCGTCAGCGTGGTCAGCAGCTTTGCGGGTGGCGCAGCGCAGGCAGCGGGCTCGGTTGCAGGGCAATCCGGCAGCGGTATCGGCGGGGTGGTGCAGGGCGTGCAGGCGGCGTATGGCGCTTACAACAGCGGCATCACCAATGCTGCGACATCGTTTGCCACCAGCGGCGTGGGCCAGTACATGGGCCTGTCGAGCACGGCGCCGATTGAAACCGGCACAGAGATTGGCTCGATCCAGCTTGCTGGCGAGGCTGGCAGCGCAACTGGCGGCGCATATCTAACCAACTCCGGCAGCAGTTTTGTTTCCTCCGCCGCCCCGGCGGGATGGGTTGCCGCAATTCTCGCTGCCATTTACACCGGGTTCGAGTGGCAAAAGCGCGGCTGGTTTAACGACAACAGCACCAAGGGCTATCTCGAAGAGCAAGAGGACGTTTTTACCAAGCTGTACAGCAAGCACGACCGCTTGTTCGGTCACAACCGGTTTGTCAGCACCGACGCCGGCGGTATTCAGGGGGTGCTCGACTCCTCCGGGTTTACCGGCGATCGCTGGCAGCAATTTAGCCAACGCGGCGGCACGTTTCGCAGCGACAAGCGCTGGACCGATACATTTGAGCTTGATTCGGATATCGACAGCTATCTGGACAGTCTCATGCGCCAGACAGTCAGCCGGCTGCAGGCTATTGGCAAAACGCTCGACGTAGAAACCGTACGCGCCGTAGAGGGCTTCTCGCACCAGATCAGTTTGCAGCTGTCGGAAAACGGGTCGTGGGAAAAGGCCGGGGAAAAAATTGCCGGAGAAATGGCGAAGGTCAGCGATGAATTGGTCAAGTCGCTGGTGCCCGGATTGGCGGACTTGTCGTTGTTTGGCGAAACGGCAACCCAGACGTTTACCCGACTCGGCCAGGAAGTCGCAGCCACAGACGCCATCCTGCTGGCTATGGGCAAGGACGCGGCCGAAGCGTTCGGCGGCGTCGGCCTGGCCTCGATTGCGGCGCGTGAGCATCTGATCGATCTGGCTGGCGGACTGGAACCGCTCGCCAGCAAAACCCAGTCGTTCTAC
>WBZT01001884.1_pt1 | contig 14997 bp, 6 predicted proteins | sample 5204241 | NCBI WGS metagenome assembly WBZT01 (sample SAMN12344358, study PRJNA552823) | activated sludge metagenome | biome: Activated sludge suspended growth; feature: Nitrification reactor; material: Wastewater; isolation source: activated sludge from nitrification reactor of wastewater treatment... | reverse complement strand
CACCACCGCTCCCACTGCTGCGCAGCGCTCCTTTGATCCGCTTTCCCGTAAGCCAGACCCAGCCTCCCCATTCTCCACCTCCTCCATGCCGAATACTATTGGCGCTCGGCCTGCACGGCGTTCAAACGGTGGGGTGGCTTGGCGGGATTGCCGTTCGACGCCGGGTAGCCGAACGGATCAATCGTGAGTTGGTTGTGGCCCGGCACGGTGAGGACATAAACGACGCGATTCGTCAGTCCGCCTTTGGTGTTGCGCTCGTAGCCGGGACAAATCATCACCTTCGCCTCACGGACGATGGTGTCCGGAGAACGATAGCCGAGGTAAGTGGTGAGGTAATAAACCAGTTGATCCGTGCTGTTTCGATCATAGCTCATTTCCTGGCCGTGCCACAATCCGCTGGTGGCGCCCGGCCCCGGCGGCAGCCAGTTGACGTTGTCGTCCACCCACATCTGCCACGCGAGATGTGCCTGGCGGAAGTTCGAGAGGCAGCCGGTCTGTTGCGCCTTGCGTTTGGCGCTGGCCAGCGCGGGCAGGAGCAACGCGGCGAGAATGGCGATGATCGCTATGACCACGAGCAGTTCAATGAGCGTGAAGCCTCGCTTTCCACCCACACCTGGGGACCGGTGACCTCCCGAGTTCATGCCGCCATTCACCGCTTTCCGCTTGCCCTTGTCAAAGCGAAGCCTCCGTTACATCAGCTTCTCCCCCGGGGACTAATTACGCGTGATTCTGAGCCGACCGAACCTCATGGGACCATCACTCATGGCCGTCTTGTCGCGGGCGATGACGGTGTAGGTCGGCGTCGCGGAATCGGGTTCGTCAATTGTCTCCTCGATAAATTGCGAACCGGAATGCCACGGTCCTTCGAGGCTGGCCGCGACTTCAGGGGTGAGAGTCAAATCGGTCGCGGCGCGCAGCCGCGGGTAGGTCAAGGTGAGAAATCCGTTGGTCAGTGCGCCTTTCGGGATGGCGGTGAAATCCGCCGTACGCGGCTCGCGAAAGAAGGCGTATTCGAGCAAGTTCGGGAGCCCGTCGTGATCGGGATCGGCGTTTTGACCGCTGAAAGCCGGGTCGGCGAGTTGCGCTGGCGTGAATTTGATGGCCTGCCATGCGGCAAAGGTGTTGGGGGGTTGCAGCGGATTGCCGGATTCATCCACGAGCACGAAATGCACGCCCGGCGTATCGGTGGAAACCGCGCCCCCAACGGTATTGAAGAAATCCGCTCGGGCGCACCGGCCGAAGTTGAGAAATTGATCGGTATTGGCGATTGCCTCGACCGTAATCTTCAACTCCAGGCCGACGAGTTCGTTAAAGTCCACCGACGTAACATTGGTGAAGCTTCGGTTAACTGCCACGCGCCACGCTTGCGCCACTGGCGTATGCAAAACATAATTGCTACGGGTCAGGACCGAACTCGGTAGAATGCCAAAACTGGATGGCGCGACCTGGTAGTTACCAGGGAACAAGACCGGATCCGGCCAATCCGCGCCAACCGACAATTTGATGTTTCCGGTGACATCGTCAACAAAGGGTCCAAGCGAGACGTTGCCGTTGAACACCGGAATGCTAGCCCGGGAGTGAAATACGGTTGCGACCACTGAAACAAAGACCTCCCCAGAATCATAGTTCGTGACCCATGATCCTCCAAAGAAGTTACTCACTTCGTGCAGCCGAGTGTAGCATGCCGAATCGAGAAAACCACCAATGCTGATAGCGGCGTTGACAGTGATGTTGGAGGAAGGGTCGGTGCCAATCGGGCGAAACCAGGCTCTTGCAAGAACCTCAGCGCGGGAACTCTTGGTGTCCCCGATACTGGGGGAGATGGTCCCGCCCGACACTGCCAGCGCTTTACAAACCGGGGCCTGATTGAACACATCGATGAAAGCATGACCTTGAGCTTCCGAAAAAGAAATCCCGTCGGTCATATTCGTGCCTGCCACCACGACTCCCGTCTCGGCATCGAAGGAATCCATCACCTGGTTGGTAAGCGGGCCCACATCTCGGAACTGAGCGGTGGCGATAACGAAGGCGCCCGGCGACGCCAAGGCCCCGTACGGCCCGATGGTGAAGAGCGCCCGCGTGGACTCGTTCAGGGGCCGGGCGACAAACACCCCGAGACCGCCGTCGAAGCCGGTGGGCGGGAGTTGCAATGCAAGGAATGAGTCGTCGCGCTCGTATAGTAGCTTTGTAACCGATACGCCGTCGTCATCCTGGAAAAACTGGCAAAGGATTTTTTTGCCAAAATCATCGCCCGCCAGGAACCAACCTTTGACGCCCGACGCTGAATCCGCCAAGGCAATGCCCAGAAACGAACCGAACGTCCGCACAGATTCACCCGGCAACAAATCACTCGTCTTGGCGATCTGAATGATATCGGTTGCGCCTTCGGGGAGCAGATAAGCGCCTTCCGCCGAGGTGGTCTGGCCAACGAAACCCACGTGGTTGGACGTGGCGCATAGATCAAAGATCGAACTCACCGTGCCGCCACCAGGCGCCGGGGTCGCGGTGTCCACCAAATGTGTGATCGCGCCACCGGGCAGGTTTTTTCGGAGGATGATCCGGTCGCCACCCGGCGAGCCAGCGAACGTGAGTGCATTGCCATTCAACCAAGGGCGCTCGGGATTGAAGGCTCCATCAACCACCTGTTGAAGCGTCGACCCGTCCCAGAGGTAAAGGCCGCCCGATTGATCGCCACCACCGCCAAAGACGAGGCGCCCGCCGTCCAAATCAACGCCCGAGAAATTGAGGAACTTTTCCCCCACGGCGCCACCCGGCACCGGGGTATTGGTGGAAGCGATGTTCGTGACCGCCGACCCGTTCCAAAGATAAACGCCGACGACGGCCGCGGGTTGCCCTGTCGTGACGAACGCCACTTTGCCGTCCCGGATTCGTTGTGACGCGAAAGCCCCGTAAAGTCCCCCCGTGGAAGGTTCGGCGTCGTCGCCCCGGGCGACCTTGACGACGTTGGTGCCGTCGAAAACGTAAATGCCGTAGACCCCGGCCGCGTCCTTGGCGTTGAAGGCAATCTTCCCTTTGTCCAAGGAAACGATGGCGACCTCATCGTCGAAATCGCTGAAGTTGGTTGGCGAGTTGGACGGCAAAAGAGTGCCTACATCCACAATTCGCTTCAACTGTGCCGCAGCGGGTTGCAAAACAAGCATTCCCGCGAAGGCGATGAGCAAAAATGAAAAGCTGGTTTTCATGGATTGATACCAATGATGTCAAGGTTGGGACGGAATCTTCGCAACTTTGGTTCGCCGGGCAACTGCAAAAGCGTCCATCCCATGCCGTTTTCGATCAGCCCGCGTGGGCGGTCGGCAACCGACCGAAGTCCGGAGGCCACCACTTCACGGCAGCAGTTCCACGCAATACAAATTGCCGGTTGATTTGAGCCCATCACGGACATAGAGCCGTCCATCGGCGTAGGCGGGATTGCACCAATTGAAACCGCACACCTGCGTCCGGCCGAGTTCGCGGCACGCTGTCGGGTTCGCCGCGATCAGCACCAACTGGCCCGCGTCGGTGCAAACCAAAATGCTCTTTCCCATGCCAAGGAAAGCAGCGTGCGCACTGCCAGGAGCGGTGTTGAAGTATCCATCCTTCGACCAAGCGACCCGGCCGGTCGCGATTTCCACACAGACGAGATTCTTCGCCGGGCCCAAGCCGTAGAGATGCTGGCCCACCACGATGGGACTGGAGAAATTCATCGCCGCCGCTTTGTTGGTCCAGGCTGTCTCCGCGTTCAGGCCTTTGCCTTCCGCAGAGACCTTTACCCCGATCAACCCGGCTTGATACGAACCGACCACCACCCAATCATCCACAATGACCGGCGTGGTGACATTGCGACCGTAGGAAGTTTTGATCGGCACCCGCCACAAAGCTTTCCCGTCAGTCAAAGCCAGACCGATCAATCCCGCTTCGGTAAAACAAACCGCCTGCTTCACGCCCGCTAGTGTCGCGACCATCGGCGCGGCGTAGGCCGCGAGATCATCCTGCGATTTCCAGAGCACTTTGCCCGACCGCTTCTCAAAGCAAACCACGCCCGCGCCGTTCGTGCCGCCCACACACGCGATCAGGCGCTCACCGTCAATCACCGGAGCCGCCGTGTAGCCGTGTTCCGCCGCGCCCGGCACTTTGCTGTCTTCACCGAGAAAGACCGCGCCGAAATCCTTCAGATAATTGACCCGCCAGATTCGCTCACCATCGGCGATGCGCAGGCACTGCAACTCGCCTTTGCCGGATTGCGCATAGACGCGATCACCGTCCACGAGCGGTGTGCAACGCGGGCCGGGCGGACCCTGCTCATCCCGAAACACGTCGTCCACCGTCGCCCGCCAAAGCTCGTGTTGATCGGCCGCATCAATGGCGTGCAGCGTTTCCTTGTCGCCCTGATTGTCGAAGTAAAAGACCTTTCCGTCGGCGACCACCGGCGACGCAAAGCCCTCGCCCACCTTCAGCCGCCAGATGGTTTTCGGATCACGGGGCAATTCCGTCAGCATCCGGGCGTTGGGTAACACATGACCGGTGCGCGCCGGTCCGCGCCACTGCGGCCAGTCCTCGCCGCGCAACCAGGACAAGCCTAGCAGCATCAATCCAGCTACGAGCGGCGTGAGCGAACGGGAATTGGTCATCACCCAACGACACTGGCAAAACCTTTCGCCGTCAAGTCGCAAGCCACGCCGCGAGCGCATTGCAAAATCCAATCTATCCTCGCGACTCGCAGCGCGCGGTGTGCTAGAAATACGTGGCATTGATGCCGCAGGCACCCAGCCGTTCAACCGACGTAACATGAAAATCCGAGGAGGCTTTTTCTCCACCCGCTGTTTTTTGCTCGGAGCGTTCTTCCTCGGTGCGCTTCTGTCGCAAGCAGGTTGGGCGCAAACCGCCGCCACCTATCACGCCCGCGCGGATCAAGCGCTGCAAAGCTTCCTGCTCAAATTCTGGAACGGCGGGCAGCAATACTTGCGCAACAAATTCCCGAGCGACGGTTCGCTCACCGGCTACTGGACCTATGCCAACGGCTGGGAAGCCTTGATGGATGGCGTCGAGCGAACCGGCGGGCAACAATACGCCGGCCTCATCGAGAGTTTTTATCTCGGCCAGAACGAGCGCGGCTGGACCAACAATTATTACGATGATGAGTTCTGGATGACTGCGGCGTTGATCCGGGCCTACGATTTGACCACCAATTCGGTTTACCTGAACCAAGCCAAAGCGCTCTATGCCGACATCCAGGGCGGCTGGGACACGAGTTGTTGCGGCGCGACCCCCGGCGGTTTGTGGTGGGACAAGGCCCACACGCAAAAAGCCACTGCCGCTAACGCGGGCGCGGCGCTAGCTGGCGCACTTCTCTATCAACGCACGACGAACGCCGCGTATCTTACCTTCGCGCAACAGGTGTATTCATTTTGGTGGAACAACATGGTCAATCAATCCACCTTTCAGGTCTGCGACCACCTGGACACCGCCGGCAACAAGGTCTGGTGGAAATTCACCTACAACGAGGGCCTGATGATCGGGGCCGGTGTGGAGTTATACGAGGCAACGGGCAACCTCACCTATCTCAACAACGCGCACAGCATCGCGAATTTCATGGTGAACAACGAAATCGTGGCGACCGCTTACGGCAATGCACTCCACGACGGCGACAACAGCGGCTGCGGTGGCGACTGCCATCAATTCAAAGCTCCAGCCTATCGCTACTTGATGCGGCTGTATCGCAAGAACACAACCAAGACCGCCTACTACAACGTGCTCAAGGCCAGCGCCGATGCGATTTGGAATCTTGCCCGCGAGACGACGAATACCGTGTTCGCGATCAACTGGGCTGGCCCCGCGCAAACCAACGTGGATCAAGGCCAGGAGAACGCTGCTATCGCCGCGCTGAATCTGTGGGCGAAACAATCGGGCGCGTATCCCGGCGCCGGCCTTCCCGCCAATCAATACGAGGCCGAGAATGCCACCGTGCATCACATCGGCTGGGAAACCAATTATGGCAGTTTCACCGGCTGGGCTTATCTCGCCGGCTGGAACGCCAACGGCCAGTCGGTGGACTTCAGAGTATTCTTCCCGACGCCCGGCGGGCGGACGCTCACGTTTCGTTACGCCGCCGGTGCGGGGAATGCGAGCCGGCTGATTACCATCAACGGCACAAACGCGTTCCCCAACCAGACGTTTGCCAGCACGGGCAGTTGGTCGAGCTACAACAAGCTGAACGTCTCCGCCAACTTTCCGGCCGGTTGGAACACCATTTCCGTGGCCTACAACTCCGCGCTCGGCAACGCCAACTACCTCAACCTCGACAATCTGGTCACGACCGATCTGCGCGTCACCGACCTGACTGTTGGGCATGTGGGCCAGGCGCAATTGACCTGGGGTGCGGTCAGTGGACTGACGTACCAAGTTCAATACTCGCGGTCCATCGGCGACGGTTGGAGCAACCTGGGCGCTCCCATCACCGCAACGAACAGCACGGCCCGGGCGACAGATGCACTGGGAAATGATTCCGCGCGCTACTATCGAATCGTCCTGCCGTGAATTACGGAATCCGCAAGCCCCAGACAATCGCCGTGACGGATGCTCGGGCAGAGTCGCTGGATGTGATTTTGCATCGAACGCACACGGCCGCATCGCTGCCCCACGGGCGGTCAAGCCGGGTTGCCCGCGCCTCAGCGGCTTGGTGCGGGCGATTTGGAACTAAAGTCTTCACGGCGCGGGTTCTTGCGGTTCTTGCGGTGGTTGCGTTTTGCTCAGCAGTATCCGGCCCCACCGCAGTCATGAAGCTGCCGAAGAGCATGGCGATCCAAGCCGTGGCCGCCGGTGTGGTTTGATCTGTCGTCTCGGGGTTTACTTCGTGGCGCCCGTGTCTGGCGCAGCTTTCTTCAACGCGACCGGGTCTGACGGGACGGCAGCCTTTTGATTCATGCGCTGCACGGATTCCAGCAGGAATTTCACGTCAGCGAATGGCTTCCCGCCGGTGCGTTTCCAGTGAACACGCCCCCGGGCATCAATGAGAATGGTGGAGTGCAGTTCGAGTTCCTCGAAGTCATCATAGGAAGCGAACCGCCGTGCGTTCTCGTGGTCGTGGTCGGAGAGCAGGCGCATGGACAGCTCGCCGAGCTTGGAAGATTCCTTGTTCTTCTCCGGGCTCACGCCACTGACCCCGAGCACCAAGGTGTTCTCCCGGCCCCAATCCTCCGACCGTTCGTTGATCGCCTTCAACTGTTCGACGCAATGCACGCATTCGTCGCTGAGGTAGAAAACGAGAAGCACGTTGGTGCCGCGGAAGTCCGCCAGCCGCACCGGCGCGCCATTGACATCCAGGCAGCGTAATTCCGGTGCGGCGTATGGTTCCCAGTTGAGCGGGCCCAAAGCCGCCAGCAAGTCAGGGCGGTACTGCCTTTCGGTCGCCAAGGTCGGGGCGATGGGGGTGGCCTTCAAACCAAGCGCGGCCACCGCCGTCATCCACTTCAAATCTGGGTCGGCTCCCGACCAGACATGAAGCAAGCGGCCATAATCCGTCTCGGCCTGAGCGCGGTTGCCGAGGGCGAAGTGCGCCCGGGCGAGGCCGGACAGCGTGAAGGCATCGTAAGGCTCCTGGGCCAGCGCCCGTTCGTAAGCCTCGACCGCCAGCCGCGGCTCGCCGCGGTTCAAATAGACATCGCCGAGCAGCCGGTTCACGGGCCAGGGATTCAGCGGCGGATCATTTTCATACTCGCTGGCATCCCGCGCCTTTTTCTCCAACGCCGCAGCCTCGGTGAGCAGGCGGGTGGCATCGAGGAGGTTGCCTTCGGCGGCCAGAAGCATCCCTTCGGCCGCCTTGAGTTCGATCGCCGGTGCGGCCTCGGTGGCTTTCGCCTTGTCCGACTGCTGACGGACGCTGGTCTTGAGGTCTTGCAGGCGGACCCGCGCTTTGAAGGTATCGCCCTTGCCGATGTACGCCAGCGTCTCGGCGAAGGCGCGCAGATCCTTGTCGCTCGGCAGTTCGCGCCACGGAATGGCGACCGAATTGGAAGTGGTCAACACGTCATCCCAGCGTTCGAACTTCAGGAGCGTCCGCACCAGCGCGATCATCCCCTGGTCCGCGGCGCCGTAGTTGTTGTCCTTGTTGCCTTCCGGATCACGCGGCGCGGCCAGGAGGTCCCGGGCGCCCTGGAGCGCGGCTTCCGCCATACCGAGCTGTTCCTGAATGTAGCAAAGGTAGTTTCGGTTATGCGCGAAGTTCCAGGTCTCGAAGGGCAGCGCCAGTTGTTGATTCATGTAGCGCAGTTCCACCCGCGTGGCGGTGTCCATTGAGCGCGCGGCTTCGTGCCACAATCCCATCTTGGTGTAGTTGTGACCCGGCATGTGGTCGGCATGACCGACATTCGGAGCGACGAGACCGTAGCGGAGGCAACTCGGCAGGCCCTGCTCAGGCACGGCGGCGTCCCAGTTGTGGATGCGGTAATGATGCGCGCCCGGATGATCCGGCTCTATCGCGAGAACCTGCTGGATCACGAGTTCGGTGCTCAGCGCATGGCTGGGGTTGATGGAGAAGAGCGCAAAAAGTGCCTTGGCCTCGATGTCATCGGGATATTTCAGCGCCAGTTGCTGCAATCGTTTGGACAGGATGCGGGCGCGTTCCTTGCCGTCCAAGGTAAAGGCATCGCCGGTGAATGAGGCTTCCCACGCTTCAATGTAGAGACGTTCGCGCGGGCTGCACTTGTTTTTGCGGCGGCTCGCTTCGCTCAAGAAGTCGAAGTAGCGCTTCAGCTCCGGTTTGTCGAGCGGACCGCCCGTAAACCAGTTCAATCCGCAACGTGCCAGCCCCCAGTACGCCATGGCGCAATCCGGATCCAACTTGAGGCACCAGCGGAACGACCGTTCCGCTTCCTCGAACCAGAACGAATGCAACAGGGTGTTGCCCTGGTCGAACCATTCCTGCACCTCCGGCACTTGGGTGGTGATAGGAAAGTGCGTGTGACCGATGCCTTCCATTTTCCAAGGACGCTGGCGCAGGCCCGAATCGAAGGCCGTGCCGTGGCGGGAATGGCCCGGGTTGTCGTCGGCGAGGCTGATGGCGACGGAACCATGGAATAACCCCAAAGCGATCGTGAGCGTGCGAAAGAAAGACATAACGGGTTAGGGGTTGATCATTTACTGATTGGATGCAAAAGCGTACGTGGCCTGACTTCTGTTTTGCGAGACATTTCTGTGAGTTGGTTGAGCGCCACAGTAAACAAAGCGCCTTCGCGATCCGGCTTCAGGGTAGCTTGCTCTCCGTTTTCTCTTTCGCCTCCGCCGCGGCGATCTCCTCCCACGACGGCGCGCTCCAAACGTGGAGCACGCCACTTTGGTTGCCCCAAGCGATCGTGTTGCCGTCAGGAGAAAACCACACGCCCATATAGCCGGTGCCCTGGCCTTCCAAAGTGAACACGTCCTGCCAGCTTTCCGTGTCCCACAGCTTCACGGCCTCATGGTCGCCGCTGCCAATGGCCAGCCGTTTGCCGTCCGCCGAAAAGGCCACGGTGTGTGCGCCTTTGAGGAATCCGCGCAAGGTCGCCACCGGCTGCCAGGTCGCGGCATCCCAAACCCGGCCGAAACCCAGGCTGCTGGCCACGGCAAAGAGCTTTCCGTCCGGCGAGAAATTGCCCACGTCCGGTTCGAGGATGCCCAAATCCAGGGTGCGTTGGGTCTTATCGACGAGGTCGCGAAGCACGACGTCTCCTTCCCAGCCATAGGCGACGCACTGTCGGCTGTCGGGCGAAACCGCGAATGCAGCCAGTGCCAGCGGCGCCTGCCATGACTGTTCTTCCACGCCAGTCGGGAGATTCCACTGGTGCAGCAAGTTATCCTGCTCGGACCAAGTGATCAGCTTTTGACCCCCGGGGAGAAATGCTGCTTGCCCCGACGACCTCCAACCCCGTGTCCGCACCCTGCTCGCGGCGATGGATAATCGATGAAGCAAAATCCGTTGGGACAGGTCCCAAACCTGGAGGGTTCCATTGGTCCAGCTTGCGGCCAAAAAACGGCCATCGTCCGAAAAACAGGCTGTAAACACATTGTTTCCCAACTCCAGCAACGGAGTTCCGAGTTGAAAATCGGCGCCCGCCCACTGGGCCACCTGACCTTGGTGATTCAGTGTCAGGATCGACCGGCCGTCCGGAGCAAAGTTCGCGTTCACGACCTTTGTCGTCGGGAGCGTCCTCCGGGATTGGCGGTCATGGGAGTAGGAGGTGTCCCAAAAACACACCGTGCCGTCCTTGCCTCCGCTCACCAGTGTTTTGGCATCGGGCAACAAGGCCAGTCGCCATACCTCCAACCGATGCCCCCGCAGTACGTCGAGGCCTTTTTGACTCGCGATATCCCACGTGCGAAGGGTCTGGTCGGCACTGCTCGATGCTAGTTTCTTGCCATCCGGCCAGAAGACCAGAGCCCCCACCCAGGAGCCGTGACCGTCCAGTCGTCCGATTTGCTTGCCGGTGGCGACCTCCCACAAGCGAATGTCCGCCTCCGTGAAACCGGCGGCGGACGCCAGAGTTTTGCCATCGGGTGAGAACGCCAGAGCGGTAATGAATTCCTTCGCCGCCGGCGCGGTCCAGAGTTCCCTGCCATTGCGCAAATCCATGGCGCGAATCCGCCCTTGTGGCAGCGCGTAAACGGCGAGGCTCAAGTCCGGCGTCGCGGCAAAACTACCTTGCGGACCACCGCCAGATTGTTCTGAGGGATAGCTGGCCAGTTTGGTCCCGGCGGGCACCTGCCAGAGCGTGATATGTCCCTCAATGGTTGAGGTCACCAAGGTGCGCCCATCCTGGGCGAAGGCCAACCCGAGGCAGGGATTGTCCAACGGGAGCTCCGCCACCATCTGTCGCGTCTCGGTGTTCCAGAGCCGCAAAGTGGGCCGTTGCGTTCCGGCAACCGAAAAGGCGGAACTGGTGAAGGCCAGTATTGGTTCCGCGGGGGAAAAGGCGGCGAGGCCATAGATTTCATTCTTCGCCAGGCGGATCAACTCCCGACGCGTTCGCAAGTCCCACACCGCCAGCCCGCCTTGATGAATCGACCCAACGGCCAGCCAGTGTCCATCCGGCGAGGCCGCCAGAGAATAGATTTCGGCGGGTTCCTGGCACAAGGTGAACGCCGCATCGCTACGGGTTTGTTTCCAGAGATAACGCCATTCCCAGCCGCGCAAATCCTTTTGGCCGGGCTGCGGCCGTTGGCGGTTCAGCAAGTCCAGCGCCCGGCCCAGATTATTTTCAGCGAGCGCCTGTCTGGCCACGTTCATCTCCGAGGCGTAAGCGCGTTGGCGGGCGGCGAGTTCCGCGGCCTCGGCTTGCTGGCGGAGTTTGGTTTCGCCAGCCTGGGCCACGAGGGCCTTCTGTTCACTGGCTTCCGCAGATTGCCGCGCAAAAACCGCCTCGATCTTGGCACGATTGGCCCGCGCTGCCTGCCAGGTGCTGATCAGAATCCCGACGGCGAGCACGGCGATCAGCGCCGCTGCCGCCGTGAAGCCGAACTTGTGCCGCCGCACGGTCTTCTGGAACTCATAGAGCTTGCTGGGCGGACGCGCCGTGACCGGCTCGTTGTTGAGATGGCGCCTCAAGTCGGCGGCGAGCCCGTTGGCCGTGTCGTAGCGGCGCGAGCGATCCTTCTCCAGACACTTCATCACGATCCAATCGAGATCGCCTTTGAGCTGGTGCAACAACTTCGACGTGTCGGCGGAACGGCGCTTGGCCGTGGTCGTCAGTTGATCGGCGCCGAGCGTCGCCAGCCGAGTGCTCGGTCTTTGCGGCTCCTTCTCGCGAATGGTCTTGCGCATCGCGTCGAGGCCCTGCGACATCAATTCGTTCGCATCGAACGGCGTGCTGCCGGCCAGCAGTTCGTAAAGCAACACGCCCAGGCTGTAGATGTCGCTGCGCGTGTCGATGTCCAGCCCGCTCATCTCCGCTTGCTCCGGACTCATGTAAGCAGGCGTCCCGATGAACTGGTGCAACTGCGTGTAAACCGTCGCATCCGTCAGCCGGCCCTCCGTCGCCTTGGCGATGCCGAAATCAATCACCTTCGGCACCGGCACGCCGTCGTGCAGCGTGACGAGGATGTTCGACGGCTTGATGTCGCGATGGATGATGCCCTTCTGATGCGCGTGCTGGATGGCCTGACAAACCTTGATGAACAGATCGAGCCGGTCTTTGGTGGAAAGTTTGTTTTGGTCGCAGTAGTCGGTGAGTTTGATGCCGCGCACCAATTCCATGATGAAGTAGGCGCGGCCGGTTTCCGTGGCGCCGGCATCCAACACCTTGGCAATGTTCGGATGATCCATCAACGCGAGTGCCTGCCGCTCCGCCTCGAACCGCGCGACCACTTGTTTGGTGTCCATCCCGAGCTTGATGACCTTGAGGGCCACTTTGCGGCGGACCGGCTCCTTCTGTTCAGCCACGTAGACCATGCCGCAGCCGCCCTCTCCGATTTGCTCCAGCAGCTTGTAGCGTCCGAGCGTCTGGCCCACCGCTTCGTCGGGGGCGTCGGCGAAATCCAACTTCATCGTCGCCTTTGCGGTGGGTCGGGTGTCAGGCGACAGTTCATCCGGCGCATCGTGCGCGGCGAGCAGGGATTCGAGCCTTTGGCGTAGGGTCTTATCGTCACCACACTCGCGGTCGAGGAATGAAGCACGCCCAGCAGCGGGCTTGGTCAAAGCGAGTTGGAAAAGCAACTCTTCACGATTGGGATTCACGGCTGCGCCCCTTTCTTCTCCACCGTTTTGGTCGTTCTCTGAAACGCGGCCAGTTTCTCTTTCCACTCGGCGGCTTTGGCGGGTTTGCCCCAGGCTTCGTAGAGCTGCACCAGCCGTTCGAAGGATTCCCTGATCCGCCGAGGGGCGTTGAACATCGGGGCCAGACTGGCTTGGTGCTGTTGAAGTCCCTCGCAGCTCTGGAGCAGGAGCGGTTCGGCCTCGGCGTAGTTCTTTTCGCCGGCCAGACTCGCGCCGAGGAGGTTCATCACATACAGCGCATAGGCCCCGTCCGCGTCGTGCTTCTCCGTCTGGAGCAAGGCTTCCCTCAGCAGCGTCGTTGCTTCGGCGTAATTCTGCTGGGTCAAACGGACTGCGCCTAGGTTGGCGGTGATCCAATAGTTCGCCAATGGATTGAAAGTTGGGCTACGCTGCATGGCCTGAAACGCTATTTCGCACAGGGCGTTGGCGTGGGTGACATCTCCATGTTCGAGGTAATGCCACCCCAAGCTGGTCAGAAACGGACCCACAAACGCGCTCTTCTCCGGGGGTATGCGCCGACTGAGATTGAGGCTCTCGTTCACAAGCGGTGTGGCTGCGTCGAATTGCCGTTCCACAGCATAGACGCCGGCCAGATTGGCAATAGCGGTGAGGGTCAGAGGATGGTAATCGCCCAGGGTGCTGCGGCGCAGCACCAGGACTCGGGCCCCCAAGGGTTTGGCCCTCTCGGGTTGATTCATCTGCAGATAGCTCGAAGACAGGAGGATCATCAGGGTGCAGGTGATGGGGTGTTTCTCGCCCAGCACGCGACGGGCCCGTTCGAGGGCATCCGCGACCAATGGTTCGGCCTTCGCCGGCTTCAGATGATAAAGGTAACCCATACCGAAGCGGGAAATCAGCCGAAGTGTTTCCGGACCGTCCGCACCCAGAACTTCGCGGTGCAAGGCCAGTGTTCTGAGAAAGAGCGCCTCCACTTCGGTCCACCGTGTTTCTGCCAGGAGCATCGCGATGAATGCCTGTGTTTGCATGAACTGAAGCGTGAGCGGATCTTTATCGCCCAAGGTCCGCTGGCTCGCATCGAGTCCATTGCGGGCGAGCGGCTCTGCCAGCAACGGCGAGCCACCCGACACGTGCGCAGTAGCCAGACCATTCAGGGACCGGAGGGTGTCCAGGTGACTCTCGCCGAGCCGCTCGCGTTGGACGCGTAGCGCGTTCTCAAAATGCTGGATGGCCTTCGGGTAGTCGCCGAGTTCCGTATAGACGGAGCCGAGCGTCTGGTGGATGGAAGCATCGACCAGCGGCGGACGCTTGCTGACGCCATCGAGCCGCCCGCCGATGCGCTCGACCAAGGCGCGGACGGTCAGCTCGCGATCCGGCTGATAACCGGGGCTGGCCTGGTTCAACACGTCCTCTTGGATGAACTGCAACGCGCCCTGGGCATTGGCCTTCTCGGTGAGAGCCTTGGTCTCGGAAGCAAGCGCGTTGGCTTTTTCCTTCTGGGCTTGGGCCTTCTCCACGAGAGCTTGCGCTTCCGCACGGGTTGCGCGCACCGCCTGCCACGCGCTGACGATTATTCCGAAAACCAGTGCGACCGCCACGGCGACACCAGCCGCGAACACACCTTTATTTCGCCGAAAAGCCTTCTGAAATTTGTAAGCCGCGCTCGGTGGTCGCGCGACAACGGGCTCGTTGTCGAGATGCCGCTTGATGTCCGCAGCCAATCCGTTGGCCGTTTCGTAACGCCGCTGTCGATCCTTCTCCAGACACTTCATCACGATCCAATCGAGATCGCCTTTGAGCTGGTGCAACAACTTCGACGTGTCGGCCGAACGGCGCTTGGCCGTGGTCGTGAGCTGATCGGCGCCGAGCGTTGCCAGCCGGGTGCTCGGGCGCGGCGGTTCCTTTTCGCGAATCGTCTTCCGCATTGCGTCGAGGCCTTGCGACATCAATTCGTTCGCATCGAACGGTGTGCTGCCGGCCAGCAGTTCGTAGAGCAACACCCCCAGGCTGTAGATGTCGCTGCGCGTATCAATGTCCAGCCCGCTCATCTCCGCCTGCTCGGGACTCATGTACGCCGGTGTGCCAATGAACTGATGCAACTGGGTGTAAACCGTCGCGTCCGTCAGCCGGCCCTCCGTCGCCTTGGCGATGCCGAAATCAATCACCTTCGGCACCGGCACGCCGTCGTGCAGCGTGACGAGAATGTTCGAGGGCTTGATGTCGCGATGGATGATCCCCTTCTGATGCGCGTGCTGGATGGCCTGGCAGACCTTGATGAACAGATCGAGCCGGTC
>WBZT01001883.1_pt1 | contig 15003 bp, 10 predicted proteins | sample 5204241 | NCBI WGS metagenome assembly WBZT01 (sample SAMN12344358, study PRJNA552823) | activated sludge metagenome | biome: Activated sludge suspended growth; feature: Nitrification reactor; material: Wastewater; isolation source: activated sludge from nitrification reactor of wastewater... | reverse complement strand
TTCCCGGTAGCGCTCGGCCTCCTGCGGGTACGGCCCGACCAGGCCGTCGAGGTAGCGGGACTCGAACTTGTGGGTGTCGGTGGCGAGCGCCCGCAGGTCGGTGACCCCGTACAGCGAGCAGGCCGCCGCGAAGACCTCTGATCGACACGTCGCCTCGAGTGCGGTGAACCCGCCCGCGGAGCCGCCCCGGATCACGCACCGGGCGCCGTCGACCAGGCCCTGCTCGGACAGCCACTGTGCCGCCGCGATGCAGTCGGCGACATCGGCCACCCCCCAGCGACCGCGCAGCAGGTCGCGGTAGCGGCGTCCGTACCCGGTCGAGCCGCGGTAGTTGACCTCGACCACCGCCACGCCCCGCGACGTCCAGAACTGCACCGACGGCGACAGCTCGGCTCGGGCGGCCGCGGTCGGGCCGCCGTGGATGCGCACGACCAGCGGGGGGAGCTCGCCGGCCGGGCCGACGGAGTCGGTCGAGCACGGCGGGTAGAACAGGGCGTGGGCGTGATCGCCGTCGGCGGTCGGGAACGTGACCGCCGACGGCGTCGAGATCGACGCCGCGGGAAGGTGCGGCCGCGACAACGGGTCGGCGGCCCGGTGGTCGGTCACCCGGTCCGTCCGGAGATCGACCGAGTACGCCGAGGTGGGGACGGTCCCTCCCCCTCCGGCCACCGCAACCACCGATCCCAGGACGACGAGGTGCTCGACCGAGGTGAATCCGCCGGGCGGCGATGCCAGAGCGTCGACCGTCCCGAGGTCGGGGTCCCAGACCTGCACGGTGTCGACCCCGCCGTGGGTGAGCGCGACGACGACCCGGCCGTCGTCGGTGAAGCCGAACCGGGACCCGCCCGACACCCACCGGGGTTCGCCCACCTCGCCGGGGACCGCCAGCGCCGGGGGGCCGGTGTCGCCCTCACCCTCGTCGGGCAGCCCGGCCGACCCGCTGCGGCGCAGGTGCCACCAGTCCTCGGCGTCGTCGCACCACCACAGGTGGCCGTCGGGCGACCAGGCCGGCAGGCAGGCCGCGATCGGATGGCCCACGCCGCGGGCGGCGGCACCCGCCCGGCCGCCGGCCACCCGGCGGGCGTCGGCCACGACCGGGTGCGCGGCACCGCCGGGATCCGCTCCGGAGCCCACGTCGGAGTCGGGGTAGACGAGCCGGCCCGCCCACAGCTCCGCCGCGTCCCACGGCATGTCGGGGTGGTCCCAGCGCAGCCACGCCAGCACCGTCCCGTCCGGCGACAACGCCGGGGACGCGGCCCAGTCCCCGTCCGCGACGAGCGTCACCGGCTCGACCGGCTCGGGCGACCCTGAGGGCCCGCCGAGCGCGACCGCGGCGATCTCGTTGACCGGCTCGGCGCCGTCGTGGACCTCACGCTCGCAGATGATCCAGCGGCGACCGTCGACGTCTGCGCCGACGGGGGTCAGCACCCCGGCGGCGTGGCGCCACCCGCGGGGCGTCGGCGGCGGCGCGGTGACCGGACTGGCGGAGCCATCCACACCACCGCCGCCCAGAGCTCCGCCGCGCACGCCACCACCGGCGACGATGCCGCCGGTGCGGGCATCGGTCCAGAAGAGCTGCTCGCCGTCGGCCCACCAGGAGCCGCCGCCGTACTCGTTGACGCCGCTGCGCGCCGACATGTCCGACGGACCGTCGATGACAGACGCGGGAGCCGGGTCGTCGCCGTCGGGGACGGTGGAACGGCACACGACGATGCGCCCCTGCAGGTCCGGGCGTTGCTCGCTCCAGCGGACGATCGTCGACCCGTCGGCCGCCCGGGCGAGACCGACCGACGAGACCCGGACCGCGCCGCCGGCGGCCAGCTCCGGGGACAACGGCGACGGCCACGACCCGAAGGGCCGCTCGAGCGGCCCTCCGGTGCCATCGTGATCTGCCATCGGCGCGGTCCTCTCCTGCCGTGTCGTGCGGTGGTCGGCTCGGCTCAGCCGGCGACCAGCTTCTGGAGGCGGGTGATGCCCTCGACCAGGTCCTCGTCGCCGAGCGCGAACGAGAAGCGGCCGTAGCCGGGAGCGTCGAACGCCTCACCCGGGACGAACGCGACCTTGGCCCGCTCGAGCACCAGGTCGGCGAGCTCCAGGGTGCTCGACGCGCTCGATCCGCCCAGGTCGCGCCCGAGCAGCCCGGTCAGGTTCGGGAAGGCGTAGAAGGCGCCCTCGGGTTCGGGGCAGGTGACGCCGTCGATGTCGTTGAGCATCCCGTGGATGACGCGGCGGCGACGGTCGAAGGTCTCCCGCATCATCGCCACCGCCGACAGGTCGCCGCTGACCGCGGCCAGCGCCGCCATCTGGGCGACGTTGGCGACGTTGGAGCACAGGTGGCTCTGCAGGTTCGACACGGCGGACACGACGTCGGGGGGGCCGATGAGCCAGCCGACTCGCCAACCGGTCATGGCGTAGGTCTTGGCCACGCCGTTGAGGATGATCGTCTGGTCCGCGAGCTCCGGGACGACGGCCAGGATCGAGTGGAACTCGGCCGATCCGTACACGAGGTGCTCGTAGATCTCGTCGGTGATGACGATGACTCCGTGCTCGAGCGCCCAGCGGCCGATGGCCTCGATCTCGGCCCGGGGGTAGACCGCGCCGGTCGGGTTGGACGGCGAGACGAACACCAGCGCCTTGGTGCGCTCGGTGCGGGCGGCCTCGAGTGCCTCGACGGTGACCCGGAACCCGGTGGCCTCGGTGGTGGGCAGAACGACGGGCACGCCGCCGGCCAGTCGGATCGGCTCGGGGTAGGTGGTCCAGTACGGCGCCGGCAGCAGCACTTCGTCGCCGTCGTCGACGACGGCCAGGATCGACTCGTAGACCGCCTGCTTGCCGCCGTTGGTCACGACGACCTGCGACGGCTCGACGCTCACGCCGGAGTCGCGCAGGGTCTTGGTGGCGATCGCCTGGCGCAGCTCGGGCAGTCCCGGCGCCGGCGTGTAGCGGTGGTTGCGGGGGTCCGCACACGCGGCGATGGCGGCCTCGACGATCGGCTCGGGGGTGGCGAAGTCGGGCTCACCGGCGCCGAATCCGATGACGGGGTCGCCGGCGGCCTTCATCGCCTTGGCCTTGGCGTCGACCGCCAGGGTGGCCGACGGGGCGATGCCGGCGACGCGTCGGGAGATCCGGCCCGGGGGGGTGGGGGCGCTCATGGCCCGAACGCTACCCGCCCCCTTTCCCGTTCTGTAGTGCGAGATCCAGGCGTTTGCCTGGATCTCGCACTACAGAACGGGAGGGGTGGGGTGGGAATCCGGCCGGGCGGGTCGGGCGCGGCAGACTGGAGCGGTGAGCACCCCCGACATCTCCCTACCCGACGACCTCCTCCCCGGCGACGGCCGCTTCGGCTGCGGCCCGTCGAAGATCCGCAAGGACTCCTTCGACATGCTGATCGGATCCGCCGGCCACTTCCTCGGCACCTCGCACCGCCAGGCCGCCGTGCGGTTCAAGGTGTCGGAGCTCCGAAACGGGCTGGCCGAGCTGTTCTCGCTCCCCGACGGCTACGAGGTGCTCCTCGGCAACGGCGGGACCACCGCGTTCTGGGATGCCGCCACCTTCGGCCTCATCGACTCGCGCAGCCAGCACCTGGAGTTCGGCGAGTTCAGCTCCAAGTTCGCCAAAGCCGCCGCCGCGGCACCGCACCTGGGTGATCCCGAGGTGATCAGCACCGAAGCCGGACACCACCCCACCGCAGTGCCCATGGACGGCATCGACGCCTACTGCCTGACCCACAACGAGACCTCCACCGGCGTCGCCATGCCCCTGGAACGGCCGCACGGCACCGACGGCGACGCCCTGGTGCTGGTCGACGCCACCTCCGCGGCGGGCGGACTGCGCTTCGACGCCGCCCAGACCGACGTCTACTACTTCGCACCCCAGAAGTGCCTGGCCTCCGACGGCGGACTGTGGCTGGCGGCGTGCTCACCGGCTGCGATCGAGCGCATCCAGCGCATCGCGGCATCGGACCGGTGGATCCCCGCGTTCTTCGACCTGGGCATCGCGCTCGAGAACTCGCGCAAGGACCAGACCTACAACACCCCGGCGCTGGCCACGCTGTTCCTGGCCACCGAGCAGGTCCAGTGGATCCTCGACAACGGCGGGCTCGAGTTCGCGGCCGGCCGCTGCGACCGCTCCGCGGCCGCCATCTACGACTGGGCCGACAGCCACAGCCACGCGTCGCCGTTCGTGACCGACCCGGCCATGCGCTCCCACGTCGTGGCCACGATCGACTTCGACGACAGCGTCGACGCGGCCACTGTCGCGGCGGTGCTGCGCGACAACGGCATCGTCGACACCGAGCCGTACCGCAAGCTGGGCCGCAACCAGCTCCGCGTCGCGCTGTTCCCGGCGATCGACCCCGAGGACGTGGTCCAGCTCACACGCTGCATCGACTTCGTGCTCGAACAGCTCGCCTGATCGTCCGGTCGGGTGGATCCCCGACCGACGATTCGGCGCGAGACTCCCCCACACGGTCCGCCGAGGGGCGGCGGGCAGGGCCGTCACCCGACGGCCGGACCAGGGGGACACATGCCGACCGCACAGGAGATCCGCGCGCAGCTCACCGGGCCGGGCGGTCCGTTCGAGATCGTCGAGGAGACCGTCGAGGGCACCCCGATGCTCGTCTACAAGGAGCGCTTCAACGACCTGCGGGTGGTCGCGGCGTTCGGCCAGTCCCACGGTGAGAAGACCTTCATCGTCCACGGCGACGAGCGCATCACGTTCACCGACTTCATGCGGAACGCCAACTCGGTCAGCCGTCGGCTCGGCGAGTTCGGCGTCGGCCACGGCGACCGGGTGGCGGTGCTGAGCGCGAACAACCCTGAGTGGTGCCTGAGCTTCTGGGGCACCGTCGACATCGGGGCGATCCTCGTCGGACTCAACGGCTGGTGGATCACCGACGAGATCGTCTACGGCCTCACCGACTCCGGGGCGCGGGTGCTGGTCGCCGACCGTCGCCGCTTCGAGCGTGTCGCCGAGGAGGTCGACCGCATCGACACCCTCGAACACGTCTTCCTCATCGACGCGGACCCGTCGGAGTTCGCTGCCGCCGACGGGTCGGTCAGCCCCAAGCTGCACCGCTTCGACGAGCTGCTCACCGACCCGACCGACGAGCTGCCGACGGTGCCGATCGACGAGGGCGACGCCGCGGTCATCTTCTACACCTCCGGCACGACCGGTCGACCCAAGGGCGCGATCTCGACGCACCGCTCGATGATCGCCAACCTGCAGAACACGGTGTTCCTGCTGACCGCCGGAGCGATGGGCCAGCCGGCTGACGACCGTGGAGCTGACGCCCCACCCACCGACGGCTCCGGTCAACCGGTGTCGCTGCTCACCTCTCCCCTGTTCCACGTGTCGGGCTGCCACTCGGGCCTGGTCGTCGGGATGATGGCCGGGATCCGGTTGGTGATCCTGGCGGGACGGTTCACCCCCGAGGCCGCGTTCGACGCCATCGAGCGGGAACGGGTGATGATCTGGGCGACGGTGCCCACCATGATCTGGCGGGCGTGCGAGCACCCCGACCGCCACGACCGCGACCTGCGCTCGATCATCGCGGTCAGCTTCGGCGGCTCTCCCTCGGCCGACGAGCTGCAGCGGCGCATCCGCGAGACGTTCCCCAACGTGAAGGCGACCACCAACGCCTACGGCCTGACCGAGTCGTCGTCGGTGGCCACCGCCCTGGCCGGCGACGACGCCCTCCGCAAGCCCGACTCGGTCGGCCTGCCCGTGCCCAACACCCAGATCGCCATCGCCGGGCCGGACGGGACGCACCTGGGCCCGGGCGAGACCGGCGAAGTGCTGATCCGGGGACCGCTGATCATGGCCGGCTACTGGAACAAGCCCGAGGCGACGGCATCGACGGTGATCGACGGGTGGCTGCACACCGGCGACGTCGGCCACCTCGACGACGAGGGCTACCTCTACATCACCGACCGGGCCAAGGACATGCTGATCCGGGGCGGCGAGAACGTCTACTGCGTCGAGATCGAGAACCGCCTCGTCGAGCACCCCGCCATCGCGGACGCCGCGGTGGTCGGCGTTCCCCACGACGGGTTGGGCGAGGAGGTCAAGGCGGTCATCGAGGTCGCCGACGGCGCCGACATCTCCGACGACGAGGTGCGGGCCTGGGTGGCCGACACGCTCGCCGCGTTCAAGGTCCCGACCTACGTGCAACGCTGGGACGGCAAGCTGCCCCGCAACGCGTCGGGCAAGCTGCTCAAGAACGTGATCCGCGGCGAAGGCGCTGTCAGCTTCGCCGAGACGATGTAGCGATCGAGCCAACACCGCGTTCGGCGTGAGATGCCGTCGAAACGGCGGCGAAACACGACCGACGTTCGGGCTTCACCGGCGACACACGGGGCCGAAACACGGGCTCCGTACCGTGCCCCGCATGTTCCGAACCCTGCCGATCCCCACCCTGTGGCGCTCCTCGGCGCCCGCCCTCACACTGCCCCCACCGGGCCGACTCGACCGGTCCCGCCCGACGTTGCGTCAGCGGTTCAGGGACCCCGGGACCCGCAGGGTGTTCGCAGTGGTGCTCGCCGGCAAGCTGCTCGGCGTCCTGTCGCTGCTCGCCATCATCAAGGCGTTGAGCTCGATCTTCGGCGCCGAGGCGGGCGCATCGGGACTGAGCCCCGCCGCGGTCGACGCCGGGGAGATCATCAACCCGATCAACACGCTGTGGGTCATGATCGCGGCGTTCCTGGTGTTCTTCATGCAGGCGGGGTTCATGGCCCTCGAGGCCGGCGTCGCCCGCTCCCGCGAGACCGTCAACGTCCTGATGGAGTGCGTGTTCGACACGTGCCTGTGCGGGTTGCTGTTCTGGGCCGTCGGCTTCGCCTTCATGTTCGGCGAGGGCAACGGGCTGATCGGCCACCAGTACTTCTTCCTCAACGGCGCCACCGGCGGCTACGGCACCACCGGGGTGGCCTTCCTGGCGTTCTTCGTCTTCCAGCTCGCGTTCGCCGACGCGGCGTCGACCATCACATCGGGGGCCATGGTCGGCCGCACCAGCTTCAAGGGCGACATCCTCTACTCGATCGCGGTGTCGGGGTTGATCTACCCCATCTTCGGCCACTGGGTGTGGGGTCCGGGCGGGTGGCTCGGCAACACCATGGGCTGGTTCTCCGGCCTGGTCCCCGACGGGATCGTCTTCCGTGACTTCGCCGGATCCACCGTGGTCCACAGCGTGGGCGGCATCGTCGCCCTTGCCGGAGCGGTGTGCCTGGGCCCACGACTCGGGCGGCGCTTCGCCCGCGACGGCGGCGGTCTGTTCCCGCCCCACGACCTGGTGATGGCCTCGATCGGCGCCGTGATCCTCTGGTTCGGCTGGTACGGCTTCAACCCCGGCTCGACTCTCTCGGCGATGGACTGGGAGGGCATCGGCCGGGTGGCCGCCAACACCACGCTGGCGGCGTGCGCCGGCGGGATGGTCGCCGTGTTCTTCGTCTACCCCCGGTCCGGCAAGTGGGACCTGGGAATGTCGCTCAACGGCTTCCTCGGCGGCCTGGTCGCCATCACCGCCCCGTGCTACTGGGTCAGCCCGCTGGGGGCCGTGCTCATCGGGACCGTCGCCGGCGTCATCGTGCCGCTCGGCGTCGACCTGTTGGAGCGGCTGCGCATCGACGACCCGATCGGAGCGGTGCCGGTCCACCTCGTCTGCGGCGTGTTCGGCACCCTCGCGGTCGGCCTGTTCGCCACCGGCGAGTACGGCCTGCCCACCCCGGAGGGCGCCGACAACAGCTCACCGATCACCGGGCTGCTCTACGGCGGCGGGGTCGGACAGCTCGTCGCCCAGCTCATCGGGAGCCTCACCTGCCTGGTCGTCGTCGGAGCGGTGGCGTTCGGGCTGATGAAGGCCCTGCGGATGCTGCCGGGATCCTGGAACCTGCGTCTCAGCCGGGACGAGGAGCTCGAGGGGATCGACGTCGTCGAGCACGGCCTGCCGCCGTACCACCTCGAGTCGGGTGCGGGTGTCGTGTACGTGACGCCGACCAGCCCCAACTTCGACGCCCCACCGCCGGCCCGCCGGGACCGGGGCGCCGAGGAAGGCTCCGACGACGAGGGCTCGAAGGTGTCCGAGTCGGTCTGACCCGCTTCGGCGCCTCGGGTTCTCATGACAGTTGAGTACCGCCACTGTCGTGACTTGTCGTCAGAACGCGGGGTGGGGGTGGGCGGGGGCGTGGTGGCCGGTCCGGAACACCGGTCGGGGAGACGTCCGAGCCCCTACCCTGGGACCACTGGTCGGCGGACTGGACCCCGGACCCGCCGTGACGGTGAAGGACCGGGTCTCCGGAGGGGAATCCAGGAGGGGGACACAGCCATGGACCGCAGACGCTTCCTGACTGCGCTCGGCGCGGGTGCCGGGATCGCAGCGGTGGGATTGCCGATGTCGGGGTGCGCCGCGCCGCCCGCACCGGACCCGCTCGCCGGCGGACCGTTCGGCGCCCCCACCCCCACACCCGGCCGTGACCGCTGGGCCCGGGTGCCGAGCGCGTTCAACCGGCGGGTCACCGCCGAGCAGGCGACGACTCCGCTGACGCTGCTCGACGGGGAGCTCCCGTCGGACATGGCCGGCCACGTGTTCTTCCAGTCGCTGTCGCTGCGCGACACCGACGCCGGCTTCAGCGGTGACTCGCTGGTGTGGCGAGTCGACCTCGACGGCGAGGTGCCCACGATCACGTCGCGTCTGCTGCGCACCACCGACCTGCTGCTGCACGACGCCGTGGCCGACACCGACCTGCGCTTCGAGTCCCGCGGCGTGTCCCGACTCGGCCCGCTCGGCATGCAGGACCAGGTCAACACCGCGCTGGTGCCGCTGAACGGGAACCGCCTGGTCGCCACCGTCGACGGCGGCCGCTCCTGGGAGCTCGACCCCGCCACCCTCGCTCCGGTCGGACCGGTCGGGCGCCTCGACGACCACCGACCGCTCGTCGACCTGCCGGTCAACCGCTTCCTGTGCCCGCTCAACATCACGAGCGCCCATCCGCCGTATGACGCCGAGACCGGCGAGTACTACGGGGTGTCGCTGTCGATCGTCCCGATCCCGGGCCTGGTGTACTGCGAGATCCTCTGCTGGGACGGCGTCGGCGCGATCAAGCGGGTGCCGCTGACCACCCCCGACGGCGCACCGGTGCTGCTGTCGCAGTCCGCGCACCAGATGTGCATCAGCCGCGACCACCTGCTGATCGCCGACACGTCGACGGTGATCGAGTTCGGCAAGCTCATGTACCCGCCGCACTCCGCCGAGGCCGCCGAGGCCCAGACCCCCCGTCCCGACACCGTCCTGTTCATCGTGAGTCGCGACGAGCTGCGCCGCACCGCCGGCGGCGCCACCGCGGTGCGGGCGGTCATCCCCCGCGAGTCGGGCCACCTGATGGTCGACCACGACGCCGCGCCGGGTCGCATCGTGGTGCACAGCGCGCACACCTCGGCGATGGACTTCGCCGAGTGGGTGATGCCGACCGACCGGCACCCGGTCACCGGCGAGCCGGTGCGGTCCGACCTCGTCGACGCCATCACCCCGGTCAGCTACGACATCGGCGTCGTCGGCCGCTACGAGATCGACACCCGCACCGGGGCGGTGCTCGACCAGCACGCCTTCTTCGACGACCACACCTGGGGCAGCGGCGGGCTGACCGCCCGCAACCCGCTGACGCCGATCGACACCGTCGGCGACGTGTTCCACGCCAACTCCGGGATGCCGACCGACATCGCGGTGCAGCGCATGCACGCGGTGTTCACCTCGTACCCGCACCGGATCGTCCCCGACGCGGAGCTGCCCTGGTCGGGGGTGCCGACGTCGCTGCTGCGCATCGACCACGACGCCGGCAGGGTCGTCGACGCCTACTGGCACGCCGGTGACCGCTTCGGCTGGACCCCCACGTTCGTGCCCCGGCGGGGCACGGCGACCGGCTCAACCGACGGTTACGTCGTCTCGGTCGTGTACTCCGACCACGCCGATGCGCGCAGCTCGGGCACCGAGCTGTGGGTGTTCGACGCCGCGGACCTGGCCCGGGGTCCGATCGCCCGGCTCGGTCGGGCCGATCTGGCGATGCCGCTCACGCTGCACTCGACGTGGCTCGACTCGCTGCGTGCGTCACGACCCGACACACGGGTGGACGTCGCCGCAGAGTTGACCGAGCGGGCCGACACCTGGCTGGCCGACCCGCGGGTCGCCTCGATCGTGCGCAACGACGTGCTGCCCGCCTACGACGCCGTCCGGGTCTGAGGTCCGGCCCCGGACCGGGCACCCGGCTCAGATCGGGACGCCGTCGTCGATCTCGGCGGCGACCTCGAGGACGCACGCGGCCAGGTCGTCGTCGAGCTCGCCGACGCGGTCGAGCTCGTCGGCGAAGCGCAGCCGGGGCCGCTCCTGCGCCGGGACCGCCCGCGGCATCCACGCCGAGTGCAGCACGAACGGCACGGTCGCACCGGCGGCGTCGAGCACCGCGACCGGCCCGCGGCCGACGTCGGCGGCGTCGAACACCTCGACGCGGAACCCCGAGTCGTTGAGCAGCGGCACGACCACCCAGCCGTCGTGGCCGCCGGGGTCGCGGCCGGCGTACCGGCTGCGGCCGTCACCTCCGTCAGCGCCGTCGACGCCGGGGTCGCGGGGGTCGCGGGGCACGAAGATCGGCGAGGTCGGGAAGTCGTCCAGGCCGAACTCGTGCACCGCTGTGACCGCCAGGTCGTCGCGGGTGCAGCTCATGACCAGCGGCGCGGTCTCCTCGGTCGGCCACTCGGTACGGTCGACGCGGTCCTCGTAGAGCGCCAGCATCCGCTGGAACACCGCCTCGGGACGCCAGCCCTGGTTGACCATGTGGTGCGACGTGGGAGCGGCCATCCCCTCGGCGCTCCAGTCCATGGCGTTGAGCTGGCGGGTCCACAGCATCGACGGGTCGCGCAGTTCGGCCCGATGCGTCACCTCACCGGTGGCCGGGTCGAACTGCACGACGGTGTTGCGGTCCGGGCTCATCGGGAACCCGTAGAGGCCGGCGAGCGCCGGGTCGCACGGGCGCCCGAGCGCGTCGAGGTCGTCGGGTCGCTGGGTCATGGCGATGTCGGCGTTCTCGGTGTGCTCGAACAGCACCCGCACCCCGTCGGCGTCGTCGTAGACGGCGTAGTAGTGGTTGATCTCGGGGGCGACCCGGAACACCGAGCAGCCGACGGGTCGTCCGGCCGGCGTCGCCTCCAGCTCGTCCTTGCGGATCAGGTACAGCGGACCGTCGTGGTTGGCGGGCTGGGTGCGCTCACCACCGGTCAGGACCTGGGGTTCCACCTTGAACGCGCAGTCCCCGACGACCAGCCAGTCGCGGGTCTGGGTGATCGTGTGCACCGACTGCGGGATGACCGCCCCCTCGATCGGCCACGTCGTGACCGGCCCTTCGCCGTCCCAGCGCACGACGTGCAGCTGCCCGAAGAACGTGTTGACGCTCCACAGCACGTCGCGGTCGGGGTCGATGACCGGGTGCGCGGTGGTCATCACCATCGGCAGCACCGGCTGGGGGGCGAGCTCGAAGACCTGCCACAGGTCGCGGTGGCCGACCTCGCCCAGGAACGAGAACGTGACCGGGTCGACCTCGACCGGACGACCGACGTCCCAGGTGGTGAACAGCCGGTCGCCCCACGGCAGCGGAGCGGTGTTGGCGGCGTTCACGGTGCCGAACGGCGACTGGACGCCGATCATCGTGGGGGTGAACACGTCGGGCCGCTTGGCCCGGAGCCGAGCGGACGGCGTGTCGATGCGACCCTGTCGCCAGGCGAAGCGGTCCGCGGGGGCGCCGTGGGTGCCCGGGGTCAGCGACAGCCGGTAGAGCATCCCTTCGCCGAAGAACGGGTGCGGCCCGTCGAAGGTGTCGGGGTGAGGGGCGCTGAGGACCATCTCGCCGCCCAACCCGTCGGGCCAGGCGCCGGCGACAAGGCGCAGGTCGAGGTCGGTGGGCTCGTCACGGCTCAGCAGCGTTCGAGGTATCGGCACGTCGCGCAGTCAAGCCGCCGGGGCCGCGCCCGGCAACCGATCGCGTTCGCTCGCGTCCGGTCGGGACCGACCGGCGCTCGTCAGCCGAACGGGCCGTTGCTGATCAGCGCGCCGATGTCCTCGACCAGCAGCACGCTCAGCAGGCCGATCACGCACACCGCGATCGCCGAGATCTGCCAGCGCCACCGGTGGTCGACCTGGAAGAAGCGGCGGATGGTGAACACGTCGCAGGTCATGGCGATCACGCCGATGACCACACCGAGGATCGGGCCGACGCCCGTCGCGATGCCGATGGCGGGCAGCACGAACGGGAAGATGACGTAGGTGAGCGTGCAGCGGGTCGCCGAGATGAGCATCGACCGCTGGAACGTGGCGTAGGCGGCGGCGTCGGAGACACCCGCCGGACGCTCCTGGATCCGAAGGGCGCTGCGGACGATCCGATCGGCGCGGGACCGCTGCACCGGCTGCCCGTCGTGGCGGACCGGGCATCCGCCGCTCACCACGGCATCGGCAGGGGCCGCCCGGGCGGTGTGGTCGATCGGGCAGCGCGACGGCGACGCGGCGGCCACGCCGGCGCCGGTGACGCCCTCGGGCCCGTCGACGGCCGGAATGGTGCTCACGGCGCCAACCTACGGGAGCGGAGGGGATGGACCGCAAACCGTCGGACCGATGTCACGGACCTCGCAGCGCGCGGCGGGGATGGGTAGGGTCGCCGACCATGTCGGATCCCGAGCATCCCGATCCCGGAGAGGATCGCCCCGTGCTCGACGACGGCGCCTACGACGCCTTCGTGGTCGACGCCGATGACACCCCCGACGGCGGCACCCACCTGGACCTGACCATCACCGTCGGCAAGCACAAGGGCCTGGTGCTGTCGATCGCGTCGAGCTCGTCGTTGGGCGACCCGATCGACCTGCTGGGCATGCCGGCGACGATCACCGTCGCCTTCGGGTCGCCGTCGGTGCGCATCGACCGCTGATCCCGCGACCTACGACGGCACAGGCAGATCAGCGGGACAGGCAGATCAGCGGGACGGGCAGATCAGCGGGACGGGCAGATCTCCGCGGCCGCCTCGCGGAAGCGCTCCGGGTCGATGTCGAGCCGTTCGAGCAGGGCTTCATCCGCGTCGGACAGACCCTCGGGTCGACACGTCGCCCGTGCCGCGGCGACCAGCCGCTGGTCCGACACGTCAGCGATCGACAACTCGGGGTTCTCGGTCCGGATCCGATCGACGAAGGCCGACTCCGCCGGTCCCGTCGCACCCTTGATCGCGGCCCATGCCACGACCACGACCAGCACGACGATGATGCCGACGGTGATCCACAGGCTCGTGCGGCGCTGCCGGCTGCGGGTCGACCTCGCACCGCCACCCGGAGCGGTCCGGTCCGGCCGGCGGGTCGTAGGGGTGTCGGCGGTGTCGTTCACAACCCCAGTGTGGGGCCGAGCGGCGCAGCCGTCAGCGACCTTGACGGGATCTTGACGCGCCGCAGCACCATCACGACGCCCTCTCGACGGATGGTCCCCGAACTGCATGGCGCGAGCCCCGCTACGTCGGCGATCCTCGGGCCATGACCCATCCACACTGGCCGCTGTGGGACCTCCGGATCCGGACGCCACGCCTGGAGCTGCGACCGGTCCGCGAGTCCGAGATGGCCGACCTGTCGGAGCTGATCGACGGCGGGATCCACGACCCGGCCACCATGCCGTTCCTGATCCCGTTCACCGACGCACCGAACCCGCGACGGGCCCACGACTCGTACCGGTTCTGGATGGGCTGCTGGGCCGGCTGGAGCGTCGAGTCGTGGCGCCTGGTGCTCGCCGCCTACTCCGACGGTCGCTGCGTCGGCTCACAGGACCTTCAGGCGACCGACTTCCCGACGCTGCGAACGGTCACGACCGGCTCGTGGCTCGGCCTCCCCCACCAGGGCCACGGGCTGGGCCGCGAGATGCGCGCCGCGGTCCTGCATCTCGCGTTCGAGGGCCTGGGCGCGCAGCGGGCGGCGACCGAGGCGTTCGAGGACAACGTCGCCTCGCTACGGGTGACCGAGTCGCTCGGCTACCACCGGAACGGCTCCGAGGTGGTACGCCGACGCGACGGCCGTGCGACGGTGCTGCGCTACGTGCTCGAACGAGACGATTGGGAACCCCGGCGCCGCGACGACATCGCTCTCGACGGCCTGTCGGCCGAGGCGCTGGACATGTTCGGCCTGAGCTGAGGGCTCTAGCGAGCCCGGTCCGTCGTCGGTCCCGCAGCCCCGGTCGGAGCCGCGGGACCGACGGACTCAGCCCTTGGCGGCCGCGAAGCCGCGGTCGAGGTCCGCGATGATGTCGGCGACGTCCTCGATGCCGACCGACAGGCGGACCAGGCCCGGGTCGACGCCGGCGGAGCGCTGCTGGTCGTCGGTGAGCTGGCTGTGGGTGGTCGACGCCGGGTGCACGACCAGGCTGCGGACGTCGCCCATGTTGGCGACGTGGCTGTGCAGCGTGAGGCCCTCGACGAAGCGACGTCCGGCCTCACGGCCGCCCTTGATGATGAACGCCGGCACCGACCCCGCACCCTTCGGCGCGTACGTCCGGGCCCGCTCGTGCCACGGGCTCGACGCCAGCCCGGCGTAGGCGACCGACTCGACCTGGTCGTGGGCCTCGAGGTACTCCGCCACCGCCTGGGCGTTGGCGACGTGGCGCTCCATGCGCAGCGACAGCGTCTCGATGCCCTGGATGAGCAGGAACGCGTTGAACGGCGAGATGGCGGCGCCCATGTCGCGCAGGAGCTGCACGCGGGCCTTGACGATGTAGGAGCCGGGGCCGAGCGCCGGCCAGTAGGCCAGGCCGTGGTAGCTGGGGTCGGGCTCGGTGAACTGCGGGAACTTGTCGTTCTGGGAGAAGTCGAAGCTGCCGCCGTCGACGATCACGCCCGCGATCGCCGTGCCGTGGCCGCCCAGGAACTTGGTGGCGGAGTGCACGACGATGTCGGCGCCGTGGGCCAGCGGGTTGATCAGGTACGGCGAGGCGATCGTGTTGTCCCT
>WBZT01001882.1_pt1 | contig 15005 bp, 20 predicted proteins | sample 5204241 | NCBI WGS metagenome assembly WBZT01 (sample SAMN12344358, study PRJNA552823) | activated sludge metagenome | biome: Activated sludge suspended growth; feature: Nitrification reactor; material: Wastewater; isolation source: activated sludge from nitrification reactor of wastewater... | reverse complement strand
CCCCACAGACCTTAAATTCCCCCTTTCCCCAACTTCCCGTTTTTTCCTAGTTTCCCCCATTCCCCCCAAAAAAGCAACTCAAAAACAACGAAAAAACGGCTAAAATTTGCTAAAAACGAGCATTAAAATTAAAAAATAGCAAAAAATGGGTCGGAAAGGGCCCCGTGCTTGAATATTGATAGGAGCAAATTATAAAAAAAGCGGGAGGATTTTTATTAATCACGTTTGCGAAGTTCATCAATACTAACGATAAATTTGGAGCATGCGTCGGAAACATACCCAAGAGTGCGCTCAACGCTTTTACGGGCAATAAGTGCTTCTTGTGCGTTGGCAACAGGTTGGCCGCTAGCGGCCGCAAGATCAGCGAGTGCGCTAAGAATATCGCGCAAATGCGGGTCGAGCGTGGAATATCCAGTGCTCAATTTTGTTCTCGCCTCGCGGAATAGTTCGCTCGAAGTGTTGTCGGTCATTTGTTATATAAGTAGTTGTGGATTTTTTTTAAATAAAAAATAAATAAATACGAGTAACTTTTTTTGGCCGCTAATTTTGCCTGCGCTGTTCTTCCCATTCTTCCTTTGTTAGTTGTTTATCGTTTAAATAATACGTTTCTTCGGTAATATTGCCATTTCTATCATAGAAAATTTTGGCCGGCCCGTCCTCCCGGTGATATTTGCCATTAACACACCAACGTTCCAGCGTTTTAATGGGCGGCGGCGTAATTGCTGGTTCGTAATGAACCCAGGCGGGTCCATTATCGCTATGCAATTGCCCTTGTTTATAGTGCCTAATATCGGTACGACATAGGTATTCCGGGACCATACAAAATTGTTCGGAAAGGCCGTGACGGTTTTGCGTTTCTTCGTCATATTCGACCGATTCTTGCGCGTCCCCCCATTGTTCATAATGTCTCTGTGTCATTTGTTATATAAGTAGTCGTAGAATTTTTTTAAATAAAAAATAACTAAATGCCCTCAACTTATTTTCCATGATTAATATAGAATGCAGGCAGTTATCAAACGCTCAAAATACTCAAAAAAGCTCTATACGGCCATTATAACGGCTAACGGAAAAACGCACCGCGTTAACTTTGGTGATCCCACTGCTGAACAATATTCACGCAGTTTTCACGAAAACTGCAACATTCATAAAAATAAAGAAAGAAAAGAAAATTATATAAATCGTCATAAATCGCGGGAAAACTGGTCAAAGTCGGGCGTTTTAACCGCTGGCTTTTGGTCTCGTTGGTTATTATGGAACAAGCCGACCTTAAAGGAATCCGCGAATGACATAAAAAAACGTTTTGGAATAAAAGTTTTTCCACCAATATAGAAATGTCTTTCGCTCAAACAACTTCGGCCGAGGGTGTTCCCACAAGACTACAAAATGATACCCTGATTATTTCGGACGATACCGCCGGAACAATCATCACAAACACAACCCCGGCGCTTTCCAAGTCCGTGCCTTTTTCGGCGCCCCTTGGAAATTACATGGCCATTGGTTCCGTGGCTCTTCCGGACAACGTTACGACCGGCCAATGGATCAATTTAAGCATTTATGCGGGCGCTAGCCAATTGTGTAATATTGGATATGCGGCGCCAACGGGCTCGGGTATGATTGTGCCGATTAGTTTCCCCATTACAATTTCGGCCTTGTCGGGAAACGCCCTTGATTTCTTCGTGGCATCTCAAAGCGGATCAATTAGAGTTACCCAAGTTTCCTTGGTTCTTATGCGCGTCTAAAACAAAAAAAGTTTTTTGCCAATATATAAACATGTCCGCACAAACAACGGCCGCCGAAGACGTTCCCACGCGGCTTCAAAACAACTCGCCCGCGCTTATCAGCCTTACTAATGGACTGGTAGTAACATCAACAACGCCGGATTTATCAAAATCAATGGTGTTTACGGTACCGCTAGGAAACTATATGGTTTATGGTACGGTTAGGCTCCCAGTTACCACCGCGGTAGGCCAATGGGTCGGCCTTATTATTTATCATGATGGCGATGAGGTTTTTCATTATGGATTTCCAACGCCGCCACCAGGAAGTGACCCACGGCTGCCCATTGCCTTTCCTGTTACCATTTCTACTTTAGCATTAAATAATTTGACGTTTTACGTTTGTTCGGCCGCCGCGACCGTTCAGGTTACACACGTTCATTTTAGGATGATCAAAATATAGAATGTCGGAGGTTCAAACGATTATTTTCAAGAAGCGCTATTGGACGCCTGAACGGGCAAAAACCTGGCTTATCAAACATAAATACAAAGCTACAAAAATTGATGTGGAAAAAAATACATACAGATTTAGGCAGAAAAACCCACAAAAGTACAAACGATTCACAAGCAAAAAAATTAAACCATCAATTGTAATGGTTTTTGGATTCGTGTAACTTATACACGTTCATCGCTTGGCGCTGGCGTCATTTCTAGCGTTATTTCAGTTTTTTTGCCGTCGGGGCTTATGCGTGTGCAACTTGATTTCCTGAAAACCTTGAATATTTCCAAGACCGCCATGGCAATTGAAATTGATATATTACAAATAATTAGAACCTCGGTTAACTCCATTTTTTATATTATGCGGGAAAAATTTTTACAGAATATCGTTAAATTGATCCCGGAATTTTTTAATTGGTACGGTGCCTTTTTGTGGGTGCGTTTTAATGACGCCATAAGCGTTAATAAAACGGGGAACATTTTTAGGCGCCTGGGCGGCCCTAATCAAATGGACCGCACCCGTTTTGCTGTCCTTGTGCGCGACCATAGGCAAAAGCTGATTACGTTCAATCTGCGAAATGTAATAAAAACGCGGCATGATGGTTTATATTTACTCGATCATAAAATTTTTTACCAAATATAGAAATGTCGTTTGCTCAAACAACAATAAACCAGCCTGCGGACGATTCCCCGGACGCTTACTTGTTGAGTTTGGCGCCTCAGAACTCAACCGCCAGATTTTTGTACAACAAAACAACAGGCAAAAAAACAGTAGTTGAAGGGGCCGCGGGAACTAACAAAGTTTTATACGTGGCAGCCCCATCCGCCGGCGATTATGCAGACCCGGACGTGGCCCGCTGGGGAAATATCGGCGATTTGGTTGGATTAACTCACAAAGGCGACCTATTAACGTCAGACGGAACAACCACGACCGTTTTGCCGGTCGGCGCCAATGGTTATTCGCTTGTGGCAAACTCGGCGCAACCCAATGGACTTGAATGGGCGTTAGTTGGTGGCGGCGGCGCCGGCGTTACTTCTGTTGGTTCGAATTCAATTGGCGGCGTTGACTCGGGCGGCTCGGGCTTAAGCTTTTCGATTGATCCAATTACAACCACGGGAACTATTTCGCTGGCTGATTCTGGAGTAACCCCGGGCGTTTATCCAAGCGACGCAACAAAAAAAGTTCCGATTTTGACAATTGACATTGCCGGCCGCACAACTGATATTGCCGAAGCTAACATTGCGCCAGTTACAATTAATACGTCGGCGAATTTGACAGGCGCGGCCGTTTTATCCCCTGGCGACTCAACCACGCTTGATTTGAGCAACACCGGTGTGGTTGCTGGAAGTTATGGTACAGGCAATTCAGTAGCTACGATTTTGGTGGACGGAAAGGGAAGAATTAGCAGCGCAGTAAATACGGCAATTTCCGCGATAACCATAAACACAACCGCGCCACTTTCTGGCGGCGGCTCAGTCGCCCCCGCGGGGTCATTAACTTTGAGCCTGGGAAATAGCGGAGTGGTCGGGGGAAGCTATGTTGCAACAAACTTGACGGTTAACAACCAAGGAATTATTACATCGGCTTCTTCGGCGGCAACTCGCACATTAACCGCAGGAACCGGCTTAACAATAACCGGGCCAAGCCAGTGGTATGCGTCAAGTAGTTTTGGGGTAAGTATCGCATTAACAAATACGGGTGTTACGGCCAACCCGTACGGTTCTGCAACATCAGTTCCCACATTTACCGTAGATGCTCAGGGACGATTAACCACCGCGGCAAACGTGGCAATTAACGGCAGCGCACTCGGTTCAATTACAGTTACGCCAGTCGGTCCGCTAACTGTCGGCGGCTCGCCCGTTTCCCTCGGCGGCACGCTCACATTGACAAATACCGCCTTGGACTCGGTTGGGACAAATTCATGGAAAGCCGGAACAAATAGCGTTGTTGCTGTCCAGGCGGTCGCCGTTGGAGATACCGCAAAGGCCGGCCCGAATGGTGTCACCGCGGGTTACAACACCGGAAACGTTCTTTCGTCCGATTCCGTTTTTCTTGGCGCAAATCAGGCAAATCCATCAGGCGTTAACAATGTGCTTATTGGTAGCCTTGCCGGCGGGTCCCTTACAACTGGTACCGCAAATGTGTACGCGGGCGGCTCGTCCGGCAATCTTACCGCGGCCGCAAATTATTCCGTTGGTTTCGGATATAATGCCCGCTGCAACGGCTCAAATTCCGGAGCATTTGGCGCAAATTCGTACGCGAACGGCTCGAATGTTTGGGCGTTCGGCCAGGGCGTTACCAACACTATGGCAAATTCCGCCCTTTTCGGCGATTCTACCGCGTTCATTGTAAAATCGGCCGGTTTTCACGAATCTTCCGCGTGGTATTCTTGCAAGGCTGGAAGATCGTCCGGAACGCAAACGGTGACCTTCCCCGGGCCGGTTACCCTTACAATTGCAAGTACTGTTTGGACAAGCGGGTGTGCGGTCAGTGGAAATAATATTACGCTTCCTCAAGCTAATACGCAATTTTCCATAAATGCCTGCATTAAAACATCCGCGGTTACCGGCCCTGCGCTGGGTACAATAAACATGAGAATTCGCTATTATGATGGCACAACAACCAGCACAATTTCAGAAACGTCGTATACGTCAAATGCAAGCGCGGGTAACGTAATTGCATGGTGCTGCTCGGCGACCGTTCAAACTCCCAACGTTACAACCTCGTACGTTTTTGCAGAGCTCGAACGATTGACGGGAGGAACTACAAGCGTTGATATTTCGAGCTATGCAATTACCGCCAAGCGCGATACGTAAGTAAACAAAAAAATATTTTTTTGCGTATGGGAAATTTACGTAATGACAAGCGCGGATTGTCCTTCGCGGATGGTAAAGACGGCGTTGTAATAATACGTGACATAGCAAACATATTGCGCGGTCTCAGGCGTCTTAAAAGACAAGTTCAGCGCGTTGTTGGCAAGCCTAAATGAGTTCTGGAAGAAATCCGGGAACATCGTATTTCGGATACGAGTGAAGGGAATGAAATAAATGTATGAATCCACGGGCGTGGTAACGTACGGGCCAGCGCCTCCGGCAGATACCACCGAGTACGGAAGAACGGACGAGCCGCCCATATCCTGCGCGTCGTAAAGCTGCGCCATTTTGCCGGGGGCATCATAAAGTGTAAGACCGTTATATTGAAGTAGGACATCCTTGACCTGCTCGTATGCGAACGGGCTCAAAGGCTGCGCGCCAGTTGCACCACCGCTTGCACGATCAGCGCGAAGGACAGCAAAACCAATGCCGACCAAATCAGCATTCACAATTCCCTGTAAAATCAGCGTGGAAGGAACGAGCGGCGAGCCGGTCACGTTGGCAATGGGGAACGACTGGGTATAAGTGAAAGGATACGAAGAAATCATGCTAGGATCGCGCATCATTGGCACTTTGAGCGACAATTCCTTATCCTCAAGATCAATTTGGCAAGCCAATACCCTCGCCTGCAAGAACGCTTGAGGCGCAGCGGCAAAGCCAGAGCCGGTATAAAAGTCCTTGGGCTCCTTGAATTTGATTTGGACGATAACCGGCGAAGAAAGCAAATTGGTATCAATCGGCAGTTTCTTCATTTGCGCGGAAATTCGCGACCAGGGCAATTGAAGTTGCACATACGCTTCGTTGACAGTGCCGGCAATTTGAGCGCCTTGGATTTCGTCACCAGCAAGGCGAAGCAGCAAGTTGCGTTTTTCGGCGGTTTCTGCGTTTGCAAGGTACATTTGCGCGTGAGTGCTAGAGTTAATATTAACCTGCGAGACGTTGGACGAACCAAGAATGAAGCTAATATTATCAATAGCATTGAGCGCCCAGCCGCGGGGGGCGAAAGTGTTAGCGGGAAGCGCTCCAAGCTGCATGTACAAGTACATACCGCTCAAAAAGCTAGAATTGGGAATTGTCACGTTCGAGACTCCGCCCATTTGCAAATTGGTCAAAGACTGCGAATAACGGCCAAAGTTCTGGACCGACTCAGCAAGGACAACCGCGCAGGTTGATGCGTCATAATAAAGGTTGCCCGCGGTAACGCTTCCGGGGTTGGCCAAATGCGGCGCCTTGCGGGTCAAAAGTCGCTTCATTGTGGCTTCGTCGACCTGACTGGGGTCGCCCATGGTTTGAGATACAAGAGGGTTAATAAAGTCGCCCATGTTTTTTGTGCTTGTTATATTTAGCGGAGAAAATTTTTTGGAAATAAATATATAGATCCCCCAACACAAAACTAAAAATGTCAATGTGGACAAACGACCAATCGAGCCGCCCGCAACATACCTTGCTTGCTCGCGTGCCCGAAACGCCCGAAAATACCCAATGGGAGCCCCAACGTATTCGAGTGCTAAAAGATGCCAGCGCGCAATTGCTTTGCGACAACGCATCGCGAATTGCTGGCGACGCATTTAATTTTACCGTGAAATTGGCCGCAGGTGTCCAGAACATCAAGCGCGTGGCCATTGAAGCTATTTCCATGGCGCTGCCAACAACCAACGTTAATTCGCTCAATCGCCAAATTGATTTAACTTTGACCGCCGGCCCGTTTGTTGGTCCGCATACTGTATTGTTGACCGTCGGCCAATACTCTAGCGGTCCCGCGCTTGTCGCTGAGTTAAATGCGCAGTTGGGCCCAATTGGTTTTACCGCGCTTTGGTTGCCGCTTACAAATCAAATTAATCTTTCCAACGCGTTCGCATTTGTTATTTCCTCAACTTGCGGATTTATCAAATATGGAAGCGATCTTCATGGCATTCAACCGAGTTCGGTTCCTGCCACCGGAATTACTGGCGAAGTTGCATGGTTGGTATTTTCGCGCTATTATGTGATTAATTGTCCCGAGCTTACAAAATACGAAAAAAATAATTCTAGCACAAGCGACGGAACCAACTCGGATATTGTCGCGTTTTATATCAACAATCAAGGAACGGCGCCACTTGCGAACACGTGGATTTATTTGGCCGCGACTGTGCCCGTTTGGAAGAACTTCGAAACGCAAACGCAAATTAACGTGCTCAGTTTTTCCATTCGTGACCGCTGGGGTAATGATCCCGCATTATACTCGAATTCGCCCAATTCTTGGCCATGTACAATTATCGTGCAAACACGTACTTAATTTACTAATGCGATTTTTTTGTGCGAATAAATATACACAAAAAAGATGTCCGCCCCTCAGCTTCTTCAAGCTTCTCCGGCGATCGGCTCGACCGCCTACGTAAACCAGGTTTATCCGGTAAATGCAGTTAGCAAACTCTTCCAGGTTCCCGCAACGGGCCGAATTGCAAAGCTCGCAGGTACCCCGCAAGTAGGCCAGGCGCTATTATTTGCGGCCACTGGAGCGGGCACAGTCGAAAGCCCCGATACCCTATTGTTTAATACAATCGGCACAAATCTTTCGACTCGTGGCGCCGGCCGCTCAATTTCGTTTTCGTACCCGCTTAACCCAGCCGGTCAACAACTTTCGTTTGATGACCTAATTTTCGACTCGAGCGGCGGAAGCTTTGGAAATTTTGATACGTATTTTCTACTTCCCGACCTCAATATTATCTACCAAGGCAGCGCGTGGGTCCAAGTCCAGGTACCCATTAGCGCCACTTCGTTCGATCTCGCGTTCACAATTCGCATGTACGACCCAGTTACCGCAATTGCTTCAATTGTTGGCGCTGGGCAAACTCGCGTGAGCGCTCCAGGCGCAATCCAGCAATATCGCATTGGCTGTTCTGGAAATTGCTTCCCAGTTAACGCCGGGTCAACCATGATCGTTGATTTGTTCATGATCAACGCAACGGGCGCGCTTCCTGCTGTTTCGGTCGTTGACGGTGGTTTTCAAATCGTTTCTGGAACGCTCTAAGAAATTTACATTTCTTCCGCTTCTTCTTCCAACCGCGAAATTCGTTCGCGAAAATATTCCCTAACCACTTTTTTTGATGGTTTTTCGGAAATAATCATATTTAGGCTAATTTCTTCGTCCTCCGGTTCAGGCTCTGAAATCGGTATATTTGGACGTACCGGGGCCGGTGGAGGTGCTGGCGCCGGCAATGTCATTTTTCCGCCAATCTGGGGCCTACTGACCAGTTTTTGGACCATAACGGCCCGACCGCCCACATTAACGATATTTGCCGCACTCATGAAATTTGTTTCTCTTTGTTTTGCAAAGTACTCTTTTGAGCTATATAATTACAAAAAATTTTTTTCCTAATATTTTATATATCATGCCAGTTTATCACCAGTGTGACCGCTGCCACCAGACGTTTTCAAGCGCGCTGCGCCTGGGAACGCATAAAAACAGGAAAAGACCGTGTATTGCCGTTGATTTGCCACTTCCCGCGGCAATTGCCGAACACGAGCGCTTAACGAAAGTTTTGGACCTGGCTGAAAAAGCCCTGCCAGAAACCGAAAAGGACGCAATTGAGGCCGTTAAGGAAGAAAAGGCCGACCAGGCAAAAGAGCTCGAGGCCTACAAAACTGCTAGTTTGGCAACGCCTGAGAAACTTGCCCGTGTGGTTAATCCACTCGGTCAGCTTCAAATTAACTATAAAAATGACGTCGAATTGCGTTTGGACCCAAAAACCGGAAACTCAACGGTTTTGTTTGGTAGCTCCAAAAGTGGCAAAAGTACTTGCTTGATGCGGATTTATGAAAAATATTATTATGACACCGTCAGCGTGCTTTTTACCGAATCTCCGCAACTAAAATTGTACAAGGACCCAAAATTAGTTACCGCAAATTACTTTTACCCGGATGTCGTCAGGGATATGCATACGATTAACAAGAAAACCAAAAACAAATATCGGTTTACATGCTTTTTGGATGATATTGTGACATGCAAGGAAAATTCAATGATTCGCAAGATGATTTTGGTTTTGCGTAACTCAAATATTTCTTCGGTGGTTTCCTTGCAGGACTGTAAATTGTTTAACAAGCAAAATCGCGGCAGCGTTAACAATTATCTGTTCTTCCATATGAATACCGAAGAGGCCGCCGAGTCCGTTATTAAGTTGTTTTTGACATCCCATTTGCCCGGCCCAATGGAACAAAAAATAAAGCTCTATCGAATGATTACGGCTAACCACGGATTTATTTATTATAACCCGCGCGAGGACACCGTAAGTTTTCACCGGCTTACTCTCTAACCAATGGCGCGCCAACATCCTCAGGGAATTTTTTCGCCCATTTATCTAGCCATTTTTCTCGGTCAAATAAATCATTCCCGATGGCCTTGAGGTCGCTAACTCCGTGCGCTGAACTGTCGAGCGCGCGCAACTTTTTCCTAATCGCGTGCCAGGCCAAAACATCGGCGCTTCGAACGTCGCCATTCTGTACGCGTCTATGAATACTCTTCGCCTTTTTTATGTCCGCGTCAGACATACCCGCTTTTGATTTTCCTTTATTGGCGGCAATTTGCTTTCTTCCGCCAATAAACTTTCCCACCGCCGCAATACCTTTTTCGAGGATATCGCCAGCGCCTGGAAGGATTTCGTTGGCGGCTTCAATCGCGTTTTCCTTCGCGCTTTTGAGGACATTTTTGCCCGCCAGGATGTCCGCGCCTGTCTTCCTAAGAAATTTTCCGCCCGCGCTCATAAGCCCGGGGAGTAGTCCCGCGAATGCTGGAAACATTTTTTGGTTTGTTATATTTAGTGGTAGAAAAATTTACGCTTAGGATAAATTTGTGTCCTCGTCAACCATTTGCGATTCTGCCAGCTTTCTAGGACGTCCAACGGGGTTCTTTTGTTCCTCCGTTCGTTCTTTACGCGGCCGACCAACTGGGCGCTTTGGCTCGTTCGGGTCGCGCTTGGGTTTCTTTGGCGCGTTAGGATCTTTTGGTGGCCTGCCCGGGCCTTTCTTCGGCAACTGCTCAAAAATCACGTCCGTGGGATCATCGGGCGATTTCAGCGCGCCGTTAACCGCTGGCGTAAAGTTAAATTTTTTATTGCGCCGGCTTACGACTCCTTCGGAGGCCCGTAGGTAATATTCTTTGGCCTTCTTTTTGATATCGTCGCGATGTTCCTGATAATATGCGCGCTGGTACGCGCGGATATGTTCCATTTTTTCCTTAGTCACCTCCATGGTATATATAGTGGACATTTTTTCTTAAATAAAAAATTAATTATTTGTTTTGTTTGGTCATATAACTTTTATGTAAACTTGTTTACATAACAAGCACGATTTGTTCCGGCGTCCTTGATCGCGTCACGGCCGTGTAAATCGCCCCCCAACGACTTACCAAGCTAGCAACGTGAATATATTGGATTGGGTTTTCAACGGTCGACCCTTGGACACAATCAACCGTGATTGCAAAGTCCACCGAATATTTAGCCCCCCTTGGCTGTTTTTCAGTGAACGAAGCTTTATTCCAAATTTGCGGCTTAAGATTTTCCGCATATGGTAGCGTCTCGCGCTTGTTAATTAATTTGACCCTCGCGGCCGTGTTTGTGGTCAAAAGTTCGCCGTTATATTTTGCAATGGTGGCCCAGTTGCCGCAGTAAATCAAGCCGGTTGGGTCCAACTGAGCGTCCTCAGCAACCACACGAATTCCCCTAGCTTGCAGCGCGGCCACTTGCTCGGCCGGTTGTAATTCCGCAATTGAGTCCAAAAACGTCCCCCATTCATATGAGTGCCTCATAGGCTTGTCGACCGCGCGCGCGTTTCTTGGGTCCGCAAACAACATAAATCCCCACTCGGTCAATTTTTCTTTGTCCGCCCTAATTCCGCTAAGGCTGAAAACGGTTTGGTTATAATCGCCCATCATGACGATATTTTTGCGATAAGTTTCCGCAAACCTAATGACCTCCCGCAAATGGACGCCGTCAGTTTTACAAAACTCGTCAATAATCAAATATGTGTATTTTGCTTTAACTTCTTCCAGCCGCGCGATATATTCGGGCGCTGGCATCTTTCCGCGTTCAGTTGCCTCGGCCACATGCGTGATAGCTCTACGAAGGCCCTCCAAACAAATGCAGTCGCTTGGTTCTTTTCCGACAGCGTCAAGTTTGTCCCGCATTTCGCTGCGAAGTTCCCTTGTTGGCGTCAAGTACAATGCGCGGCCGGCGCTTCTATCTCTGAGAAAGTTAACCGCGACGGTTGATTTGCCAATGCCGCCCGCGCCAATCACAACGACTTTACGGTGCCCCGGGTAGCCTTCTGCAGCTGGCTGCGCATGGGACATAATGCCGTAAAATTCGCCGTCGTTGATATTAAAGGCCGACTTGGTCGGCTCGGGCTGGTCGAATTGTTTGTAGGTCACTTCCGCCTTAAATAGGCCGGGCGTATGTACTGGGCTAAATTCAACGCCTGGGATTTTGCTAGCAACATGCCGGGCAAAATCATTGCCGACCTTTCTATTCGTGCAGCGAACATAAATCGCGTCGACATGAACGCGTACGGGCTTAAAGCCGGCAGTTTTCAGTTGAATGAGCTTCTCAAGAACGCTCAGGCGGCTAATTGCCGTAATGTACGCGTAGATATGCGGGAACTTATGTCCCGGCTTGTTAATAGTTGTGGTCAAGCGGTAAATTTTGCTACTACCGTCGCCAAAAACGTCCTTAATTTCACAGTCGGGCAACGTGCCGAATTCCTTTTGGTGCTCCGCAATCATAATTTCCCATTCATCGCGCGAGGTGGTCGAAATAGTTTTTTGGGCGCCATAAATTTCAAGGCCACCTTGGATTAATTTACCAGTAAACGAATTTCGCATATTTTTCACATACGCCGGAATTACGTACGTTTCATGGTCGGCCGGCTCGGGCGTGTTAACCTTAATGCGCTCGGTTAGCGCGTTCAAGTCGTCATAAACGCTAATGCGCTGGAAAGTCGCGTAAGTTGTGTTAATCACGTCAATGTCAAAATATTCCAACCAGCGTTTATATTCCGGGTAAGTAATCACAGAAAAGTCGCTCCTAAGTTGGCCGAGCATTTCACCGTAATTATAAATGTCCGCTTGTGGCGCCCTCGCACGCATGGCGGCAACTTCAACAAACGCGGGTTTTAATTCTGGGTCCGGCTGCTCAGTTGGCGCACCGGCGATTTTTATCCAATTGCCAACTGGGAAGCCCTCATAAAACGGCGAGAACTCATAAGACGCGTATGAGGCATTTTGATCAATTTCAATAACATGCGTGCCTTTCTTGCACTTGGCCAATTCGGCGGTACCAAATGGCCGACCGGCCACGCTTGCTTGACGGGCCACAAATTCGGGCGGAATAGTCAATTTATTTTTGCGCACAAAGTCGTACATGAAAATGCCCGCGGGCGTCGTCTTGGTGAAAAGTGCCGGGTTTGTGTCATCGTTGGGGTTGCCAGTAATTGCGGATGGACGCAAAAACTTATTCATGGTCGTAATTGCTTCAGTGCCAAAGCCATCAACGGTAATATATCCGGTAATTGCTTCAACGTCTTTGCACTGATCGTAAAATTGCCAAGGCGTGTTTTTTAGGTAGCCTAATTGAACCGGCTGCCTGATATCAACAACCGTGGACATGTTGGGTTTTGATGCCGCGGCAATATAATCGTCAATGCTGTTGATATAATTGACCTTGTTGACAATTGCGGGCGCGTACACGTTCGCGTGTTCGTTCTTCACGATAATTTTGAAGTTCTTTTTATTGCCGCCAGCGCCAAGAATCTGCGCGGGTTGGTCTTTCATAGCTCCATAGGGGGTATAGAGCGAAATTTTTACGCGCATGAGTTTACCCAGCCGGTCAATAAATTCCGGGGTAATAAACGCGGGCGCGTCTTCTTTGTGAATCAGGTCCTTGGTTAGTTCGTCAAAACGCTCGCGGGTGTCATTCTGCACAAATGGCGAAAGAATGCGCACAAGACAATTTTTGTCGCCTGGACGGTTGTACATGGTGTAACCAACACGCACGAATTTTTCTCCTTCGCGTTTTGGCTCGACCAAATACATTTCTAGTTTGTAGCGAAAGTAAAATGCGAACCATTCTTCAGCATAAACGATTTTGCCGAGCCAAAATGGGGTACTCGCGCCAGCGGCTCCCAATAATGACCCGTCGGACTGTCGCCATGCCGTCCAGGCAATAACGGAATTAATACCCCTGTATGGTCTGGTATCCGTGCGCATCATGAAAAGATTGCGATTTGGGGGGATCGCAATCCTATTGAGGCGATTTTCATAAATCCATTCTTTAAAAACCGTATCGCCAAACTCGGCAAGAACCAAGGGTGAAACAGAATCGGGGTGTCTGTCGTTTTCATCGTTCGCCCACTCATCAAAATGCGGGCCGAAGCATTCTTGGTAAATCGCATATACGTTTACATCAACAGTAATAAGATTACCATTAAGGTCGAGCGGCGAAACGTGGCGGGCAAACACTTCGGGGGCTCGTGCTACCGCGCGCTCGTAAACAAAAGTCCAATTAATTACACGCAAAAGGTTGTCGGCGGGAGTGTCAAGAATACGTCGGTCGATGGTAATTTGTGCTTGGATACGTTCGGGCTCAGCATTAATAAGATTCGTGCGGAGTTCAATAACACGCGCGAGTTGGGCGGCCGTGATGCCCTTGGACCTTGTGAGCCTGGACGCGGCAGCCTTGAAGGTCTCTTCGGCCTGCTTGGCAAAATATTTTCGGATGGTTTCCGCGCGAACATTATCGACAATTCTGGAAACCTTTTGGTTAAGCCGGCGGGCTTCGGCCGTCAAGGCCGCGCGGAGGCTTTTGTAATCGGCGGAATAAATCTCGCGAATACGGTCGTTGAATTTTTTGGAGACTTCCGAAAAGTTCATTGTGGTTGGTATATATTAGGCCGGGAAAAAATTTAAATAAAAAAATAAATAAATATTTTTGGTATTAATTATTTTAGTTGTAATTATAATTTGGGTTATAAAGCTTAGCGAGCTTCTTTTCGGTAATAACCTGTTCAATATTGAAATATCTCGACTCGCCCGCGCGGCGCTCCAAATATTCTTTGGCGCACTCGGCCTTCTCAAGTTTTGTCAAGGTTATTGTGTCTAGGATGTCGTAGACGGTTGGGCGGATCCAATAGTGTTGTCCGTTCCTGGCTGTCTTTCTGATTGTGTTGCGTCCGGGCATGGTGGGTATATATTAGGTTGAAGACTTTTTTAAAATAAAAATAATTAATTATTTTTATTAATCTTCGCACATTATTAAATTCGCCGCAATCTCTTCGGCAACTGGCTGAGGCAAATAGGCGCTTAATAGCTTTCTTTTAAATACTAAATCTAAACCTAAGACTAAATTTCGCCTAATAATTCTTTCTTTCATTCTTCCCGCTTCTATAGGAAATAACCAATGAGTTAAATGAAGCAACGTAAAATATAAACCCGAGTCGTCGATAGCTTTATGATTAAACACATTATTATTAAAAAACCGGGCTATGCCGGCAATACCAGTATAGGTATAATTTTCGTAAAAATTATTTCTGTGCGGCGGAAGAGGCGCAATATACATATCAACAATATCAAACAATATCAATAATCGTTCTTCTATTTCTTCCGGCGTCGCTTCATGATTATATACGGCCATTTGTGCGGCGTGTTCGTCCATCGCGTGGTATTATATAATGAAAAATTTATTTTTTTATAAATTTAAATATTTTCGTGCCGCATTTCGAGCAAACGCCCCGCATTGCGTGCACGCCGTTCGGCATGGTTTCTTCTTTGCCGTCTTTTATTTTTTGTTGTACCTTACACTTGAGGCAATACCCGTTCATTCTATATTAGCCATGAAAAAAATCCTCCCGCTTTTTTTACAATTTGCTCCTATCAATATTCAAGCATAGGGC
>WBZT01001881.1_pt1 | contig 15008 bp, 10 predicted proteins | sample 5204241 | NCBI WGS metagenome assembly WBZT01 (sample SAMN12344358, study PRJNA552823) | activated sludge metagenome | biome: Activated sludge suspended growth; feature: Nitrification reactor; material: Wastewater; isolation source: activated sludge from nitrification reactor of wastewater... | reverse complement strand
ACCGTGCTGTTGCTGGCGCCGATGTTGGGTCGCTCCGTCATCGTGCTACTCCTGGCCACCACGCCCTATGTGCGGCCTGAAGGACTGGGCGCGGCCTACGCCGACTATCTGCCGCGACTAAGCTGCGCCACGCTGGTTTTGCTGGTTGCCCTCGCCACGGTCGGACTGCTCGACTGGCAGGGTGGCGTACTGCTCGGTGTGCTGGCCGCCGGTTTTTTCGGCATGCGCCACTGGTTGCTGAACCGACTGGGCGGCACCACCGGCGACACTCTTGGGGCTGCCTGCGAATTGGCTGAAACCGTCGCGCTGCTGGTCCCAGCGCTGCTGGTGGAATAAACCGCTCGGCGACATCGATTCATGGATTTTTCCGATTCATTTGTTTTTCGCCTTGAAATATTAGATATTGCTAATATATAAAGACCTTATACCCGCTCAGGTCAAAGGGAGAATTCCATGCCCATACCGACACGTCCGCTGCTGCTCTGCTGCCTGTTGACCGCCGCGCCGGCGCTTCTCGCCGCCGAATCGCCGTTTCCGGTCGCCGAGGTCCAACGGCAAACCCTGCCCGACGAACAAGTGCTCGACGGCGTGGTCGAGGCGGTCAACCAAAGCACCGTCTCCGCCCAAACCGCCGGTCAGGTCGAAGACATCATGGTGGATGTCAACGATTTCGTCCCGGCGGGTACTCCGATCGTCCGTATCCGCAACATCGAGCAGCGCGCCGGACTGGAGCAAGCCCAAGCCAGCTTGCGCGAAGCCCAGGCCCGCTACATTGAGGCCGAGGCCGAGTACAAACGGATCAAGGACATCTACGAGCGGCAACTGGTATCCAGAGCGCAGATGGACTCCGCCACCGCCGGTTTCAATGCCGCCAAGGCTCGGCTCGACGCCGCTCAGGCCGGCGTCGCCCAGGCGAAGGAATCGCTGGGCTACACCACCATCAACGCCCCCTACAGCGGCATCGTCCTGGAGCGCCACGTGCAGCGGGGCGAAGCCGTCCAGCCCGGCAAAGCGCTGATAACCGGCTTCTCGCTCGACGAACTGCGGGTGGTGACCGACATTCCCCAACGCTTGATCGTGCCAGTGCGCAAACATAGCCAGGCGCGAGTCTTGCTGCCGCCGGATAACAAAAACAGCATCGCCGCCGCAAAGTTGATCTTTTTCCCCTATGCCGATCCGCAGAGCAACGTGTTCAAGGTACGGGTCTACTTGCCGCCCAAGACCGAAGGCCTCTATCCGGGCATGTTCGTCAAGGTTGCTTTCCGAGTTGGCGAGAACAGCCGATTGACCGTACCGAAGCAGGCATTGGCGCAGCGCGGTGAAGTCAGCGGCGTCTACGTGGTCAAGGACGGCCGCGTCACTCTGCGGCAGGTCCGGCCAGGCCGGACCGAGGGCGATGTGGTCGAAATCCTGGCCGGGTTGGAGCCGGGCGAACAGGTGGCGCTGGACCCGATCCGAGCCGGCGTTTACCTGAAGGAACAACTACAGCGCACGGCGGAGAAGTAGAATGAGCGCCGCCGCCGAACCGCGCCTCGGCCTAGCCGGGGCGATCGCGAAAAAATTCCTGCTCAGCGAAATCACCCCGTTGCTGGCGCTGGTGGGGCTGTTGATGGGCGTGTTCGCGGTACTGGTCACCCCGCGCGAGGAAGAACCACAGATCAACGTGACCTTCGCCAATGTGTTCATCCCTTTCCCCGGCGCCACCGCCCGCGAGGTGGAGCGACTGGTCAGCAGCCCGGCCGAGCAGATGCTCTCGGAAATCGAGGGTGTCGAACACGTGTATTCGGTGTCGCGACCCGGCATGGCGGTGCTGACCGTGCAATTCCTGGTCGGCCAGCCGCGCACCGACGCCATCGTCCGCCTGTACAACAAGCTCTACTCCAATCTCGATTGGCTGCCGACCAACCTTGGAGTTGGTCAGCCCATCGTCAAGCCCAAGGGCATCGACGACGTGCCGATCGTCGCCCTGACGCTGTGGACCGAAGACCCGCAACGTAGCGCCGACGATCTGAGCCGGGTGGCGCATACCCTGGAAACCGAATTGAAACGCGTTGCCGGTACTCGCGACTTGTACACCATCGGCGCACCGGATCGGGTGGTGCGGGTGCTGTTCGACCCCGCTAAACTGTCCGGCTACGGGTTGGCGCTGGCCGACTTGCGCCGGTCGTTGCAAGCCACCAACGCCTCGGCCGACGCCGGCTTCCTGGTCGGCGACAATCGCGAAATTCCGGTGCAGGCCGGCAGTTTCCTGGTGGACCCGCGGGAAATCGGCAGTCTGGTGGTGGGGCTGCACAAAGGCACGCCGGTGTATCTGGCCGATGTCGCCCAGGTCGAACTGGGGCCGGATTCGCCGGAGCGCTACGTTTGGCTGGGTACGGGTCCGGCGGCGGCGGCAAAAGGCATTTCCAGTCAGGGCGAATTCCCGGCCGTCACCCTGGCCATCGCCAAAAAGCCCGGCGAGAACGCGGTCCAGGTTGCCGACCAACTACTGGAACGCGTCGAGCAACTCAAGGGCACCTTCATTCCCGAGGGCGTCAATCTCACCGTCACTCGTAACTACGGCGTCACCGCCAACGACAAGGCGATGACCCTGATCCATAAACTGATCTTCGCCACCAGCCTGGTCATCGTGTTGGTGTTGATCGCGCTGGGTTGGCGCGAGGCCTTCATCGTCGGCACGGCGGTGATCCTGACCTTGGCGATCACGCTGTTCGCGTCCTGGGCCTGGGGCTTCACCCTCAACCGAGTGTCTTTGTTCGCCCTGATCTTTTCCATCGGTATTCTGGTGGATGACGCCATCGTGGTAGTGGAAAACATCCATCGCCACATCCATCTGGGCGGACGCAAGCTGGTCGAGGCGATTCCGCTGGCGGTGGACGAGGTCGGCGGCCCGACCATCCTGGCCACCTTTACCGTGATCGCCGCCCTGCTGCCGATGGCCTTCGTCTCCGGGCTGATGGGACCGTACATGAGTCCGATCCCCATCAACTCCAGCATGGGCATGCTGATCTCGCTGGCGGTGGCGTTCGTGTTCACGCCGTGGTTGACTTACAAGGTGCTGCGACGGGTGGTGGAAAAACGCGCGGCCTTGGCCTCGCCGCCGTATGCGGACGAGAGTCATGCGACCACCGGTGAGGAAGGCCGAGAAGATTTTTCGCATCGACTGTTCCGGCGCGTGGTCGGTCCCTTTCTGCGGGGGCGACGCGGCAAGCCGTTGCGCTGGGTGCTGGGCATCGGCGTGCTGCTGCTGATCGCGGGTTCGGTCAGCTTGGCTTATTTCCAACTGGTCGTGCTGAAGATGCTGCCCTTCGACAACAAGTCGGAGTTTCAAGTGGTCGTGGATATGCCGGAAGGGACGACGCTGGAACAAACTGCCCGGGTGCTGGGCGAGCTGGGCCGCTACCTCGGCACGGTCGAGGAAGTCACCGACTATCAGATCTACGTCGGCACCGCCGCGCCGATCAATTTCAATGGTCTGGTTCGGCAGTATTACCTGCGTACCGGCGCCAACGTCGGCGACATCCAGGTCAACCTGGTCGATAAGAAACACCGTCATCGCAAGAGCCACGACATCGCGCTGAGCGTGCGCGGTCCCTTGCAGGAAATCGGCAAGCGCTACGACGCCAACGTCAAGGTGGTCGAGGTGCCACCCGGTCCGCCGGTCATGTCGCCCTTGGTGGCCGAGGTCTACGGTCTGAACTATCCCGGCCAGATTCAGGCCGCCCAGGAAGTGCGACGGATCTTCAGCGCCACGCCGGACATCATCGATGTGGACGATACGGTCGAGGCGCCCACCGAACGGCTGATCGCGCATGTGGACCGGGCGAAGGCGGCTCTGCTCGGGGTATCGCAGCAGGCGGTCGCCACCGACCTCAACACCGCGCTGCGCGGCGAGGATGTCAGCTACCTGCACTCCAGCACCGCCAAGTACCCGATCCCGCTACGGCTGGAACTACCGGTCGCCGACAAAGCCGGCATGGCGACCGTGCTGGATTTGAAAACCCGCGCTCAGGGCGGCCAGCTGGTGCCGCTGTCGGAGATCGTAGACGTCGAACGAACCCAGCGCGAAAACGCCATCTACCACAAGGACCTGCTACCGGTGGTGTTTGTGTTCGGCGACATGGCCGGCAAACTCGATAGTCCCTTGTACGGTATGTTCGAAATCTTCGCCCATCTGCGCGATCAAGCGATCGGCGGCGAACCGCTGGAGCAGTTCTTCATTCGCCAGCCGGACAATCCCTATAGTTACAGCCTGAAGTGGGATGGCGAGTGGCAGATCACCTACGAGACCTTCCGCGACATGGGCATCGCCTACGCTGTGGGGATGATCCTGATTTACCTGCTGGTGGTGGCGGAGTTCCGCTCTTACCTGGTACCGCTGATCATCATGGCTCCGATCCCGCTGACCATCATCGGCGTGATGCCGGGCCACGCCCTGTTGCACGCCCAGTTCACCGCCACATCAATGATCGGCATGATCGCGCTGGCGGGCATCATCGTCCGCAACTCGATCCTGCTGGTGGATTTCATCAACCTGGAAGTTGCCAGCGGGACACCGTTCGAGGAGGCGGTGATCCGCTCCAGCGCGGTGCGGGCCAAACCAATCATCCTGACGGCGCTGGCGGCCATGCTGGGAGCGCTGTTCATCCTCGATGATCCGATCTTCCGGGGGCTGGCGATCTCGCTGATCTTTGGCATCATGGTGTCCACCCTGCTGACGCTGATCTTTATCCCGGTGCTGTATTACGCGGCGTTCCGCAAGCGGCTGGAGCCAACCGAGGCATCCGCCTGAACTCGTTCGCTTCGCAAGCCCTCCGCCGAACGATTGGCAGGGGGCTTGCGCATTCATCGGCTCGGCGCAATGGACGCGCCGCTGGTAAAACCCTCACTTCCCAACCCAGGGATGGTAATGGAAATACACCAGCAGCAAACCGCCAAACACGATCCGGTACCAGGCGAAAGGGACAAAGCTGTGCCGGCCCACATAGGCCAGCAGAAAGCGAACCACCACCAATCCACCCAGAAATGCCGCCACGAATCCGACCGCGAAGATCGGCACATCCGCCACCGTCAGCCGCGCCCATTCCTTGTACAAGCTGTAAAACGTCGCGGCGAACATGGTCGGAATCGCCAGGAAAAAGGAAAACTCGGTGGCCGCGAAGCGTGACAACCCACCCAGCATCCCACCCATGATGGTCGCGCCGGAACGGGAAACCCCTGGAAACAACGCCAAGCATTGCGCGATTCCCACCAGCAGCGCATCCTTTCCGCTCATCTGATCGATCCGTTGTACCCGGTCCGCGCGGGTGTAGCGCTCAACCAGCAGAATGACGATGCCTCCCACCACCAAGGCCGCCGCCACGGTGACCGGGTTGAACAGGTAATGAGTAATAGCCTTATGGAGTAGCAGGCCGAAAACCGCCGCCGGGATGAAGGCGACAATCAAATTCAGCACCAAGCGCCGCGCGCTGGGGTCCCGACCCAGATGCGTGGCGACATCGAGCAGACGGGTCCGATAGATCCATACCACCGCCAGGATCGCGCCAAGCTGGATGAAAATCTCGAAGGTCTCGGCTCGCGGCCCGGTGAAGTCCAGAAAATCTCCTACAATGATGAGGTGGCCAGTGCTGGAAATCGGCAGGAATTCCGAGGCGGCCTCCACCAGCCCCAGAATCAGGGCCTTGAGAATCAACAGGATGTCCAAAAGCGCTCCCTTGGTTCGTGATTGATATGGGCCGGGGATTCTAGCAATTCCGGCGCGACCCCACCACGCGGATCACGGGCGGCGAACGCCCTGCTCCGATCACCCCATCAGCCCTGTCGAATCCGATCCTTGGCCTGCATGCTTAACTCATCGGAGCCGACTTATGAACCGTAAACCGCTGGTCCTTTCGTTGAGTACGGTCATTTTGCTAGCCTTGTCCACCATCGCGCCCGCCCAGCAACAGGTTTACAAGTGGACCGACGCCAGCGGGCGGGTTCACTATGGCGAGAGAAAGCCGGAAAATGCGGAACGGGTGCAGACTCTCGACATCCCTCCGCCATCGCCAGCCAACCCAACCGACGCCGATGATTCCACCGCCGAGATCGCTCGCATCAACGCCTTGGCCGAACAAATGGCCAGCGAACGCGAGGCTGCGGAAAAAGCACGCCAAGAGCAGGCGCTCCGTAACCTGGAACTGAAAAATCAGCAACTACAAAACAGCTTGCTCAACCAGCAACTGGAGCAACAGCAGCAAAGCGACGACAACAGCACCGTTATTGGCTATCCGCTGCCCTACTACCCCTCCTATCCTTATCCGTCGCCCTACCCACCCTATCCTCCTTATCCGCCCAAGCCGCCGCGACCCTGGCCTTGCCAATCGGGACCCGATTGCCGCCAGTCGCCAACCCCCGAACCAGCCCCACGCCCGCACCGACCATTGGCCAAACCCAACCCACCCTTCAATCCAACTCCGGTGGGCATCGCGCCGCCGTCGAAAGGGGTGTTCAAAGGACGCTGACCGAACAGCGTCGTGCTATCGTCGCACCGGACAAGTTACGCCGAGGCGGGTCGAAACCACATCAGTTGAGCATGCAGCTTCACGACCTCGCCGACGATCAACAGCGCCGGCGAGTGAATGTCGGCCTGCTGGATCATGGTAGGCAGGGTGGCCAATGTGGCGCAAAAGACCCGTTGTTCCGGTGTGGTGCCCTGCTCCACCAACGCTGCCGGCATGTCGTCGGCCATACCGTGTTTGCGCAAGTGAGCACAGATATGGCCGATGCTCTTGAGGCCCATGTAGAACACCACCGTCTGCCGCGGCTGCGCCAGTACCGGCCAGTTCAGATTCAGCGTGCCGTCCTTGAGATGGCCGGTCACGAACACACACGCTTGGGCATAATCGCGATGAGTCAGCGGAATGCCGGCGTAGGCGGCGCAGCCGGCGGCGGCGGTCACACCCGGCACCACCTGAAACGGGATGCCGGACGCCAGCAAGGTCTGAATTTCTTCGCCACCGCGACCGAAGATGAATGGATCCCCCCCTTTCAGCCGCAGCACCCGCTGGCCTTGCAAGGCCAGATCCACCAATAAGCGATTGATATTATCCTGGGGCAGTGTGTGATGGTCCGGCTCCTTGCCGACAAAAATCCGCTCAATGCGTGGCTCCAGCAATTCCAGGACGGCTGGAGCGACCAGTCGGTCATATACAGCAACATCGGCTTGCTTCATCAAGCGTAGTGCCTTGAGCGTCAGCAGCTCGGGGTCGCCGGGGCCGGCACCCACCAGATACACTTCACCCACTGAAGACCGTTTTAAGCCTTTCATCGCGCCGCCATTGTTGTGTGTTCGCCACCGGAGATTGCCACGTCCCTGATCAGGTTCCCAAGTGTAGCCAATCTCGGACTATTGCAATCGGAAATCATCGAGAGGATGCCGCCTATAACGAAGATGATATAAATCACACTTTAAATCCTCGTTGCCCGTAGCCTGGCTGACTGGTTACCCTATGGTTCACGCCATCGGACATCCAATCCGCCCTTGTTCAGATCGACGGCTTTCATCATGAAATTTCGGATTCTGTTATCCATCACGCTGGCTCTCGCCACGATCAACGGCGCGATCATGGTTTACCGCTTCTTGCGCCCGCCACCACCTAGCTCACCGACCGACCAAAGGGTCCCGCCGGTCGCGCAACCTTCAACCCCGACCCCGAGCCCCGACCAGACCGTGCCGGTGGAAAAACACGCGATGCTGTCGCCTCCGCCTCCGCCACGTCTTTCGAACCGCATCGCCGACCGGGTATTGGTGGAGAAAAACGCCCGCCGCCTGACACTGTTTCACCACGACCAGCCGATCAAGAGCTATGAAATCGCCCTGGGCCGCCAACCGGTGGGAGCCAAACAGTTCGAGGGCGACAATAAAACGCCTGAAGGTCACTACGTCATCGATTTCCGCAAGCGGAACAGTTCGTACCACCGCGCCTTGCACATCTCTTATCCCGGTCCCCAAGACGTCGCCTTCGCCGCCAAGCAAAAGCGCTCGGCCGGCGGCGACATCATGATTCACGGTTTACCCAACGGCATGGGGTCGATGGGACCATTGCATCGACTGCGGGACTGGACGGCGGGCTGCATCGCCGTCACCAACAACGAAATCGAGGAACTTTGGCAGACGATTCCGGACGGCACGTCGATCGAAATCCGGCCATAACACTCCGACCGAGCTTGACCCCGCTGCTTGAAGGAAAAAACGTGTACCCCGCCCCGACCAACACCGAGCTGTCGAACGATGTTCAGGCGTGGGAACTGAAGCGGGTCCAACTCAGTGGCGTCCAATTGGGATCAAGACCGGCATCATCCGTCCCGACTGGGTTCAGGCCACACTTGCGGGCGAAGTAGCGGTGAAACGCCAGGCTCGGGGTCAGTTCCGGGTGGAATACGGTGACCAGAATCCGCTCGTCCTCCGCCGCCGCGATGTAGTCGTCTAGTTGCAGCAGCACCCGCACGTCGGACCCAGCTCGCACGATTTTCGGCGCGCGGATAAAGGTCAGCGGCACCGGCTCGCGAGCCACCGCCGGCACCAGTGCCGCGCGGTTGAAGCTATCGAGTTGACTGCCGAAGGCGTTGCGATTGACCGCGATGTCGATCAGACCAAAATACGGCGTTTCGCCGAGGTTCTCCCGGGCCAGCAGGATCGCCCCGGCGCAGGTGCCCCACAGCTTCAAACCGCCCCGATAAGCCTGTTCGATTGGTTCCCTCAAATCGAAAATCGTCAGCAAGCGCGACAGGCAGGTACTTTCACCGCCGGGAACGATCAGCCCCGCCAGACCTTCCAGTTCAGCGGCGCGCTTGACCGACCGGCCGGGCACGCCGAGCCGCAGCAGGTGATCGAGGTGCTCCTGAACTCCGCCCTGCAGGTCGAGCACGCCGACCGGGCCGAAACCGGCGGTCGCGGGCATTACCAGCCTCGTCCCGCCAGCCGTTCCTCGCCCGGCATGTTGGTCACATCCAGCCCCGGCATCGGTTCGCCCAAATCCATCGAAACCTCCAGCAGTTTCTCGGGATCGTTGAAGTAGGCGGTGGCCTTGACGATGGCGCGGGCTCGGCGCACCGGATCGCTCGACTTGAAAATGCCGGAGCCGACGAACACACCGTCGCAACCCAATTGCATCATCAAGGCGGCATCGGCCGGAGTGGCGATGCCGCCGGCCGCAAAGTTGACCACCGGCAATCGACCCAGCGTCCTGACTTCCAGCGCCAGTTGATAGGGCAGGCCGTTGGCCTTGGCAAAACCCATGACTTCCTCGGCTGGAATGCCGACCAACTGGCGAATCTCTCGGTTCATGGCGCGCATGTGGCGCACCGCCTCCACCACGTTGCCGGTACCGGCCTCGCCCTTGGTGCGGATCATGGCCGCGCCCTCGGCGATTCGCCGTAGCGCCTCACCCAGATTGCGGGCACCGCAAACGAAGGGGATCTCGAATCGGGTCTTGTCGATATGACACTCTTCGTCGGCCGGCGTCAGCACCTCGCTCTCGTCGATATAATCGATCTTGAGCGCTTGCAGGATCTGCGCTTCCACAAAATGACCGATGCGTGCCTTGGCCATGACCGGGATGGTGACGGCTTCCTTGATCGCCTTGATCAGACCGGGGTCGGACATGCGCGCCACCCCACCTTGCTTGCGGATGTCGGCCGGTACCCGCTCCAGGGCCATGACCGACACCGCGCCCGCTTCTTGGGCAATCTGGGCCTGTTCCACGTCAACCACGTCCATGATGACCCCGCCCTTGAGCATCTGCGCCAATTGCGTGTTCAGGAGATATCGATTCTCTGCCATGCTGCTACTCGTCTACAATGTGAAGCGGATATGCCGCATCGGGTGGCTTGTCCGGACTGACCGGTTCCAGCAAAGCGATGGAGTATAGCACCATCGTGTTGGGGGACCGCACACCCTCAGACCACGGTTCGATCTCGTTTTCACCCTGGAGCCGCAAAACCTTTCAAACCCCGACGACGAGGTGACGGCATGGGCGACAGAAAGGCAATCCGCCACGGCATCATCGGCATCCCCCTGGGCGATATTGCCGGGATCGGCCCGGAAATCGTCGCCATGGCGCTGGCGCAACCCGCTCTGTACGACATCGCCAGACCCTTGGTCGTCGGCGAAACCGGCGCCCTGCGCCGGGCACTACGGGTCGCGAACTTGGATTTGGCCATTCGGATCGTGGACGATCCCGCCCAGGGCCAATACCGACCCGGCACGATCGACCTGGTTGATCTGGCCAACGTGGATTCCGACCGGATCGCGTTCGGCCAAGTGCAAGCGGAAGCCGGCCGTGCCGCCTTCGAATTCATCCACAAAACCGTCGAATTGTGCCAAAGCGGCCGGATCGACGCGATGGCCACCACCCCGATCAACAAGGAAGCCTTTCGAGCGGCCGGCATTCAGGATATCGGTCATACCGAATTGCTGGGCCGGCTGACCGGAACCGCCGATCCGCTGACCTTATTCCAAGTATTCGCTCTGAAAGTGTTTTTTCTCAGCCGCCACGTCTCGCTGGCGGGCGCCATCCAGATGGTCACCCGGCAACGGGTGCTGGATTATCTTCAGCGCTGCGCCGGCGCACTGATAGCCCTAGGCATCCCTCAACCACGGCTGGCGGTGGCGGGGCTCAATCCCCACGGCGGCGAACACGGCCTGTTCGGCGACGAGGAAACGCGGGAACTTGAGCCGGCCATCGCCGCCGCGCGAGCCTTGGGAATCGACGCCGTCGGCCCCATCGCCGCCGACTCCGTATTCCACCTCGCCTTGAACGGCGCCTTCGACGCCGTGCTGTCGCTGTATCACGACCAGGGACATATCGCCACCAAGATGGTGGACTTCCAACGCACCATCGCGATCACCATCGGCCTACCATTCATCCGCACCTCGGTCGATCACGGCACGGCCTTCGACCAGGCGGGCAAAGGCACGGCCAATCCCCTAAGCATGTCCGAAGCCATCCGGCTGGCGGCTGTCTATGCGCCCCGCTATCGGGCTGCCCTGGAACGATGCCCCGCCTCAACCCGCGACGACAACGCCTGACACCGCAACGGAGCAGGGAAGCCCGCGCGGCGGCGCATGCCGTTCGCCGCCAGCCGTCAAGAACCATTGCCCGTACGGATCACTGATCGTTTATGATGCATATTGCGGGATTCATCAATTCCGCAATCTCGAAATTCTTCGCAACCCCCCGCAAACCGGATCTGCCATGACACCACGACGGCTGCTGACCACCGATGGAGAACCGGGATTTGGTCGCCACTCTAATCCAACCAGTCGATATGGCCAGCCCGAGCGCTGCTTGCGATGGCGGGCCGTGGCGTGGGGTTCGTTGCGTGCTTGCGTGCTATCCGTGCTCTTTCTGCTGCTCGCCACCGGAAGCAACGGCCGCGCCGAGGATGCCCGACTGAACCCACTTTCGCCAGGAACGACCGGAACCGATATCGGCGCGATCTCCGCGCAAATCACAGCCTACAATCGGGACCTGGAACGGTTGCGCCGCTTCATGGGCGCCCCCAGGGCCGGAAAATTCAATATCGGCATTCACAGCAACCTGACTCGCGACCTGTATTTCCAGACGCTGACGCTGTGGCAGAAAACCGACCGGCTGCTGTTCGAAATCAGTCGGGTGCGCGCAACCCCGCCGCCTACATCCACGGGTGAACTGGGTACCTCGGATATCCTGGTGAATCTCCAGGACGCCCATGGGATTCTCCAGCAGATTATGCGCGACTTGGAGATACCCCCCGAACCCGAAACAAGGATCGATCCGACCTCAGCCCAGCCGGATAACTTCACCGCCCTGCTCGACCTGAACCGCCAAGTGGATCTGCTGCTGGAACGGCACTTCGCGCCCAGCGACGTCTACATGGAAATCACCTTGGCGATTGACTACGCGGCCCGCCTGCTGGCTCGTTACCCGGAAGCGATCCGTATCCCGGAAGAACCGCCGTTCGAACCGAACAAACAACCCAGCGACGTCTATCAACGCCTGATCGCCTGCCTGCGGAGCATCGCCCACATCGCGCAAATCCTGGGGTTTACCGTGCTCGATATCGATACCAGTCAAACCGATATGACTCAACTGACTCCTGGCGATGTTTATATGGTGACTTCTCTAGTTGTTTCGCAATTAAATCATCTGCATAAACAATTTGGCGATAACAAACCCGTGGCACCGGCTTTTTATCCCGGACGAAAATTTCCAGCGCACAGCTATCAGCGGGCCGGAATCCTGCAAGCGCAACTGCAGCAGCTCGAACGCTTCATCGCCGCTGCTCCGACAGCGCCTGGGGAAGCCAAACATGACTCCACCACGCCAGAACGCTGAGCACGCCGCGCAAAAGCACCCACTTCACCGCCGATTGCTGTTTTCCCATCTATCGGTGGCGCTGGTCGGCGTGGGCATGCTGTTGGTCGCCCTGGTTTCGACCTACGAACTGCGGGCCAGAGTCATCCTGCTGGTCAACGAAGGCGTGCCTCTGGCGCAAGCGTCTGCCCAGATGCTGGCTGGCGTGCAGCATTCCCTGGCCAGCCTGCGTGGCTGGGTCAGCCTCGGCGACCCGCAATTTCTGGTGGACTGGCGAGCGGCCTGGCAACAGGAAATCCAGCCGGCGATCGAACGAATCGAACAATGCCGGCATCTGCTGGCGGGGCGAAGCTGCGACCCGGAGCGGCTGAGGGAACTGCAAGCCCTGCTCGCCGATCTACAGGAATCCCAGTGGTGGGTGCAGGAGGTGGCGCGCGCTCCGGGCAACGAACCGGCGCGGATGACCTATTTGTTCAAGGTCGAGCCCAGCGTGCGGGAACTGGCTTCGATCACGGCGGCGCTGCTGGCGCTCGAAGAAACAACGCGGGAAAACGACGACGGCCGAAAACCTCTGCTTGTGCGTTTGATGGAAATCCAGGGTGCGCTGGCCGGCAGTCATCTGCTGCTGCGGGAAACCCTGGGGCCGAACGGCCTGCATTATACCGAGCGGCTCGAACGACAATTGGGCACCACCCAAGCCCTGGTCGCGCAAGCGACCGCCGACCCGCTACTCACGCTCGAACAGGGCCGGTTGCTGCGCCTCTTTCAGCGCGAATGGCAAGCCTTCATCACCTTCGCTCGGGAGATCATCCGACAGCGTCGGGCGATGGATTGGAATATCGCATTGCACCGGTTGGCGGCGGAGACGGACCCCATGGCAAACCGGACGATCGCGCTGGCGACCACCATGGCGGCGGACGCCAAAATCCGTCTCGAACAGGAAGCCGACGCCGCGCGGGCCGCCAGCGCCATCACGGTATGGAACCTAGCGATCATGATTCTGGTGATGCTGGCCGTCGCCTATGGCATGTCGAGAAAGCACGCCCGGGATCTGGCCTTGCCGATCGCCGCCCTGGCCGAGGCGACCCAAAAACTGGCAATGGGGAGCCTAAGCGATAATCTGATCGCCAACGGCAACGATGAGCTCAGCGAACTCGCCCGTTCGTTCAATACCATGCGCACTTCGATGCAACAGGCCCAAACCGTGCTGCGTGAAGCCTATGCCCAGCTGGAGCAACGAGTTATGGAACGCACCGCTCAATTGGAAACCACCAATTATTCCCTCATCAAGGAAATCGCGGTCCGCAACCAGACGGAAGCCGCGTTACGGGAGAGCGAGGCTCGGTTGCGGGCCATGACCCGTGCCATGCCGGATCTGGTCTTCGTGGTCGACGAGGACGGACGCTACCGAGAAGTGCTGGCCGCGGGGCGGGACATCGGCGCCACCCTCGTGCGAGGCAAAGTCCCCGCGCCTATCCGCGGCAAACTGCTCAGCGAAGTCCACCCACCGGAAATGGCGGCGCTTTTCCTCGACATCATCCTGCGCGCGCTGAGAACCCAGCAAATTCAAATCGCCGAGTACGAACTGGAAACTTCTTCGGGTCCGCGCTGGTTCGAGTCGCGCACCGCGCCGCTCGACGTGCAGTTCACCGACCGCTCCACCATCCCCGCCAACACCGCGCAACTACACCTGTTCCCACCGCCCGACGTGCAGATCGTCGCCAAATCCGCCGCTATCGTGGTCGCCCGCGACATCACCAAGCGCAAGCAAGCGGAGGTACAACTCCGCCAAGCACAGAAGATGCACGCCATCGGTCAGCTCACTGGTGGCATCGCCCACGATTTCAACAACCTGCTCGCCGTCATCATGGGCAATCTCGAACTTCTGCACGAGCAGTTGACGGCTCAGCCCCGACTGCACGAGCTGGCCCAGCAGGCGCTGCGGGCGGTGGACCGGGGCGCCAATCTGACCCGGCGGCTTCTGGCGTTCGCGCGCCGCCAGCCGCTGCTGGCGCAGCCGACTGATCTGAACAAGCTGATACTCGGCATGCTCGATCTCATGCGGCGTACCCTGGGCGCCAACATCCAAATCGATACGATGCTGGCCATCGACCTGAAGCAAACCCTGGTCGACCCGGATCAGCTCGAAAGCGCCCTACTCAATCTGGCCATCAATGCCCGCGACGCCATGCCACGAGGTGGCAAGCTCGCACTGGAAACCGGCAACGTTCAATTAGACGAAAATTACGCCGCGACCCAGCAAGATGTGCGACCCGGCCCATATGTCATGCTGGCGGTTCGCGATAACGGTGGCGGCATGGCACCCGAGGTGCTGGAGCACGCCTTCGAACCCTTTTTCACCACCAAGGAAACCAGCAAAGGCAGCGGCCTGGGGCTCAGCATGGTTTATGGCCTAGTCAAACAGTCCGGCGGCCACATTGCGATTCACAGCAAACTCGGTCAGGGCACCACGGTACGGCTTTACCTGCCGCAAATGCAGGTCGCCGCCAGTCCGCCGCCGGGCGTGAAAGCAGCGGACACCGTTTTCAAAGGCCACGGCGAAACCATCTTGGTGGTCGAAGACGATACCGACGTCCGATTGTTCGCCGTCAATGCCTTGCGCGCTCTGGGTTACGACACTCGGCAGGCCGGCGACGCCGCAGCGGCGCT